>Ga0307424_1000973_pt1 | contig 15266 bp, 11 predicted proteins | sample SalMarWE160320MG_FD_202157 | JGI IMG/M metagenome (GOLD analysis project Ga0307424, IMG submission 202157) | Salt marsh sediment microbial communities from the Plum Island Ecosystem LTER, Massachusetts, United States - WE1603-20 | ecosystem: Environmental > Aquatic > Marine > Intertidal zone >... | reverse complement strand
CTCCTGGTCCTGTCGCTGCTCCAGAACTGGGTGGTGGGCCCGTTCGTCATGTTCTTCCTGGCCGTGCTCCTGCTGCCGGATCTCCCCGACTACGCGGTGGGGTTGATCCTGGTCGGGCTGGCCCGGTGCATCGCCATGGTCCTGGTCTGGAACGACCTGGCCGACGGCGACCACGACCTGGCCGCGGGACTGGTGGCGCTCAACGCGGTGTTCCAGGTGCTCTTCTACGGCGTGTATGCGTACTTCTTTCTGACCGTGCTGCCGCCCCTCTTCGGCATGCACGGAGTGACGGTGGCGATCGGGACCGGGGAGATCGCCCGGGCGGTGCTCATCTACCTGGGGATCCCGTTCGTGGCCGGGCTGGTGAGCCGGATGGTGCTGCTGCGGCTGCGGGGCCGGGCCTGGGTGGAGGAGCGCTTCATCCCCCGGATCGCTCCCATCACCCTGGTGGCGCTGCTGTTCACCATCGTGGTCATGTTCTCGCTCAAGGGCGGGCTCATCCTCTCCCTGCCCCTGGACGTGTTGCGGATCGCGCTTCCCCTCGGGCTCTACTTCGCGATCATGTTCCTGATCACGTTCTTCCTGGCCCGCGGCCGGGTGGTGGCCGCCGATTACCCCCGAACCGCAACGGTGGCCCTGACCGCGGCCAGCAACGACTTCGAACTGGCCATCGCGGTGGCGGTGGCGGTGTTCGGGATCGACTCCCCGGTGGCCTTCGCCACCGTGATCGGGCCCCTGGTGGAGGTGCCGGTCCTGATCGGGCTGGTGAACGTGGCGCTGGGACTGCGGCGGCGGCTCTACGGCGGGGGCGGGCCGATGCTCGCAGGCAAGGGGACTGGAGGGGCGGTCCGCCGCTAACCGGCCCGCATTCCGGCCGACCTGGATCTCCGCTTCACGCCGAACCACCACCACCTCACCTTGAACAGTCGCAGATGGGGATCTTCATCTTGCAACCTGAGACGATACGCCTTCTCGTCTTTCCAACACGTTACAAGACACGACCTATTATTTGCGCCGGATGTACTTGAAGCTATCCAATGTGTTTGGTGAAAGGCTTCCGACAAAATGCGGGGAAGAGTCGTCGTCCCCCGAGGCCCCCCTTTGGATAGTGCCGCCACCATTACAAGATCGGCATTATCTTTTCGATATTCTGTACATAGTTACCAACTACTCGTTGCGCCGGTGGTACCATGCCGACATGGCCGCAAGCGAAGCTCCTTTCTGAAAGTCACCACGGGATTAGCACAATTCGAAGGGCGGAGTGTCATGAAACCAAGACCGGCTTTTGTGTCCGTGCTGCTTGTTTTGTCGGCAGCTTTGAGCGCGATAGGTGTACGGGCCTCGACGATAGTCGTTCCCGACGACTACACGACGGTCCAAGAGGCGATAGATGCCGCGATCGCCGCCGATACCGTGTATGTACGCATCGGCACCTACTATGAGCACCTGGTGATTGGGCACTCACTGACTATCAAGGGAGAGGATAGGGACGCTACCATCATAGACGGCAGCGGAAGCGGAAGCGTGATCTACGCGTCTGTTGACTACGTTACGATCGACGGGCTCACCGTGGCCAATGGCGAGAACGGTATTGAATTGATCGCCAACTACACCGTTGATCATTTCACGATAAGGAACGCGGTGATCACAGGAAATACGTATGGTTTTCAAGCCGGGCACAATAACTCCGACACCTACGATACCATCGAGAACTGCGTCTTCTCTCACAATGCGGCGTGCTTCTACGCGCATCAATTCGGTAACAGCGTCATACGGAACTGTGAGGTGTTCGAGAACGGCAGCGGATTCATCGTTGGATGGGGATCGTACACAACGATCTCCGGGAATACCATGCACGACAACGACGGGACGTGCATCCATATCGACTCGGGGACATACAACACCATCGAAGGCAATGAACTGTATGACAATGATGGCTGCGGGCTAAGCGTTGGATATGTCGGCGCCAACAACACGTTCCGGAACAACATTGTCCGAGACAACGCGTCCGGCATCTGCATGGGCGGTCCCTACGTAGGTGGCAATGTGATATACAATAACGAGATTGTGAACAATGTTAACCAAGCCTACGACTTGGAGGGGGATAACTTCTGGGACAACGGGTATCCGTCCGGCGGAAACTTCTGGTCGGACTACACCGGCCTGGATCTCTACTCGGGACCGGATCAGGACATTCCCGGATCCGACGGCATCGGCGACACTCCCTATGAAGTCAACGTCGCCGGAATCGACCACTATCCACACTCCCCGAGCCCCGTGGCCCTCTCGGCAACCCTCGACATCAAACCCGGATCGTGTCCGAATCCGTTGTCCTTGACTCCATTCATGAAATCCGGAGCGGACGCCAAGCCCCGGAAAGGTGGAGTTTTGCCTGCCGCCGTACTGGGCACCGACCAGTTCGACGTAACGGATATCGACATCTCCACCTTGGCCCTCGAGGGTGTAGCGCCGCTCCGTTCCAATCTGGAGGACGTTGGCGCGCCCGGACGGAACGGCGAGGCTGATGGGAACGGAGATCCGACTTCACGCGCGTTTCGGCCTTCGACAGCCTCGGGAGGGAATGATCTCGGCTGTGAATGCCCGGGGGCGGACCCTGACGGATACATGGACCTGACGTTGAAGTTCCGGACATCCGAGGTCGCGGCCGTTCTGGGAGATGCGGCGCCAGGAGACATCGTTCCACTGACACTCACGGGACAATTGAACGACGGGACCCCGTTCGAAGGCACGAGTTGCGTGACGATCGTCGGTGGGGGTGCCGCCCGGCGCGACCTTCTTGAAACCAACGGGGTGGTCCTTGGAGGCGCGGTGCTCAACCCGCGTGGCGCCGTGGCGCGGATCAACTATTTCCTGCCGCAGGAAGAGCTCGTGCGATTGACGGTGTACGACGTGGCAGGCCGGGTTGTGGAACAACTGGTGGCCGAGGTGCAGGCCGCGGGAGACCATGCCGTCGAATGGCATGTCGGAAGAACACCAAGCGGAGTCTACTTCTACCGCCTCGAGGTCGGGACTTTCACGGGAACCCGCAAGTTGCTCGTCCTACGATAGGCGCAGACTGATCCCGTTCTTCCCGGCCCAGAGCCGTGGGGGTGGCCGCCGCCTACCCCCACGGCCCGGGCCGCTGGTCAAGGTGCGGGTCAACCACGAGCCCACTGGACGGCGGAAGGCCGGTTTCATCTTCTTCCGATTCTCCGGTGTAACCCACTAGAAGATCCTCCGGTTCGCGGGCGCGATTCGACATCTTGGGGGCCCTCGGTTTTCGTCCGCCGTTCCTCCTGGCGCTCCCATGCGGCGCTGGTTCTGTTGTTGGGGTCTTGCCATGCTCCTCTCCCCCGTCGTCCCCGTTCGCGGGCAGGGCTGTCCCACCGGGCCCCTGCCGGTGGGATGGCTCGAGACGTCGGGTTCGGCCGCCGGAATCGTGGCCGACGGCTCCCACGCCTACATCTGCGACGGGACCGGAGGCTTCCAGGTGGCGGATCTGAGCGATCCCGAGGCACCGCGACTGGTGGGGAGCTGGGATTCCGCTCCGGACTCCCTTTACTGCCTCTCCCCGGTGGTGGCGGGGAACCTGGTCTTCTTCTCCCGCAGCGACACGGCCCTGGTGGTGATGGACGTCTCGTATCCTGACGCCCCGGCCCTGCTGACGACCACCGGCGCCACCGGGAGCCCGCGGGACATGGCGGTATCGGGGGGCGGCTCTACGTCTGTGAGAACGGCCTTCAGCTCGGCTTCTACAATGCTTCGACTCTGGCCTATCGCCGGCGTGGCGGGTGCGGCAGTGCCGCCGGCATCCGGTCAGTCGCAGGGCGAATCGTGCCAGGCGGCATCACGGGTAACCACCAGCCGCCCCGACGCCACCGGCTCGGTTCCCCCCTGCAGAGTGAACTCCACGTGGGCGTCGCCGGTCTGCATGATCGTGTAGAACTCCTCGATGCCGAGCGGGCCGGGGTAGCGCTGCATCAGTCCCGAGGGCACCCAGGGAGGCTCGCCCCAGGTCGGGAGGTCGTAGAGCAGCCGCCCCCCCCACCGGGCCCGGGCCCTGGCGGATCTGGACCACGGCCAGGCTCTCCGGGTTCACCTCCACGTTGTAGTCCCAGCCGATCGAGTACCTGTCGGGGAGATGGGTTCCCCACTTCTCGCTGACGGTGAATATGAAGGTCCCGAACGTGCCCTCTTCCGGTCCCATCCAGTCCACCGTCGCCTCGACCTGGACGAAGCGGAATCCGAAGGTGCAGGCGCAGCCCGCAGCCAGGGCGGTGGTCAGGAGAAGGGCGGCGGCCGGGAGAATCCGGTGGCGGTCGCACGTGGATGAGATCGTCTTCATGGGCGTCTCCCGGGGAGCCCGATTCCTTGGATGATAGCGAATCCGGCGGACGTCAGACCTCGGTTTCGACCACGAGACCCGGCTCCGCTCCCGGCCGGCGGAGTCGAGTGTCGAGAATCGGTCAGTGATCGACGGAATCTCGTCGACTCGCCCGCATCCGGGAGCCCGGAACCGGACGGCCCGAGAACGGGTGGCTCCTCCAAGTGATAGGAAAATATATAATTAAGGGGATCCTACGCCCGGCGCCGCCCCTGGTTCCCAGGGTCCCACGAAGACGGTTTCTGGCACGGACCCTGCATCACGCTGGGCTCAGTTGCGCTTTTTGAGGCGTGGCTCCGTGATCGGGGAAGCCCTTACTGGACGGGGGGGGCTTTCTCGAGTGGGCACAACAATGTTGCCGGTGGGAGTCACGGAGCTACGCCTCAATTCTTGCACCATCCCCCACGCGTGGGCCGGCGCAGTCTGTCGTCGGCCCGCGCACACCCGTGTCGAGGAGTGCCCTCCTCGGTGGGAAGAGTGGGGGGTGGCGGAGCAAGCCAACGTTGGCCCCCCGACGCCGCGTACACGGGTACCGCCGACTCGGGTCCGGGCAACGGCACCGACGGCGCCCGGCGAGTATGGAAGGAAGACGGCTTGGCCAACGTTGGCCCTCGGTCAGGGACATGGCACCTGTGGAGCGACATCCGAACCGGCGGCCAACGTTGGCCTCTCCTTGTGTCTGCATGGTCCCGGGTCTCTGGTGAGCGGGAGGACTTGAGCTCACTCACGTCGGGTTTGTCCGCTCCGCGCCGCCGGAATCAAGACGAGCAGGCTCACCAGACAGATCCAGGCGAACGCGTCGTGTATCGAGGGATAGAGGGCGCCCCGCCGCCGGAGAGGCAGCGTGACCTCCAGGGAGGTGGAGCCGGCGTAGGTGTTGCCGGAGGCCAGGACGCGACCTTCGGGGTCGACGGCCAGGGAGATGCCGTAGGTGGGGCGAAGCAGGGTGACGCCGTTCTCCACCGCGCGCAGGGTAGCCATCCCCGCGTGCAGCCACAGGATGTTCAGCCAGTCGTCGGCCGGGGCCAGGACCGCGTCTGCCCCCATGCGGCCCGCCTGCTCCAGGAGAGGCGGGAAGTCGAGGTCGTGGCAGATGACGGCGGTGAGCCGGCCCAGCCGCGTGTCCCAGACCGGGAGGACGCCGTCCCCGGCCGCGACCATGGAGGCCTCGCCGCCCACGACCGGGTGCGCCTTGTCGAAGGTCCAGGCCAGGCGGCCGTCGGGGTCGAAGGCCAGGATGACGTTCCGGAGCGGCGGGCTCCCTCCCGGCGTCCAGAGTCCCACCCCGGCCGCCAGGTAGATCCCGTCCTCGGCGGCCACGGCTCCCAGCCGCTCCACGAAGGAGTCCCGATCCGAGGTGAACACCTTGGCTGCGGTCTCCGACCAGGCGACGAGGGCGGCGCCGGCCCGGGCCTCCTCCCGGGTCCGGGCCACCAGATCCGCCACCACCGCCTCGGCCGGGGCCCGCAACCGCTCTGCGGCCGCGGCGCTGGAGTCCGCGCCGCCGGCGCCGATCAAGGCCCAGAACTCCCGGTCAAAGGCCCGCCGCAGCTCGGGGGCGGGCGCCAGGAGGGCCACCCGCACGCCCTCCCCGGAGACCGGGGGCCTCCGGAGCCGCGCCTCGCCGTAGATCGCCGCCGCCACCACCGCCAGGCCCCACACCGCCCATCCCCATCGCGGGACCGCCCGGCCCGCGCGCCGGCGCGCAACCACCCAGGCGACCGTGGATCCGGTCCAGGTGACGAGGAATGCGATCCCCGCGGTGCCGAACAGGGAGGCCGACTGAATCAGGATGGGCACGTCCAGCTGCGTGTAGGCCAGAGCCCCCCAGCTGCCATAGGGGGTGAGCCGCTCCACGCCCAGCTCCACCGCCACCCAGGCCGCGGGGAAAACCAGGGTGCCCGGCCAGGGACGGCGTCCCCGGCTCCCGGCCAGGCCGTCAACCAGATAGGGAAGGGAGTAGGAGAGGCCGTAGGCCCCGGCGATGGCGAGGTAGAGCCAGCCGGGAACGGGGATGATGCCCCGCCAGATGACGGCGTGGACCAGGATCGTGCCCAGGACGAGAAGCGGCAGGCCGCGCCGGACTCCCACCCGGTCCAGGAACAGCAGCAGGCACGGCACCGCCAGCCACGGGCCGAACGCGGTCGCGTACCCCCCGTTGGAGAGACCGGTGAAGACCATCCCGAGCAGGAAAAGCGCCGCCGCCCGCATGTCGTCCTCCCCTTACGGCCCGATCGGACCCGGCCGCGCCCGGCGCCGGACCGGGAACCCGCCAGGGAGACCCTATTCCACGCCCGTCCCCGGGCCATCCCACTCCCCCTACCCGCTGTACAGCGCCTCCACCTCGTCGTGGAATCGCTTGGCCACTTCCTTCCGCTTCACCTTGAGCGTGGGGGTCAGCTCCGGTCCCACCTCCAGGTCGCGGTCCAGGAGGTGGATCTTCTGGATGGTCTCGAAGGAGGCGGCCCCGTCCTGCAGGCGGGCGATCCGCCGCCGCACCAGATCGGCCACCCGTGGATGGCGGACCAGCTCGGTGCGGTCCTTCACCTGGAGCCCCTTGCGGGCCGCGTAGCGCTCCAGGTTCTGGAAGTTGGGGACGACCAGGGCCACCAGGTAGGGCCGGCGGTCGCCCAGGACCACCACCTCGCTCACGAACTTGTCCGCTTTGAGCGCGGTCTCGATCGGCTGGGGGGCCACGTTCTTCCCCCCGGCGGTCACGATCAGGTCCTTCTTGCGGTCGGTGATGACCAGCCGCCCCCCCGCGTCCAGGCGCCCGATGTCCCCGGTGTGGAACCAGCCGTCCCGGAGCGCGTCCGCGGTGGCCTCGGGCTGGTTGTAGTAGCCCTGCATGATGCCGGGGCCCCGGGCCAGGATCTCCCCGTCCCCGGCGATCCGGATCTCCACCCCGGGAATCGGCTTCCCCACCGTCCCCGGCCGCAGGTCCTCCAGCGAGTTGAGGCACAGAACCGGCGAGGTTTCGGTGAGCCCGTAACCCTCCAGGATCGGCATCCGGGCGGCATAGAAGAACTCGGCCAGCTCCTTGGCCAGGGGCGCGCCCCCGGACACGAAGAACCGGAGCCGGCCCCCCATCATGGCCCGGAGTCTTCCAAACACCAGAACCTGGGCCAGGGCGAACTGGAGGGCCAGCCAGGGGGACACGCCTTGTCCCTCCATCACCTGCGCGGTCCGCCGGAGCCCCACCGTCCGGGCCAAGTGGAAGAGGGTCTTCTTCACCGGTCCCCCCCGGTTGGCGGTGTCGAGGGTTCGGGCGTAGATCTTCTCGTAGAGCCGGGGCGTGCTCATGAGCACGGTGGGGTGGATCTCCCGCATGTCGGCCACCACCGTGTCCACGGATTCCGCATAGGCGATGCAGGCACCGCTCACCAGCATGCAGTAGAGTCCGGCCATGCGCTCGAAGATATGGCTCAGGGGAAGGAAGGACACGCAGCGGTCGGTAGCCTGGAGCGGCAACACCTGGAGCGAGGCGCTCACGTTGGAGGCGATGTTCCCATGGGTGAGCATGACTCCCTTGGGTGGACCGGTGGTGCCGCTGGTGTAGATCAAGGTGGCCAGGTTCTCGGGACCGACCGCCGCCCAGCGCCGGGAGAACAGCTCCGGCTCCGCCTCCCCCAGCTTCCGTCCCCGCTCCCGGAGATCCTCCAGGGAGAGGGTTCCGGGGGGAGCCGGCCCGTCCATCACCACCACCGGGAAGTCCGGGGCGGTCTTCCGGAACGCCGCGACCTTGGCTGCCTGCTCGGGGGTGGAGGCGACCAGCGCCTTGGCCCCGGAGTCCTGCAACAGGAACTCCACCGTGCTCTCCGGAAGCGTGGGGTAGATCGGGACCGACACCAGCCCGGCGCAGAGCACCCCCATGTCCACCGCCGCCCATTCCAGGCGGGTCTCGGAGAGGAGGGCCACCCGGTCCCCCGGCTTGCAGCCGAGCGCGACCAGGCCCAGGCCGATCTCCCGGCCCATTACCCCGAGCTCCCCACCCGAGACGTTCGTCCAGGCGCCCTCCCGCTTCACGCGGAAGGCGTCCTGACGGCCGTGGGTCTCGGTGGCTACCCGGTAGATCGCGGCGATGGTCTGGACTTCGGGCACGCGCGTCCCTCCTGCGGATGGCCGGCTCCGGCCGCCCCCCGAGGCCCAAGCGGGCCGCGGGAGCACCGGGCGGGCCGGTCGCCCGTGGCGTTAGGTAATCACCCGGCGGTCACCCGGTCAAGAAAGGCCGCGGGGCGCCGCGCCGGCCCTGCGGTTCGGGCCGATCCCGTCCGGCTCCCGGGGGCTCCGCCGGCCTCCCCCAAAAAGGAACGCCGCCCCCGGTGGGGGCGGCGCCTTGGGGGACGGCACAACTCGAAAAAGAAGGGTCAGCTCGCCATCTTGGGAAGATTGGAGGCGTCGTTGTGGCCCAGCATGGTGTTGATGCGGTCCACGAGCTTCCGGGGGCTGAACGGCTTGGTGATGTACTCGTCGGCCCCCACGTCGTAGCCGGTCTGCATGTCCACGTTCCGGCCCTTGGCCGAGAGCAGGATCACCGGGATGTCCTTGGTGCGCTCGTCGGACTTGAGCGCCTTGCAGGTCTCGTACCCGTCCATCTTGGGCATCATGATGTCGAGCACGATGAGATCCGGCTTGGACTCCGTCGCCTTGCGGAGCGCTTCCTCGCCGTCCAGTGCGGTCACGACCTCATAGCCTTCCATGCCCAGACTGAAGTCCAGGATATGGACAATGTAGATCTCGTCATCGACGACCAGAATGCGTCCACGGGACATCGGTTCGTACCTCCTCGGTGCCCGTCTCAGAGCTTCCTCTTGGCAGGGAAGCCCCTCCCCACGAGCTAACCCAGGTATCGGAGCCGCTTGTGCCCGACTTTACGGTTTTTGCCATAGAGGGGCGGGGGGCCGGGCACCCCGAAAACCCCGCCCGGAACCGGTCCCGGGGCCCCTCGGCGGGCCCCCACAGGCTCCCGGAGCCCCCGGCGGGCGCCGGCGGGCCCTAGGCCGGCTCCCCGAAGGCGGTGGCGGCCAGGGTGGGAACCGCGGCCAGGGACCAGGGAGACCGCTCCCCGGCGGCCAGGCGCAGGGATCCGGCCAGGGCCACCATGGCCGCGTTGTCCCCGCAGTAGCGCAAGGAGGGCACGGCAAAGGTCCATCCCCGCTCCCGGCAGGCCGTCTCCAACCGGACCCGCAGGCTCCGGTTGGCCGCCACGCCGCCGGCCAGGACCACGGTCCCGACCCCCTCCCGCTCGGCCGCCCGCAGCGTCTTGGCGGCCAGCACCTCCACCACCGCCTCCTGGAAGGAGGCGGCGACGTCCGCCCGCTCCCCCTCGGTCAGCTTCCCGGCGCCCCCGGCCGCAGCCACGTTGTTCCGGACCGCGGTCTTGAGCCCGCTGAAGGAGAAGTCCAGCGTTTCCGGATCCAGCCAGGCCCGGGGAAAGCGCACCGCTTGCGGGTTCCCGGCCGCGGCCAGCCGGTCGATGGCCGGCCCCCCCGGAAACCCGAGGTCCAGGAGGCTGGCCACCTTGTCGAAGGCCTCGCCGGCGGCGTCGTCCCGGGTGGACCCGAGGATGCGATAGCGGTGCCAGGCCCGGGCCAGCACCACCTCGGAGTGCCCCCCCGAGGCCAGCAGCGCCACCAGGGGCGGGCGGACCTCCGGCCGGTCCAGGAGCACGGACAGCAGGTGGGCCTCCAGGTGGTTCACGCCCACGAAGGGGAGCCCGCGGGAGGCGGCCGCCCCCTTGGCGAAGGTGAGCCCGACCAGGAGCGAGCCGATGAGACCGGGGGCATGGGTGGCGGCCACCCCGGCCAGGTCCTCCCAGGAGCGCCCGGCCTCGGCCAGCGCCTGGCGGACCACCGGGCCCAGGAGCCGGACGTGGGCCCGGGAGGCGAGTTCCGGCACCACCCCGTCGAAGGGGAGGTGGTCGGCCTGCGCCGCCACCACGCTGGACAGGACCCGACCGCCCTCCAGGACCGCGGCCGCGGTGTCGTCGCAGGAGGTTTCGATCCCCAGGACCGCCCCCGGGGCGAACTGCAAATTAGGTCGATTCATAGGGTTAATCTATCAGGCCGCAGCCCTTGTTGGCTCCCCCGGCCTCCGGTAAGGTAGTACGGCTCATGCGGGTTCCGTGACGGCGGGCCGGAATCGGGTCCGCCTCGCTGCGCCCGCCCCATGGAGGCTCGATGCACGATACGGTGGCCAAGGTCCTGAAGCGCATCCGCTCTGGACCGCCCTGGGAGAACATCGGCGAGTTGTTCTCTGCCCGCATGCAGGAGGCCGGGGTGAGCCGCGCCCTGGCCGGTCCCTTGAGCGGCCACCTCGAGCTCCTGTACCTGGAAGCGTTCCGCTGGATCCAGCTCACCGACACCGCGATCCAGGAGGACGACGCGGCCACCCTCACCGAACTCGTCCACTCCTGCCGGCATCTGCACCTGGTGCTGCAGGACGTCCTCCCCTTCCTGGAACGGGTCGAGGACTCCCTGGGCGAGCGCGAGGACATCACCCACCACGAGAGCAGCTACGAGCGGGAGGTGGCGCCGTTCTCGCGCCTGGAGAGCACGCGGACCTTCCGGGAGTTCCTGGCCGCCATGCCCGGCGGAAGCCCCGAGGTGGCCGGGACCGGGGCGCAGGCCATGGCCGATCTGCTGAAGGTGGCCCACCTGGAACTGCGGATCCGGGACGAGAGCCCCAAGCCCGCGGATCTCTACGCGCTGGTGGTGGAGATGCTCCTGGACGGGCGCCGGCACCTGCTTCCCGCCTTCGCCGACGACTCGAAGTTCCTGACCGCGCTCAGGACCGCGGCGCGGACCGCCGCCGGCTAGAACGTCCGGCCGGCGCCGCCCCACTCCCCCGGCCGCCTCCGGAACCGCCCGCCTCGGCTCAGCGCCGCGCGGCCTGCCGGGCCCAGCGCATCCGGTTCAAGGCCCGCTTGAGCGCCGCCGCCGCCCGGGCCACGTCCACGTCCGGGCCGCGGGCGGCCAGCCGCTCCCGGGCGCGGGCCGCCGCCGCCTCGGCCCGGGGCACGTCGATTTCCCGCACGGGCTCCAGGGCGTCGGCAAGCAGGGTGGCGGTGTTGTGCTGCACTTCCAGGAAGCCGCCGGAGACCGCGTAGTCCTCCGGATCCCGGGAGGGCCGGGTCACGGTGACCTTGCCCGGGGCCAGGCCGGTGACCAGGGCGGCGTGGTTCCGGAGCACCCCCAGGTACCCCTCGGTTCCGGGGGCGATCAGGGAGACCACGGTGTCGTCCAGAACCGCCTTCTCCTCGGTCAGCACCGTGAGCCTGAATCCGTTCTCCGCCATCTCAGGTCGACTCCTCCCGCGGTCCGCGGGTTACTCCGCGCTCCGGATCTTCTCCGCGCGCTCTACCGCCTCCTCGATCGTGCCCACGTACATGAAGGCCTGCTCGGGGAGGTCGTCGTGCTTCCCGTCCACGATCTCCTGGAACCCGCGCACCGTGTCCGCCAGCTTCACGTAGCGGCCCTGGGTGCCGGTGAAGGCCTCGGCCACGAAGAACGGCTGGGACAGGAACCGCGAGATGCGCCGTGCGCGCTGCACCACCTGCTTGTCGTCGTCGCTCAGCTCGTCCATGCCCAGGATGGCGATGATGTCCTGGAGGTCCTTGTAGCGCTGGAGGATCACCTGGACCTGGCGAGCCACCTGGTAGTGCTCCTCGCCCACCACCCGGGGGTCGAGAATCCGGCTGGTGGAGTCCAGCGGGTCCACCGCGGGGTAGATTCCGAGTTCGGCGATCTGGCGGCTGAGCACGGTGGTGGCGTCCAGGTGGCTGAAGGCGGTGGCCGGCGCCGGGTCGGTGAGGTCGTCGGCGGGCACATAGATCGCCTGCACCGAGGTGATGGAGCCCTTGTTGGTGGAGGTGATGCGCTCCTGGAGCGCCCCCATCTCCGTGCCCAGGGTGGGCTGGTACCCCACCGCCGAGGGCATCCGGCCCAGCAGCGCCGACACCTCGGACCCGGCCTGGGTGAAGCGGAAGATGTTGTCGATGAAGACGAGCACGTCCCGGCCCTGCTCGTCCCGGAAGTACTCGGCCTGGGTCAGCCCGCTGAGCCCCACCCGGAGCCGGGCTCCCGGAGGCTCGTTCATCTGGCCGAACACCATGACCGTCTTGTCGATCACGCCGGACTCGGTCATCTCCAGGTAGAGGTCGTTCCCCTCGCGGGTGCGCTCCCCCACCCCGCAGAACACCGAGAACCCGCCGTGCTCGGTGGCGATGTTGTGGATGAGTTCCTGGATGAGCACCGTCTTGCCCACCCCGGCGCCGCCGAAGAGGCCGACCTTGCCCCCCTTGGCGTAGGGGGCCAGGAGGTCCACGACCTTGATGCCGGTCTCGAAGATCTCGGTGGTGGTGGACTGGTCGGCCAGGGGCGGCGGTTCGCGGTGAATGGGAAGCCGCAGGTTCTGGTCGGACACGTCGCCCTTCCCGTCGATCGGCTCCCCGAGGAGGTTGAACACCCGGCCCAGGCACTGCTCGCCCACCGGCACCGCGATGGGGACCCCGGTGTCCGTCGCCGGCATCCCGCGCACCAGGCCGTCGGTGGAGGACATGGCCACGCAGCGGACGACGTTGTCGCCGATGTGCATGGACACCTCCAGGGTGAGCCGGATGTCGCGCTCGGGGTCCTCGATCGTGATCGCGTTCATGATGTTGGGGAGGCCGTCGGAGTGGAACTCGACGTCCACGGTGGGGCCGATGACCTGCTTGACCCGGCCCACCCGGGACACGGACTTGCCGTCGGCGGTGGAGGTCGTGCTCACGGGTTCGGTTGTGCTCATCGTTGTCTCCGTCTGGGCCCCGGGACGACCCGGGGCGGGTTGGGACCGGGGTCTACTTCAGGGCTTCGGCCCCGCCCACGATCTCGGCGATCTCCTCGGTGATGGCGGCCTGGCGGACCCGGTTCCGCACCAGGGTCAGGGCGTCGATCATGTCCCTGGCGTTCCGGGAGGCGGATCCCATGGCCACCATCCGGGCCCCGTGCTCCGAGGCCGAGGCCTCGAGCAGCATCATGACCATGCGGTTGGCCGCGTAGCGCGGCACCAGCGACGCGAAGATGGTGGCCGCGTCGGGTTCGAAGATGTACGCCGCCGGCTCCTTCTTGCCTTCCGGCGGCTCGATGGGGAGAAAGGTCTCCAGGGTCAAGGACCGGGACATGGCGCTGATGAACCGCGTCCCCAGGACCAGGATCTCGTCTACCTCGCCCGAGGCGAAGGTGGCCACGATCTCCCGGCTCAGGGCGGACGCCTTCTGGATGTCCACCTGGTCCCCGATCTCCTGGTAGTGCTGGAGGGTCGGGGCCTTGCGCCGCCGGAAGTAGTTCCCCGCCTTGCGTCCGATGGTGATGAGGGAGGTCTTCTCCCCCTCCTCGGAGCGCAGGTAGGCCTCGGCCCGGCGGATCACGTTGGCGTTGTAGGAGCCGGCCAGCCCCTTGTCGGCGGTGACCACCACCAGGGCCCGGCGCGCCACCGGCCGCTTCTCGAACAGCGGGTGCTGCACCTCGGCCGCGGCCGCGGCCAGGTTCTCCAGGGTCTCCTTGAGCTTGGCCCCGTAGGGACGGGCGGCCTCCAGCCGGCCCTGGGCCCGGCGCAGCTTGGCCGCCGAGACCATTTCCATGGCCTTGGTGATCTGCTGCGTGTTCTGGACGCTCTTGATGCGCCGCTTGATGTCCCGGAGAGTCGCCATGGGTTACGCCTTGAAGGTGCTCTTGAACCGTTTCACCGCCTCGTGCAGCTTCTCCTGGATCGTGTCCGGGAGGTCCCTGTTCTTGGCGATGGTGTGCGGAATGTCCGGGTACTCCTTGCGGATGAACTCCCGGAGCTCGGACTCGAACCGCTTGATCGACGAGACGGGGAGGTCGTCCAGATAGCCCTTCCCCCCCGCGAAGATGATGATGACTTGGTCCTCCAGCGGCTGGGGGACGTACTGGTCCTGCTTCAGGACCTCCACCATGCGCTCGCCGCGGGTGAGCTGGGCCTGGGTGGACTTGTCCAGGTCGGAGCCGAACTGGGCGAAGGCGGCCAGCTCCCGGTACTGGGCCAGGTCCAGGCGGAGCGACTTGGCCACCGCCCGCATGGCCTTGGTCTGGGCGTTGCCGCCCACCCGGCTCACCGAGATCCCCACGTTCACCGCGGGCCGGACCCCGGAGTAGAAGAGGTCGCCCTCCAGGTAGATCTGCCCGTCGGTGATGGAGATCACGTTGGTGGGAATGTAGGCGGAGACGTCGCCGGCCTGGGTTTCGATGACCGGAAGCGCGGTCAGCGATCCGCCGCCGTTGGGCTCGGACAGCTTGGCCGCCCGCTCCAGGAGCCGGGAGTGCAGGTAGAAGACGTCGCCGGGGAAGGCCTCGCGTCCCGGGGGCCGGCGCAAGAGGAGCGAGAGCTGCCGGTAGGCCACGGCGTGCTTGGAGAGGTCGTCGTAGATGACCAGCACGTCCTTGCCGTTGTACAGGAACTCCTCGCCCATGGCGCACCCGGCGTAGGGGGCGATGTACTGCAGCGGGGCCGGATCCGAGGCCCCGGCCACCACCACCGTGGTGTAGTCCATGGCCCCGTGACGGTCGAGGGTGGCCACCACCTGGGCCACCGTGGACTCCTTCTGGCCCACCGCCACATAGATGCAGAAGAGCGGGTCGTCGCCCTTGTTGGTTTCCTTCTGGTTGATGATGGCGTCCAGGGCGAGGGCGGTCTTCCCGGTCTGGCGGTCGCCGATGATCAGCTCGCGCTGGCCCCGCCCGATGGGAATCATGGAGTCGATGGCCTTGATCCCGGTCTGGACCGGCTCCTTCACCGGTTGCCGGTCGATCACGCCGGGGGCGTGGCCTTCCAGGACCCGGTGGCGGTCGGTGACGATCGGTCCCTTGCCGTCCAGCGGCTC
>Ga0307424_1000971_pt1 | contig 15275 bp, 10 predicted proteins | sample SalMarWE160320MG_FD_202157 | JGI IMG/M metagenome (GOLD analysis project Ga0307424, IMG submission 202157) | Salt marsh sediment microbial communities from the Plum Island Ecosystem LTER, Massachusetts, United States - WE1603-20 | ecosystem: Environmental > Aquatic > Marine > Intertidal zone >... | reverse complement strand
GTCACGAAGCTGGTCCCGTTTCTCAATATCGGAGCCGCGTGGGGTTCTCACTCTCCAGCGTGGACGATGTGGCTGCTTCTCCTTCTCGGCATGGTGATGGTCGCGACCGATGTCTTCCTGTCGACGAAGCACTCCGACTGGAAGAAATTCAAGCGCGAGATGCGCTACGCCGGTTAGGCGGGCCCCGCCCGTCTCTGTTCACCTCGCCAAGCCGTCGAGCCTGGCTCCCCTACACCACGAGTACCGCAGCACCGGCAACGTGGCCCTCTCGAAGATCGAGGAGCGCCTGGTTCGCCTCATCCAGACCGTATTGCTGGATGACCGTTCTGATGGGGATCTCTGCTGCGAGCTGAAGGAACTCGCGAGCATCCTCCTTCGTGAAGTTCGCCACGCTGCGTATCTGGCGTTCCAGCCACAGGTGCCGGTAGTCGAATGCGGGCATTTCGTCGAGATGGATCGCGTTGATCGCGACCACTCCCCCTCTGTCGACCGCTTTCAGCGCCTGGACGACCACGGATCCCACCGGTGCGAATGTCACCGCGGCGTCCAGAGGCACCGGTGGCACTTCGTCGTACGCGCCGGCCCACACGGCTCCCATCTCGATTGCCCTCACCCGCTCGCCCTCGGACCTGGTTGCGACGTATACGCTGCACCCCCAGTAGCGGGCGACCTGGAGAGAGAGCAACGCCGACGCTCCGAATCCGTACAGTCCAAGCCTGCCACCCGGTCGTATGCCCGATACCTTCAGCGCCCGGAAGCCAATGACTCCGCCGCACAGCAGCGGCGCCACATCGACGTCGGCCACACCTTCTGGGAGTCTGAACGCGAACCCCGAGTCGACCGTCACATTCTGCGCGTATCCGCCGTGCCGGTCCCATCCGGTGAACACCGCCGAGCGGCACAGGTTCTCGCGACCCGACCTGCAGAAGGCACATGTGCCGCAACTCCCGCCGATCCACCCGACACCGGCCCGGTCTCCCACGCGCCACCCTTCCACACCGCCACCGATGGCGGCGACCGTGCCGACGACCTGGTGTCCCGGGATCACCGGAGTCTTGTGCGGCTCGATGTCGCCCTCGACCTCTTGAAGGTCGGTGCGACACACGCCACACGCTTTGACCTCGAGCAGCAGCTCCCCGACCAGCGGAACGGGGGCGTCTGCGTGCTCGAGACGCAGCGGCAGCCGGTCGACCGGTCCCGGCTCGTGCAGCACCTGAGCGAGCATGTCAGAGCTCCGCCAGCAACCCGGTTCTGTCGTTGAACGCTTCGATGTGGCGATCCATCGTGTCGACTTCGGACTGGATGGATGTCCAGTAGTCATCGTCGTACCACTGGGCCTGGATCTCCTCGAAGGACTTCCCTTGTTGCTCGACCCATGTGTAGTACTTGAGGTTGTGGATGCGTTTGCGGCCTTGGTAGTCGAGTTCGACCATCGAGTCGGTTCCGACCCCTCGCACGTAGCGCTCGAACGCGACGACCGCGTCGTCGCGGGTGAACGCACCTCGTTCCTCGGTCAGCTCTCTGAGGCGTGACTCGTACATTTCGACGGAGTCCGTGGCAACGGTCATCACCACATCGGCGCCGGTCATCTCATTCCATCTGGCGAACTTGATCGACGACAGCAGGTTGGCGATGCTCGAGATCCCGAGCAGTGGGAGCTGCTCGACGAACGACGCGTCCACCCCCTTCTCCACCAAGTATGCCTGACCCAGTGGTTCGTTGAAGAGGCGCAGGATCTGCATCGTCGCCTCATCATCGATGGCCGTCACGAAGTCGGTGTTCTTGACATTGTGAATCCATGGAACGTGCTTGTCGCCGATCCCTTCGATGCGGTGCGCACCGAATCCGTTCTCGAGCAATGTCGGACACTGCAACGCCTCACTTGCCACGACTTTGGACGTCGGGTACTGCTGTTTCATGTAGTCGCCGGATCCGATGGTGCCCGCCGATCCTGTGGTCAGCGCGACACCGCGGTACCGGTCCTTCGGTCCCATGACTGCTTCGAGCACCTCGACCATGGCGGGACCGGTGATCGTGTAGTGCCAGAGGTAGTTGCCGAACTCGTCGAACTGGTTGAAGATCACGACGTCCTCACCGGATCGACGAAGCTCCCACGTCTTGTCGAAAATCTCCTTGACATTGCTCTCTGAACCCGGGGTTGCGATGACCTCACCTGCAACCTTCGAGAGCCACTCGAACCGCTCCTTGCTCATGCCCTCCGGGAGAATGGCGACCGAGTCGCACGCGAGCAGGTTCGAGTCGTAGGCACCGCCACGGCAGTAGTTGCCCGTAGATGGCCACACGGCCTTCTGGGTGGTTGGATCGAACTGACCGGTCACCAGTCTCGGCACGAGACATCCGAATGCGGCGCCGACCTTGTGAGCGCCGGTAGGGAACCACTTCCCCACCAAGGTCACGACACGTGCCGGTACTCCGGTCAGCGCCGATGGGTACTCGAGGAAGTTCACGTCCCCATACCCTCCCCCGCTCGGCACGGCTTCGTTCTTCCACGTGATTCTGAACAGGTTGATCGGGTCGAGATCCCACAGACCCACGTCATGGAGCTTCGTCTTGATCGCGTCGGGCACCCGTTTCGGATCGCGCTGCTGGGCGAATGTCGGGATGATGATGTTGCGCTCCCGGGCTCTTTGTACCGTCCGTTCGAGCGGCCCTTCGTGAATGGTGAGGTCGATCACGGAATCTCCAGTCTGTCGATGATTGCCTTGGCGGCATCCAATGTGGGTTCGATCGTGTACGGCTGTGCGCCGGCCATACCGGCGGCGCGAACTGCAGAAGCAATGTCCTTCAGGCCGCTGCCGGTGTTGAGAATGACGACACGATCGGACGATCCGAGTATCCCCAGCTCTTTCGCCCTGAGGTATCCCGCATAGGCAGCAGCCCCGGCCGGTTCGCCGAACACGCCACTCGCTCGGGCCATCGCCGGTATCGCATCGAGGATCTCCTCGTCGGTGACCGTCACATACGCTCCATCGGTCTCGACGACCGCCGCCATCGCCTTGATGCGGTCACGCGGGAGTCCCGCCGAGATAGAGTCGGCCACGGTGGTCGCATCGATTGCCGGTTTCGTCAGGACGTCCTCGCCGTCGGCCCATGCTTCGGCGAGGTAGTTGCTCCCTGCCGCTTGAGCGCCTATCAGCCTCGGAAGCCTGTCGATCCATCCGAGCGCGAGCATGTCCTTGAAGCCCTTGTGGAGGCCGCCGATGATGCACCCGTCGCCGACGCTCACGACAACCGCATCGGGCACCTGCCAGCCGAGCTGCTCGGCGATCTCATAGGCCGCCGTCTTCTTGCCTTCGGTCATGTACGGGTTGTAGGCGGTGTTGCGGTTGTACCAGCCGTATTCTCCCGCGACGTCCAGGCACAGCTCGAATGCGTCGTCGTAGGTGCCTCGAACCGTGAACACGGTGGACCCGAACACGAGAAGTTGCGCGATCTTCGCCTGCGGGGCAGTCGCAGGCACGAAGATGACGTTGCGTTGCCCAACCGATGCCGAGATGCCGGAGAGCGCCGCGGCGGCGTTGCCGGTCGACGCCGTCGTCACGACCTCCGCTCCCTGTTCGCGGGCTTTCACAACGGCGATTGCGCTGGCGCGATCCTTGAACGATGCCGTCGGCTCACGTCCGTCATCTTTGACCCATGTCCTCGTCCCCACCGGGTATATCGGTGTCCAGCCGATAGTGAGAGGCGGAACTTCGGCGTCGGCATGGATCGGAAGCAGCGGGCGGTACCGCCACATCGACCAGTCGGATCCGAGGTCGTCCCGATCGACGGTTGTGCGCAGGGACTCGTAGTCGTAGATCACGTCGAGGATGCCCTCGTTCCCGTGGTCGGGGCACACGTACTCGACCTGGTCCGGCCCATACACCGTCCCGCAGATCACGCAGCGCAGACCGACGATCATCTCGTTATCCGAGTCCCGGTCTCGCCTCGGACGGCACGTTCGATGTTCTCGGGGTTCGTGATCAGCACTTCCGATCCACCCGACTCGAGGTACATGATCGCCGCCTCGATCTTGGGTGCCATGCTGCCCTTGGCGAAGTGGACGCCCTCGGCCAGGTACTGCTTCGCCTCCTCGAGGGTCATGGAATCCACCCATTGCCGGTCAGGAGTGCCCCATCCGAGCGCGACCTTCTCGACGGCGGTTGAGATCAACAGCAGGTCGGCGCCGAGTTCACTCGCGAGGAGCGCGGACGCCCTGTCTTTGTCGATCACTGCGGGTACGCCTTTGAGCCAACCGCCCGATTCGGCGACGACCGGGATCCCACCGCCCCCGACACAGATGACGGCCATGCCCACGTCGAGGAGGTCACGAATGGCGTCGATCTCGACGATTCGCTTCGGCTGCGGTGACGCGACGACCCTGCGCCAGCCTCTCCCCGCGTCCTCCACGACCTCCCACCCGTCGGACGAGCGCCGCTGTTCGGCGGTCTGCGCGTCCATGAACGATCCGATGGGTTTGGACGGATACTCGAATGCCGGATCGGCCGCGTCGACCTCCACCTGCGTGACGACGGTTGTGACCGTCTTGTCGATACCGAGGGCGAGGAAGTCGTTGTACAGGTTCTGTTGCAGGGCGTAGCCGATCGCTCCCTGTGTGTCGGCCCCGCAGACATCGAGCGGAACCTCGTGGAGCTCCGTCCTGGCGAGCTCGGACCGGCGGAGGATGAACCCGACCTGTGGTCCGTTCCCATGGGTGATTGCGACGTTCCACCCTTCCCGAATGAGTTCCGCGATGTGGTGGTCCGTCTCTCCAGCGGCGGCGTACTGGTCTTCGACCGTCGAGTGCGCGCTGTCTCTGATCAGCGAGTTGCCACCGATTGCCACTACTGCCAGTTTCGTGTTGCTCAACACTGTCTCCTTCTGGAGGACGACCCTGCCTACATGGTCAGCGCCATCACCGCTTTTTGTGCGTGCAGCCGGTTCTCCGCCTGGTCGAAGACGACGCTGTGCGGACCATCGATCACACCGTCCGTCACCTCGATGTTGCGATCAGCCGGAAGTGGATGCATGTAGATCACGTCTTCGTTTGCGAGGGCCATCCTTCGCTCATCGGTGATCCACTCCGTGTACGTATCGCCGAGGGCTTTCGACGCAGTCTCGTCGGTAGTGGTCAGCATCGCTCCCCAGCTCTTGGCGTACACGACGTCGGCGCCACGGAACCCGTCATCGAAGTCCTCGACGATCTCGAACGACCCGTGCGAACGGCGGGCATTGTCCTCGGCCTGGGCAACGATCTCAGGCATCAGCTTGAACTCAGGCGGACGGGTCAATCGGACGTTCATGCCAAATCGAGTGGCCAGCAGGATCAGACTCTGCGGTGCGCTCAGCGGCTTCTGATAGCTGGATGCGTAGGCGTAGCTGACATTGATGGTCTTGCCGCGAGGGTCGCCCTTCTTCTCGATGATCGTCATCAGGTCCGCGAGGATCTGGTGCGGATGGTAGATCTCGCACTGCATGTTGAGGACGGGCACCCGGCTCGCTTCGGCGACTGCACGCTGGTAGGCGTTGCCGACTCCCCAATCGACTTGTCTGATGGCGATGCCGGCGCTGTACCGCCCCAGGATCTCGCCGATCTCCGTCGCGGTGTCGCCGTGACTGATCTGGGTCGTTCGGGACTCCATGAACATGGCGTGTCCACCGAGCTGGGCCATCCCGGCCTCGAAACTCGCTCTCGTTCGCGTGCTCGAGAAGAAGAACAGCATCGCGAGCACCTTGTCACGCAGATACGCGTGCGGCTCGCCGAGCGCCTGCTTGCGTTTCAGATCGAACGCGACATCCAGCACCGTGTCGATCTCGTCCTTGGTCCACTCCTGGGTCGTGATCATGTCCCGACCCTTCAATCCTGTTTGCATCCTTGGGCTCCAGTCTCGTCCAGCTGAGTCACTCTGATGATCTTCGTACCTGGTACCCGTACACGATCACCCTTGCCTCCCACCGCGGGGCGAGCCGTACCGCGGTACCAGCTCCCAAGTACGAGGTGTTTCTTTGTCCTACTCCATCGCTCCCAGCACGAGGGCGAGGAGGGCCATGCGCATCACGACACCGTTGTACGCCTCTTGCCAGTAGCGGGCGTGCTTGGTGGCGTCTACGTCAGGTGGCAGCTCGTCCATGCGCGGCAGCGAGTGCAGAATGATGGCGTCCGACTTCGCCTTGTCCGCCAGGAGCTTCCGAGTCACCTTGTAGTTGTCCGGAGTGAGATCCGTTTCGGCCTTGCGTTCGTCGCGGCCCTTCGTGTAGTCGGCCTGAACCACGGGCTCCATGTAGATGACGTCCGCTTCGCCAATCACATCCGCGACGTGGTCGGCCGTCCGAACGAACAGGTTCTGCTCGGCGAGTTCGGCCTTGAACTCATCGGTCAATGACATCTCAGGTGGTGCGACCGAGATCATCTGGGCGTCGAACTGCGTGAGCGCGTAGCCAAGCGAGTGCATGGTCCGCATCCGCATGTCGCCGATCGCCACGAACGTGAGCCCGTCGATCGTTCCCTTCTCGACGAGGGTCGTGTATAGATCCGTGAGGACCTGTGTCGGATGCTCTCCCCATCCGTCGCCGGCGTTGATGACCGGAACGCTCGCCCACTTGGCCGCCTCTCGAGGCGCGCCCTGCTGGAAGTGCCGCATGACGATGGCGTCCCCGTAGTACTCCAGCATGTGCACGGTGTCCTTGATCGACTCCTGGTAGAAGTCCCCTGCACGCGTCATCTTGGCGTCGGAGAACCCCATCACGTGGCCACCCAGCCGGTGCATCGCGGCCTCATGGGCCATGCGTGTTCGCGTCGACGGCTGGTAGAAGGCTGTCAGCAGAGTCTTGTCCGACAGTAGGTCGGTGTTGCGACGTTCACGAGCGATCGGCTCCAGCTCGGACGCGGTCTCGAATACATGCTCGAACTCTGCTCGTTCGAAGCCCTTCAACGACAGGATGTCCCGTCCGGCGAAGCTCCTCATTGACAATCTCCTTTCGAGGGACGGCCCAAGCCTATCGCTTCCTGAAACCCTCATATCCGTTCCGGAGGACGATGCACCGGGACTCGTCCCAACCCGGTAGGCTTGCCCGAACGTGGAGGGTAGGAAGCGGTCGAACCTGAGGCTTCTGTCGCTCGCCGGAGGCCTTTTCCCTGTCGTAGCGGTTGTCGCCGCCCTTCTGGTCGGGGCCATCATGCTCCTCATCCTTGGGGCCGACCCGATCGAAGGATTCGGCGCGATGATCCAGGGTGCGTTCGGTGGAGTGCGCCAGCTCTCGGACACCGCAGCGAAGTCGGTTCCGTTGCTCCTCGTCGGCGTCGGCATCACAATCGCCTTCCGAGCCAACGTGATCAATATCGGCGGTGAGGGGCAGATCATCTTCGGGGCTTTGTTCGCCACGGGATTCGCCCTTCTGTTTCCGAGCCTCCCGGGCTGGCTCCTGCTCCCGGGTGTGCTGATCGCAGGGTTCGTGGGAGGCGCCTTCTGGGGTGCCATTCCTGGAGCGCTGAAGGCCTACTTCAACGTCAACGAGATCCTCAGCACGATCATGCTGAACATCGTTGCAGTCCAGGTCATGAACTTCCTCCTTCAGGGACCGTGGATGGATCCGGGCGAGATCGAACGCGGCAGCCGTATCCCACAGACCACCCGACTCGCCCAGCAGGCCGATCTTCCCCTTCTGATCAAGAACTCACGGCTGAACATCGGGTTGCTCATTGCGGTCGTCGCCGCCGTCCTCGTCTACATCTTCCTCTGGCGAATGACTGAAGGATTCCGGATTCGTGCCGTCGGGTTCAATCCGCACGCTTCACGCTATGCGGGCATGCACGTTCAAAACCGAGTGGTTCTCGCCCTCACGCTGTCGGGAGCGTTGTGCGGTCTCGCGGGAGCGATTCTGGTGTTCGGCAGCGAGGCGCACCGCTTCGTGACCGACGGTTCGGCTACAGGGTTCACCGGCAGCGCGGGGTTCAATGGCATCGTCGCTGCACTGTTCGGAGGACTGCACCCGTTGGGAACGATCCCGGCTTCGTTTCTCTTTGGTGCGCTCCTCGTCGGCGCGAACAAGCTCCAACGAACCGTGCAGGTGCCAGGGGCGCTCATCGTCGCACTGAACGGCCTGATCGTCGTATTCGTCGTCAGTTCGGCCATCTGGAAGCGTCGCCTCTCGCAACGCATCCAGTTGCTCGCCTCTCGGGCGGACGAACCGAGGAATGGCCCATGAGTGAGTTCTTCACGGCCGCGGCACTCGTCACCACGATTGGAGCGGGCATTCGGTACGCGACCTCGTACCTGTACGCCGCCATCGGCGAAACGTTCGGTCAGCGCAGCGGCGTCCTCAATCTCGGCGTCGACGGGATCATGCTCTTGGGCGCCTTCAGCGCCTACTACGTGGCGCTCAAAACAGGCGACCTCTGGCTCGCGCTGCTCATGGCCGCCGTCGTTGGACTCTTCATGGGGCTGGCGATGGCGTTCGCCAGTGTCACGTTGCAGGCCGAGCAAGGCATCAGCGGCATCGGCTTCTACCTGTTCGGACTCGGGATGAGCGATCTGCTGTTTCAGAAGCTGGTCGGCACACCGTTGCCGATCTCCGGCTTCCCGGAAGTCCACATCCCCTGGTTGAGCGATCTCCCCGTCGTCGGTGAGCTGCTCTTCTCCCACAGCCTTCTCGTGTACGGCGCGTTTCTGCTGGTGCCGATCGGAACGTATGTCCTCAACCACACAACCATCGGCCTGAAGATCCGCTCGGCCGGAGAGAACCCGGCAGCCGTCGACACGCTGGGAGTGTCCGTCGCGAGGGTCCGCTACGGCACCGTGATGTTCGGCAGCATGCTGGCCGGCATCGGCGGTGCAGCTCTCACGACAGAACTCGGGATCTTCCAGCAGAACCTCACCGCCGGTCAAGGGTTCATTGCCGTGGCGCTCGTGTATTTCGGAGCTTGGAGACCCGTTGGAGTGATGTACGGGGCGCTCCTGTACGGTCTCGTCACGTCGATCGTCTCTCAACTCAAGACGCTCGAGATCATTCCGCGATCCGTATCCGATCTCGCTTCGATGTTGCCGGCACTCATCACCATCCTCGCGCTCGTCATCGCCGTTCAACGAGAACGGCAGCCGGCGGCGCTCACGAAACCGTACGAACGAGGGGGCTAGCCCCCGGGAAGGAAGCAACATGAGACGACTGTCCACTATCGGCATCGTGGTGCTGGTGTTCGCACTGGTCGCCACCGCGTGCGGTGGAGGAACGACCACCACCACCGCACCGGGAACGACCACACCATCGGCCGAGCCTTTCAAGGTCGCCATGGTCGCACCGAGCGCCGTCAACGACCTCGCATTCAGCCAGAGCATGTACGACGCTCTGCTCGCTGTGCAGCAGCAGATGGGTGGCGAGTCGGCGATGCAGATCGCCTACTCGGACAATCTGTTCGTGGTCGATGACGCAGCGGCCGCCATCCGCGACTATGCCAACGAGGGGTATGACCTGGTGATCGCACACGGGTCACAGTTCGGCTCCTCACTCCAGGAGATAGCTCCCGACTATCCGGATACCGCCTTCGCATGGGGAACCGCAGGTGACACGTTCGGACTGCCGAACGTGTTCGCCTACGAGGCTGCGTCCGAGGAGGGCGGTTATGTCGAAGGGGTGATGGCTGCGGCACTGTCCACGTCAGGCGTGCTAGGTGTTATCGGACCCGTCGAGGTTGGAGACGCGAAACGATATGTCGACGGCTTCAAGGCAGGTGCGGAAGCGCAGAATTCAGCGATCGATGTCAAGGTCAACTACACGGGCTCGTTCAGTGACGTTGCCCTCGCCGCAACCGCCGCCAACACGGAGATCGCTGCCGGAGCCGATGTGCTCACCGGGACCGCCCAGATGGTCACGGGGGCGGTTGGTGTAGCCAAGGAAGACAGCATCCCATGGTTCGGCACGCAGGCCGATCAGACAGCCCTCGCCCCGTCCATCGTCGTCGCGTCGCAGGTGTACCACTGGGAGGTGGTGATCTCGCAGATCATCGACCTCATTCAGCAGGGCACGATGGGTGGCGAGTCGTTCGTGATCAACCTCTCCAACGGTGGTGAGGCGATCGCCTACAACCCGGACTACACGCTGTCGAGCGACGTGAAGCAGCTCGCCGAGGACACCATCGCAGGCATCTCGGACGGATCGATCAACCCGCCGCGGCCGGCCGCAGGGTCGTAGGAGCCACACAATGCACCCACAGGGAACCGATTCGACGTCCAGCGGCATCGACCTCGAGATGCGCGGCATCGTGAAGCGGTTCCCTGGGGTGCTCGCCAACGACCACGTCGACTTCGACGTCCACCGTGGCGAGGTCCACACGCTCCTCGGTGAGAACGGTGCAGGCAAGTCGACATTGATGAAGATCTTGTACGGGCTTCAGCAGCCCGACGAGGGCCAGATCCTCATCGACGGGAAACCCGTCACGATCTCCTCCCCCAGCGACGCAATCGGTCACGGGATCGGCATGATCCACCAGCATTTCATGCTCGTAGAGACCATCACCGTTGCCGAGAATGTCGCCCTCGGACTCAAGTCGACCCGGGGTCTCCTCCTCGATCTCGACATCGTTTCCAAGCGGATCGAGAAACTGTCCAAAGCGTACGGCATCAAGGTCGACCCCGGAGCGTACGTCTGGCAGCTCTCGGTCGGAGAGCAGCAACGGGTGGAGATCATCAAGGCGCTCTACCGCAATGTGTCACTTCTGGCACTCGACGAGCCAACCGCCGTCCTCACACCACAGGAAGTCGATGACCTGTTCGTGACGCTCAGGCACATGGCCGCAGAGGGGCATCCACTCATCTTCATCTCGCACAAATTGCACGAGGTGCTCGACATCAGCGATCGGGTCACCGTCTTGCGCAACGGCCGCAAGATCGGAACGGTCCCCAAGGAGGGCGCCACCAAAGCAAGCCTCGCATCGATGATGGTTGGTCGCGAAGTCATGCTGGAACGGGAGCACACCCCGGCAGACATCGGCGCACCACGACTCGAAGTGCGGGGCTTGAGAACCAAGAACGATCGCGGCCTCGACGCACTCGACGGTATCAACCTCGACGTGAGATCGGGTGAGATCCTCGCGATCGCGGGCGTGTCAGGAAACGGCCAGCAGGAACTGGCCCAGGTGATCGCGGGTCTTCGCCCCGCAACGGAAGGAGAGGTCCTCCTCGACGGCGTCGATGTCACCGACTGGAAGGTCGGGGAACGCCGGAAAGTCGGCCTCGCCTACATCCCCGAGAAACGCATGCGCGACGGTGCCGTGCAGCAGTTCACCGTCGCCGAGAATCTCATACTGCACGACTATGACAAGCCACCCTTCGCGAAACACGGATTCCTCGACTTCGGGGCGATCGAGGAGCACTGTGACGAGTTGATCGGCAACTTCAACGTCAAAACGCCGTCTCAGAAGACAATGCTGAGCGCTTTGTCGGGCGGCAACATCCAGAAGGCGATCCTCGCCCGCGAGTTGTCGGGCAACCCGAAAGTCCTCATCGCGGCACAACCGACACGCGGCGTCGACATCGGGGCAACCGAGTACATCCACCAGCGGCTTCTCGACCAGCGGTTCATCCACGAGAAGCTCCTCGATCAGCGCAAGGCCGGGACTGCAACCCTGCTCATTTCAGAGGATCTCGACGAAATCCTGGCGCTCGCAGATCGCATCGCCGTCATCTATGAGGGCCGAATCATGGGCATCGTCGACCGGGCCGACGCGACAGTCGAACAACTCGGCCTGATGATGGCGGGCGTGACCGAGGAGTGAGCGGCCGTCGGCTGCTCACTCCGTACCTCGTGCCTCGTACCGGCGCGGCCCGCCCCGTGGTCGCGGAACGCGCCAGGTCGCGTACCAGGCACAAGACACGAAGGCACTCGGGTCGTTTGTCGATCGAACTAGCCGCCTGCGACGGGCAAGTAGGGCATCGACCCTCGCACGCCCTGCATGACGGCATACATGGTCGCCGCCGCCTCGAGCCGCAGGACCGCTCCCTCCTCCCCTGAGGCATCGATGACTGTGAACGCGTCGGGGTCGACGTGCACGGTGCCCTGCGGACTCTCGTAGGTGAGCGAGCCGTTCATCTCGACGCGGTGCGTCTCCCCCGCGAATCGCCCTTCTACAGCCGTGTCGAAGAGCATGAAGGCATTGTCCGTCTCGGCCAGGAAGTCGTCTCTGTCGAGGTAGAGACGTGGCTTGTCGCGATAGGGTTCGCCTGCAGTTGGGCAGAATGTCACACAGTTCCCGCACTCGTTGCAGAAGTCGGTGAGCACCGCGATCTGGTATCCCTGTTCGACCGAGAACGGCCCGCCCGGTGCGACCCTCGCCTTTCCGTCCCCGATCGTGACAACGGGCAGATCGAACGACAAGGGCTCCATCTGGTAGGTCACCAGCGCCATGTTGGGACAGACACCGACGCAGATGCTGCAGTAGAGGTCGCAATCGAGACAGCGAGACGCCTCTTCCTGTGCCTCTTCCACGGTGTACGGGAACGTCCCCATCTGGAAGTTCTTGCGCTCGTCGACCGGTACGTGGGTGATGGGCACTCGATACGCTCGGCGGGCCTTCCGCACCTGGATGTCCGCAACCGAGAACATCGGCTGGTTCCTCGGTACCGGCACCACGCGGCCGCCTTCCCGCCCGATGATCGTCGCAACGGCCACCTTGGCGTCACCTGCCGCCTTCACGATCGATGCCGGCCCGGGTGCGGCGACGTCACCCGCAGCGAAGACCCCCGGGATCGACGTCTCCATCGTTGCCGGATCGACATCGAGGTATCCACCGCGAGTCAACGCCGGCACCTCCTCATCGAAGAAGTCGATCAGCGCATGCTGGCTGATCGCAAGGATCATCGTGTCGAACGGAAGCTCGAACTCGGATCCTTCGACCGTGTGCGGCACCTTCCGACCGGACGCGTCCCTGTCGCCCCGATACTCGTTGTGTACGCACATCATTCCGGCGAGGGCTCCGTCTTCGACTAGGAGCCCAACGGGACTGGTCAGCTCCTCCACACGGATGCCTTCCTCGAGCAGCAGATGAACCTCTTCTCTGTCTGCGGGCATCTGATCGATCGTGCGTCGATACACCACTGCCACGTGATCCGCTCCGAGTCGCCAGGAAGTTCGCGCGCAGTCCATTGCAGTGTCTCCGGCTCCGATGACGGCCACCCTGTCTCCGATCGGCGCCGGGTGGCCCTCTCGTGCCGCTCTGAGGAAGTGGAGCGCATCCATGACCCCGTCGGCATCCTCACCCTCGAGACCGAGACGCTTGCCGATCTGGGCGCCGGCAGCGACCAGGACGTAGCGGTAGCCCTGCTTCCGTAGGTCCGAAATGGTGAAGTCTCGCCCCGCGGTCTGACCGAATCTGGTCTCAACGCCAAGGTCATCGACGACCTTCACATCCTTGTCGATCTCGAGCTGGGGAAGCCGGTACTCGGGAATCGCGCCGGACACCATACCGCCCGGGTAGGGGTGTTGTTCGAACATCGTGACGTCGAATCCCTCTGCGGCGAGCAGCTCGGCGGCCGACAGACCTGCCGGGCCTGCTCCGATGATCGCTACCTTGGCCCCAGTCGAGGGATTCGGGACCGTTGCCGGGGGTTCGGTCTCGAGCGTCATCACGAACCGCTTCATGTCCCTGATCGCCAGCGGCTCGTCATAGTGGGTCCTGATGCACGTCTGCTCGCACAAGTGGTCGCAGACCTGACCGAGGATCGTCGGAATCGGGTTGTCCTGACGGGTGACCTCTACGGCCGTCGCCCAATCTCCATCCCGGACGGCGCGCATGTACTCGGGGACCCGCTGGTTGACCGGGCATTCGTCCTCGCATGGGGCAGCGATGCAGTCGAACAGGTCGAGGGGACGAACGGTCTTGGAGCGGCTCCTGAGGAACGAGCCCTTTCTGAGATCCCATGCGTGTCGCGTCTCGGCCGAGTAGGCACGCAGGTTGACCCGCGCGGCGGCTGCGACCAGGGCACGACGAGTCGTGGGGTTTCGAGGGAGAACGCCACCCTCGCTCAAGCCTGCCACCTCTTCGGCGGCGTGTTCGGTTCCGAGGCTCGCGGCGAACATGTCTGTGAGCTCACCCGGGCGTTCCAGGGCGGTGCGGACGATCAACTCGTCCAGGTTCTGTGCCTCGGCGAGGTCGAGCGCTGCATCTGTGGTCTCGAAGTACTGCAGCATCCGCATGTACCCACCGGACTTGAGTAGATCGCTGCACACGGTGACGGTGCTCATTCCCGAGGCGAGAAGCGCCGGTACGTTGAAGGCGTCCGCTCCCCCGGCGAAGGACATCAGCAGGCCGCCTGCGAACTCTTCATCGAGTTTGTTCGCGACATTGGTGGTGATCGCGTGAAGTGCACGGCCTGACATGTACATCGTTTCGTCGGTGAACACGTCTCGGAAGTTCTCCACTTCCAGCGTGTTCGTGAGCTTGACGCCGAAGGTGAGATCCTCCGCCTCCCCGACGGCTTTGAGCCTGCTCAGCATCGGAACGGCGTCCGCGTACTGGAGGTCGTGGCCGAACGCGGCGTCGGGGACCGGCACATCCCGGTAGCCCAGATCCAACAGGATGGATCGCACACCCCCCGGACCCAGCAGCGTTGGATTCAGCTTCACGCTCGTATGCAAATGCCGCTGCTTCATGAGGTACCGACTGATCGTCTCGATCTCGTCTGGAGGACAGCCATGCATCGTGGAAAGGGTGATGCTGTCCGACAGGCGTGTCGGGATGTCGATGGTGCGAATCTCCGGGTAGTCCGCTGCGACGATGTCGACCATTGCGCTGAGGCGTTCAGAGGCGTCGTTCATCTGCTCGAAGTACCACTGGACGTTGGGCTGCTGGATACCGGCGTAGTCGTACCCGACGCTCATGTTGAAGATCAGGCCGGGACCATCGCCGGGGAAGCCGAGCCTCCGATGCAGACCGTGGATGAGCACCCATGCCCTGAGGTACTCCTCGAACGACTCGTGTACCTTCAGCTCCTGCGACCACTCGACGTTGTAGCCCTCGTCCTGGCAGTCGATGCATGGCTTGGGCACGTCGAGCTCATCGAGCGTTTGCACCGTCTTCAGCTCGATGAATCGCGCACCGTGGAGCCACGCGACGACGATGTTCTGGGCCATCTGGGTGTGCGGCCCGGCGGCAACCCCAAATGGTGTGTCGAGCGCCTGGCCGTAGACGTTGGTCCGGTAGCGGTTCGTCGGATCCGGAACGAAGAACGCGGAACGCGGGAACCCGAAGATGGTGTCTTCTGCGTCGAGTTCGGAGAAGACCCATC
>Ga0307424_1000968_pt1 | contig 15311 bp, 12 predicted proteins | sample SalMarWE160320MG_FD_202157 | JGI IMG/M metagenome (GOLD analysis project Ga0307424, IMG submission 202157) | Salt marsh sediment microbial communities from the Plum Island Ecosystem LTER, Massachusetts, United States - WE1603-20 | ecosystem: Environmental > Aquatic > Marine > Intertidal zone >... | reverse complement strand
ATCCAGCCCTTGGATTGGGGGAAATGCACCAGGACCGTGCCAGTGTTATCGACCAAGATCAGGCTGCTTCCCTCTGGCAGGGCGGCTTGGGCAGCCAGGGCATTCATGCTCTCTAGATCGAGGGCACCGAATACCACCCCCTGTATGGCCCCCTTGGGACCATAGAGTGGGAGACCGAAGTTGATACTGGCAATGCCAGTCACGCGGCCAATCTGGTACTCGCCGGCACTGAAGGCGCGCGTGTCCAATGTCCGTTGGAAGTATTCCCGATCTGCAAGATTGACTGGGCCGGAGACGCTCAAGGCGCTACAGACAAGATCCCCGTTCATATCGATGACGCCGATGTTGGCCACCGAGTTGTAGGCGCTGGCCAGGTTGGACAGAACCTGTTGACAACCCTCTCCAGATCCCGGCTGCGCTTCTGGCAGCTGCGAAATGACCGTCAGCAGCTCGTGAACCTGCTCTATCTGCCGCTCCTGATCGAGTGTGGCCAATCTGGCCAGACCGAGGGCATTGTCTGTGGCTTGAGCCACTCCGGCCCGCCGTTGGTTGACGGTAAGCACCAGGATGACGCCCAAGAACGGCAACAGCGCCAGGAACACCAGGGCCATCAAGCGGCCACGCAACGTATTCACTTTGGACCACAAACTGCGCATCAAACCCCTCATGTCCAACAACCAGGATTGCCCCCATCCGGAAGACCGGACGTCCGCCGGGTCAACTTTCACTTAACAACGCAAAAGAGACCCGAAACGGGCCTCCCTCCGGCAGAACCTACTCCCTCTACAACTATACGGACAACCCCTCAACCAAATCTCAACGGGCGAACCTGGCCGAGGTACGGGCCAGGGTTGCCCTATCCACCGCCTTTAGTCCTGACGGCTGAACAGCCAGACTCCCGGCAGCAGGAAAGCCAGACCAAACACGAGCATCACCAAGACGTTCGTGGCCACGGGATGGAGGGTGATCGCCTGGAGAGCAGCGCTTGGCACGCTTGACTGAAGCAGGGTCCAACGCAGGGGATCGATACCATATGTCACCGGGTCGATGGCAGCCAGCAACCGCATCCACACAGGCACACCCTGGAGTGGAAAGAATGCCCCGGAGAGAAAGAACAGGGGTAGGAGGACAAAATTCATCACCATGTGGAAGCCCTCCATCGAGCGCTGCCGCGCGGCGAGGAGCAATCCAAGGGATGTCAACATGGCAGCCAAGAGCAGCATCAGCCCAAACAGGCTGAAGATCTGGCCCAGGTTCAGGCGCAAGCCAAGGATGGGAGCAAGGATCAGCATGACGACCCCTTGCAGCACCGCCACTGTTGTGCCGCCGGCGACTTTGCCCAAGGCCACGGAAAAGCTCGAAGCAGGGGTGACTTGCACCTCTTTCAGAAATCCGAATTGGCGGTCCCACACGATAGATACAGCCGAGTAGACAGCTGTGAACAGAACCGTCATGGCCAGTATCCCGGGAAAGAAGAAGCTGGTGAAGTCGATTTGACCACCGCCGATGTTGCTCATCGATGGCGAAAAGCCTGCGCCGAACAAGAGCAGGAAGATCAGGGGTTGACCAATGGACGAGGCCAAGCGGGCTCGGTCTCGCCGAAAACGGAGCATGTCTCTGCTCCAAATCGTATAAATTGCCTTGAGCTCTGCTAACATGGGCTTTGCCTACCTCAGCCTCTTCGCCGCCGGCGGGGTCGTCTGCTGCCATCTTGCGCGTTCTCGGGGTCTCGGATCGCCCTGCCCGTGAGCTTGATGAACACATCCTCCAAGGTGGGGCGTCGGAGGCTGACACTGCGAACGTCAATCGGATCGGGCTCGGCGTTGAGTTTCGCCATCAGACTGGCCAAGACGGTCTCGGCCTGGGGCACTTCCACGATCACTTCCCCGTCCGGGCCCATTCGGGGATCGAGAGATTCTATCGCCCCCAGCCTCTCCACAGCTCTTGACGCGTGTGGCGTTTCAATCGACACCACATCCCCACCCACAAGATTCTTCAAAGATCTTGGGTCATCCATGGCGACGATCTGACCCTTGTCGATCACCGCCACCCGGTCGCAGTCTTCGGCTTCATCCATGTAATGGGTAGTCATGAAGACGGTGATTCCCTCTGTATCCCTGAGCTGGTGAAGGTAATCCCAAATGTGTCGCCGTGTTTGGGGATCGAGGCCGAGCGTTGGTTCGTCCAAGAACAGAACCTTTGGGGCGTGAAGCAGGCCCCGAGCCACCTCGAGCCGGCGCTTCATCCCTCCAGAGAACGTTTCCACCAAGGCATCAGCTCTCGCCTCCAGCTCGACCAAGCCGAGCAAGGATTGGGACCGTTCAGCAAATGTCGCCGCCGGCATGCCATACAGCATGGCGTGAAAGCGCAGATTCTCACGCGCCGTCAGTTGTTCGTCCAAGCTGGGTTCCTGGAAGACCAGACCTATGTTGCGCCGCACCCCGCGTCGGTCCCGCTGGATGTCATGGCCATCGATGATTGCCTTTCCAGACGTCGGCCGGAGCAGGGTTGTCAACATATGAATGGTGGTCGTCTTGCCCGCGCCATTGGGACCCAGAAAGCCGAAGATTTCGCCGGACTCAACATTGAAGTTGATCCCGTCGACAGCCGTCGTGTCCCCATATTTCCGGGTCAGATCTTCCACCTGTATTACGTGCATTTCAACTGCTTGTCGCTCCTCCAACTAACTGCCGCATGGGATGTGCATTATGCCCAATCTCCATAAGAGGCTCATGAGCAGACGCGGCCCCGTCAACGGCACAGCAGCACAGGGACATCCGACCGCCTGAGGACCTCATCCACCACGCTGCCCAATGCGACTTCAACCATCGGATTAGCACCATAGCCGCCCATTGCGATCAAGTCGGCACCGTACGCCTCCGCCGATGCCAGAATGCTCTCGGCGGCCTCGCCTGTCACGCTCATCTCGGTCGCCTCAAGGCCGCGGTCTTCCAAGTAGAGCATGGCATCCTCGAGGGCGGGCTGGTTGTCTTGCTCCCTATCATCGACGACGACCAGGCCCAAATCCGCACCCCAAGCTGACCCCATGTACGCTGTCACATAGAGCGCTTCACGGGCCTTGGGGCTTCCATCATAGGCCAACAGGATGTTTCTCACGGCTGACGCAGTGCGGGGTACGGCCAGCACCGGCCGGGGACAGCGGCGGACCAGCTTGCGGAATCCCGACGCCAGCCGGGCGACCCCTTGCGGCGCCGGAGGGTGCGCCAGGCTGACCACGATCAAGTCTGTCCACGCCGCACGCTCACATATCTTGCGCGCCGCCGGCCCGACATCGATCGCCAGACCGCTCTCCACCCCAGCTTCACTGCATCGACGCTCGAACTCCTCCGCCAGCGAGCGCACGCCGTCCGCGTCGGCATCCTCTGGACGCGCGATCAAATGCAGCCCCAAGATGCGTGCGGTCTCGCGCCGGGCTACCTCAATCCCTTGGATCAGGGCTTCCCATCCCATGGCATCATGACGCAGCGGCACGAGGATATCGTCGAACAACCGATCATCGTCCCCCAGTCTCTCCCGCTGCCGACGCCATTCCCCCGCCGGAGGACCGGCGCTCAATTCTTCGGGGATCACGGATGAAAACAGCTTCTCACTCAAACGCTCAGCCACTCTTCCGGCGCGCGGGCTGTGCTCTGCTGCGAGGTGCGCCGCCGCCTGATCCGGGTCGATGGTCCAACCCAGAGACGCCTCGAGTTCGGCGCGATGTTCCATGACCCATAGATACAAATCGGTTTCGGTTCTGCCGGGGAAATCCCGAAGCAATCCCTGGGCATGAATGACGGATACCACCGGCAGGTAGACCTGGTCATACCAATGGCCGACCGCTTCAGCGAGGGGGATCTCGCGTTGGAGCTCGAGCCCCATGAAGTGGCGGTGGACGGCGATGTGCTCTTCCAACAACAGGTACTTCCCGGCTTCGGTCACGCTCAAATCGGCCTCGGGCCGGACTATGTCCAATCGCGTGCGCTCCAGAAACCCAGCATACTCTGCCTTGAGAATCAAATCCTCAGGGCTGGCGTCGGGGGAAAGCGGGATCTTGACTTCCACTTCGGTGACGTATGCCTCGATTGTCTTGGCCCCCACTTCACGGGCCACCGACACGCGGTGGTGCCCATCACGCACAAAGTACGCCTCGCCGATCCTGTAGACCTCGATCGGCGGCAGGCCCGTCTGTCCTTCGGCGATGGCCTTTATCCGTGCCCACCGCTCCCCTTGAGAATCGCTAAGGGGCAGGAAGGAGCGCGTGAAATCTGTGTATCGGCCCACGCTGCCCACAATGGCGTCTACCGGGATTTCCTGCAACCCCCTGGGGAGCGTTGACGTGCCGCGCAGCGTCTCCCGAACCTGGTCAAAGGACAGCAGTTCGGCAGGACGGCCCGTCAGACGAGCCATAACGCGCTGTAGGCTCGCCCGCTGGCGTGCACTCCGGAAATCGCGCACAGCCTGGGTAGATTCCAGGCGAGTCGGTTCACTCACGATAGATGCTCATCTCCGGTCGAGTCTGCGCCACCACAGCTCCCTCAGTTCCTCGCCCCACCATGATCCTTTGGCACTCCAATCCTACCGCGATGCATGGCGTCCAAGGCAGGGTTTGGCCGGCCCACAAAATCGGCCGGGGCTATTTGTGAACGATTTCACAAAGACGTCTGAGCTAGCCCAATGGAGGCGGTCCTTCAACAACTGGCGCGGTAGATCCATGGAGCATTCGAGTAGGTCTGTGTAGATGACTAGGAGATGTTGGCTGCCAGGGCCTCGACGCGCGGGTCGTCCCAGCTTACGTACTCGCCCGACAAGGATTGCGGCGCCCAGAGCGCCAGCATGGCCAGGGCCCTTCCTGGCTTCTCCGGCGGGAGCAGCTCACCTGTCTCGAATGAGCGCACAAAGCGAGCATATGACTCAGGCGGCATCGCCTCCCGGCCCTGGGAGCGGATCTCAGCCTGCATCTCGGTATCCACCACCCCCGGTCGAAAGGCGACGCTGACCAGATTGGGCTCCTCGGCTGCCAGCTGCCGCGTGAAGTGATTGAGAGCTGCTTTTGACAGGTCATAGGCACCCCATCCCGGCGTGACACGCAGCGCTGCACCACTGGAAACGTTGATCACGCGCCCTTCGGCCTCCCTCAGGGATTGCAGGGCCAACTTAGTGAGCAGTACCGGCGCAATGAGGTTCAGTTGAAAATGCGCCTCCCATGCATCGGCCTCGGCTTGGTCCAACAGCGCGATGGGCTGAAGCATGGCGGCATTGTTGACCAGCCCTTGAAGGCGGCCAAATTGCTGCACTGCCGTCTCCACCAACTTGGCACGGACGGACTCATCGGTGACGTCACCGACGACCGCCACCGCTCTCCCGTCTCGGGCGCGAATGTCACTGGCCACGGCTTCCAAATCGGAAGCCGTACGTGCTCCGATCACCACCGGCGCCCCAAAACTGGCCAAGGCGCGGGCGGCGGCTGCACCCAGCCCGCGCGATGCTCCGGTGACGATAACGGCACCCTTTCCCATGCGGCCTCCCTGGAATGCGATCAACGATTGACATCATGTTAAGCGATGCTAGGGCGAGACTTCTTCACTTCGGCTGATGAGAAGGGATTCCGGAGGAGCATCCGATAGGTATCCAAGCCAGCGCTCCGCTTCTGCCGTAGGCACCTCCTTCAGCGCCTGGATCCAGGCGGGGGAGACGGACTGGTAAAGCAGCTCCACCGTCACGGTGTAGGGGCCTTGCGATGCAGCCAGGGGAGCGTTGTACTGGACAACATCGCCGCCGCCCTCAAAGTCACCATCCTCCGCCGCCCGACCGATCACAGCCGTGGCGTCGTCGCTGGCGCCGGTGTCATACCCTTCGGGGAGCAATCGATTGTCCTTTAACCACCGGGACGCCTGGGTCAGGCGAGTCGTGGCGCTTCCGGAGGGGGATCCGAGCACGGCTTCGTAAACTTGAACCTTCTCCTGGCTGTCGATGATCCGGTAGTGGGGCTCGAAACTCCCGTCTCCCTGATCCTGGTCGTCGCCCACGATCGTGCCATCTTGGGCCACCGACCCGGATTCGAAGACGGTCGAGCCGGCGGCGTCCACGACCGTGAGATGGATCCATGCCCGGCGGGAGGGGAACCCGGTGGGGAACTTATGCCCGGTCTTGACGCGTACATCGACCGTGATCTCCAACCGCGCGCCGACCTGACGGAGTGAGGCAATGCTCGCTTCCGCCGCCTGCGTTTGCATGAAGTCGCGTTGCGCGGCCTGGGCAACTGGGAGGTCTTCCAAAAGATAGCCGACACCCATCTCAGACCCATGGCGAGCAAAGATGTCGAGCAGGGCCACATTGCCGCCCAGAAAGGAGTGCTGGCGGAATGGGCTGCGCGGCTGCCGGCTCTGGGCTGCCACGTAAGCTCCCGACGTCACTTCCGGCATATGGCAGGTCTGGCAGCTTTGGGCGTAGCGCGCGTCACTCTGCAGCCACTCAAGGTAGGTCGCCTGGAGCGTCAGGGGTGATGCCTCGCTGGCCGTCCCAGCGAGCTGCAGCACCACCTCGTGACAGGTGGCACATAGTTCGGATTGGCCAATGTGATCCGATGTGATGGGCACGAAACCAGACGCACGGGCCATGATTTCCGATAGATCAGGGTCGGTCCGATAGGGTCCGAACGCCGGTCGAGAACCTGGCGGCGCCTCCGCATCGATCACAAAGCCTCCGCTGAAACTGTCCTCCGTCCCCAGGCCGTTTTGACCAATTTGATGACAAAGACTGCATGAGACGCCGTCCATCGCCAACCCGTTGAGCGGGTTCTTCGGGTTGACAAACCCATCCCCCAGCACCCTTGCCGGCGTGTTGAACACGTTGGCTGTGTACTTGGCCATGGGCATGTGACAGGTGCTGCAGAAAGACTGTATGCTTTCACTCTGTTCAGGTGACTCTGCGATCTCGGCGCTCAAGGCCGCCTGCCAAAATGGGTTCCGCGCCGAGTTGGCCATGCTGGACAATGCCCACTGCCGATCAATGGAAACGTCCTGGCCGGAACTGTCGCTCTGATCACGGTGACAGCGGCTGCACACCCCGCTCCCTGCAAAGAATCGGCTTGTCTCGGTGGGAAGCGGCAGCGGTGGACGGTTTGCGGAAAATGGGGGAAGATCTGTGGGCGTGCGATAGGGCGTGGCCGAAGGCGGCGGGGTGGCGGTGATTCTTTGAACTGGGGTTGTGGGAGTCGTCGAGACGGCAGGGGTTGCTGGCTGCGCACAGGCCGCCAACGCAACTCCCAGGCCAACCAAGCCCAAGCTAGCCCATAGCGGCTTGCGCAGGCGATCCGTCAAGGGCGGTGTTTCCATCCTAGAAGGTGAAGCGACCATCCTTGTAGATCACGTCACCATCCACGCTGATTTGCGAATCGTTCTTCATATCGCAAATCATGTCCCAGTGAATGGCGCTGTCGTTCCTGCTGCCGGTCTCTGGATAGCCGGAGCCCAGCGCCATATGAAAACTTCCCCCAATCTTCTCGTCAAACAGGATGTTGCCCGTGTGACGCTGGATCCCGTAGTTGGTACCGATCGCGAATTCGCCTACATAGCGGGCGCCGGGATCTGTGTTGATGCTCTCCATGAGAAACGCTTGATTCTTGGCGGCGGAAGCCTCGACCACCTTTCCCGCCTCGAATTTCAGTTTGATGCCACTGACTTCGTGGCCCAAACGAATGGCAGGATAGGTGAAGTTGACCCAGCCGTCGACCGAATCCTCAACCGGCCCCGTATACACCTCCCCATCCGGCATGTTGCACGTGCCGTCGGCGTTCTTAAACATGCGGCCCTTGATTGAGAGTCGCAGATCGCAGTTGGGGCCCTGCAAATGCACCTGATCATGGCCCTCAATCGCCTTGATCGCCCTTTCCTGCTCCTTCTGAACGCCGATCCAATAGGCAACAGGGTCATCATCGCCGGCGACATGGCATGCCTGATAGACGAAATCCTCATACTCGGGCAGGCTCAGTTCGGCGTCCTGCGCATAAGCCTCGGTAGGGTGGAGGGTGGTGACCCAATTGAAATCTCCCGCCCCACCGCGCCCGAATTGTGCCTTCAGAATGGGTTTGACGGCTGCCAGTCGCTTGGCCATCCGCTTTGGATCGGCATGCGTCAGGGTCCGTGTGTTGGCCTGGGAATGGATCCGAATGCGGCCTTCAAAGTGCTCATAGGCCTCCAGCAAGAAAGGAGGCACAAACTCGAGCTGCTCTTCGTTGGCATGCGCCATGAAAAGATCATCGATCCCCGAGTAGGTCTGCATCCCGGAAAGGGACACCGCCAGCTGAGGGTGGCCACCGGCCCTGAGGATTCTCTCGAACACGGCCCGCACCAGTGGCTCGGCGGTGGGCTCGGCCTCGATAAGGATCCGATCCCCGGGCGCAACTTTGACACAGTAGTCCACCAACACCTGCGCATGTCGATCTACTCTGGGGTCTGTCATTCTCTCTCCTGGGCAATTGAAAGGCCAGCATCCCCCAGATGCCAAGGCTGATTTCGGTATCTAACTTCTGCGTACGGCGAACGCGTCCAAGTCAGTGACGGGGTCGCTGGGGTGGCTTGAATTCCACATCTGAGCAAGGCGCGGCAAGGGCACGCCGATGCTCTCTCTTCTTCTGATACCAGCGCGGTAGGCATCGGGTTCGCTCATCCTGGCGACCAACGCGTCGTCAGTATCCATCTCGGCCCGGATGGCGCCATCCAGCCCGATCGCAGGTTTGAGATGCCCGATCCCCTGGAGTTCAATCGGCCGGCCACGCACCAGGAACCAGAAGGCCATATCTGGCAGCGCTCCAATGACCTGGGTGATCACATCCTTCTCCAACCCGGTCTTCTCTGCAAGATGTGACACGACCTCGTCGGTTGTAACCGGTGCTTCCAAATCAAGCTCTGGTGCATATGCGCGGAGCGCGTCTCTGATGCTGGCCATAGTGTCTCCTCCGATGCTCGGCTGTGTCGCCGCCTTGCTCCTACCGTGGGTGCTGGCGAGCGCCTTTTGAAACGCTGGCCACAGCGATTAAGGATACCATTCCGCTGCCAGCCTGGTGCACCAAATCATGCCTGCGAGCCATCCGAGCTTGCCATGATGCGAGATGCCGCCCGGCGGCCAATCTCGACCGCGAAGTTCGTCCCCCGATCCCAAGGGTACACCTGGCTCATGCTCGCCAACCAAAGGCCACTGATGGGTGTCTGCAGGTCGGGGATGGCCCGGGAATGATTGACAGGCGGAACGGGTTGCGCGTAGGGAGTCCTGAAGAGCCATGCCTCTCGAATCCAATCCGACGTGAATTCAGGATTGACCTTGGACAACGCAGGCTCGAAGCGCTCCAACAGCTCCTCTTTTGTCAGGCTGAAGTACTCATGGTCCGGCTTGAGATAGTCGCCGCAGTAGACAATATGGTCCCCGCCAAAGAAGCGCGGCGAAAGGAAATTCGTGTGTTCGACCAGCGCCAGGAAGGGAAAGCCGGATGACTTGGGCAGGTTATGCCAGTAGATGCCTGACTCCGACAGGCGGTGCGTCAAGGCTATCACGAGAACAACGGCTCCGAGCGAATCCATCGAAAGGAGCTGCTGCAGATAGTCCTCCGGTAGGTCCGGCGCCAGTTTCGCCAGAAGCCCCGGCGAGGTTGTCACCAGACATTGATCAGCCGAGATCGTCCCATCAGGCACGTCCAGGACCACGCCCCCATCGGCGCTTGGCGAAATTCGCTCCACGGGCGTCCGATATCGAAAATCAACGCCCATTGATTCGAGTTCTCCCGCAAACGCATCCATGAAGGCCTGGAACCCGCCCTCAAATGTGCCCAGCCGAGGCGTTCGCGCCTTAACCCGGGCCCAGAACCAGGCCATGTTGACCTGTTTGAAGTAAGGTCCAAATTTGCCCACCAGCAGCGGCTCCCACAGCACTTCGTAGCCATGGGGGCCCATCCATTTGCGCAACCACTCGTGGGCGGTGACTTTCTCGAAACCGTGCCAGTCGCGAGACAACAGCAAGTAGATCGAGGCCAAACCGAAACGGATCTTGTCCCCCCATGTCAAGCCGGGAAACCGGAGGACGTGCAGGCCGCGGGATAGCGTGCCCGCCCCCGGCATGCGATCCAGCCAGGGAAGGCGGGGGGCGATGAGGGACAGTGGGCCATCAAGAGGGAAGAAGCGGCCCTCGTGGTAGGCACCGGTGATTGGCCAGGGAAAGAAGGCCCGGTCGCTCCAGCCGAGCTCTTCGATCAGAGCCAGGATGTGTTTGTCGCTGGCGAACCAGTGGTGGTAATAACGTTCGACCGACCAATCCCAGCGTGGGATCTTGAACCCTGAGGCCAGCCCACCGACGTGATCAGAGGCTTCGATGATGGTCACTTCATGGCCGGCGCGCCTCAGGTCGTAGGCGGCGGAAAGACCTCCGGCGCCGGCACCTACAATGGCGACTTTCACGCCAAACCCTCGCGCGACATCTCGGCGCGCAGGCGATCCCAGTTCAGGCTTTCGCGCGCAAAAAAGAAGGCCCCCAGGAGTGTGATCGGCAACCAAAGCGCCGCATGCAAGACAAGGGTGTATCCGGCGGCAGTTGCCGTGGGGATGCCATAGGCACCCAGCACTGCGATCCCCGGTGCGTCAAAGGTGCCGACATAGCCAGGCGCCGAGGGAATGGTTGTGGCAAGGTTAACGATCCCATTCATCAGCATAAGGGCGAAGAAGCTCACGCTGAACGGAAAAGCGTGCATCACCAACCAATACTTTCCGGTTTCCAAAAGCCAAATCACGACTGACGTCACCAAGACCATGGCGACATCACCAGGAGATCGGAGGGCTGCCAAGCCACTGATGAACCGGCTGACGAGAGCCATGACCCGATCATGGATCGACTCCGGTGCGACGCGCTTGAGGATCACTTCTATTGTTCGCTCTGCGTGCGTGGGGAAAACCGCCATGACCAGAAACAGGATCACGGCTGCCAAGAACACCACCGCCCCCCAAACCGCGACCGTCCTCAAGCTGGACGCCACGGCGGATGCCGATGTGACACGCGCCAGCTCCGGCAGATTGAGGAAGATGAATGCCAACATGACGACCCCGTCGAATGCCCGTTCGACGACAATCGTCGCCAGGGACGCCGACATGGAAACGCCTTCGCGCCGTCGCAGGACATAAGCTCTAAGCACCTCGCCTGCTCGGGCAGGGTACACGTTGTTGCCCATGTAGCCGATGGCAACCACGGGGAACATGGTTGCCGTTGAAATAGGTTTCACGGGCCGGAGCAGGTAGTGCCAGCGCCAAGCCCGTGCCAAAACCGCCAAAAAGTAAACAGCAATTCCGGGAAGAATCCACCAATAGTTGGCTTCCCTCAACGAGGCCCAGACATCGCCAAGCTTCAGGCCCCTTAGGGCGAGCCAAAGGAAAAGGGCGCTGATGACGAGCCCCACCCAGAACTGCCAACGTCTCAAATTGGCCTCCATGAAGACGGCGGGGACGATGTCGCCCCGCCACGGCGCCATTCTACCACGCAGGCGGAATCAAAAAGCCGGGCCAACCAAGGCCCGGCTCCTGAAACGAACGTCGTGATTCTAGCTGACTTCTACCGCCACCGGGAGCATGCCCTCGAGAACCCTTTCGAGCGCCATGGTGTGGCTGCACACGCCGCGCGTCGTAAAGAAATCGCAATCGCACGTCCAGTTGCCGCCTTCGAATTGGACCGTATGCGGGTTGTTCTCCCCGTCAAACGTCGCGTGGAACGCGTCAAACCGTATGCGCTCTCGCTCTTCAGCGTACCGCTTGGCCTTCTCGATCTTCCCGATCATCCCATAATCCATCGCTGCTCCTCGTCATTGCTCATAGGAAACAAAAAGGCACGCGGGCTCGTTCAGCCCCGTGCCTCAATCCGGCCGCATCAATCCATTTGGGTCGAATACCCTCATCGCTGGTACCCTCGCATGCTGCACTACCTCACACCGAGTTATCAGACATTTACAGTATAGACAGCCATTCGACCTAAGTCAATCCACGTGTGGCCTACGGTATGGCTCCGTTAGTCCGTCGCCTTCTGGTCTTCCTCCTCCAGCAGACGCACCAGGCTGGATGGCTCACACCCCTTCAAGAGCAGAGTGACTTGATCCTTCGGCATCAAGCAGGTGTCCCCATGTGGGATCAACAGCTCCCCATCTCGCGAAATGCTGATGACCACACACTCCCGAGGAAGGCCGGCGTCTTTGAGGGGCTTGCCAGCCGCTGCAGCGCCCGCGTGAACCAGGAACTGGGCGGCCTGTGCGCCGGGGAAGCGCGTCAATTCCGAGCCGGGTTCCGCCTCAGTTCGCCTCAGCGTGCCGATTTCATAGGCGCGGATCACATCGTTGCGTCGCACAATGCCCAGAAGTTGGGTCGGGTCTTCCCGCGACACCACCGGCAGTCTCGACAAATCCCGCGGGGCCATCCTGCGCAGGGCCATGCGCACACTTTCGTCGGGATAAGTGACCACCAGGTTTTGGTTGGCCACATCTTTCACCTTCAATGTCTTCCGCTTGGGGCCGGATTCGGTGGCGCTCCGCAAGTCCGTCAGCGAGACGATGCCCTTCAAGCGGCCAGAGCGGTCCACGACCGGAAAACCGTGACTGTTGGTTTGAAGGAACAGGTCTCCCAGCGCGCTCGCCGGCATGCTCGAATACACCGTCACCGGATTGGGGCGCATGATTTCTTCAACCTTAACCGAGTCCATCACATCCACATCACGGCCACGCGCCAGGCGAATGCCGCGCCGAATGAGTTTGAGGGTATAGATCGATTCGGGATGCACATGCTGAGCAATGGCCGTCGAGACGACCACAGCCACCATCAGCGGCAGAATGATGTGATAGTCGTTCGTCATCTCGAAGACAATCAGCACGGCTGTGAGCGGGGCGCGCGCCGCGGCGGCAAACACCGCTGCCATGCCCACGGTGGCGTAGGATCCCGACCCCGCGGCGATCCCGGGGAAGACACGCGTCACAAACTCGCCAAAGGCCCCACCCAGCATCGCCCCTGAAAACAGCCCGGGGGCAAACACACCCCCCGAGTTGCCTGATCCGAGGGTGAGCGATGTGGCCAGAAGCTTCAAGAGCACCAAGGCCAACATCAGGCTGATCAGCATGTTGCCATTCAGGGCCGATTCGATGCTGTCGAAGCCGGTGCCAAAGATTCGAGGATAGCCATTGGCCAGACTTGCAGCCGAGATCCCCTGAGCGCCGCCGGCTTTCTCGAGCCCTGCCAGGATCACGGGATAGCCTACGCCGGTAACGCCCAACAACAGCGCGCCTACTGCCGGTTTGAGGGCCATGGGGAACCGCCAGCCGTCGAACAGATCTTCGAAGGCATACAGCATCTTGATGAACAGCACACCCACGACGGCCGACAAGACGCCCAGGACAAGGTAGAAGATCAGCTCCCAAGCACTGTTTAGGGCGTAGGGCGGCAGGACGAACGCTGGTTGATCGCCCAGGAACGTCCTGGCCACCACACTGGCCGTGACCGCCGAGATGACCACGCTGCCCAAGTCGCCAAGCCGGAGTTCGCCCAGGATGATTTCCAGAGAAAAGAAGACCCCCGCGATCGGCGCATTGAAGGTGGCCGCAATGCCTGCAGCAGCACCGCAAGCGACCAAGTTGCGCACGCGTCCTTCGGAAAAGTGCAGGAATTGGCCGATCGAAGAACCAAGTGCGGCACCCACCTGAACAATGGGGCCTTCGCGCCCGGCCGAACCGCCACTGCCGATACAGGCTGCCGAGGCGAGAATCTTGGCCATCGCCACCCTCGGCCGAATGCGTCCGCCTTCGAGTGCCATGGCTTGCATGACTTCGGGCACACCGTGGCCCTTGGCCTCGCGGGCGAAGAAGGCAATGATCGGACCGGATATCAGGGCCCCTATGAGTGGCGCAGCAACCAGCCAGCCCCATCCAAGTTGGGGCAACGCTGACGGGGCCCCCTTGTACAGCAGATCCTGGATCCACTGAATGGCCTCGATCAAGAACACGCCGCCCAGGCCAGTGCCGAGTCCCACAAGAACTGCGGTGCCAAACATAACCGCCGCCTCAGACGGCAAGAGGCGGTCGAGTAGTGAGGGAATGGTGCTGCGGCGTATCATAGGAAGAGTACTGTGTCCTTACTCGGGAGTAGCCGCAAGATTATACTGCAGGCTCCCTGGCCCGAGCACACCTCTCACATGAACGTTCGCTTAGAGCCTTTCAGGTTGGGCGAGGATCCCAGCCAGTTCACCCAGACTGCCAATAACCTGGCAGGTGGCCTCCGGGAACAGAGACTGGGGGTCGAGAAGGACAGCTTGCATCCCCGCCCCTTGTGCGGCGGGAACATCAGCGTAGAAGTTGTCCCCCACGTAGATGGCTTCGTTCGCAGGGATCCCAAGTTTGTCGGCGGCGAAGGTCAGGAGGCGGTGGTCGGGCTTCCACCAACCGACCTCCCCGGCGGCCAAGGTCAGATCGAAGTGCTCGGCCAAACCCAGCTCGGCGATCACGTCGACGATCGGATTCCGCCGATTGGAAACCACCGCCAGCCGGCACCCGGCGTCCTTGAGGTCCTCAAGCAGGCCCGGTGCTTCCGGTGGCACAAAATGGTGGGGATGATACTCCTCGATCATTCGCTGCTGCATGGTCTTGGCCATGCCGACGGCCTCAGCAGGGTCTGCGCCCAGGAATATGAGCTGCCGGACCGCGAAAGCCAACCACAGGTCTTCCCAATTGTCGCCTTGTTGTGCACGGTCCTCTTTCAAGTCGTCTGAGTCCGCCCAGTAGGCATGAATCCATCGCGTGACATCATGCGCCCGCTCCGCCGATATGTCCAGACCGGATTCTCTTGCGAAGGAGAAGAAGGTATCGATTTGAGAGGGGTCGTTGTGACGCAACGTGCCATCCAGGTCAAACAAGACTGCTCGTTTTGAAAGACTTACCATGATTCACCTTAACGAATTGGGTTTCGCCCGGCCTGGGCGCAGAACTCATACGATACCGGCAAGGCCAAACTCGCTGTTCTCAACCGCCAATAAAATGCATCTCGACCTTTTGGATACCCTCCGTACGTGCGGAACGCAGCTCGGAGTAGCGGTCGCCGCGGCGGCCCCAAATCCCTCGCAGGGCATTCAGGATGTCTTCGTCGGTCATGCCATCCCGTACATATTGCCGGCAATCCTGGCCTTTGACGGCGAATAAGCATGTGAACAGACGCCCATCGGCTGACAGGCGCGCTCGAGTGCAGTCAGCGCAGAAGGGCTGGGTCACGGAAGCAATGAAGCCGATTTCCCCTTCACCATCGGTGTAG
>Ga0307424_1000966_pt1 | contig 15315 bp, 14 predicted proteins | sample SalMarWE160320MG_FD_202157 | JGI IMG/M metagenome (GOLD analysis project Ga0307424, IMG submission 202157) | Salt marsh sediment microbial communities from the Plum Island Ecosystem LTER, Massachusetts, United States - WE1603-20 | ecosystem: Environmental > Aquatic > Marine > Intertidal zone >... | reverse complement strand
CTGTCACGATCGCGCTGCTGACGAGCACCCTGTTGGTGCCGGTGGCGCAGGGCCAGGAGCAACCGGGGGTGCGCCGGGTGGTGCGGACGTCGTTTCCGCTCGCCATCACGCCCAGTGCCGGTCTCGGCTTCGGGGCCACCCGCGGGAGCGCCACCCAGCCGACCGACTGCCCCAACAACCCCTGTGTGGACTTCGGCTCCGGGTCGGGCTGGCAGGCGCGGGTCGATGTCCAGGTTCCGATCGGACGGACGCTGGGCGTCGAGATCGGCGGCCAAGTGGGACGCCAAGTCCAAAAGGTCTGCCAGCGTGGTGCCTGCACTGCGGTGGACCATATGTGGGCCTACCGGGGCACGGCGATGCTGCTCTGGCGCTTCAAACCTCGGGCGCCGGTGTTCTTCGGGATCGGGGGCGCCATCGCACACTTCAGTTCCAACCCCGTGTACGTGGTCGACGCACCGTCGACGGAACCCGGGTTCGCGGGGGTGGTAGGATTGGATCTTGCTCTGGCGCAACGCGTAGGCGTGCGGGTGGCGTGGCGCAGCTTCTTCCTGCTGCCGGAGTCGATTGGGAATCCCTCGTTCCAGGTCAAAGGGGTGGCGTGGGAACAGGCGATCGTGTTCGGCGCGCGCTGCAATTTGGGGAGATGAGCGGGCCTCCTGTTTCCCCAGGGGTCGTCCAGCCGCCGCTGCCGACCGCGCACCTGATCCTGACGGAGCGGCCCGCCGACGAGCGAATCGACCTCGACGTGGTGTTCGTGGGGGGCGGACCGGCCGGTCTCGCGGGCGCCATCGAGCTGGCGCGACTGGCCAAGCAGGATCCCGCGTTGGGATCGCTCGAGATCGGCGTGCTCGAGAAGGCCGCCGCCCTCGGCGAGCACTGTCTGTCCGGCGCCGTCGTCAATCCGTGCGCGCTGCGCGAGTTGTTCCCGGATCTCGACATGTCGGCCCTGCCGCTCCGCACGCCCGTCACGCGCGACGCGGTCTACTTCCTCACCGAACATCGCGCGCTCCGTCTCCCGGTGGTACCGCCGACCATGCGCAACCACGGCAACTACGTCGCCTCCATCTGCGAGATCGTCCGGTGGCTGGGTGAGCGCGCGGAGGAGTTGGGCGTCAACCTCTTCGCGGGCTATCCCGCGGCGTCGCTGCTGACCGATGGTGCGCGGGTCGTGGGCGTACGCACGACCCCGTCCGGCCTCGGACGAGACGGCAGCCCCGGCTCCTCGTACACCCCACCGACGGACCTCGCGGCTCGCGTGACGGTGTTGGCCGAGGGCACGCGGGGCCCGCTGGCTCAGGCGTTTTATGCCTGGCAGGGGATTCGCTCGGCCAATCCCCAGGTATTCGCGCTCGGCGTCAAGGAGCTGTGGGAGACCAAGCAGCCGCTCGACCGCGTGATCCACACGATGGGCTGGCCGCTCCCGCGCGACGCGTTCGGCGGCAGCTGGCTCTATCCGATGGAACCGAACCTCGTGTCCCTCGGCCTCGTCGTGGGGCTGGATTATCGGGACGCCACGCTCGACGTGCACGAGTTGCTCCAACGCCTCAAGCAGCATCCGTTGGTGCGCGACCTCCTGACCGGTGGGGAGCTGATCGAGTGGGGCGCGAAGACGATTCCCGAGGGTGGATCGTACTCCCTGCCCGAGCGTCTCTCCGGGGATGGCGTGCTGGTGGTGGGTGATGCCGCGGGCTTCGTGGACGTCCCCTCCCTCAAGGGCATTCACTACGCCATACAATCGGGCATCTTCGCCGCCCGGGCGATCTACGCGGCGCTGAAGGCCAACAACACCTCGGCGGCAACGCTCCGCGAATACGACCGCCTCGTTGGGACGTCGTACGTCGCGTCCGATCTGCACCGCACGCGGAACATGCGGCTCGCCTTCACGCACGGATTCTGGGGTGGCGCGGTGCGGGCCGGCATGATGACGATGACCGGCGGGCGATTTCCCGGCCGTCGCATTCCGATGGAGCCCGACGCGGCGGCGCCGCGCACACCGGGCATGGCCGTTCCGGTTCCCGCCGGCGACCTCACGGTGTCGAAGCTGGACGCCGTCTTCAAGGCCGGCAACGCGACCCGCGACGACGTCCCGTCGCATCTCGTGCCGCCCGCCGACGTGGATCGGGCGACCGCGGACTTTTACGCGCACATGTGCCCGGCGGGGGTTTACGAGTGGAGCGACGACGGGCTCCGGGTCAACGCGCCGAACTGCGTGGACTGCAAGGCGACGGACGTCCTGGGGCCGCGGTGGACACCGCGCGAGGGGGGAAGTGGGCCGGCGTACAAACGGATGTAGGCTTCCGCCACTCGGTCAGCGTTTGTCCCAGTACGGGAACTCAGCCGGATAACAGAGCGCCGCCAGATCCGCCGCCCGTTCGTCGAAGAACGCGCGGGCGTCGGCGATTGCCTGATTGTAGATGGTGGGACCGATCTCCTCGAGCACGTAGCCGAGCAGGAGATCGGCTTTGAGGTCGCCGACGTCCTGCTCCAGCTGTTCGGCGAAGTAGCGCCGGAGCGAGGCAATCGCGCGCTGCTTCGCGTCGGCAGGTAGCGTGATGGTGGGTGCTCTTCGCATAGCGGGCTCCCGCGTCAGGTCCGACCGCTCGAGTCGGGCGAGGCCCCAGGTGGGCGGCCTCGTCCGACCCAAGGTACGCCGGTCCGTCAAGGCCGCCAACTGGGGCTCAGGTCGCTTATCTCGCCGTTCACCTGGCTTTGGCCGCCAACCACCACGAGATCTCCGGCATACGTCGTCTCGGTCGTGGTGGCCTTGATCGTCGCGACGATCCACGGACCGAGGACGATCTGGTCAGTCATGTCGACGATTTCGGATCCGTCCAGCGACCAGTCCCATGCCGGCTCCCCGGATGGCCCGAGCAAGGGTGAGAGGCGCCGGACATTGGGTCGCAAGAGTGCACCCGGGTTGGCCGGTCGTTCGTTCGAGAATGCTCGGGAGCTGCGGCCGGTCCCGGAAGCCGTGTGGCTAAGTCGATCGCTGCTCCCGCCAGAGCCAGATCGCCAGACCACCCGCGCCAAGCACCGCGATGACGCTCGGCCACATGGGGATCGTGTAGCGGTCCACCGTGAGGGGAAGTTGGAGGATCAGGCGAAGGCCGTGCCCGACTGCCACGAGCGCGAGGAAGGCACTACTGAGTGAGGCTGCGGGTTTCATGATCCTGCCCCCTCTGGCCGGAGAATCGCACGCGCGTAACGTAGGACCGCGAAACTCAACACGGGAGCGTGCTCCAAGGTGCGTAGGGTGACGTGAGTGCAGGTACCCGAGTGATCGGAACGGATTCTTAGTCGAATCCGCCCCCCGCGGCCACCGCGACGAGCAGGGCAGCCAATGTCAGACCACTGCCCGCGGAGAGCGCGAGGCCGGGATACCAGCCGAACTCGGCACCCACATAGAGGCGTCCCGCCTGCTCGAGAAACGGCGTACAGGGGATGGTACGGCAGTCGTAGGCCTGGCGTCGAACGTACTCGGGTCGCACCGCCACCCCAAACCAATGCACCGGGTTGTACTTGATGAGGGCGAGCACGGATCCGGTCGTGATCCCGTTGCCGCCGGCCACCGGCGTACCGACCGCCACGTCGAGCGACTGCATCGGCGTGAACCAGCGACGGTAGCGCAGCACCGGGCCAGTCGAGAAATCATCCTCGTCGAGCGCGACGAACCACGATCCACCGACGCCGTTGCGCGGGTCGAGGTTGACGATCACTCCCCAGTCGACGATGGCCCGAGCGGGGCTCTGTTGGCGCGTATCGTACGGAACGACGCTGTTGACCTTGGTGCCAAGCAGCCTGACATAGGCACCCGCGTTCGTGAGGAAGAACACCCGACATGCGGGAGCCGGCCGCGCACGGAAACAGGGATCGCCGCCGTCCCTCGGTGTCAGCTGCGCCGCGCCGATGGCGAACGGAATGACGCTGAGGGACAGACCGAGTCCGAGCGGGCGTCGCAGCACGGTCGTCAGTGCGCGCCGATGTGCGATGCGCGCCGCCGCCGCCGCGCGGTGGTGACGCGGAATCCCGAGCTTCAGCTCAGGACGCGATCGCATCAGAACCGCTTCTGGATCATGGCGAGGGCGACCTCCAAGATGCTGTCACGGTTCTGGGCCTCATCGTCAGTGGTGATCCACACGGTCGTGTCGGGCGCGAGCCCGACGCCCTCGATACTCACCGTATCCGGTGTGTACGCGATCCACCGCGGAATCCTGTAGCTCCAACCGTTCAGGAGCTCACGCGCGATCGGATTGCCGGCGCCGCCACCCGTCGTATCGCCCACCGAAAACACGTGCGGCATCGTGCGGAGCGCAAGTGCAAAGTCCTCGGCGGCGCTGAAGGTGCGCCGATTGGTGAGCAGTGCGACCGGACCGGCGAATCGTACGGAACCCTGTGGGCCGATCGAGTCGGTGCGCAGGGGTGTGAAGTCGTCGTGTTCCGGACCGTTGCGGTATTGGATCAGACGATAGGCCCGAGTCGCGTCGGCCAGGCGCCCTGCCATCGGTGTGGAATTCGAGTTGCTGCCCCCCTCGTTGTCGCGGACGTCCACGATCAAGCCCCGCAGCGAACCCAGTCCCTCGAGCGCGTGGTCGAAGTCGTCCGCCAGGTTGTCTCCCCCGAAGCTCGGTATCCATATGTACCCGACATCGGTGGCGACGAATCCGTATCGGAGGCCGCGCTCGGTCTGATTCTCCGCGGTCAGGTACCGTGTCGCGACGGTCGTGAAGTCGAAGTTCCGCGGTGCACGGGTGAACAGCGCGGTGTAATAATGGTCTGCGAAGCGTGCGTGCAATGACACGTGCCCGTCGTGCAGGTTGTCGAGCATCTCGGCCATCACGGCGAACAGAGCCGCCGGTGCCATCATGGGAGTGACTCGAGGCCGGTACGTACGGTACAGGGCTGCCCAATCGATCTGTTTCAGCTCGAAGAACGAGTAGTAGCCGTCGAACTCGGTCCACAATTGATCGAAGTTGCGGACCGGGTCATCTCGATTGTCGGGCTCGCTCACGAACGGCTCCGCACACGCCACCAGGGAGAGGGCCAGCGCGACGACGACCATGCGTCTTCCGTTCATCGGATTCCGCCGACGTGAATGGACACGGACGCACCGAGTCGTTGCACGACCGCGCTGAGGGCTCGTGGCGTTGGATAGTGAATCCACTCGAACGTGTGGAGCACCGTGATGCCAACGCGGACCGTCGGCCACCAGCGGTACGCCACGCGATGCATGAATCCAACCAGCGTTCCCGGCCCCCGCAGCTCGGGAACCGGCACGTACGTCGCACCTGTGTACGGCGTGCGGAGTGCCAGCGACACCAGAGGAATGGCGAGGGTCGTGCTCAGGGTTCCGGGACCAACCGGAAGAGTCGCCGCTCCCGCCGCCTCCAAGACACCGAACAGGTCGGCAAACAGCTCGTCGCCTACGGTGCGGGGATCATAGGTGTGCTGGCGAACGTCCATGCTCGCGTCAAACCGACCACCCGCGAAGACCGCGAGCCGCCCTCCACCGATTTGCCGGAGGTACTCCACGGCCAGGCTGCCACGCGTGTCGCGTGCGTAGTGCATGGACGGTGTCGAGATGGCGCTCGTGAGCCGTGCCGTACCCGCATTGAGTACGACAGCGAACCGGGAGCGGTGTCCTTCGGCCGCGTAGCCCAGTCGGAGGGCCGGCCCCAGTCCGGCGTACCGGAGTGGGGACGCGAGATCATCGCGTTGCGCGCGGTAGGCCCCGCCGATGCCCAGCTCGAACGCGCGTTGCGCCGCGACGGGAGACGTCACGAGCGACGCGAGCAACGTCAGCGTGAGCAGTGGACGCATGCGGTTCTGGTTGGAGAGACCCGTCAATGTACCCCGGGGCATATGGCCGAGTTCACCGGTCTCAATTCCCCCGACCGTGCCGTGGGTGGGCGTCGCGGCGGCTCCGCGAGGTTCCGGCGGGAACGAGGAGCCAACGAATTACGACCAAAAATGTCCGTTTAGGAACCTTCATCGAAGAGTACAGGTCCCCTACCGTCCCGGGTGTAGGTTCTCCGTTAGTGGCAGAACGTGCCCCGGCCGGAAGGGAAGGCCGCTGTGCCCGACGTACCGAATTCGCAGCAACCCGAAGACCCGGTCATCTCGATCGGCGTTCTTGCCAAGCGCGTCGGCCTCTCGGTGTCCGCGGTCCGGAAGTACGAGAACGAGGGCCTCGTCATCGCGTTTCGGACGGAGGCGGGTCATCGCCTCTTCTCCCACGAAGATATCGCCCGCGTGCGCAGCATCCATCACATGATCCAGGATGTGGGCCTGAACATCGAGGCGATCCGTCGCATGCAGGCATTGCTCCCATGTTGGGAGCTGCGCCCCTGCGATGCCGACACCCGCGCACGATGCCCCGCATACGAGGAACGCGCGCGCCCGTGCTGGGCCATCAAGGGCCTGGCCTGCGCGCAACAGGGCAACGCATGCCGGCAGTGCGACGTGTATCGCCTCGGCTCGCTCTGTACGGAAGAAACCAAGCACCTGCTGCACGATCCGGCGGATGACCACGATGTCGGATCGGCGATCAAGGAACTGCTCGAACGCAAACGACGTGTGGAAGCGACGGAGAACTGAATGTCCGGCTCGATATTGGTGATATCCTACGTGCTCGTCGCGGTGTTTCTGGTGGGCTTCGTGGTTCGGTCGGTACGGCTCGCCACGATGCCGGTCCATCTCCGCTGGGAGCTGGCGCCGATTCCCCACGAGAAGGGCAAGGGCCACTACGGCGGGTCGTATCTCGAGGAACTGGATTGGTGGACGAAGCCCCGGGAGAAGTCGCTCGTGGCGGAGGCGAAGTACATGCTTCTCGAGATCGTGTTTCTCAAGGCCGTCTGGGAGCACAACCGCCGACTCTGGTGGTTCTCCTTCCCGTTCCATTTCGGGCTCTACCTGCTCGTGACCGCCGCCGCGGTGATGGTCATCGCCGCGATCGGGAGCGTGACCGGGGTCGCGATGGCGACCGCGCCGTCCGTCCGCATGGTGTGCACGATCATCGCCGCGGGCGGCTACGCGCTCGGAGCCATCGGCGCGGTTGGTCTCTTGGTGAAGCGGGCTATGGACCCTCGGCTTCGTGGCTTCACGAGCCCGGCCGCCGTCTGGAATCTGGTCCTGTTGCTTGGGGTGTTCGCGACCGGACTCGGCGCAGTCGCGGGGACGGCCTACTTCGGCAACGTCACGGCGTACGTCGGTGCCTTGCTGACCGCAAACGCGGGCGCGCCGATTCCCGCGATGACAACGGCGCACGTGGGGCTGACCCTACTGTTCCTCGCGTATCTCCCATTCACCAAGATGATGCACTTCGTGGCCAAGTACTTCACGTACCACGAGGTCCGCTGGAACGACGAGCCGATGACGGCGGGAAGTCCCATGGAGCGCGAGGTCCAGGAGTTGTTGGCGCAGCCGGTGTCGTGGGCCGGACCGCACATCCATGCCGACGGGAAGAAGAACTGGGTGGACCTCGCGACGGAGGAGGTCGGAAAATGAGCGCCACGGTGCGAGTAAAAGACATCAGCAAGCGCGCAGGCGAGGTGCTCTCCCCGGTGGAGTTGCAGGATCTGGTTCCGCTGCCACCGCCATATGACCGGCTCGAGGATCAGCCGACGTGGAAAGAGCTCAGCGCTTCTGCCAAGCAAGACACGGCCTGCACACTGGACGGTGTCGTGGCATCCAGTCTGCCGACACCGAAGAACGCGGTTGAGGAACAGGAGTACGTCGACAAGTTCGTCGACGGTCTCCGCAAGTCGTTCGAGAAGAACAACAACTGGACCTTTCTTCAGCCGCTCACCCTTTCGCTGGAGTACTGCGTCAAGTGCCAGACGTGCAGTGATGCCTGTCCCATCTTCGTGGGGAGCGGCGGCAACGATATCTACCGTCCCACCTATCGCTCCGAGGTCTGGCGGCGCCTGGTGGCGAAATACGTGAAACCCGGCGGGAAATTCTTCGCGAGATTCACCGAGGGAGACATCGACCTCAACTGGACCGCCATCACGCGACTCTACGAGCTGTCCTATCGCTGCACACTATGTCGGCGGTGCGCGCAGGCATGTCCAATCGGTATCGACAATGGCCTGATCACCCATGAGCTGCGGAAGGTGTTCAGTCAAGAGTTGGGCTGGGCCCCACGTGAGTTGCACGAGAAGGGCACCGTGCTCCAGCTGGAGGTTGGCTCGTCCACCGGCATGAACCCAGTGGTGGTGAAGGACAACATCGAGTTCATCGACGAAGACACCAGCGAGCAGACCGGGGTGACCGTTACGAGTCCCTGGGACAAAGAAGGGGCCGACGTCCTCCTCATCCACAATGCGGGTGAGATCCTGTCCTGGCCCGAGAACCCGGCGGCGTTCGCCATCATCTTGAACGCGGCTGGCATCGAGTGGACGCTGGCGTCCAACGAGATCGGCTACGACGGCGTCAACTACGGACTGTTCTACGATGACGTGCAGCTCGCGCGGATCGCGCTCAAGCACGTGCAGACGGCCAAGAAACTGAAGGTGAAGAAGATCGTCATGGGGGAGTGCGGCCATCAGCACAAGGCGATGATGACCATCGCCGACCGGATTCTGGTTGGCGACATGCGCATCCCCAGAGAGAGCTGTCTCCCGTTGCTCGAAGACATCGTGTTCAGCGGGAAGATCGCCTTCGATCCGTCGAAGAACGACTTTCCGGTAACGCTGCACGACCCCTGCAACATCGTGCGGAACCTCGGGATCGTGGAGCCGCAGCGACGCATCCTCCGCTATCTCTGCCCCCAATTCCGCGAGATGGCGCCGCACGGGATCGACAACTACTGCTGCGGTGGCGGGAGCGGGTTCGCGGTCATGTCGGGAAACAACTTCGCCGATTGGCGCGTGAGCGTGGCGGGCCGGATCAAGTTCAAGCAGATCCTCGAGGCGTTCGGCGACCAGCCGGGACCGGAGGTCAAGAAGTACCTCTGCGCCCCATGCTCGAACTGCAAGGGCCAATTCCGCGACATGTTGCAGTACTATGGCGCGCTGGAAAAGAGCGGCATTACCTACGGTGGGCTGGTCGAGTTGATCGTGAACGCGATGGTGGATGTCAAGGAACCGTTCATCAAGTGGGAGATGCACTGAGGTCCGATCGCGTTCCGGGTCCAGATTTCGAGCGCGACGGTGCTCGACAAATAGACCGGGGTCGCGGCGCGGGGAGGACGGAGGGCGGAGGCTGAGGAGGCGCGACGCCCCGGGGATGGCCGGCGGGCGCAAGCGGGAGCGGCCGCCCAAGGGAGGGTTTCATGTCCGTCTTGTTGCTGTCGCGCGGCACCATGTCGGGGGTCGCGCTGCTCGTCGAGCGGCTCTACCAGCGCACCGGGGTTCGCTGCGTATCGCGGGAAGACCTGGTCGAGCTGGTGAACCAGCACGGCGAGCTGGCGCAGCGCGTCGTGGAACGGGTGAGCGACGCGGCGCGGGCGTACGAGGACTTCTGCGAGCTCCGGCGGCCGTATCTCATTCTGATGCGCGCGGCCTTGCTGGAGTATGCCGCGAGCGACGACCTGGTGTATCAGGGGTTTTCGGGCCACCTCCTGCTGCCGCCCATTTCGCACTTCCGGACCGTCCGCATTCATGCGCCCGTGGAACTGCGGGTGGACATGACGAAGCATCGCTTGGGCTGCAGCGTGGAGGAAGCGAAGCTCCACATCGATCGAGACGATGAAGCACGGGTGCGCTGGGCGCGGTTCATGTACGGCCAGGACATCCGAGACCCGAGCCTCTATGACGTGTGCATCAACCTGCGGCGTATGAGCATCGATGCGGCGTGCAATATCGTGCAGGGGTTGATGCAAGATCCCGAATCCCGAGCCACACCCGGCTCCCAACGCGCCGTCCAGGAGAGGTTGCTTGCCGCGCGGATCGAGGCGGCGCTCGTCACTGATCCCCGGACCGAGTTGATCGAAACGAGAGTGGAGGTGCGGAACGGTCAGGTCACCGTGACCGGGCCCTACGTGGACGACGTCCGGCGAAGCACGGTGTTGGCGATCGCGCGGGATGTGGACGGCGTGGCGGAGGTAGAGTACCAATGCGGCTTCGTGCCGGAGTTCGTAGGGCAAACGTCTCGGTCATTGACATCACAACGGTGTGAGGGATGACAGCCAACGGCCAGCGCCACGGGCAGGGCGGTCGCGGTGGTAAGGATGGAGGGTAGGGGGATGCAGATTGCGGCTGAGTCCGCAGGAGAGCAAAGATGAGTCAGGTGAACGAGGGATACGACGGGGAGGAAGCGCTCGTTGCCATCCGTTCGCTGATCGGTCGATCCGTGGAGTTGCAGGAGATGGAGGAGAAACTGGAGGAAGAGCTCACCGCGTTGGCACGGCAGAGAACGGCGGGTACGTCAAGTCTGCTGGAGTTCGCCTCCGCAGCCAATACCTTCTCCCGGCAGCAGACGGACATGGCGACGGAGCGCACGTCCCTCACGCGCGAGCAAACGCGCCTCTCGACGCGGAGCACGGAGCTGGCCTCCATCCGTACGGATTTTGGTCGCGAACGGACGTCGCTGGCGGGCCAGCGGACCGATCTCGCCGTGCACCGGACGAACATGGCCCGCGACCGAACCACGCTCGCGCGCGAGCGCACGGGGTTGTCGACGGAGCGCACGACGCTGGCCCGAGACCGGAACACACTCGCCGAAGGACGGAACCAGTTTGCCGAGCGACGGACCGTATTGTCGTCGCTCCGCACGGAGCTCGCGTGGGGGCGGACCTATCTCGCCCTCATCCGGACTGGGCTCGCGTTCCTGGTGCTGGGCATTTCGCTGTTCCGGTTATTCGGCGTTTCCTGGTGGAGTCTGTTCGACGGAGCGCTGGCGGTGGGCAGCGGGGTGATCGTTGCCTGGGGCGCTCGCGGGTACCAACAGACCGCCGCTCGGATGAAGAGACTGAGCGAGGGACTGCGTTCGCCATTGGGCTGACAGCCGCGCGAGCGCGGCACCGAAAGCACCGTGGGGCTGAGGGACTGGTGGAGCACGTTGCCTGACAGTCGTTGGGGAATGTGGCGTGTGGTCCGCCTAGTGCACTGCCATCCAAAAGTCCCTGAACACCACGGTCGACAGGAAGAACCCCAGCGGCACGTTGATCATCACCCCGATCGTGAACGCCCAGAACGGCGGCATACCGAACTTGGCAAGCTCCCGGAACCGCGTGGTGAGCCCGATGCATAGGAACGTGAACACGAACGTCCAGGTCCGGAGCGTCTTGATGGGAGCGACGAGGCGCGGGGTGATCTCGGTCGCGAGATCGGCGGACGAGCTGGCGACCAGCAAGCTCACGACGACGGACGCCACGAAGAAGCCGATCACGAACTTCGGGAACCGGGCCCAGATGACTCCGGCACGGACCGCGCGGGTCCCTGGCTCAGTGCTACGCTCCCACATGGTGGACGAGACGATGGCCAATACGAACGCCCAGATGCCGATCCAGATATCTCGACCGATGACTTTCATCAGGGTGAACGTCTGAATGGCGGCTTCGGTGCCCGTATGGGACGCGATTGTCTGGGCCGCCGCGTAACCGGCGGCGTCGGCGAACTCGCTCGTGCCGATCCAGGCGCCCGCGACCCCCGGATGGAGGCCCAACGCTTTGCTCGCCAGCGGCAGGAAGAAGATCATCACGAGCGCCCACAGCGAGACGATGGAGATGCTGATGGCAACGTGCTCCTTGTCCGCCTTGACCGCCCCGCCGACGGCGATCGACGCCGAGACGCCGCACACGGCGCCGCCGGCCCCCAGCACCGCACCGAAACGCTTGTCCATGCCGAACACGCGCGTGGCCACGAAGAACATCACGAGCCATGTGGAGACTGACACGATCGTGGCCTGGAGAAAGGCGATCGGGCCGGCGGTGACGATGGCGGTGAGCGGGAGGGTGGCGCCCAGGAGCACGATGCCCGTCTTGATGTAGTACTCGGTGCGGAGCGAGCTATCGAGCCAGGGCGGCAGCCTGGCGACGTTTCCCACCACCAGGCCCACGATCAACGCCACGAGCGGCGCCTCGAGGCTGTAGGTGTGGAAGAAGCGGCTCTGACTCACCACCAGGATCACGACGGAGACGATGTAGATCAGGGTGAAGCCCGGCAGGTAGGACTTGGGCTTGAACCCCATGATCGCCGTGCTCACCGTGAACACCAGGCCGAACACGGCGAACAATACCACGTACCAGACCCACCGCTCGGCAAAGTGGGCCGTGACGGCGGAGGCGGTGGTCCAATCACGTGGCGGGCTGACAGCCAACGGGCCGAGCGTGCTTCCGGCGAAGAAGAAGACGATCGCGCCCGCGACGATCCCCAGCCCCAGCCACACCGCCCACCAGTCTTCCAACTTCCAGAGTGACGAGATGCGATCACCGGTCGTCATGCGCCATAATCTCCCGACGTGTGAGATTCCGGCTGTGCACTCCCGCGCTGTGAAAGGTCGCCACGTGACCGCCGGTCGCAATCCCGTATCCCGATCGATTTGTCCGGGTTTTCCCGTGCGGGTCGGTGGCGTATGGTTGGTGATGCAGGGCGTCCTATCACTCTGTGATCGGCTCGGTGGTGAATGAAGCGAGAGCTGCGGACACTCCTGGTTGAGCGGCGCTTCGATGAGATCGCCGAGCGGGCGAGCGTGAGGAGGCGAGTGTTGGGGAGCCTGGTCTCGCTGACGTTCGATCCGGATCCGGAAATCGGGTGGAGGGCGGTCGAGGCGATGGGAATCGTCGCCGCGCGAATAGCAGGAGAGGATCCTGAGGCAGTCCGCGAGCACTTGCGGAAGCTGTTCTGGCTGTTGAGCGAGGAGTCGGGCGGGATCTGCTGGCGCGCTCCGGAGGCGATGGCTGAGATTGTGTCCCGTGAACCGGTCCGCTACGCGGACTTCATTCCGATCGTCATTCACCTCATCCAAGAGACAGCCGAAGAGGATCTCGCACACTTCCGGCCGGGCATGCTCTGGGCAATTGGGCGGCTCGGCGCGGTCGGCGCGCAGGAGGCTCAGGAGGTGCTACCGACCGTGATCGCCGCGCTGGAGCATGAGGATCCCCAGGTTCGGGGGATGGCGGTGTGGACCCTGGGGCGCGTGGGACGGGCGGAGGTGCTGGCGAGGCGCGACCGACTGATCGCCGACGAGGGAGTGGTCACGGTCTACGAGAACGGCGAGCTGGTGGACCGGAGCGTCGGGGAATTGACTCGCCGGGCGCTGGCTGCGGAGTAGGGTTAGGACTACCGCGGAGCGTGCGCGCGTAGGATGGTGTCGACCAATCCGTCCGTCGTGTGGGGATCGGCCTCCACCGCGGGTTCGTAACCGAGGGCCCGGAGCGCCGTCGAGGCGATGGGCCCGATGCTCGCGAACTGGACCCCGCGCAGCGCGTCGCCGTAGAGTCGAGCAAGGGACGTGGCGGTGGAGCCGCTCGTGATGGCGACCCAGTCGATCGCGTTTGCGCGCAGCGCGTCGCCGACGTCCGGATTTGGTTCTTCCACGTCGACACTGCCGTAGGCCACGACTTGCTCGACCATCGCACCGGCCTCCGTCAGTGCTTCGGCGAGCACATCACGGCCGCGACTCGCGCGCACCAGCAGGAACTGCCGGCCGGGCGCTTCGCCGATCAGCGCGCGCGCGAGCGCTTCGGCGACGAATTCCTCCGGCGTGAGGTCGGCGTGGAGGTGGTAGTCCGCCAACCGGTCCGCCGTCCCGGAACCGATCGCCGCCAGCTTCACCGCGCCGAGCCGGCGCGCGTCGCTGCCGCGCTCGAACAACCGTCGCAGCAAGTAGTCCACGCCGTTGGCGCTGGAGAACACGAGCCAGTCGAAGTCCGCCAGGCGCCCCAACGCGCCATCAACCGGGGCCCAGTCGGGTGGATCGGTGATACGAATGGCGGGCTGGAGAATCACGTCGGCGCCGAGGCGGGAGAGGTGCTCGCGCAGTTTGCGGGACGTGGCCGGCGATCCGGGAACGAGCACGCGTACCCCGAAGAGCGGGCGTGACGCAAACCAGGAGAGGTCCGGCGCTCGGTCCACGACGTCTCCCACCACGAACACCGCCGGTGGGCGAAGACCACGGCTGGCGACGACCTCGACCACGGTACCCAGCGTGCAGCGAATGAACTCCTGCTCCGCGCGCGTGCACCAGCGCACGATGGCCACCGGCGTGTTGGGCGAGCGACCGTGCTCGACCAGCGCTCGGCTCCACTCGCCTGCCCGGCCGACCCCCATGTAGAAAACGAGCGTGCCCGGGAACGCCGCCAGGGCCGCGTAGTCCACGCGCGACTCCGTCTTGGCGTCCCGCTCCCGGCCGGCAATCAGCGCGACGGCCGACGCGTCGTCCTGCTGGGTGATGGGAATCTCGCAGTAGGCCGCCACCGCCAGCCCGGTGGTGACGCCGGGGACGATCTCGAACGAAACGCCCGCATTCCGCAGCGCGGTGGTCTCGTCCGCGCCGCGCCCGAACACCGAGGGATCGCCGCCCTTCAATCGAACGACCGTTCGGCCGGCCTTGGCGTGCGCTACCATCTGGGCGGTGATGGCGTCCGGGGACAGCGCGCGGCCGGTTCCGGGACGACCGAGCGCCAGCAGTTCCGCACTCGGCGCGGCGTGCTCGAGGACGGCGGGGTTCACCAAATAGTCGTAGAGGACGATATCCGCCCGCTGGAGGCACTCGACGGCGCGGAGGGTTACCAACCCCGGGTCGCCGGGACCGGCGCCCACGAGGTAGACGATGGCGGAACTGGAGGTCGGCGTCGTGGACATCGGCTCGATCGCCTCGAACGCGGCTGAGGTGCCTCGGACTCTAGGCGCCTGTCGGAGGGTCGGCAAGGTCGGTGGAAAGCCCTGGGAGGGAGGGCGACGGGGGCGGTGCAATGGGCCCGTTCGCCGGTGCTCGGCTGTACCTTTCGTGAGTGAGGTTCCGAGCGTCCAGACACCCGTCGAGGTGACGTTCGGGAATGTGAGGGGTGGAGGGGATCATGGAACCGAGCGAGAGCAGTCGGTTCTTCCAGACGGTGCTACGCTGCGTCGCCGACGGTGTGTTCACGGTCGATCGCGACTTTCGCATCACCTCGTTCAACCACGCCGCCGAACGCATCACGGGTGTGCCCGCCGAGCGCGCCATTGGCAAGCGCTGTTCGGAGGTCTTCCACGCCAACATCTGCGAGAGCGGCTGTGCCATTGGGCGCACGTTCGAGACCGGTCGTGAGGTCATCGACCAACCCGCCTCCATTCTGAATCAGCGCGGTCGCTCGATCCCCATCAGCATCAGCAGTGCGGTGCTGCGTTCCGAAGATGGGTCGCTCATGGGCGCGGTGGAGACGTTCCGAGACCT
>Ga0307424_1000965_pt1 | contig 15332 bp, 13 predicted proteins | sample SalMarWE160320MG_FD_202157 | JGI IMG/M metagenome (GOLD analysis project Ga0307424, IMG submission 202157) | Salt marsh sediment microbial communities from the Plum Island Ecosystem LTER, Massachusetts, United States - WE1603-20 | ecosystem: Environmental > Aquatic > Marine > Intertidal zone >... | reverse complement strand
ACGTCGATCCGCCGCCTCTACGAAGAAGGCACCGTTTCCGCGCGGGCGGCCTACGACAAGGCGATCGACAAGGAGCTGTTTCGCGACATCATCGGCGATACCCCCGCCGGCGACCCAGACTGACCCGAAGTCCGAAAACAGGTCGACCCATCCAATCGAGACCGGGTGTGGCCGACGGTGGGGTAGCGGACGCGGCGAGGTCCTCCGGAGCGTTGGGCTACATTTCTTTGAAGCTCCGGCGGCCGCGCGGTCCAAAGCGACCGCACGTCTCGCGATCTCCGACGGTCGCATGACCACGAGAAGGGACCAACGCCTTCACGGCGACCGCGGGAGCCTGCTCGAGCCGTCTCCTTCTATGCTGTGACATTTTCTCGCAACGCCAAGGGCCGTGGGAGCTTTCCCTTCTCTGCGGATCCGGCGCCCGGACGTCTGCTCCGCAGACGCCCGTCGTCACCTGCCTCGGAGCGGGCAACGGGCTCGGCCCCTGTACGATACTCGAGGCCCGCTCCGGGCAGGCAACGAGGCGCCTCCCTCGAAGCTGTGGCCACACGGCCGATCGCCCTTCCCGCGGATTGCCAAGCTTGAGGTTTTCCCCGATCGCGCCGACATGGAGATGGCTGTACGGGAAAACCATCAAAGCATGGCACGTCCCGTCGAACGCCAAGTCCTCTGGGACGCACCACGGTCCGTGTCTTGGGTGGGCGGGAATTCCCTCGCTCCTCACTCCCTACGCTTCACTCCTCACCTTCCCGCGTGGGCGGGGATCCCCTTGCTCCTTACGCTTCACTCCTCTCCGTCTTGGGCGGGTGGGGGTCGCGTGGCGATTCCCGTCTTCCGTTTTCCGTTTCCCCGGGCAGGTGGGGGACTCCGTTACTCAGTCACTCCGTCACTCCGTCACCGGGTGGGAGGGGGTTCAGGGACGCGCGGAGGCTCGTTGCTCCTGCGCCACGCTCTCGATCTCGCTCAGCCACCGGCTCAGGCAGCGCCCGAGAATCTCCTCTGCCCGAGATGCATCGAGGCGGTACTTCTCCGGAATGAACCCGAGATCGGCGAGCACGATGCCATCACCGACGGTGGCGAACGGACAGGCGGCGAGAATCTCCGGCGACAGATGGATGAGGTGGCACGCGGCCCTCGTCAGGCGCGGCTTCAGGCCCTTCAGCTTCATGCCCTGGACGGTGTAGTTGGAGGCCACGAGCTGCAGGCGCCTCCGCACAGCATCTGTAAGCTCAAGGTTGCGCAACCAGTAGTAGGGTCCGACCAGCGTCGCGACTCCGGCCTCGGGGTCCGCACAGCCGGCGCGCAGCTGCCGCTCGATCACCTCGCCGATGCCTTTCTCGGTCTCGAGTGGAACCAGGCAAGAGGCCTCACCACCCGGCTGCTGCGTCTCCTCGAATGCAGACACCGCAGCCGGCAGGGTCAGCAGGCGACATCCCTCGCACCTGTCACAGAAGGGTCCGTCGGGAAAGGTCGGGTCAACCTCTCCCGCCTCCTTGACATAGACCAGCTGCAGGCAGCGGCGACCTTCCTTGGCGATGAGCTCCATTGCCGCACCGCGGCCGTGCGCCGCCGCCAGGTCTTCGAGCCGATCGATCTCCGCCTCGTTGATGAACGCCACCTCGGCCGCCTGGACGATGTGGTCCACGGCGACCACCTGCAGCCGGTGTTGCGCCGGATCGATGGGCGGGTGCTCCCCGTGCCACTCGTCGAAAGTGAGCACCTGGAGCTCGAGCTTCAGGGCGTCTGGAAACCGCTCCACCCCCTGATCACCGTACAAATTCTCCGTCGGGATGATCACCGTCATGCAACCGGACTCGGCGGCCGTCTCCAGCTTGACGTCGAGGCCACCGATCCTGGTGATCCGTCCGTGGGTGTCGATCTCGCCGGTCATGGCCACGTCCCGCCGGATTGCCCTCCCCGACAGTAGGGAGGCAAGCGCCAGGGCGATGGCGCCGCCGGCCGACGGCCCGTCCTTCCGTGTCGAGGCACCGAGAAAGTGCAGGTGGATCGGTTGGTCGAACTGCGCCGGGTCGACCCCGAGCTCGGTCGATGACTGCAGGATCGCGGTCAGGGCCACCGTTCGGCTTTCGTCCATGACCTTCTCGATGTTGCCGGTAGCGTGGATGACGCTGAGTGCTCCCCGGTGGTCGCCGGTCGAGGAACCGGGGATCCGGGTTGCCTGGATGGGAATGATCGAGCCGATACCCCGCTCGACATTGACACCCAGCGCCAGCATCTCACCGACGCGATCGTCCGTGGCGATGGACCGCACCGGCGTCGGCTCCTCCAGGCTGTGCTTGATCACGTCGTGGGTCAGGACCACCGGACCGCGGCCCGCCAGCACCTCCGTGCGGTGGAGGCGAAGGAACAGGGTTCTCAGCGTGCGCTCCAGCTGCCGCACGCCTGCTTCATGGGTATAGGTCGTGATGATGTGACGCAGCAGCTCGTCCCGCTGCTCAGGCGGGAAGTCGAGCTGGTCCTCGGCAACATCGTACCGTTCGCGGACGCGCGGGATCAGGTACTTCTCGGCGATCGCGAGCTTCTCCTCGACCGCGTACCGGTCCAGGTAGACGACCTCACACCGGTCCGCCACCGGCGCCGGCACCGTCTCCAGGGTGTTGGCGGTGAGGACAAAGTGGCAGTTGGAGAGATCAATGTCGACCGAGGTCGTGATGTACTTGTCGTGGAAGAGGTGGTTCTGCTCCGGATCCAGGATCTCGAGCAGGGTTGCAACCGCAAACGCCTCGGTCTTGTCGGCCTCGTCGAGGATGAACATCCCGTTCATGACCTGCATCCGGATCAGCCCCTGCAGGATCGCACCTGGCTTGGAGCCCTCGTAGGTGAAGCCGTGCCCCCTCAGGTCCGACTCGTCGCGCATCCCGCCCAGAGATACCTTGTGGTATGGAATACGCAAGTTACTGGCCGCGGAGATGGCGAGTGATGTCTTGCCGACTCCCGGTGGGCCCACGAACAGAAACGCACTGCCCGTCCGTTGCCAGCGAGAGGCTTCCTCCTCGCTGAACCTGCGGTAGCGCCAGATCAGGTTGGTGAAGAAGTCGGCCAGCAGCTCCTTTGGCCGCGCCAGGCCGTAGTGGCTGGCGTCGAGCCCGGAAACGAACTGCTCCGGCGAGACGTCGATCCGGGCCAGCCGGCCCCAGGGAATGGCGATCAGGGTCTCGATGAGCTCTGTGTACTTGGCGCTGCTGCCACCGTGCAGGGCGCCGCGGTTGCGGTCGATCAGGCCGAACACGGCAGCTGGGACCCTCGGGTCGGAACGCAGGCCCTCGATGCGGTCCTTCAACGAGGTGCCCGCGAGCGGCTCGCCCGCGAGACGGGGATGCACCGGCAACCCCTCCCCGCTTGGTCTTTCGGTCTCGAGCTGGGCCGCCGTCTTGGCCACTCTGTCCGCAATCGCATCGACCACGGCCTCGGAATCCTGTCCCTCGACCGGCGGCACCTCGAGCTCGGCCATCAATGCGGCGCGACCATACCGTTCGACAAGGCCGGCGATCGTCTCGCGGCCGACCTCGCGCCTGCGGCCGAGCAGGTAGGCGAGAAGCCTCACGGCGGCCTGCAGGCGGCGCCCGCGACGAGCCATCGAACCCTCGCCCTCGAGGGCCGTCCCCAGGCACCGACCCAGAACCTCGGCCAGAAACCGGTCTCCCATGACCGGCGCCGCCTGCCGGAGCAGGTCCGCAGGCAGCTGTGCCGCATCGTCGGCGACCGAGGAGACAACCTCCCCGAGCCCTGTCTCCAGGGGCTCCTCCCGCGCCGCCATCTCGAAGAGCCGCAGATAGGAGGTTCCGGAGATACCGCTCGTTTCGCCGGCCAGAGCCCGACAGAGGCTTCGGTAGTAGGTCGGATCGAGCTCCTTCCGGTCCATCGCGAACGCGACATCGGTGGCCAGTACCGCGCCCTCCTCCAGCTCGGGACGCAGCATGTGCTCGATCTCGTGTCGGAGGAGAAACTCGGCCAGTGCCACCGCCTCCCGCTGCTCCTCGCTGGCGTCCGCCAGCCGCGTCGACAGCTCGCTCGGCGCCATAAAGACCAGGTAGTCGAACACGCGCTCGTTGAGGTGCACGGTCCACCCATCCAGGCTCCCGGTCACGACACTGGCGAGACGGATCTCGGAGGCCGGATCCTCGAGCCTGGAGATCCCGTGCCGTTCCGCCACCCGCGCCATCCGCACGGCATCGGTCATCCGTCGTTTGAAGTACGGGAGCACCCGGCGCGCGATGATGACGTTCAGGAGCCCGGCCAGCACGTGAGCTTGTGCCTCGTCGGGCAGTGGCAGGCCCGCCAGCTTCCCACGGTCCAGGCTCAAAGGCAGCATGACGACCTCCCACCGACCACAACGGCACGGCCCCGGTTACGCAACCCGCGACTCCCGGATCTCACCGCCTCACCCTCGTCCCTCCATCATAGCCCGCGCTCGCCGGCGCGGGATATCGGCGAGCGAACGATAGCTTGGGAACCGCCCCGCTTTGGGCGCCGGCTTGAGTGTTGATGAGGCCTGATTGTGAACCGCGAAGCCGCCAAGTACGCCAAGCTTGACAAGAAGATGTCTTCCTATCTTTGCGTTCTTCACACCTTAGCGGCTTCATCGCTGCTCCACCAGGATTTTGGGTGCACGGAGACAACGTGTCTCAAGGGGATACGCAGGATGCGCTACCCTAGTCGCCAATGGCTGCCAAGACCGTCCTCCTCCTCATTCTCGCGGCCGCGGCCGTGGCCGCGGCCGTGCTGATCGGGCGCAGGCTCTGGTGGCAACGCCGAGCAGAGGCGTGGCAGCGTGCGGCCGGCCGGCTCGGACTGGCATGGAACCTGACGCCCACACTCACGCCCGAGGCCAACGCTCTCCACACCTTCAGTCGCGGCCACAATCACCGGATGCGGGCCGGAGTTGAAGGGACAGCTTGGGACGCCACTGTTCTGCTGGCGGACTACCAGTACACCGTCGGTTATGGCCGCAACCGCTCGGTCCACCGCCAGACGGTGTGTGTGCTGCGGGGCGAAGAGCTCAACCTGCCAAACTTCTTCATGCGCCCCGAGCGAGCCCTGATCGACCGCATCGGCGAGCTGTTCGGAGTCAAGGACTTCGACTTCGACGACGACCCCGCGTATTCGCGGGCGTTCGTACTGGCCGGAGACGACGAGGAGGCGGTACGTGCCACATTCAACCCCTCGGTGCGATCCCGGTTGATGCACCTCGGCGAGCCGCGCCTCCGCCTCGAGGGAAGCGGCCGGACGCTCGTCGTCCACCACGGCCACCTCGTCGATCCGGCCAACGCAGGCGAGCTCCAGCAGCAGGCGGTGGATGTCGCCGCCATGCTGCGAAACTGAGACGCCCAGTCCGTACCGATGGCTCCCGCGCGCGGTCAGCCCACCAGCTCGGCAAATGAAGGAGGGCCGGCCGGATCGCCGAGCTCGGTGAGGGCTTGGTCCTGGTACGCGTGGCACAGATCGAGTGAGAAGCGGTCCCAATCACGGCAGATCTGCAACGTCTCCGGGTCCGCAGACACCAGGCTGGGATGCCGCATCAGCCGGCCGAGCTCGACGGCCATCGGCTCTGCGGCAGCGCCCGCGCCGGCCAGCAGATCACGGCAGAATTCCTCGGGCGAGTACCACTCTCGCACCCGCGACAGATCGCGGTGGATCTGTGTCAGCAGGACGTTGCGCGGCCCCTCCCAGAGCTCCATGATGAAGGCGTCTCGCAGCAGGCGCGGCAGCGCGCTGAAGTCCTCCATGATGCCGTGACCCCCGAACAGCGAGATGGCGAGGCGGATCAGGCCGGGTGCATCGTAGGCGACGGTGATCTTCTGCAGGAGGATCAGCTCGCGCAAACGGAACCGGCGTTTGCGCTCGTCGATGTCCTGGATCTGCCCGAGCTCCCCGAGACCAGCGGGCAGCCGCTCCCCGAGAGCCAGCAGCTCACCGTACATCTTGAAGACGCCGGCCGCGGCCCGGCGGGCGCCGTGGTTCAGGTCGGCGAGCTGGTTTGCCGCCAGCGGGAACTGCGCCACAGGGGAGCCGAAGGCCCTGCGAAACTGCGCGTACCAGGTCGCTTCCCGGGCCGCGCGGAGCATGGCCGCCGCCATCCCGAAGGCAACGTGAAGGCGGGAAAGCGTGAGGGTTACCGCCACGATATTGGCCAGCCCCTTCTCCAACGGGCCCACCGGGTAGGCAACGGCGCCGTTGTAGGTCATCTCGGCGGTGGGCAGCTCCGCCGTGCCCAGCTTCTGCTTCAGACGCTCGATCGTGTAGCCGTTGCGCGGACTGTGCTGCCCCTCCTGCGAAAGGTAGGAGGGCACGACGAACACGGCCACCCGGTCCGCTGACGCCGTTCCCGTCGGCTTCGCCGTCACCAGCGCCACGTCCGCCTGCGTCGCCGAGCAGAAGAACTTCTTGCCGTACAGGTGCCAGCTCCCCTGCTCGTGGACCGCCTCGACCAGGTTGGCGGCGACGTCGCTGCCCCCCTGGATCTCGGTGATGAACTGCGCGCCGCGCCCGTAGACTCTCTCGTCCCCCCGCACCACGCCGTCGCGCACGAAACCCAGCAGCGCCCGGGCCTCGGGACCCAGCGCGTGCTCGTCGGCGCTGCCCCGGCCGGGCTCGTACTTCTCCATCAGCGCGATCATGCCCTGCGTGCAGGCGACGGGACACATGACCCCGAACTCGCCGTTCTGGTACAGCAGGAACATCTTTGCGAAGCGGCTCCAGGGCGTGTTGCGAGCCGGATCGAACAGACCGAGGTCGAAAACCTCCCGCTCCAGCTGCTCGGTCTCCGCACACCGCTCGATGGCATCGACTCGATGGTTGAAGGCGTCGAAGTGCTTCACGTGGGTGACCTTGATGCGGTTTTCGAGCGAACCGGCCTCATCCGCTAGATCCCGGTGCGCGAAGGAGACGCGCGCGGAGAGCTCCCTCAAAGCCTCGTCGAGCGCGGGGGCTTCGTCCCCCGTATGGTGGCGGACAAGCGCCTGAAAGAGAGGATCGCCGCCGTAGTAGTCGAATCGACGCCGTGCTGCGACGTAGTCATCGAACGAGTACGGGTTGTTCCGATCTCCCCTGGTGTCCATCGGTCATGTCCTTTCTGCTTCGGCGCTATCGCACATTTCAGGAAGACCTCAACCGTCCGAAGGAGGCTCGACCTCGCGCCCACGGTCTCCCCAGGCCGCCAGGAAACGAGAAACGAACTCCAGCGGGTTGTGAGCCGGCCCCAGCTCGCGGGCCAACGCGCTGGCAATGGCGGTGACCGCCCACAGCCGTTCCGCGGCCGGTCCCCGCGCCCGCACCTGTGCCGGGTGGGCGCGGTTGAGGGCGAGGACGCCGCCCTCCATCCACGACATCTCCTCCCGCCGCCCGGGCTCCTCCACCCAGGCCAGGCGGAGGCCCGGCTTGCGGCGGCGCACCGTTCGCTCAGCGGCGCCGACCTCTCCTTCTCGTGACGGATCCGCCGTCGAGTCCGGGCCCTGAGCCGGCCGTGTCTCGGGCTCCTCGCCGGCGCCCGGCTCGAGCCCGGGGAGCAGGCCCTGCTCCGGCGCTACCGGGTCGTCCGCAGCGCCCTCCCCCTCTCCCGCGGCAACCAGAGCGGCCGCCTGCTCCCATTCCCGCCGTCTCTCGAGCAGCGGCTCGAGCTCGGGGAAGCCCTCGAGGATGCGATCGAGGACGCGTCCCACCTCACGCTCCACCGGACGAAGATCGCGGGGACGCGACTGTCGGCCCGGCAGCTCGCCGAGATCGCCGAGCAGGCCTGCAACCGTCTCCTGAACCTGCTTGCGCACCTTGTAGAACCTCTGCAGGCTGGCGGCATCACGTAGGAAGTCGGCCTTGTTGGTGGTCAGCAGAGCTACCAGGGACGGCACCTCGACGATTCCCGACACCAGCTCCGGGTGCTCCGGGGCGATCCCGAGCCACTCCCACCCCCGCTTGACAACCTTGCCCAGCACCGACACGCCGAGACCCCGCCGCTCCTCGGGAAGCTCGCCGTCGCCGACGGTCAGCTTGACCATCCCCAGGGCCTTGCCGCGACCCGGGCGCACCTCTCCCGCGAGCGACTCAACTCCCGCGGGCGCCCGGGGCGTCAAGGAGCTGCCGTCGATGGTGAAGCGGACCCCTCCGGGGTAGTAGAGAAAGAGATAGCGGCTGACGTCCGGATCGAGGAGGCTCTCGAAGTGGTCGCGCAGAATCCGCGCGACCTCCTCGGGGTCGAGGAGCGGGTCGTCCAACCGGTGCGGATAGAGCGCAACAGCCGTACCGGAGGCGCCGTCGAGGAGCCCTGGAGGCTCGATCTCGCGCCATGGCGCCACGCTCGTGGACTCGAGCCACCAGCGGGTAGCGCCGTGGAAGCCTCCGTGGTTGGTCTCGGTGACCACCTCACGGCACAGCAGCAGGGACAGCTTGGCGCCGACGCCGGCAAACCCGATGCCCTGTCCGCGTACCTTCGACGTCGAGGCGATATCGTGATATGTCTCGAAGCCCTTTCGCCCCATCCCCGATCCATCGTCGGCGAAGACCAGCCGCGGTGGATCGAAGGCGAGGTCGATACGGATCTTGCCGGCGCCAGAGTCGAGGGCGTTGGCCACCAGCTCGGTGACCACCGCCTCGTGCACGGGGAACGGATAGGCATCGCGGATGTCCTCGAGGAGGTGGCGGAGGTTGACGCGGGTCTGGCCCACGGAACGATGGTACAGGAGGCGCGAAGAATCACCCCCCACCCGCTGCGGAGGACCGAGACCCAGCTCGCTCATGAACCACGCCGGCCACTCATGAGCTACAACCGCCCTTCATCGTCCGGAACGGCGGTTCATGCCGGGATGTGGCTCGTGCGGCGTCGCATGGAGGCCGCTCCGATCGAATCCGGCCCCCACGATTACCTGCCGATGCCGTAGTCCTCGCCGTAGTTGCTGGAACCGCCCCACATCGTCCCGTGCTCGAGGTCGAAGAGGATGGCGTTGATCGGGCCCGAGGTTCGCTCGGCGTACACCATGCTGTACCCCATCTGGTGAAGCCTGCCCCGCACCCATGGCGGCACCTCGTCGTTGAGCAGCACCTTGCTCGGGATCGACTCATGCTCACCGAACGAGCTGTGCATCTGGTAGCTGTTGAAGTTGGCCGCCTCGGCCGCCTGCTGCACCGTCATTCCGAACTCGACGACGTCGAGGAAGAACTGCAGCAAGTTCTGGTCCTGCGTGTCGCCGCCCTGAACCGCGAACGCGAGGAACGGCTTGCCGCCCTTCAACGCCAGCGTCGGCGTCAGCGTCACGCGCGGGCGCTTGCCCGGCTCGACAACGTTGTACGGATTCTCGGCCGGGTCGAGGACGAACGACTGCATGCGCTCGCTCAGTCCGACGCCGGTATGGCCGGCGATCACCGCCGGGATCCACCCTCCGCTTGGCGTCACCGAGACGACCCAGCCGTCGGAGTCTGCGGCCTCGACCGACGTCGTCCCTGCCGTAAACGTCTCGCGGAAGCGCGCCAGGTCCGCGGCCCCGAGCGACGCCACGAGCTCCCGGTTCCGGCGGCTCGGCGGCTCGGCCGCCGCCGACTTCCAGCTAGCGAGCAGACCGCTGAACGGGTTGGCCCCACCCTGGAACGGGTACGGGTCGCCGGGAGTGATGTCCGGACTGGCGTGATCGGGGTCGATGAGCTTGGCCCGCTCTCTCGCGTAGGCCTTGGACAGCAGCCCCACAACCGGCTCCTCGGGCGGGAAGTACGGATCGCCGTAGTAGAAGTCCCGGTCGGCGAAGGCCAGGCTCATCGCCTGGTAAACGGTGTTGATGTAGCGCGCCGTGTCGTACCCCATCGACTTGAGGTCGAAACCCTCGAGGATGTTGAGTGCCTGCAGCATCGCGGGCCCCTGCGTCCACACGGTGAGCTTGTAGACGTCGATCCCGTGGTAGCTGGTTGTGACCGGCTCCTCGATCTTGACGTGCCAGTTGGCAAGGTCCTCAGTCGTGATCAGCCCGCCCTGCTCCTGCGTGCTCCTCGCGATCTCCTTCGCGATGTCGCCCTTGTAGAAGCGGTCGTAGGCAGCGTAGATCGCTTGCTTGCGGGATTTCCCCTGCGCGAGCGCCTCCTGCTCGGTGTCCACGAGCTTGCGCAGCGTGGCGGCGAGGTCGGGCTGGCGGAACATCTCGCCCGGCTCGGGCCCCTCGCGCCGGGAGCCCGCCACGTCCCCCACCGGGCGATCGTGCGCCGGCGTCGGTCCGCTGTCGCTCTTTCCGGCAGCCGCCGCAGCCTTGCCCGGAGACTCATGCTCCTTGCGGTGGACCAGGAACACGGCTCGCGAGTACGGCCACTCCTCGATCCACTTCTTCTGCCGCTCGATGGTGTTGGCGGCCTGGGCCTCGATCGGGTAGCCGTCGGCCATGTCGATCGCCGGCTGGAGCACCTCCTTGAGCGACAGCCTGCCGTACTCGGCCAGCATCACCAGGATGCCGCCGGGGGTGCCCGGCGTCACCGCCGCCAACGGGCCGTACTCGGGCGGGTACTTCATCTCCCTGCTCTTGAAGAGCTCGGGGGTCGCACCGGTCGGCGCAACGCCGAGCGCGTCGATGCCGATCACCTTGCCGGTCTTCGGGTTGTAGATCAGCGCCTGGGTCTCGCCGCCCCAGCCCAGCGTGTCCCACATCGTGCAGCCCGCCGCGATCATCGCCACCGCCGCGTCGACCGCGTTGCCACCCTTCTGGAAGATCATCGCCCCGGCCGTGGCCGACAGCGGCTTGCCCGTGATCGCCAGCCACCGCTTGGCGTGCAGGGCCGGCTTTTCGGTCCGCATCTGGGCAAACCCCGGCGCCGCCGCCAGGATCAGGAGCACGGTAAGAAGCCGTCTGTTCATGGGTGCCTCCGACTTCAGAGTCTACCCGAAGCGGGCTGCGAGGGCGGAGCCACGGCTCACGCCGAGCGCCCCGCACACCTGGAGGGCGTAGAATCCGTTCATGAGACACCTGAGGTTCTTGCTCTGTATCGCCGCCCTGCTCGCCGTCACCATGCCTGCCGGCGCCGGGGAGCCGCAGTACTTCACGCTGCACGATCTTGGGAACGGGGTCTACGCGGCCGTCGCCAAGCCGGGCAGCGGCGCCGGATCGAACTCCGGCTTCGTCATCGGCGACGACGGTGTGGCCGTGATCGACACTTTCCAGAAGCCGGCGGCGGCAGAGGAGCTGCTGGCGACAATTCACGGCCTGACCCAACAGCCGGTGCGCTTCGTGGTCAACACCCACTACCACATCGATCACGTGGCCGGGAACGGCGTCTACCACGACGCCGGCGCGGTCCTGGTGGCGCAGAAGAACGTCCGCGCCTGGGAGCGCAGCGAGAACCTCAAGTTCTGGGGCGACAGCATTCCCCCCAAGGCCAAGGCGATGGTCGAGTCGCTGGTGCTTCCGGATCTCCTCTACGACGGCAGCCTCGACCTGTACCTCGGCTCGCGCAAGCTCGAGGTGCGGTCGCTGCCCGGCCACACCGGCAGCGACTCGGTCGTGGTGGTCCCCGATGCCAACATCGTCTTCTGCGGCGACCTGTTCTGGAACCATACCCTGCCCAACACCATCGACGCCCGGGTCGGCAAGTGGGTGGTGAGCGACGACCGGTTGCTCACCCAGCATCCGCTCGCCACCTTCGTTCCCGGTCACGGCGAGGTCGGGAAGGCGGCGGACGTACGCGCTCTCCGAGACTACCTCGAGGCCCTGCGCGTCGACGTGGCTCGAGCCCGTGCCGCGGGCCAGGAGGGAGAGCAGCTGGTGACCGCGGTCGAGACCCAGCTCAAGCCCGCCTATGGCGACTGGGCCTGGTACTCACACTTCATCAAGAACAACATCACCCAGGAGGCGGCCGAGCTCGCCGGCACCAAGCGGTTCCCGGGAGAGCCCCAGGAGTAGGGTCGCGCGAGCATCACGGCCCGACCGGTGAGGGGTGAGGAAGCATCGGTACCGGGTCAGACGGTTCCGACGGTTTCACTCAAGGACATGCACCTGCTGTTCGAGGACGTCGGCTAGCTTGTCCCGTTCGCGCTCGAGGTCGTACTTGACCTGAAGGTCCATCCAGAAGCGATCGCTGAGCCCGAAGTAGCGGGACAGGCGAAGTGCGGTGTTGGCGGTGATGGCCCGCTTGCCATGCACGATTTCATTGATGCGACGGGGCGGCACGCTGATGTCCTTGGCCAGGCGGTACTGGCTGATACCCATGGGCTTGAGGAAGTCCTCCATGAGGATCTCGCCAGGGTGGATTGGTTCGAGCTTCTTACCCATGTGCCACCTCAATCGTGATAGTCCACGATCTCAACGTCGAGCGCATCGCCGTTGTGCCAACGGAAGCAGATGCGCCAACGCTCGTTGATCCGAATGCTGTACTGACCCTGCCTGTCACCCTTCAGCTTCTCGAGCCTGTTGCCAGGAGGGACCTTCAGGTCGTCAAGCCGATCCACAGCATCGAGTTGCCAGAGCCTACGAAGAGCCGTTCGGAGAATGTCGGCCGGGAGCTTCCTGATGTGCTCGCGCCCGAAGAGCCTTTCCGCCTCAGGATCCTTGAAGCTCCGGATCACGATGTGATAATAACGCGCCGCAACATTAACGTCAAACGTTACGCCACCCACAAAGCCTGCTGACTCTGGATCATGCGTCCGAAGCGCCGGATTGCGTTACAGCAGGGTGTTCTACGTCGTTCTGTCACTGGCCCCAAGTGCCACGGTAGCAGCGGGCTCCCCCACCCTGTCGAGCTCGGGCGACCTTCCCTCGAGTCTGAACCCAGCTCTCGGCCGGCTCGGGACGACCATGGCGGACTGGCGTGACTGGCACCGTTTCTGTGGCACCGTTTCGAGGAGCTTCCGAGGCATATGTCATCCATCGAGTGAGAGCTGTGATATGATCACTCGTATGATGAAAGATTATCCGAGAGGGCGAGCATGACCAAGCACAGGATCACCGTGACGCTGGACAACGACGTCGCGACGTACCTGGAGGACGTGCCCAACAGGAGCGCCGTGGTGTCGGAGGCCGTGCGCGAGTACCGCGCACGCCGGCTGGAGCAGGAGCTCGAGCGGGCCTACCGGGAGGACCACGAAGAGAGCGCCCGGGTGGCGTCGGAGTGGGAGCCCGCGGACGCGGAGGTCGACGAGTGATCGACGCTGTGCGGCGCGGCGACGTGATTCTCGTCCGCCTCGACCCGACCGAGGGAGGCGAGCTGCGCAAGACCCGCCCGGCCGTCATCCTGTCCAACGACGTCGCCTGCCGCTTCGACTCGGTCGTCCAGGTCGTTCCGGTGTCCGGCATACCGGACCGAGAGCTCCGCCCCTACGAGGCGCGGATCGATTCCGAGCACTCCGGCATGCGCAAGCCGTCCCGGGCGCTCGCGAACCAGATCCGCACCGTCGCTCGACACCGCCTGCTCGAGAAGCTCGGAGCCGTGACGGCCTCCGAGCTCGAGGCCGTCGAGCGGGCCGTCCTGATCCAGCTCGGGGTGCGGAAGGTGCCTTGAGGGGTGGTGGCGCGCGGCATCCCCACGGACCGCAACCGCGGCGTGCTCCACACAGCGTGTACCGCTCAAACCGGCAGACCTACCCGGTCAGCTACTCCGATGGTTCAAGAGAGCCACAGGGGAGCTCGACATGGTTATCGTATTACGATAACCTATGAATGTGATCGAGACCTTCGGCAACGCGCTCGCTGAAGACCTTTTTGACGACAGGACGACGAAGGCTACGAGGTCGTTTCCACCGGAGCTGCGGAGGCCCGCACGCCGCAAGCTGCTTTACCTCCACGACGCCGCGGGACTGAAGGATCTCGCGGTGCCACCCGGCAATCGTCTCGAACGGCTCAAGGGCAGGAACGAGGGCATGTACTCGATCAGGATCAATGACCAGTGGCTGGTGGTCTTCCGCTGGAGCGGCGGGAACGCCTTCGACGCTCAGGTGGTCGACTACCACTGATTGGAGGGTTCAAGTATGGCGAGGCAACCAAAGAACCCATTTCATCCTGGTGAGATCCTCCTGGGGGAGTTTCTTGCGCCGGCGGGCCTCACTCAGGCCGCGTTCGCTGACAAGCTTGGTTGGACGCGAGCCCGGCTCAACGAGCTGATCAAGGGAAAGCGGGGCATCACGGCGGCGGCGGCGCTCGATCTCGCAGAGGCTCTCGGTACGTCCCCCAAGCTGTGGATGAACCTGCAGGCCACCTTCGACCTCGACAGGGCAGCCAAAGCTCGCGAGGTCGCCTAATGCATACCACGACGTGCGGTCGCCACGCGACTGCACGGCCGCCGGAGCGCCAGAAAACCACTCGCCCCACCGCCCGGAAATCCCGGCCCCTGGACCTTCATGAGCTACAACGGCCGATTATGAGCTGCAGCCGGCGTTCATGAGTTGGAACGGCCGCTCATGGGAACGGTGGGCCGCCCGAGCCGCCTGACCTACCGCATGAGTTACTCCGGTTTCTCACCCTCGAGCCGTGTGACATTGGGATACGTGGCACCCGCGATGGTTCTTGTTACCGGTCGCGCTCCACGAACGCGACGAACAGCAGGGTCCCGACGGTCAAGGCGATGTCGGCGACATTGAAGATGCCCGTGTGAAGTGGACCCAGGCGAAGGACGCAGAAGTCGGTGACGAGCCCACCCCGGAACACCCTGTCGATCACGTTCCCGAGAGCTCCGGCGGCCATCAGGGCAAGTGCGACCGTGCCGACATGTACGGGAAGGTGCCGCCGGTGCCAGAGAACGAGAAACAGGGCAACGGTGAACAAAGCGCCAGCGAGGCCGAAGACAACGGCGCGGACGTGGGGCGGAAGTGAATGGCCGAGGCTGAGGAACGCACCAGGATTGAAGGCGAGTTGAAACTGAAGAAGGCCACCCAGGAGGGATGAGCCTTGCGGCTGCGCAACGCGAGCGATGTGCTTGGTGACCTGGTCACAGCCGACCGTGGTGAGCACGATGGCGGCGATGATAAGGACTCGGCGGATCATGCAGCGCCTCACCGACGCCTACAACGCCGCACCGCCACCGGCCTGACTATGAGCCATGCGTCCGAGCTGGCGGATTGCGATGCAGCAGGGTGTTCTGCGTCAATTGCCTGCTGACCTCCATATCCCATGGTAGCAGCGGGCTCCCCCGCCTTGCCTGGCGCAGGAGGCGCTCCCCTCGGGCCTGAACCCAACTCTCGGCAAGCTCGGGTCGGCAATGGCGGTGTGGCGTGACTCGGGGCCCTCCCAACTTCCCAACTTCCCAACTTCCCAAGCCAGCGGAGCCGGAACCATAGGGGGCGAGGGTGACGAGGTAGGATCGTCGGCATGGCACAGCTCAAGGACCGATACCGGCATGTGGTGACGGGAGAGGTTTCCTGC
>Ga0307424_1000964_pt1 | contig 15334 bp, 13 predicted proteins | sample SalMarWE160320MG_FD_202157 | JGI IMG/M metagenome (GOLD analysis project Ga0307424, IMG submission 202157) | Salt marsh sediment microbial communities from the Plum Island Ecosystem LTER, Massachusetts, United States - WE1603-20 | ecosystem: Environmental > Aquatic > Marine > Intertidal zone >... | reverse complement strand
TCTTTTCAAAGCTTCGGGGTTTTGCCGCCCCTTTCTCGATCTCAGGTTCTCCCTGTTTTCGCTCCAGGCCGAATCCTGGAAGATCCACTTTTAAGGCATTGGCCTTTTTCAGATCCATGGAGGTCTTATGATCTCCCTGAATAAGTCCTTGCGCTCCCTTGCTTATCCTTTTCATTTTGGCCATCGATCCCTTCAAACACGATCCCGGCAACTCCTCCCCCCTAACAATACAGTCGTACTCTGAGACCGCACCTGAAACACCTTCCGGCAACTCCTCCCCTCTAACAATACAGTCGTACTCTGAGACCGCACCTGAAACACCTTCCGGCAACTCCTCCCCTCTCACAACACTCTCGTTTCCTGAGCTCGCACCTGAAGCAGGCTCCGGGTGAGACTGCTGCTCATTTGCCACTTCCGCCAAGGTAGAGAAAAAGCTTGTTTTGTCCCGGCCCTGTTCTCGGTCCTCTTCAATCAACCCCTTGCCATGACCCGGCCTCTCGGAGGGGATCGTATTTTGATTATCTATGATGAGAAGATTTGTTTGCATAGTTCAATTCCCATTGTTATTTCCGTTGACGTTGGACCGCTGATGAGACCTTGCTGCAACCTGCATGCCAAATCGATTTACAACAAAAAGCGTCGAACAGGAGTCATCCTGTTTAAAATTATTTGTGAGACGTAATTCATTGATATTAAAGATATAATTAAAGCTCCACACTCTCGTTTTTCCTCCGTGAGCAATACTCCTTAAGCGAATCAACAGATCAAACAAAGGGTTAAATAGTAATCGACCGGCAATAGTTTCCATTTCGAGGGAAATTTTTCCCTGATGATGTTTCTTGCACATTCTTCCTGTCTGCGGACCCACAAAACCGGGCTTGACACAAATGGCGTACGTTCCTATAGTTCTATTTATTTTCATACTCATAATCAAACATCTCTCAAGCTGACTGTAAAAGAGTATGATTATGATTATGAACTTTTGAACATGCTGTTGGATGACGGAGAGGGAGAAATGAAACCACCACGGTTTGATCCGCGCAAAAAAGTAAAGCATGACTCCATAAAGGCAACTCACAAAAAATGCATTACACAGGAACTGGACAATTCCGGAGCCGCGTTAAGACACGGACACTTAGACCATAACAAGGATATCGCCCATGGCCTGGACGGCATCGTTATCGGAGCAGGGCCATCCTTAGAAAAAGGCTTTGATACTCTAAAACAGTGTAGCGATCGCGCCCTCCTATGCGCTGCTTTTCAGGCGCTACCGGCCTTGTATGCAGGTGGTGTCAAGCCTGATCTCGTAATGTTGATTGATCAGGAGGAGGCCCATAATCACATCTACGAGAAGGCGCCTCCCGAATGGCTCGCGAATATCACAATGATCTATCTCGTGTGCGCCCACAAGAAGGTCGTAGATCGATATCCCGGCACAAAGGTGCCTTGCTGGACAGAGGGCGGGGTGGCTGCCACCCTTTTCCCTGAGGCATTTTCCATCAATCCTGAGGGGAATGTGGCAGTTGCGTTAACAAAGATACTCCATTTTTTCGGGTTAAACCGGATTTTCTTTGTGGGTCAGGATTTTGGCTGGACAGATGACAAATCACACGCCTCCGGGCACCATGCGGCAGACGCAAATATCCATCACGAGACATTTAACATCAAATTCGGAAAGGAAGAAATCTCCGGGAAGACAACGACACAGTTAGTCGCGGCCTGGCAGTCCCTGCGAGGATATGTCAGCCAAAACAAAATGCCGACCTTTAATCTCTATGGGGGAGGGCTCCCAATAATCGAGGCAGAAACAGTGGACCCTGAATCTATGTTGGCCCTGCTTCCTGATACGGCAAATGAAGAAATTTCCAATTTTTTGCGCCTTCTCTCCATCAGCAAACCCGTGGATGGATTCAGATACAAACCCCGGAGAAAGGAACTGCTGCGTGACCTGCGCAAGGATATACAACGAATGGAGAAATATGGACTCTCTTTACAGGAGAATCGGGCCAGGATTTCTAATCAGATGCTGAAGCTCCGGAATGATTTTCGTAGGGCTGCCCGCAAGAACAGTTACATAGTTGATTTAATGCTGGAAATGGAGGAAATAATTAAAGATGCAAATTATGAACGCGACGATATAAGAAAGGCAGATGGAATAGTGAAAGAAGCTGCAAAACGGCTTGAATATTTTGACGAAGTCGTAACCGGCCTGGGGAAGCCGTAGGACACAACCGCTTGCCCCGGAAACAGCAAGGGCGGCTCGAATTCCGGCCGCCCCTGCTCCAAGAATCAAAGTATCCGTGAGGACACGGTTGCACTCATATCAATTTGTCAACCATTCCAGATTAAACCGTGCGATAGAGATTTTTTCATACGGATGTTTCTCACCATTTTCATAAAGGACAAAAACAGTTCCATCCGCTGAAACCGCCATCGAAGAATAAGCTGCAGGTCCCTCATGAATAACTCTTGATACAGGCCAGGTTCGGCCACCGTCGCGGCTTAAATAAACAGTGAGGTTTTTCCTTTCATCACTGGCCGGGTTGCTGAAGAGAATCAGATCTTTACCTCCTGATAGTTTCTTTGGAAAACCAGCCATTCCGGCGTTGCATCCGCCACCTGTGGGTTCGATCAATGTGTCGTAAACCGCAAAATCTTTAAAGGTCTCGCCCCCATCATAACTCCAGGCAATTCGGCGCTTTCCGTCTAAAAAATAGGCGCGCGAATTGTAATAAATCGTTCCGTCGGACAACTCCACGAGACACCCTTCACCGGTCCCCACCTGCACCGGCCCACCGGTTTGCCAGGTTTTGCCGTGATCATCACTGTAAAGGGTGCAGTTGTAGTGATGATTCTGAAGGGTATCGAGTTCTTCACCCGGTTTATGTTGAAAACGAGCGGGCACCAGGAGTCGTCCATGATGGGGGCCGGAACAGAGGACGACACCGGGCGAGGACCCATGGCTATGCCCGCGGTATCCGCCATCATTAGGATTAACGACCATCCTTTCATGTATCCAGGTTTCCCCCTCATCTTTGCTGACAACCATGAAATCGCCGCTTTCAAGAGAGCTATTTTCTGACCGGGCATCGGCATAATCAACACGGAGGCTTCTGCCATAAGAAACCATAACTGTCTCATTACTATCATCCATAGTTGCAGTTCCCATAGCTGCATCCCAACCTTTTTTGGCAAAGAGGTCCTTAACGGGTTCCCAATTTCGACCGCCATCTTTGCTCTGGCGCGTAACGAGATGGACTTCCTTGGCACCATCAGCGACCGTATCCACACGTCGGTTGGCAAAACACAACACGACACCCTTCTTAAAAATACATATGGAAGGGATTCGGTAATAACTGCGTTCAGCGGAAACAAAAATATCTCTTTTCTCCATGATAGCACCTCCGAATCATAAAAGCTTTGGGGTTGTGATTAACGCGAGGTAATCCGGGGCAGATTCCGTAGCAAAACCTCATCCGGGCAGTAAACCCTTGCCCCTTTTTCACTGTCGGCATCTTAGTAGGCGGCAGCAAGCACCAACCATCAAGTCACCAGCATTGAAGACTTTTGGCTTTTGCGGCTTTGATAAATCAAGTCGTGCAGGGTGCAGGCAAAGAAGTGGCTACGGGAGTCTTCTATGCGCAGTTCCTTTTGTCTGCAAATCAGCCGGGGATTTTTTGCTAATCTTTCGTAAGCATCCTCAAAATGTTTAATAAGATTCTTTTGCGACCAGTGTTTTTCCACAAACGAGCGGGATTCCATACCGATGTCATGCGCGTCATTGGGATGACTGAGGAGGTAATCCAGTACCGCAAAGGCATCTTCTATCCGCACATTGATAAAAGGGCAGGCGCCCGTTCCGGATAAGTGGCTCATGATCCATCTGGCACGGTCGTCGATATAGGACAGCACCGGTTTCCCCTGGCTCAGGCCCTCAAGGCCCGTGAGGTGATAGCTGCCGGTGATCATCTCGTCCACAACAATCCGTGACAGTTTTTTCATGCCAAGCGTTTGTTCAAGTGAGGTTTTATGAACGAGTTTGTATCTGGCACGATGTTTCGCGCAGACATCGGCAATGATCTTTTCGGTCTCAGGCATTCCCTTCGTGTTCCACCGGCTGTCCCAGGCCCCGGTGGTGACGGTGGGGCTGAAAAAAATGTCAAATGCTGACCTCTCATTCATGGGCATATAAAGGGGGTCGTTTTCGGGAATCAGGTTTGGCACAACCATGGCATCCGGGTACTTCCTTTCCTGGAACTGGGCCACCACCAGCCCCGGGATTTCTTGTGCTAAGAGTTCTGTTGGCGTCACCCCCATGATGCGGGCCACCAGATCGGGATCGCTGTGAAACTGCCTTATAAAGAGTTTTCCCTTACGTTTAAGTGCTCCGAAATCAATGGGTGAGAACTGTTCGGAATCGTAATGAAGATAGTTGTGAAGGTGTATGATGTCGGCTTGCAGGGCCAGTTCAACAGCTATCTCTTTTTCCTCGGAAAAGATCACATCGTGGCCGAAATCCTCCGCACCGTAATGCCTCAGGTCGATTAACCGGGCCTGATGCCTGCCTGAAGCGTTGATAGCATTCACCAGACGCAACGGCGCACCCGCAAGAGGCGTTATGGAAAAATGTACTATTTTCAAAGGCTTATCCTGTTTACAGCATCCACTCTTCTGGCCGATATCACTAACTGCCGTGATTCTTCTAAGAGACGGTGCCACATCTCATGGGAATGCAGGTCAATTTCCCGGTCGTCGCCTTTATGCTGACGCACTCCCATTAATGTCTTGGGCACGTGGCGGAACCTCGCCCCACCCACGGCGAAACGTTGAAAGAGATCGTGGTCGTGAGCCAGCAACTCTTCATCATAATAACCGAAGACCTCATGCAGGGACCGTTTGTAAAGCTTGGACACACCGCAGAGATACCACTCCTGAAAACAGGCCTTGAATGAATAGTCTGGAAGACGAAATAAACGGACAGTTTGGCCGTCGTCATCAAAAACATGCATATCCGAATAAACAAAATCAGCCCCGGTTGTTTCCATTGCCTCTGACAGTTCTGCAATCATGTGCGGATAGCAGATATTGTCGCTTGGGACGTAGGTGCAATAAGCCCCGGTGCATATGCCGAATCCAGTATTGAGGGCCGCCGCCAATCCGCCATTCTTCTCCTGTCTCACGATTCTGAATTCACGACCCTCTTGGGGATAACGCTTGTGTATTGTACGTTCAAAAGAACCGCTGTTATCGTTATAGAAGCTCAGAAACGAGGTTTCGGCATAATCGGCGTCCTGCACGAATGCCTCAAGTGCCTCGTTCGTACGATCTGTGGAGCCGTCATTGACCACGATGATTTCAAGCCAGGGGTAATCCTGAAACCATACGGAGTCAAGACACGCCCGGAGATATCGCGCCTGGTTGTATGTGGGAATGATGACAGAGACTTTTTCCATAGATTCACAGTTCAAGGGCTCACGGTTCAACATCAAGTTTCCAGTATCCAGTTTCGAGTTTCATCTAAATATCATGTGGCGGGTGAAAGCATGAGATGCCTCGCCGCCTCTATGTCATATTTCACCACTGTCGGCGTTTTTGCCGCGACTCCCGAAACAAATGGACTCCTGATAAGCCCATGGCGGTAATGGTGTCTGTGCAGCAGATTGACATGGGGCAATATCTGTGCTGCCTTTTTTGACAGCATGTGTTTCGGCAGGACCGCGCCTGAAGCGCTCCTTTCCACTGCCTCAATATGCCTGAGTGCCTTTTCCGATTCCCCTGCTTCTTCCAGGACCTCTTGTTCCAATTTTTTCAGGGCCCGGTCAGTCAGACAGGGACGTTTTTTCAGGTCAGGATGTTTGGCAAAAAACAGGCCTGCCCAATATCCACGCACCTCATTGATGCGGCAGAATTCCGAAGGAGAGATCCTGTGCTGGTGATGGCAGCAGCAAGCCGCTCTGTAGTAAATGCTTACCCCGCGTTTCTGGATCCGGTAGCCAATATCCATATCCTCTGCGGCTGCTGCCTTGAAGTCCGGGTCAAACATCTCTCTGTCGAGAAGGCTGCTGGGGAGACTGGCATTACTGGTGTAAAAGTGTTCGTAGCCGCATTCTGAACGGTCTTCCAACATTGAATGGCCGAACAGGGCGTCTGTGTGCTGCAGAATAAAACCAAAGGGCGAGCCTTCCAATTTATCAGGGAACCGGAAACTCCCCACTATGGCCTTGTTTTCGCTTTTGGCCTGTTCAAGTCCTTCCTTATGTTTCTCCAACAGGTCCGGCGCGGCCATGGCGTCATCGTTCAGGAAAAGGATCATACGTCCCTTTGAACGCCCGATGCCAGCGTTGCGTGCCGCTGCCGGCCCACTGTTCTCCTGCGTCAGAACCGTCAGGGAAAAAGAATACGAATGTGATCGGCCCGTGACGGCCGCAACCGTCTCATCAGTTGATCCGTCATCACAGACCATCACCTCGAAAGCCTCCGGGGACATAGTCTGTTGGGAAAGTCGGTCCAAACAGGCAAGGAGGATGCGTTTCCGGTTATATGTGGGAATAATCACGCTGAACAGCAGACTCATGAATCAGACCTCGTAAATGAAACTGAATCCTGGTTACGGGTTGTTTTCCTTGCGCCTTACACCTTGTTCCATCATCCTATTTGCACAAAAGCAAACTCCTCAGTTTCCGAAAGACCGGACAGCTGCGCCATCGTGCCCACGTAGATGCGGCCAGACGGTATGAAGACCTCCGGATATTGCTGCCGTCCCTGGATGCGTTCCCCTGTCCTGAGGTTGTACACATCCCTTTTAAAATGGAATATCCTTTCCCCCATGAGACCGGTGACCGGGGGAAAGAACTGTTCGATATCTCCCCTCTCACCTGAGTGCGACCGAACAACCGTCAGTAGATATCCCCCGATATCCTTTCCCTGCGGCAGTCCGCAGTCAAGTTCCATGGTCTGTCTTACAACCCAGCCGGGACCTTTAATGGTGACACGTCCACTTCTGGCGGAGAGATCTGTTTCCTTTGCAAGGTCATCGGCCATGCTATTCCCCTGCATGGGAACAACGCGGACCCTGTCCCCGGGTGCGACAAAACGGGCATCAAGAAAGAGGCGGGGCGGACTATCTGAGGCTCTAATCAGGAATGAAACAGAAGTGTCTGCGGGGTAAATTAGTGAACATCCAGCCACATCGAGACCTGTTTCCGTCTTGAACCCCTCCCGGAACACACGCCGGCACAGGTCGCCCTGCCTGATAAAGTCCATCCCACCGTCAGCTCCTCCAAGAATCATCGGGAGATCCTCGGGACAGGCAAGATAGCCGGGAGAAATGCTGAACATTCCATCCTCGCCATTGCCCCACTCCTCTCCATGCCACGGCCCGGGAAGAGCAGTTGTTATATGACAGGCAGGAACAGGAGACCGGGCCAGAAAGCCGTTCAGGTAGTCATAGTCGAAAAGGCCAACAAGGTCTAAGCATACGATGTCGTAGAGGTGCTCCCATGTGCAGGGATGATCCCTCGATGGCGCAACGCTGATAACCGGAAGGGAATCTTCTGCTTCGTATAAAGCAATGGCCTCATCCAGCCGGGGGATGGTTTTATCAGGCACTCGTCCGTCCATCACGGCTACGACTTCGTCCGCATGGATATGGCCGGAACCCAGCATGGTACGCAATGAAGCCCAGGCCCCCACAGGGATCAACTGGTCAACAGGCGTTGACGGGCAGTCTTCAAGGGCAATCACCGTGCATCCATTGATCGGAACCGGCCGGTCACTGATAACAAAGACGGTGTGGTTGCACAGAAGGCCCTTCTGTACGTGGTCCAGTTGTTTCCAGGCAGGGGAATCGTCTCCAGAATGTACTATGATGACCTTCATGACTTCCTTCTTTCAGGTCCTGGAACCGGGGGCAGACATCGGAAGCGACCATCTGCCATTATCCGTCGAGCCTTTTCAAGGTCTTCCGGGGCATCGATATCATGCAGTTGGACCGGATCATTAACGACCTTAAATGAAATAATCCTGCGCGCAGGCGCCCCTGCCATCCTGTCGCTATAGCGATAGGCCTCACAGAGACCGATGGGGCGGTACCATTCTGAAACAGGCGTGTTCCTGTGACGTATTGACTGGATTCTGTGTTTGCCTTGTCGCTGGAAAATATGTTTCTGTTGAGGCGAAATCCGTTTGACGGTCTTTGAAACACACGAATCCTCATACACCTGCGCAACGACATCCCGAATTAACCCCGGAGAAGTAAACGGGCTGGTGGGGTACAATACGGCGTAGATATCGGGAACATACCCGGCATCGTTTAATGCAGAGAGGGCATGGATGACCGCGTCACCGATCTGTGCAGTGTCGCCGGCAATTTCCTTGGGACGTAGGAAGGGAACCTCGGCCCCTTCTGACCGTGCAGCTTCGGCGATCTGATTGCAGTCCGTTGATACGACAATCCTGTCAAAGATGCCGGCGTAATAGGCGGCTCGAATGGCGTGGCCGATGAGTGGCACACCACCCAGATCGGTCACATTTTTTCCGGGAATGCCCTTGGATCCGCCCCTGGCAAAGATAAAAGCCGCCTTCCTGGCGTTTTTCACAAAGATTCCGTTCCCTTTGATCTCACCTCCTTCTGAGCCCCTTCTCTCTCTGAGGACGGACAGACCCTGATATTTTTTGAATGCCGAAAACAGCAGATTGTTGAGTCCCGGGTCCTGATTCAGCTTTACCAAACTGCTCATGATGAGGAAGGAGACACCACAAAGCCGTTGATGCATGATCCTAATCTCCATAGGTCTTTCATCCACGGCAGAGGGTTTGCATTCCGTTGACAGGGGTATCCCGTGGCGATTGCAGCTCAGGCGGTCTTGAACCCGAAATACTCCGGTCAACATATCAGACACGGGATCCCTCCCGATGTGACAGACGACTCCTTATTCTCCCTTTCAAGCCCCAATATTTATATAGATACCTGAACCGGATGAATTCTTTTCGGTAATAAGACAGTTCCCTGTCCAGAATGCGGGGATAGCGTCCCTTTAACGATGGCAACTCCCGAATAAAAGCGGTACGCATCAGCAGGTTCAAAAATCCCCCTTCACCGACCAGGCGTTTTAACTGGGGATAGATGTCAAACAGTCTCTCAACGACCATTTTTCGCACGGTCTCGTGATCGGGGTGTTCAGACATATCTCCCACAGACAGATGTCCGCCGATAATGGCATTTTTCCCGAAACCGTTCTGTCCGTGACGCCTGTAGCAACCGTGGATAGAGGGAATCAGCAAGGACCCTCCGATCAGATTGCAGAAGTGTACAAGGTAATTGTCAGCACAGATATGTAGTTTATCGAGATGGTTGTCGGGTATGGCAAGTTTAAGCGCTAATCTGCGAAACATCATGGAGCTGCATGTGGCCCACAACCAGAACGGGTTGTGGAGTTGGGTATGGTAGATGTGGCGGAATGTGCCATTGTTTTGGTTGTCATGGTGGTTGCCGCCAACGATTTCGCCATTCTCGTCGATCTGATACTGAATAGAACTGGTCAAGGCCACGGTAACCCGACCAAGATGTGCCTTGAGATGAATGTGGATAAAATCATTCAACAGGTAATCGTCGGCATCAACCATCACAACAAAAGGGCCATTTGCATGTAGCATCCCTTTTTTCATGGCGGCCATCTGTCCGCCATTAGTCTCGGTTGAAACAAGCGTAAATTTTTCCGGCGTCCTGCATTCAGCAAAAGCCTTCTCAATGACCTGGACCGAGTCATCCGTGGAACAGTCGTCCACCACAACGCAGTGGAAATTTTGGTAGGTCTGTTGATCAATGGATTGGATGCACTGCCCTATATAATGAGCATAATTATAGCTGGTAACGATAACGGATACAAGCGGCATTCTGACAGGAGTGCCGTCCAGCCTATCGTCCTCAAAGGGTTTGAACTTTTCGTAAGGGTTGTTTGTTAGCATATATCAAATCCAATATATAGACTTTATGATAAGTTAGACTGACTTTTTAAAAGCTACTGCGCGCAGGCTCGATCTCTCAATGCCAGCCGCATCTCTGTAGCCGCCTTTATAAATCTTAACATCAGAAAAAAGGTTTTCTAATGATCTCTTTAAAGAGTTCTTGCTGAAAAAGTGGTAGTGATCGGAGGTATAAGGTTCTGTTTTTCCGTCTGGAACTTCAATGACAACACTGCCACCATTTCTTAGGCACCTGTGTGTTGTATTCAGCACTTCAAGGGGGGATTCAACATGTTCGAGCAAATGGAACATAAGAACAATGTCAAACTCATTGTCTTTTAAGTCCGAGGATGTCTCTATATTTCTAATGAGAATCTTGATACCCAGTGTCCGCATACTTTTTTGAGCAACTTCTTTATTGATGTCCATCCCAAGGACATTACACCCTAAAGTCATCTTCAGATAGTGCAAGAATCTCCCCTCTAAGCATCCTATCTCAAGCACATTGCTCCCCTTAAGTGAATCAGGATTTATACCAAGCCCTTCTAAAGTCCTTAACCTGAGTTCGCAGAATGCTCTCCATTGAGAATCATCTTCTAAGGAGTGAATACCTTGACATGAACAGTTTTGGCGGAAGTATTTCATCCCCTGATAGGCATATCCAAATTCTTTCTTTGTCATAAAATCCGAAGCGTAACAATGACCGCACCCTTTACAGATAAACAGGTTTCTTGTGCCATTGTGCATAAAGTGCCTCATACCCCGCCTTTGACATATGGGGCATCTTGAAAATAGATTCACAGCAGAAAGAAATCGGTTCTCCAAGGAAAGCCTTGTCACATGATAAACGAACTTGTCTCGTCCGTCATGTTGAACATATGCAAACTTCTTGCCGAGCCCAAGCTCATAGAGTTGGATAGAGATCTCTCTCCAAAAGGTGCTCGTGATCAAGATCTTTGCCTTGTTATGATTATCTGCAAGGCTGATAGGCTCCAAGACAGTAATATTGTCAATCTCTGGCGGAAGTTCCAAGTTGTTGTCACAAAAGTATATGTTCCAAAATCCGTTCTTCACAAGAAAGTTCGCATAGGCCTTACCCAGGCCTGATGCGCCGAAAAGAATCACCTTTTGGTTTTTGTCCTGATAGGAGATGCCGCCAGACCAGAAAGCCTTCTGCAATAACATTTTCTATATCCCCTCTAACCTTTCAGTGCCCAGTTCCAGTCTTCTTCTTCAACAATTTTTTCCTGTTGTCGGATGTAGTAGAGAGGATCATTGACTTCCCCGCCCAAATCAACAGAATGCGCCTCGTCAGCAGAGAAGAGAGGGGCATAGTCACCGTGAAAGCCGTCGCATATATTCTTGATCGAGCAAGTACTGCACTGGGGGGCATATTGATACGCGCAATGTTCCTGCGCCCGGATAAACGCGCTGTGTCTGTATTCATCCTCCACGGAGATGTCGGCGGTCATATATGCATCCTTATCGTTGAACAGGCGGGACCAGGTATTGGCCTCGCGTAAGCTGACCACAGGGGTCACGTGCCCATCGCGCATGCGCTGCGACTGCTGACCGGTCCATGACCACGAAGCATAGTCCCACTCGTGCAGGTCATAGGGGAGTTGCTGGAAGTTATAGAGATATTTGCGGTATCTATCCTCCACCATGCAGAGCGGATAGTAACGGACATTGCACTCAACCCCGGCATGGATGAGCAGGTCAAGGGAATTGGTGAGCGGGCCGGAAACCTCCATGTAAGAGGGAACATTTTCAAGGCTGCGGCCATTTTTCTGCTGATCCTCAAATGGGTTGAATGCAATGAAATTCATGACCCGCGCCCCGCTATCGATGGCGAGCCTGGCCACTTCGGTGAGGCCAGACAGAATTGACTTGGCAAGGACGCAATTGAACCGGAATGGGATGCCTATTTCCCGGATGTTATCCAGCGCGGCCATCTGTCTTTTGTGGCTATTGGGTACACCGGAGATGGTATCATAGGTCTCGCCAAGGCCATTGACACTGATGAGCATGTCGCGGATGCCCGCATCTCGCAGTCTTTGGCACTCTTCCTTCCGGGAAAGAACGATCGCGTTAGTGATAAGGGTCGGCATCAGGTTGATATCCCGGCAATGGCGAACAAGCGCATTGATGTCCGGGTGTATGGTGGGTTCGCCGCCCTGGATGTCAACGGAGTTGTTGCCGTAGGTATCGACAAGTGTGCTGCAGATTTCCTTGGCTTTGTCCAGATTCATAAAAAGATGCTCCGGATGATTCTTGGCCCTAACCCGATCCAGGAAATAGCAGAAATGGCAGCGGAGATTGCAGGTTTGCCCAAGCCACAGGACACCGCGGCGGGTGAGAATACGGCGCGTAGTCTTCTCAATGGCGTTTGTAGTGGTCATCCTATTACCCCTCTCAGCAAGTGTTCTCGAAAACGCTCGGTTTGGCCCCCATAGATGTCATCCTGGACGGTTGGGTCCCAATTGTAACAGAAGGTCGAACAGCCATGGCAACCTCCCGTCCCTATAGCGGCCTCAATCTCTTCGTGTATCCTTGAATCGTTTACAACAGCCTCGACATCGCGTACCCGCAGTCCACGTAATCCCTCCTGGAAGTTCCAGCCGTACTGCCAACACGGGATAGCGAAGCCCGTTGCGGAGACAATGAGATTTCTGCCAGGGATAGGGCAGCCTTGCCCGGGGTGCATGATAGTGCCTGGGTTGGAAAGCTGTTTACCATACCATTCCCTGAGTCTGGGCGTGACTGAGGTCGCGCATCCGTCCATAGCTGCCGCCCGCTCGATCCGTTCTAACTCGGAAAGCATAGTATCGGCGTGCCCTACGTGAAGCCGTTCCCTGTGGTTGCCGGGCAGGTGCTCGATGAGAGGAAAAGAGTGGAACAGGATCGGGTAGAGGGAGAAGTGTTTGTAGATGCGGTACAGTTCTGTGTGGTTTTTGCTCTGAACAACCGTGTTGAGCACCACTGGGATTCTGGCGTACGTGACTTTTTGTAAAATATCTTTAAAGCGGGCGAAGCCACCTTTGAACTGTCGGATACGGTCATAGGTTTCTCCCACTCCCTCCACTGAGAGCAGCAGAAACAGATTCCTGTGGCGGGCAAACCGTTCAATCAACTCGTCTGTGAGCCGCAGCCCGTTTGTGGTGAGCTGGACCAGGGGGATAGACTGGCAGGCCATATCAATCAGCTCCGGCATGGCGCCGAGGAGCAGAGGTTCTCCCCCGGTAAATTCGAACTCCTTAAACCCATTTTCCGCCGCAAACCGGATCAGTTCGGTGACGGCAGAACGATTAAGGGTGTTTCTGTCCTCCAGTGGCGCCGGGCACATGAGACACTTCTGGTCGCAGCAGCTTGTGACGCAGACCGTAAGCTTGTACCAGTTATAGAAGTCGCGGTGATTCATATGGGTTCACGGTTAAACGATTTCAAATGTCAAGTTTGATGGTTCCGTAAAAAATCGAAAAGTACACAATTTGGCGTCATGCCCTGATGGCTAAGTATTGATGATAATTCGCAGTTCCTGAATCCCTAAATCCATGTAAAAAGGACTTTTTACGTGGGCATCAAGTTTCAAGTTTAGTACAAATCAACTTCCGGTATTACTCATGTGTAATCTCGCAGCGATCCGATTGCGGTATTCGGTCTCCTTATCAACGTCGGACATATACCAGTTTGGATCAGGCCGCCAGTCATCAGAAAGGCCTTTATCGTAAACATGATACTGCCCTCTCTCCACCTTGGGAGAACCAACCCGCTTCAGACGTTCAAGATTACCGGGACTCACATCGTCTATTTTCTCAACACTGGGACGTCGTTTTAAGGGAATGGCACAGCCACAAATCGGGCACCAGAGTTTCTTCTGGTCACAGAACTCATCCGGGCTTCGTTTCCACCAGCCTGGCTCAACAGGCCAACCCCCGGGCCCGTCAAAGAGCATATCCATGGCAGCAGCCACTTCGCAGAAAAAGGCCCCTTTCGGTGTAATGGATGCCGACCACATGGCCTGAACCCAGCATTTGTCGACGTAGGCCCGCATTGCTGTAGGATCAGGGACCATTTCCTGTGCAGCCACGAGGATCGGCTGGTGCAGGATCGTGTCTACAGCATGGTCATTGAGATACAGGTTGCCGAAAACGCGCTTGATGACTGCGGCATGGTTCGTCATTTTTTCAGGGAGGGTGGACCAGAGACCCCGCCGGTCCTTATTCGGGATACGTGCTTCCAGGTACTGAGCCATCCATTCGAATTCAGGATGGAGCAGGGGTTCGCCCCCGATGATCCCCACCATGCCGGGGAAATCAATTAGCGAATCAACCGCCTTCTGAAACATACGTTTCTCCATGAAAAAGGCCTTTTTGTGATGCCCGCAGAACCGTGTGCAGTTGGAACACTGGTTCATACATCTATTGGTGACATCTATCTGGATGATCTCCATATCATATAGGGGACGCATATGTGGTTTATTCAGGCAGAGGGCTACGATAGAATCCCACTGGCCTGCCTTTCATCCTGAGGGAATTTTCTCAGTTTTTCCAGTGCGGTTGTTTCGCTCCGATAGACCCTTTTTGTCCCGTCTCCCAAAGCCCCTTCAATTTCTCGGATGTCCCGTACAAGCTGTTTCAGGTCCCCCGGTTCGAGTGAGGCGGATTGATCGTTGCCCCACATGCCCCGGTCAATGGTGATATGACGTTCCACAAAAGAAGCGCCAATGGCGACCGCGGCACAGGTTGTGACCAGGCCCAATTCATGGCCTGAATAGCCGATGGGACATCTGAACTCCCGTCGAAGGGTCTTTATCATGTTGAGGTTGAGTTCCTCAGGGTGGCACGCGTAGCTGCTGGTGCAGTGGGCGATGAGAAGGCGGTCTTGATTCAGCAGGGAAACCGCATGCCGGATCTCTTCCATGGTGGACATGCCGGTAGAAAGAATCAAAGGACGTCCCATAGAATTTAAACGCCGGAGGAGATTGTCATTTGTAAGGACGGCGGAGCATACCTTATGGCAAACCGGGGAAAACTGTTCCAGGAAATCAACGGATGGTTCATCCCAGCACGATGCGAACCACATGATACCCTTATCTTTACAATATCGATCAATCTCCCAGTATTCATCCTCATTAAACTCCACCCTGTAACGATACTCAAGGTATGTCATTGTTCCCCAGGGGGTCCTTTTCATAACATGCTGTTGCTGTGCCGGCACACAGAGATGAGGAGTCCGTTTCTGGAACTTGACGGCATCACAATTAGATGAAGAGGCTGAGTCTATCAATTTTTTGGCTATTTCGAGGCTGCCGTTGTGATTGATCCCGATTTCAGCAATTATGTATGTGGGCCGACTATTGCCTATTATG
>Ga0307424_1000962_pt1 | contig 15346 bp, 8 predicted proteins | sample SalMarWE160320MG_FD_202157 | JGI IMG/M metagenome (GOLD analysis project Ga0307424, IMG submission 202157) | Salt marsh sediment microbial communities from the Plum Island Ecosystem LTER, Massachusetts, United States - WE1603-20 | ecosystem: Environmental > Aquatic > Marine > Intertidal zone >... | reverse complement strand
GCGCTGGCCGACTCCACGCAGCTCGGAGCACAAGTCGAGCGCGAAACGAGGAACGCGTTCTACGGGGCCGTGGGCGCGGCGCGGCGGCTGGCACTCGCCCAACAGGAAGCGGTGTTCGCGGACTCGCTCGCGGCAATCGCGGCGCGCCGACGCGCGGCCGGAGAGATCTCGGAGCTGGAAGAGGCACAGGCGCGCCTGGAGGCCGCGCGGGCTCGGCAGCTCGTGTCGACCAGCCGGGAAGACCACGCCATGGCATTGGCGGAGCTGGGTCGCGCACTCGGCCTCTTGCCCGACACGCTGCCACCGCCCGCCGGCGCGCTCGACCGGGACCTGGCATCACCGCTGCCCTCGGCCCCCCCGCTGGACGATCTCCCGTTCGTCGCCCGGGCGCGCGCCGATTCCGCCATCAGCCACGGGCTGTACCGGGCCACGCAGGCGTCACGGGTGCCGTTCCCGTCATTCCAGGCCGGCGTGGAGTGGAACGATCCCACCGTGCAGGATCAACGCGCGACCATCCTCATCGGGTTTTCCCTTCCCCTCCCGCTGTGGCAAATCGGTGGGGCCCTTGGGGCGGCGGCCCATGCCCGCGCGGACGAAGCGGCGGCACACTTGCGGGAGGTACGGGCGGCGGCCGCGAGCGCGCTGGCGCAAACCGAGACGCGCGTCCACGAGACGGCGCTCCGCGCCGTCGTGGCCCGCGATTCCATCGTCCCACTCGCCACTCGGCAGCGTGACCTGGCACTCGCGGCGTACCGCGCCGGCGAGACCGGTTTCGTAGCGGCGCTCGACGCCCTCCGGGCCGAGCGGGAGGTGGTACGCGATCTCGTGGCGGACTTGCTGGCGTATCAGGCCGCGCGCGCCGATTGGGTGGAGCTCATTGGAGGAACACGATGACGGTCGTTTGGACGCGGGAACGCCGTTTCGCGGTCGGTATCGGCGCCTTTGTCATCCTGATGGTTGCCGTGCTCGTCGCGCGGAGATTGCGCGGGACCGGTGGGGAAGAGAGTGAAATCCAGACCGACGTCGCCGTCCACGTGAGCACCATCGCGCGTGCTACGCTGCACCGCTACGTCGCGGCCTACGGCTACGTCGAGGCCCAGCCCGCCGTCGCCGGCCGCGCGCCCGCGGGGGCACGGCTCTCCCCCATCGTCGGTGGTGTGATCGCCTCCATCGAGTGTATCGAGGGCCAGCACGTCACGAAGGGAACCGTGCTGTTCCGGCTCGACAGCCGGCTGGCCGAGGTCGCCGTGCAGAAGGCGCGTCAGGAGGTCGACTTCGCCGACAAGGCGTTCAAGCGCCAGCAGGAGCTGCTCCCGTCGAACGGAACGAGCCAGCGCGCGTACCAGGAAGCACAGCAACAGCTCGATGCCGCTCGCAGCGATCTCTCGGCCGCGGAGACGCAGCTGGCCTACCTCCAGATCGCGACGCCGCTCACCGGCACGGTGGTCCGGCTTCGGGCGGAAGTGGGCCAGGCCGTGGATGCCAACACGGTGCTCGCGGAAGTCATGAACCTCGACCGCCTCGTCGTGTCCGCCCGGGTGCCGAGCCGCGACATGGAAGGACTGGGCGTCGGGCAGCGGGCCATGATTGGAACGGATAGCACCGCGACCGGCGCGGTCACGATCGTCGGCAAGGACGTGGATCCGAGCAACGGGACTTACCTCGTGCAGACCTCCGTCCCTGCGGGCGCTCCTTTCCGACCGGGGCAATTCACGCAGGTACGTATCGTCGCCGACGAACACGCCGACGTGCTCGTCGTGCCCGAGGTGAGCCTGGTCACGCGCGCCGGGCAGGGCACGTGGATCATGGTCGTCACCGGCGACAGCGCCGTGCGGCGCATGGTGACCGCGGGCCTCCACGATCGGGGGCTGGTGGAGGTGTCCGGCGACGGCGTCGCAGAGGGCATGACCGTCGTCACCGACGACGCCTACAGCCTGCCGGAGGAAACGAAGATCCGGATCATAGGCGGCTGACGTGCTCGGACGCTTCGCCACCCGCTCCTCGCTTTCCATCGTCTTCATTTCCGCCGCGCTGTGTCTGGCCGGCGTCTACGCGGCGTTCACGCTCGCGTCTTCGGTCTTCCCACAGACCAACTTCCCCCGCGTCGTGATTCTCGTGGACAACGGGGTCATGCCGGGCGACGAGATGATGGCCACCATCACTCGGCCCATCGAAGAAGCGATGAAGGACATCCGCGGCGTGACGACCGTGAAGTCGGCCACCGGACGCGGCTCCGCCGAGATCAACGTCTTCTTCACGTGGAACGTGGACATGATCGAGTCGGAGCTTTACGTGCTGAGCCGACTCTCGCAGATCCGGAGTACCCTGCCGGCAACGGCCACCACCACGGTCTATCGGCTCACGTTCGCGGCGTTCCCGATTATCGGCGTCAGTCTCACCAGCGATACGCGCGACATCACCGAGCTGTGGGAGACGGCGCGGTACAATCTCAAGCTCCGCTTCCTTCGGATTCCCGGCGTGGCGCGCGTTGACCTCGTGGGCGGGCGCGCGCCCGAATACCACGTGGTCGTGGATCCCCTGCTCTTGAGCGCGGCGCACCTGAGCCTGGCGGACGTCACGGCGGCCCTCGATGCCAACAACCTCGTGGCGTCGGCGGGGATGCACGAAGAAAACCACACACTCTACCTGACGGTGGTGGATGGCCGAGTGCACTCGATCCCCGAGATCGAGAACTTCATCGTGGCCGCGCCCGACGGGCATCCAGTGCGCATCCGGGACTTCGCGCGGGTCGTGCGAGGGCCGGAGCCGGTGTTCAATATCGTGACCGCCGACGGCCACAACGCGGTTCTGCTCAACGTCCGGAGCCAGCCGGACGGGAGCACGCTCAAGATCGCGGACGCGCTCAAGACCCAGCTCGCCGAGCTGCGGAAAGAGCTGCCGCCGGACATGAAGCTGGCCTTCTTCTACGACCAGTCGGAGATCGTCCGCGCGTCCGTCGGGAGCGTGTGGGAAGCCATCCTCTTCGGCCTGGTGTTGTCGGTCGGGATTCTGTACTTCTTCCTCAAGCGGTGGGACACGACGCTCGTGGCGACGTTGGTCATTCCCGTGACCGTCCTGATCACGCTCGTGTCCATGAAATTCACCGGCTTGACCTTCAACTTGATGACGCTCGGCGGCATTGCCGCGGCCATCGGCCTCGTCATCGATGACGCCATCGTGGTGGTGGAAGCGGTCCATACCAAGCTCATGACGGGCATGAGCCGGTTCGAGGCGATCGAGGCGGGCATCGGCGAGATCTTCCGGCCGCTCGTCGGCTCGACGCTCACGCCCGTCGTCGTGTTCATTCCGTTGGCGTTCCTCGACGGGATCACCGGCGTCTTCTTCCGCGCGCTGGCGATGACCATGGTGGTGTCCTTGCTCACGTCGCTGGCGCTCGCGGTCACGCTCACACCGTCGTTCGCGGCCTGGCTCATTCGATCGGAGGGCGACGCCGCGGGGCAGCACGTGGAGCACGGTCCGCTGTTGCAGCGCGTCATCGCGCTGTACGAGCGGTCCCTCCGGCCGGCCCTGCGCCATCCGTGGCAGATCATGGGCGTCTGCGGCGGCATCCTGATCGTGGGGGTGTTCGTGTACGGACGCCTCGACAGCGAGTTCCTCCCACCGATGGATGAAGGCGGCTTCGTCATCGACTACTTCACGCCGCCCGGGACGAGCCTCCAGGAGACGAACCGGCAGCTGCTCCAGGCGGAGGCGATCCTCCACACCGTCCCCGAGGTGGAGAGCTACTCCCGCCGCACGGGCGCGCGGCTCGCGCTGGCCATCGCGGAGCCGAACACGGGAGACTTCCTCGTCAAGCTGCGAACGAACCGCAAGCGCAGCACGGACGACGTCATCGCCGAGCTGCGGCACCGGTTCAACACCGAGCTGCCGGGACTGAACTGGGAGTTCCCGGGCATCCTCGGCGATTTGATCGGCGACTTGATGTGGGCGCCGGCACCGGTCGAGGTCAAACTCTACTCGACCGACCAGGCGTGGCTCGAGCGGAAGGCGCCAGAGGTAGCGGCCCAGCTCGAGCACATCCAGGGCGTGGTCGACGTGTTCGACGGCTTGGTGTACACCGGACCCACGATCAGTCTGCGGGCCCGGCCGGCGGACGCCCGGCGGTTCGGTCTCACGACCAACGACATCGCCACCGCCGCCAACACGGCCTTGCTGGGCCAGACGGCGTCCTCGGTTCTGGAGGGCGACCGGATCGTGGACATTCGCGTCAAGGTGGACTCGACCCGTCTCGCGAAGCTTTCGCAAATCGAGGATCTCCCCATCCGCACACCCGACGGGACGCTGGTGAAGCTCTCACAGGCCGTCGATGTCACGGAAGAACCGGGACAGCTCGAGCTGCGGCGGGAAGACTCACGGCAGGACGTTGCCGTCACCGCTCGGCTCGAGGGCCGCGACCTGGGGAGCGCGATGGCCGAGATCCGCCAGACCCTCAGCCGCGACTCGTCTATCCCCCTGGGGACCATCGAGTACGGCGGCCTCTATCAGCAACAGCGCGAGTCGTTCCGCAACCTCATGCTGGTGCTGCTGATGGGCATCACCCTGGTGTTCACCGTGCTGCTGCTGGAGTTCGGCTCGTTCTACGAGCCCATCGCCATCGTGTTCGGCGCGGTGATGGCGATGTTCGGGACGGTGCTGGCGCTGTGGCTCACGGCGACCTCGTTCAACGTGGTGTCGTTCCTCGGCGCCATCATCGGGGTCGGGATCACCGCCAAGAACGGCATCCTGATGCTGGATTTCGTCAAGCACCTCCGCGCCGAGGGACTGGACCTGGCCGAGGCACTGGTGCGATCCGGACGGCGGCGCCTCCGCCCCGTGCTCATGACTTCGCTCGCCGCGGCGCTCGGCATGCTGCCGCTGGCCTACGGGATCGGATCGGGGGCGGACATGCTGCGGCCGCTCGCCATTGCGGTGATCGGCGCCCTGTGCATCTCCGTGCTGCTGTCGCTCGTGGCGACGCCGACGCTGTACTACCTCATGGTGCGGTCGCGGGTAGAAACATCGGCCTAGTCATCCCCCGCCGCGGTACCATGCGTAGGCGTCGTCCTCCCGCGCGCTGATCTCCGTCCCGGGCCACACGCACGGGCGCTGAACGACCGGGGTCGAAGCCGGCCGTAGGCGTGACAAAGCCGCCCTCGCCTCACGGCGAAGGCGGCTCGTCGGGTTGGTTGCTCTTTCAGGGACCGAGCAGGTCGGGCGGCGGCGGCGGCGCGCCGGTGGGATCTCCCGCACCGGTGGCACACAACCGCTGTGGGATGTTGTCCACGTGGCGGTCGTCTGCGTCGTCCAATTGCTCCAATCTGCATACGACGTCGGTGACGCGAACCTGCCATTCTCGTAAGTTCGCATAGGCTGAGGCGCCGGGTAGACTGGTCGGCGGTCCGAGCCAGTCCTGAAGCTCTTGCTTGTGCTCCTTGAACTCCTTCTGCGTTACGCAGCCCACCGTGACGAGTACCACGGACGCCAGGGCCGCGAGGAGCGAGGGTTTCAGCCGCATAGTAGACCTCCGGTGAGGGGTTTACCGATCCGACGGAACGAGTTCAGGCCGGCCGAGCGCCTCCAGGCGTTCACGGTAGTGGCGCGCCACGTCGTTTCTCCCCTGTGCCTCAGCAACCCGGAGCCGGATCACGAGACTCGCCGGGAGGAACGGCAGGTAGATGATCGGGCCCTGGTGGTCGAACACGGTCGCGGTCTGATATGCGCGATCGTAGTCCCCACGGGCCAGCAGCACTTCGGCGAGCAGCAGATGCTCGACGGGAAGGGGTGCGCCGAGCGTCCAGGACAACGTGTCGTGCACCACCGAGGGTGAGAGACGCTGGAGATCCTCCACGGCGCGCGACGTGTCGCCGTGCAAGAGCACAAGCTGCGCCTCCAGGGCACGACCGAACAATTCAGGGCTCCCGCTGGGGTCGGCGCCCGGACGGACCAGACTGTCATGGATCGCCTGAACGACCTCGACCTCGTGTCGGTACGCGTGCCAGGATCCGAACAACCAGCGGAACTCGGCGAGCCGGAGTCGTTCATAGTGTTCGCCGAGGTGTTCCCGCCAGAACTCTGCGGCCACCGTCGCCTGCGGTACCACGGCCGCTCCGGCGATGGCATCGAGCAGGTAGAGTGTCGTTGCCGTTTGCGTCCCGGCTTGTGCCGTGGAATCGATGAGGTGGGTGAGCTCGGCCGTCCTTCCGGTGGCTGCCAACAGCCCTTGGAGCCCGAGGAACGCCCCCCACTTGTACCCACGCGGTACCGGACTGGCCAGCAAGGCCCTGAATCCCGCCTCGGCGCAGGCAGGCTGGGAGCCCGCGGCGGCGAGCGATTCGGCCGCCCGGAGGGGAATCAAGGGATCGAGCAGCACGGCCGCCGCCCAGTCCGTGGATCCAGCGCCCTCCTCCACGCAGCCGAACATCAGGGCGAGCTGCTGCACGAGCGCCGTGTCAGGGTGCGCCCTGGTGAGGCGCTGGATCAGTTGCGCTCCCTTGCGCACATCGCCCTTCCGTATGGCCATCTCCGCGAGATGGAACAACGGCGGGGCGAATCCGCTGTCCACGTCCAGCACCGCGGCAAAGGTCACTTCCGCCAGCGAGTCGAGTGGCGCGCGTGAAGGCAGCAAGTGGTAGTACACCTCGCCCAGCGCCATCCGCGCTTCCGCCCAGTCGGGGTCGGCCTGCAGGGCCCGCTCCAGCCAGAATACTGCGCTATCGGCTTGCCCAACCACGTAGGCGCGAAGGCCGCGCGCGAAGTGCGCATACCGCGGTGGGAGGAGCGTGTCGCGACCGACGGTCGCAGCGATCAGGGCCGCCAAGTCGGTATCGCTGTGCTGCCAGCTCGCTGCTTGCGCACCCTTGACCGCGGCGAGGGCAAGGCCGGAATCGCGCTCGAGCGCCCGCTTGTAGAACGTGAGGGCCTCAGCCGGCTTGAGGTGGCGATACTCCCGCTCACCCTGGATCCAGAGCGCGACCGCGCTGGCATCCCGGTTCCGAAGGGGCGTGAGATCGGCGACCCGCCCCGGATCGATCAGATCGGGCAGCAGTCCCATGACCGCATCGATCCCGAGCTGGTGCACGGCGATCTCACGGTTGGCGCCTTGGGCCGAGTGGCGGCGGATCAGCGAGTCACCCGCTGCGTCCAGGAGCTGCAAGCTGACGCTGGTCGAGTCGCCGACACCCTGTACGACGCCGGCGATGTAGTACATGGCACCCCGGTCGCGCGCGATGGCCCGTTGCGTCTCCGCACCCACCAGCTCGAGATTCGCCCGCTGTCGCTCGTCAAGCCGCTCCCACCCGTCGATCCACTTGAGAGGGTAGGAGTAGTCGAGCGCCGTTTCGATCGTGACGGCCAGGCGGTAGCTCGCGCCCTGCTCCGATGCTGGCAACGCCCGTTCGACCAGTGGGAAGACCACGACCTTGTTGGGATCGAGCGGGATGGCGGCGCGCCACGGCAGCAGCCACGCGAGTAGCCCAATCACGGTCGTCGCGAGGGCGGCGAGCCCGAGCATGCGCCGGCGACGATGGCGGACCCGCCGATGGCGACGGCTGACCATCGCTCCCGTCCGGTCCGGATCGAGTGCGTCGACGAACGCGCTGACCGTGGGAAACCGGTCGGCAGGTACCTTTTCGAGCGCAGTCTCGATGGCGTCCACGACGGCCGGGGGAACGGATGGGCGTACGATCTCGAGACCGGGAATGGGTGCCTGCAGCTGTTGCGCGAGAATGGCCTGCGACGTTGCCCCGTGGTACGGAGGCTCGCCGGCAAGCATCTCATACAGCACACAGCCGAGCGCGTACAGGTCACTGCGCCCGTCGAACTGCGAGTCGCCCGCCGCCTGCTCCGGGCTCATGTACGCTGGCGTCCCCACGCTCACTCCGGTACCCGTCAGTCGCTCTTCGGGTGTTGCGTACACGGCGCGGGCGATCCCGAAGTCCGCCACGAGCGCATGGCCGGAGGAGAGCAGAATGTTCTCCGGCTTGATGTCTCGGTGGATCACGCCGTGGGAGTGCGCGTAGGACAATGCATCGCCGACTTCGCGCGCGATGCGCACCGCATCCTCGACCGGGAGCTGCCGTTCGCGCCGCAGGCGGTCGCGCAGGGACTCCCCTTCCGCGAACGGCATGACGTAGTAGAGCAGCCCGTTCCCCTCGCCCGAGTCGTGGAGCGCCAGGATATGCGGATGCTGCAAGCTCGAGGCGATCTCGATCTCGCGGAGGAACCGTTCCGACCCGATGGCCGCGGCGAGATCGTCACGCAAGACCTTGATCGCCACCTCTCGACCATGGCGGAGATCCCGCGCTCGGTACACAATCGCCATCCCACCGCGACCGAGCTCTTCCTCGACACGGTAGCGCTCTGCGAGGGCCGCCTGGAGTAGCTCGATGGGAGACGGGCCAGACACTGGTCGCGTCGTCAGGGCACCGGAGGCGACACCGTGCGCACCGGGATGAGGCTGCCGCTCGCCGGGCTCGTTCCGAGCTGACCGGACGAACCCTTGCCCCAGCAGTACAGCACGCGCTCCGTGGTGACGCCGCACGTGAAGTACGCCCCCGCGCTGAGCTGAGCGAAGGTGAGCCCTCCCGCCACCGGCACCGGGCCCGTTCGATCCACCGTCGTTCCGTCGCCTACCTGGCCGGCGCTGTTGCGGCCCCAGCAGTAGGCCGCCCCGGTCGCCGCCAGGGCGCAGGTGTGTCCGCTGTCGGCGGTGATCGCCGTGTATGTGACCGGCGGGCTGGGCGGCATCACCACGGCAACAGGGGTGAGCCGCAGTATCGTAGTACCATCACCCAGCTGTCCCGCCCCGTTCGCGCCCCAGCAGAACGCGCTGCCACCCGCGTCCAGCGCGCAGGTGTGGTCGAATCCCGCCGCCACCGCCACGAACGTGCCCGTGATGGCGGCGGGTACGAGGCGGTCTGTCGTGGTGCCATCCCCGAGTTGACCCGACGCGTTGCCGCCCCAGCAGGACATCTCGCCGCTGGCTGTCACCGCACAGGTGTGAGTCGTCCCGGTACTGAAGGTGGCAAAGAGCTTTCCGCCGAGCACCTTGGATGGGGTGTTCCGAGCCGTCGTGGATCCATCCCCGAGCTGGCCCGCCGCATTGTCGCCCCAGCAGTAGAGGGTTCCTCCCACCGAGTCGGCGCAGGTGTGCGCTCCGCCCACCGCAACGGAGAGGACGGGAAAGGCCAGCGCCACGCGCGTTGGGACCGTCTGATCGGCGGTGTCCCCGTTGCCAAGCTGCCCCAACGATCCGGTCCCCCAGCAGTACGCCGACCCGTTGACCGCGCGCCCACACGTATGATCACTACCCGCACTCACTCGAGTGAACTCGATACCGCGCGCGATTCGCGTCGGCGTCGGCCGCGGAACGATGGACCCATCACCGAGGGCACCTGCCTGGTTGTTTCCCCAGCAGTACCCATCCCCGCTCGACGATACTCCGCAGGCACGCTCGACGCCGGCGCTCACGGCGGACCATTGGGCGGTCCCGGTGGCGACGAACAGCGCCCGATCAATCACCCGCACGACGTCCTCGCGGTAGGTCGTGGGGTCGGTCGCCTGGCGTGCCAGGGCATCCCGCAGCTCCGCCGCAGCCCGTGTCCGCCAGAACCCACCCTTCGCGCCGATTCGGCCCAGCGCCACGGCCGCGCGCTTCTGATAGAGCGCGCGGTAGTTCGAGAGATAGCGCGCGACGTACGTCGCCTCGGGCTCCGCACTGCCGCTGCGCTGGTATCCGACCCGGTATTGCATTTCCACCTTCGCCACACGTTGCGGCGGGGGCCCGATCAGGGCGCCGGCCAGGCGTGGGATGGCCCGCCAGTCGATGTCGTCCACGACAACGTCTAGTTGCCCATCGCGGCACTCCTCGCAGAGGAGCCACTCGTTGATTCGATCACGCTCATGCTGGGTCAGGCAGGCGGTGGCGGAGAGGACCGCACATACGGCCGCGACGGAGAGCGCCAGCCGTCGGCCCAACCGGTCGCGGGCGCCAGCGGCCATCGTGGGGTTCCTCATTAGCACCCCACCGATTGACTGTCATTGCTCACATTCGCGATGTCGAGGGAAAGCCGCGGGCACGGCTTGTTCTCGTACGGATTGCACTGGCAGGCGAGGCCGGAGGGATCGATGATCTGCGTGAGGCCGCGCACGGCTCCGGCAACGTTGATCCACGATCGCGTGTCGACATTGATGCGGAACATCTGCCCCAACGACAGGTTCTCCCGCGGAATCCAGGATTCATCGGACAGGTAGGTCAGCATGAGGTTGTCCGATCGCAGGAATCCGCCGATGTAGCTCGTGTGGCCTTCGGACGGAAGCGGCGGGTTGCGGAGCCCGAACATGTGACCCAGCTCGTGCGCGAGTGTGAAGTCGTCCCGGTCCTGCCAGTCGATGAGAATGACCCCTCCGTCGCTATCGCTGATCGGACAGGTGTAGCCCCGATACCCAGCGTACGAGGCATCCTGGCTGACGGCGGCGGGATCGTCGGTGAGTCGCATGACGTAGAGGACATTGAGCTTGGTCGGGCCAAACGCGGAGGCCGGGATCACGGTCCCGAGGCGGGTCTTGAGGTCGCTGCAATCCCATGGGTCCATGCCCGTCGCGGCGCTCACGTACAGGGCAACCAGATCCGCCGACTCGGTCTCGGGCGACGCAGGCAGGGTGATGCCGGCCCGGTTGGTCCGAAAGACACTGGACGCGAGGTTCACCTCGTCGAGCACCTCTGCTTTCCAGTCTTCCATGCCGGGCGGGAACGGATACCACAACTTCAACTTCACCTCCAACGGGGAACCGAGGGCCTGGCCGATCCGCTTGAAGGGACTGGCGCTCCCGGCAGTGGAGGAGTAGTCCACGTCGTCCCGACCGTTCGTCCACGACAGCGCGCGGAATCCCATCTGCGCCGTGGCTGAGAACACCGCGACCTCCCCCGTCACGTCGGCGTCGTCGGAGCAATCTTCCGTGAAGTTCCCCACATCGACTTCTTGTTGGAACGCCACGGGGTCATCGTCGAAGTCGTTGACGCATGTGGTGCGCCACCCGTCCGCCAGCGCGACGACGGGGACCACGGACTTCGCAGGATCGTATTCGACGAGAATGCGATCGCCAGTTGTCTTGGCGACCACCACGGTCCCGTCACCGATCTGGCCGTTCACGGTGGCCCTGATCGGAATCGACGCGTCACCCGTGACGTTCGGGACCGTGACCGTGACGGTATGTCCGCTGCCGATCAGAGGTTGGAGGGTTGTGGTCACGACTTCCGGCGGCATGAGACCCGTCACCCAACTCCAACTCGGGACGAATCCCGCCACTTCCGGTACGATGTGGCCGTCCTGGTCCCGCAGCCGCGCGACGAGCCGTACCTTGAGCCCCGAGGCAGCGTGCACGGTGTGGGGGATCACCTCGACGCTGGCGATCTCGATCGGCTCGGGCTCGGCCGCCTCGGTATCAGGCGGACCAGGGGGACACTGGCAGGCATCACACCCACTGACGAACAGCAACGCCACCAGCGCGCCCCGGAGGCGACGCCGCAGACGGCGAACGTGGCTCCGACCGTCCGTACGGCGGGAATGGGAACCACCGAGCATGGCGGCGACCCGAGGATGATCCAGCGCGCTCGGCACGACGTGTCCCCCCCGGCTGAGGAGAGGACTAACATGTACCCCACAATCCGGGGACGCCAGGGTAAGTGTGGAAGTCGTCGATCGAGCGTCGGTGTATCCTGCTCTCGGGCGAGAGCGATCGACTCGTCACGCACCGACCGGTCCAAGCCGAAGTTCGGCTCGCGCACCATCGCGATGCGAGCCCGCTCTAGGGCTCTAGGCTCCTCGTCCGCATGGGCGATCTCGAGTAGCCCGTCCTACCCTCACTGCCCTGCCACATCCAACCGCGCAATGAGCGCCGCGACCGCCGCGTCCGTCCCTTGCGCCCCGGCGTCGCCGGCGGCATTCGTCACTGCGAACATCGCGATGTTGCGCTCGGGCGCCAGCCACACGGTCGCGTACCACATCGTGTTGCTGCCGGCGTGCTGGAGCACGCGACCGCCGGCCCAGTCGCGGGTGGCGACGCCCCAACCGAACGCGTAGGGACTACCTGGCGCCGGCGTGTCGAGGGTGGCAAAGGTCGCCGGAGTGAGAAGGCCACCGGTCTCACCGCGGGCGCCGGCCAGGTGCGCCGACATGAAACGCGCGTAGTCCGCGAGCGTGGTGTTGACGGTCCCGGCGGGGCCGAGGGCCGCGGGATTGTCCGCGAACGGCCCGGGCGGGATGGCGCGCCATCCGGTGCCGGCGCGAACGTGGCCCCACGGCTCCGTGACGCTATCGGCCACGCCCGGCGCCCCAAAGCCCGTGTGCGTCATGCCCAGCGGAGTGAACACCTCGCGCCGCATGAGGTCCTCCCACAGCTCGCCGGTGACCGCCTCGATCATCGCGCCCGCCACGATGTACCCCGCGTTCGAGTAGCGGTAGGTACCGCGTTGGGCCGTCCGGGGGAAGCGCCAACAGGTCGGCCGCGAACCGCTTGCGGAGCTGTCGCATGGGCGTCGTGTCGGAGCGGAGCGTGGGCCACGACGGCGCGCGCGTGACATCTTCCACCATGCCGGCCACGTGGCGCAGCAGCTCGTCGAGGCGCACGTCCACGTACTCGGGCCGGATCGTGCTCACCAGCTCGGGGAGCGCCTCACCCACCGTCAGATCCCACGAGAGCGTGCCCCGCTCGACCAGCACGGCGGCGAGCGTCGCGGTCATGGCCTTGGTGAGGGAGCCGATGTGCCAGCGGTCGTCGACGGTGACCGCCTCGTCATGACCGATGGCCCGCGTGCCCGTTGCCGCCATCTCGAGGACCTCACCGTCCCGCACAAGCACCGCGGCCAACGCCGGCAGATGGTGATCGACCCGGATCGACTCCAAAACGGCGGCGAGATTGCCATCGCCGACCATGCCGGGATCCGCAGGGTCCGCGCTCGTCGCGCTTCCACGACCGATGCAGACCCCCAGCACCGCCGCACAGCAGATCGTCACACTCACGTGGGCACCCTCCTTTGGTCGCCAAGCTGACAACGGGGCTTCGTGTCCTTCCCCCTGGTTCCTCTGGTGCCGTCCTCGCGACCCAGTACCTTACACGACACCTTCGCACAGGCGCGTCCCGACGATGCGACTTCGCTCACATGTGATTCTCGTTTGCCTCGCGCTCGGATCGCCGCTCGCCGCCCAAGACAGCCTTCGCGTCCCACGGTTCCCCATCGCCGACTCTCCCATCCAGCTCACGGGGGAGGTCCGTCCGCAGCAGTTCCTCGGTGTCGAGGGGCGCAAGGCGGCGTGGCTCGGCAAGGAAACCGGAGAAGCCGAGCTGTGGGTGCATCCGCTGAAGCTCGCGAACGACTTCCAGCTCGACTTCCGGATTCCGGATTATACCGATCCCGTCCGTGGCGTGGACGTGGCGCGCACGGTCACGATCCGGCCTGAGCTGACGACCATCACTTACACCCACGCGACCTTCACGGTCCGCGAGCACATCCTGACGCCGCTCGATGAGCCCGGGATCCTGGTCCTGCTCGACGTGGAGACGTTTCGGCCGCTCGAGATCGTCGGGAGCTTCCGGACGGTGTTCCAATACGCCTGGCCCGGAGCGTTCGGCGGCCAGTACACCGTCTGGAGCGACGCCGACCACGCGTTCGTCCTCTCCGAGAGCTTGCGGCAGCGAAACGCGTTCATCGGCTCGCCGTGGATCACGCAGGCCTCGTCCCATCCCGCGCATGCGCTCCCGGATGCGCCGAGCGTGTTCGTGATCCCCGTGGACACGGCGCGGGCCCGCACGGAGTTCATCCCCATCGCCATCGCCGCCGGGATCGCGCCGCGGGACTCCGTTCGCGCCGTGTATCGGCGTCTCATGGTCCGCGCGCGATCGCTCTATGACGCCAACCGCGCGCATTTCGACACGCTCCTCGCGGAAACCACCCAGCTCGATACGCCCGACGACCGGTTCGATCTGGCGTTTCAGTGGGCCAAAGTGAACCTCGACAATCAGGTCGTGTGCAACCCCGATCTCGGCTGCGGGCTCGTGGCGGGGTGGGGCGCGTCGGGCAAGAGCAGCCGCCCGGGCTTCGGGTGGTTCTTTGCCGGCGACGCGTCCATCAATTCGCTCGCGATGGACGCGACGGCCATGTGGGCGCCGGTGGCGCAGACGCTCCGGTTCTCCGCCAAATACCAGCGGGCCGACGGCAAGATCCCGCACGAGATCAGTCAGGCCGCCGGTCGGCTCCCGTGGTTCACGGACTTCCCGTACACGTACTACCACCTCGATACGACGCCCTATTGGATCACCGCCGTCTGGCGTTATTGGCTGGCGTCAGGAGACACGGCCCTGCTGAATGAGCTGTGGCCGAACGTCGTCCGCGCGTATCGCTGGACCGTCACGCGCGACACCGACGGCGACGGCTTGATCGAAGACGGGCCGGAGAACCTGGGCGCCATCGAGGTTGGGGCGTTGGGTGAAGGGCTCCATGAGGACATCTACGTCGCCGCCGTGTGGATCGAGGCCTTGCGGGCCATGCAGGACCTCGCGCGGGCGAAGAACGACCCGGCCATCGTGCAGGACGCCGCCAGACGGTACGACCTCGCCCGGAGGACGGTGAACACGCGTCTCTGGCGCGAGCGGGAAGGTCACTACGCGTTCGGCATCCTCACGTCGGGCACGACGAACGACAACCTCACGGTCTGGCCGGCGACGCCGGCGGCGTTCGGTCAGTTGGACAGCGCGCACGCCCGCCAGACGCTGATCAAGCTCGCCACCGATTCGATCTCGGCCGACTGGGGCGCCCACATCCTGTCGACCGGGAGCCCGCTCTACGACCCGATGCACTACAACAACGGCGCCGTGTGGCCGTTCGTCACCGGGTTCGTGACGTTGGGGCAGTATCGCTACGGCCGCCCCTACGCGGGCTTCCCGCTGCTGGACGCCTTGGCGCAGATGACGTTTCAGTGGAGTCGCGGCCACCATCCGGAGTTGCTCTCGGGATCGTACTACCGGCCGCTCGACACGGCGGTGCCGCAGCAGTTCTTCGCGACCTCCATGCTCGTGACACCCCTGCTCGGCGGCGTCTTCGGCTGGGAGCCCGACGCCCCACACAACCGTGCCCGGCTGGCGCCGCAGCTTCCGCCCCACTGGTCCGTGGTGCGACTGCGCCGACTGCGCGTGGGGTCCGCTTCCCTCGACGCCATCCTCTATCGCTCCCCCGGTTCCTTCGCGGCCGACATCCGCCGAACGACGGGCACGCCCGCCATGGAGATAGACGTCCCCATCGCGACCGGCGGACACGACGTGCGGGTGCAGCTCGACAGTGCGGACCAACCGG
>Ga0307424_1000961_pt1 | contig 15347 bp, 17 predicted proteins | sample SalMarWE160320MG_FD_202157 | JGI IMG/M metagenome (GOLD analysis project Ga0307424, IMG submission 202157) | Salt marsh sediment microbial communities from the Plum Island Ecosystem LTER, Massachusetts, United States - WE1603-20 | ecosystem: Environmental > Aquatic > Marine > Intertidal zone >... | reverse complement strand
CCTACCGATCGACCAGGTGCTCGATGGACCGCACGACCACCTCGATGTCTTCGGGCTCCACGCCGGGGGCGGTTCGGTCCTCCGACACCGCCCGGTCCGGGCGGATCCACTCCCACGCAGCATCTCCAAGCAGGCGCCTCGCCCGTTCAGGTTCGGTGTCGAACGACACGCCGCGCCGGCCGAGGAGGAGTTCTCGTGCCTGGTCTCGCAGCATCGGGTACAGGCGACGATCCGCATCGACCGCCGTCGATGAGGCGAACCGAACGATTCGTTCGATCCGGTGGAGCTGCGGAGGAATGAGGCGACGGGAGACGGTTCGCGCCGCGCGCCGCTCTGTCTGTACGCGTGTACCCAATGCGACCAGTGCAACGAGCCCGATGGTTCCCACGACGGCCTCATAGGCCGCCAGCTCCGCGAACCCGGAGAGCCAGGAGAAGACCCCCGACAGCACGAGCGCGACGGCGACCGTGACGATGACGACTCTTCTCATGCGGACACTCCTAGCTCGTCTCGCACGGCGCTCAGAGCGGCTCTTGCTTCGGCCGCCATCGTTTCGTCTATCTCATGAGGGCTGAACCTCGCCTCGGTGAAGAGATCTGTGAGCCGCGTAACACTCTGCGAGCTGACGTGAAGATGCTCCAGAGCCCTTCGGAGGTATTCCTGAGGAGCCTCGGACTTCCGACGTGCCAAGCCGTCACGCGCCAGGGACCTCTCCATGCGGGCATACGCGCCGATGACGATCCGGCGCGGATCGGACGACCGTTCGAGGTCGTCGATGAGGTCGTCGATGACCCCCACAATGTCGGGTGTCGCTGGAGGAGACGGCATCTGCGCCCCCTCTGAGGCCCTCCGAATGGCGGCAAGTCCGACAGCGGCGAGCAACACTCCACCCACCACCAGAAGCAGGACGTCAGGAGATCCGACCGGCAGCGTCGACCTTGGAGGAAGCGATGTCGCCGTGGGAGCGCTGGCATCCGGGAGAGAGACCGATGATCCCTCCGGGGCGGGCTCCAGCTCCTGTGACATCTTCCCGAGTCGAAGGAAGATCAAGAACATCGCGGTCAGGACGATCACCGCCGTGAGCCATGACGTTCGTTTCACGGGCGGGCGTCTCCTCTTCACACCCTTGCGGGGCAGCATCAGCCATATCGCCGATACCACCAGCAACACGGACATCGTGTCGACAAGGACCCGCTGAATCGTCTGTCGGTCCATTGGCAGCTGGGCGTCCCCCGAACCGCTTGGAATGTGGCGTGCCCCGATCGCCGCGACGGCCAGCAGCGTGAACAGCGCGACGGCGATGCCCGCCACGGCCCACCGAGGAATGCCGGTCCGATCGCTCATTGCCACAGGGTACCGACGAGGAGTTGCTGTGCCAGGCAGAAAGGCCTGGTGGTAGCGTTCGGATCGAGGGACGCCGGAGGAGGAGATCGTCATGAGTTCTGCGGCGATCGTGGTGGATGGCATCAGCTACGCGTACGACGGCCGTCGCGCCGTCGATGAGGTCGGATTCACGGTTGAGCGAGGTGAGACGCTCGGATTCCTCGGACCGAACGGAGCCGGCAAGTCCACGACCATCAAGATGCTCACCGGTAGGTTGCGGCCTCAAACCGGGACCATCACGATCCTGGACATGCCGATGCCGTCACAGGCCTCGAAGATCCAGGCACGCATGGGTGTGGCGTTCGAGGAGAAGAACCTCTACACGAACATGACGGCGAATGAGAACCTCGTGTTCTTCGCACGTCTCTTCGGTGTCTCCGATCTCGACACAGGCGGCCTGCTGGATCGAGTGGATCTCGCCGACCGCGGCAACGACCGAGTCGCCGAGTTCTCCAAGGGCATGAAGCAGCGCCTGATGATCGCCCGCGTGCTCATCAACATGCCCGACGTTCTCCTCCTCGACGAACCAACGGACGGCCTCGATCCGGTGTCGTCTCAATCGATCAGGCAGGTGATTCAGGAGGAAGCCGAGCGAGGTGCGGCGATCCTGCTCACCACCCACGACATGGCCGAGGCCGACAAGCTGTCGAACCGGGTCGCGTTCATCAATGAGGGCCGAGTGCTGGTAACCGACACACCGGAGAACCTGAAGCTCACCTACGGCAACCGATCTGTCCGCATCCGTGCGCGCAGCGACGGCCAGATCGTCGAAACAGTCATTCCCCTCGACGAACCAGGAGCCGATGAGCGCATCCGGCAGGCAGTCGCAGCTCATGAGCTGCTGACCATCCACACCCAGGAGGCCACCCTGGAAGACATCTTCATCCACTTCGCGGGAAGAGGACTCGACGCATGATCAGAATCGTATGGGCGATCATTCGCAAGGACATCGCCCAGATGTCGAGAGATCGCTTCTTCGCGTACATCACGATTCTTGGGCTGGTTGTGTACGTGGTGCTGTTCTGGGCACTCCCGAGCACTGTTGACGAGACACTCGACCTCGGCGTCCATGGCGTCGGCGCGAATCTCCTCGCCGAGCAGCTGGGCGGCGAGGAGGGACTCGATCTCGCGGTGTTCGACACGTCCGACGCGCTCGAGCGGGCCGTCACCGACGGCGAGCTCGTCGCCGGCGTCGACTTCCCTGACGACTTCCTTCCGACCATCGCTACCGGAGCGCAGGCGACTGTCACCGTCTACGTGCCCGCCGATACGACGGATGACATCCGAACCGCGATCTCGGGACTCGTGCGCGAACTGGCCTACCTCGTCGCCGGGACCACCCTGCCGATCACCGCTCCAGCCGAGGACGAGGTCGTCCTCGGGCCAGATCGGGCAGGCGACCAGGTGCCACTGAAAGACAAGCTCCGACCGCTCCTCGCGATCTTCTTGCTCATGATGGAGATGATGTCGCTTGCGTCGCTCATTGCCCAAGAGATCCGCTCGAAGACAGTCACGGCCGTTCTCGTCACGCCGGCGCGGACGACGGACTTCCTCGCTGCCAAGACCATCCTCGGGACCGCGCTCGCGTTCGTGGAGGTGGCCGTGCTGATGGCAGCGATCAGAGCGTTCGGCAGCTCTCCGACCGTGTTGCTCACGGCGCTGCTGCTCGGTTCGTTCCTCGTCACCGGCATGGCGCTGCTGGCCGGATCGACTGGTCGAGACTTCATCGAGATCCTCTTGCTCAGCGTCGCGTTGATCGTCCCGATGATGATCCCAGCCGGAGCTGCGATGTTCCCGGGTTCGGCGGCACCCTGGATCAAGGTCCTGCCGGCGTACGGCATGACACAGGCGATCGTGCGCGCCAGCGCCTACGGGGCCGGGTGGGCCGAGGCGGCCCCATACCTGCTGACGACGCTCGCGTGGTGCGTGGGGGTGTTTGCTCTCGGCGTGTTCATGCTCAAGCGGAAGGTGGAAACCCTGTGAGGATCCTGGCCCTCTTCAGACGCGAGATCCAGGTCGGTCCACGCTCTCCGATGCTGCTGTGGGCCGTCCTCGTTCCTGTCTTGCTCACCGTGCTGGTCCGCAGTGTGTTCGGTTCACTGTTCCAGCCTCAGCCACGGCTCGCAGTCGTCGACGAGGGCTCATCGGTGCTGACCGAGCAACTCTTGCAGCTGGATGACATCGAAGTGACCGTTCTCGCCTCAGCAGATGAGCTCCGTGAGAAGGTCGAGGCGAACGACTTCGACGCCGGCCTCGTGCTGCAATCGGGATTTGACGCGGCCGTCGAGTCTGGAGATCAGCCCGAGCTGCATCTCTACATCTCAGGAGAGAGCCTGGCCTCGAACCGCATCATCCTCGAGATCACGGCACTCGACCTGATTCGAGGCCTGACCGACGACAACCCTCTCGTCAACGTGAAGGTGGTGTCGCTGGGAGACGAGGGTTATGACCTGGTCACACGGCTGCTGCCCATGCTGATGATCTACGCGGTCGTCATCGGTGGTGCGTTCATCCCGGCGATGAGTCTCGTCCAAGAACGTGAGGCCCAGACGATCGACGCCGTACTGGCTACGCCGGCCACCATGGACGAGGTCCTCATGGCGAAGGGGTTGTTCGGATTCGTGCTCGCCATCCTCACCGGCGTGTTCACGCTCTTTCTCAACTCGGCGTGGGGAGTCCATCCGTGGGCGATGCTCGCCGCGCTCGCCGTCGCCGGTGTCATGATGGCCGAGTTCGGCCTGATTCTCGGTTCAGTCGCCTCCGATTCGACGATGCTCTTCACGTTGCTGAAGTCGGCCGGTCTTCTGATCGTCTTCCCTGTGATCTTTCCTCTCTTCCCATCGCTTCCCCAGTGGATCGCCTGGCTCGGGCCCACGTACTACTTCCTCGATCCCGTCTTCAAGATCGCGATCGAGGGGGCGGGCCTCGCCGATGTGTGGCTTCCGCTCTCGGCCGGCGCGCTCATTTGCGTTGCGCTCGTCCCGATCGTACGTATTCTGGGGCGGCGGCTCGCAGCCAGACTCGCCGTGACGACCTGAGATTTGATGAGAGAGCTGATCAGGGCAGTTGTTCCGTTCGAGCTACGACTCGCGGTCCTGCGACTTCGCCGGCTTCCCTCGTGGATCGTCGAGGCCAGATCCGTGGCGAAGACCAGGACCGACGATCGATCGCCGTTCACCCATCTGCTCGCCGAGCACTCCTCCCCTGTGAACCGAGACTTCGGACACGGCGCGGAAGGCAAGATTCGGAATCTGCAGCTCGCAAGTGCCGCGCTCGACGGCCTGGTCGTCGAGCCCTACCAGGTGTTCTCCCACCATCACGCGATTGGCCTCCCGAGCCGCCGGCGTGGGTTCGCCGATGGGCTGGAGCTCCGCGATGGAGAGCCAACGATGCAGGTCGGGGGCGGGCTGTGCCAGGTGTCGAACAGCTTCCACTGGGTTGCATTGAGGGCCGGCATGAGGATCGTGGAGCGTCATCGCCACGGTCTCGACCTGTTCCCCGACCAGGAACGGACGGTCCCATTCGGCGCGGGTGCGACGGTCGTCTACAACTACGCCGACTTCAGATTCGAGAACCCGCTCTCAACGCCGGTGATGCTCTCGGCACGACTCGACGAGCACGCGTTCGTCGCCGGGTTGTGGACGACAACCGATCCCGGTATCGAAGTCGAGATGTACGAGAAGGACCATCGCTTCTTCGAATCGGAAGGCACCCTCTTCCGTGAGAACCACCTCTGGCGAAGGATCAGCACGCCGAGCGGCGACGTCCTCGTCGATCAGGAAGTGGTACACACCCGTGCCGAGGTGAGGTACGAGCCGTGATGAGGGGGCTCGCAAAGGCGGTCCTGCTCGCGGGGTTCGGCTGGACGGCTCCACGGTTCTACCGCACGCTCACCAGGGACAAGCTCGGAACCCAGGCCACCCACGTCGACAAACTCGCGAGGGTGTGGCCCGGCTACGTGCGCGTCTGGCAGGACATCGGCGTCCCGCTCGAAGGATCTCGGGTCTGGGTCCTCGAAGGAGGCTGGACGCTGTTCCCGTTCCTCGCGAATTACTTGACGACCGGTTCGGGTGGCGTGGTCACCAATCGCGATGGCCGCGTCCTCGACCGCTATCTCGCACGCTCGGTCGACGGGGCACTCAACTGCGACCTTCCGAGCACTGACGAGCGAAGGAAGAAGGTGGGTTCGGTGCGGTGGGAGCCCACCGTTGCCGGCGCGGTCGCCATGCTCGACGGCACCCTCTTCGAAGACGTCCAGCCGAGCGCCGTCCCGCTGGGGTCCGCGTCGGTGGATCTCTGCCACTCGGGTGGCACACTCGAGCACTACCGACCACGGGAACTCGAGGCGTTCCTCGCCGAAGCCTTCCGGATCGTTCGCCCAGGAGGCGTGATGTCGCATGTCGTCGATCACAGGGATCATCTCCATCACGCGGACCCGTCGTGGCCGTTTCTCGCCCACCTCAGGCTCTCCGATCCGGTGTATGACGCGGCATTCGGCCATCCGCTCATGTATCACAATCGACTGCTGCCCGGCGAGATCGAAAATGCGTTCACGGCGGCCGGGTTCGAGCGTATGCTCGTCCGGCGGATGATCCTCCCAGAACGACGGTACGTTGATGACGCCACGAACGGTTCACCCGGCGTCGAACGCGCATACCTGGCCCGACGGTTCCGATCCGCGACCGATGCCGACCTTCGCACCGCGGCTGCTCACTATCTGTTCAGACGCGGAATATGACAATAGGGCACTCAGGTTATACAATTACGAAGCACTCATTTCTAGGAGTAACCCATGGCAAGAGCAGTCGGTATCGATCTGGGTACCACCAACAGCGTCATCGCCACCCTCGAGGGTGGTGAACCGACCGTCATCCCCAACGCGGAGGGCCAACGAACGACCCCGTCGGTCGTCGCATTCAAGGATGGTGAGGTGATGGTCGGCGAGGTCGCCAAACGGCAGGCGATCACCAACCCCGACCGGACGATCCGGTCGGTGAAGCGCCACATGGGTGATTCGAACTGGAAGATCGAGATCGAAGGCAAGTCCTACACCCCGCAGGAGATCTCTGCCCGGATCCTCATGAAGCTCAAGCGGGATGCGGAGGCGTACCTCGGCGAGCCCATCGCCAAGGCGGTCATCACCGTACCCGCCTACTTCAACGACGCTCAGCGGCAGGCCACCAAGGAAGCGGGCCAGATCGCCGGGCTCGAGGTGCAACGCATCATCAACGAGCCAACGGCCTCGTCGCTGGCGTACGGTCTGGACAAGGAGCACGACCACACGATCCTCGTCTTCGACCTCGGCGGCGGCACGTTCGACGTGTCCGTGCTCGAGATCGGCGAGGGCGTGTTCGAGGTCAAGTCAACGTCCGGAAACACACAACTCGGCGGTGATGACTGGGACCAGGCGATCGTCGACTGGCTCGTCAAGGAGTTCAAGAACGAGCACGGCGTCGATCTCTCCACCGACAGGATGGCGGTGCAGAGGCTCAAGGAAGCCGCGGAGAAGGCAAAGATCGAGCTGTCGCAGGTCGCAGAAACCGGAATCAACCTGCCGTTCATCACGGCAACCACCGAGGGACCGCTCCACCTCGACGTGAAGCTGACCCGGTCCACCTTCCAGAAGCTGACCGAGGACCTGCTGGCAAAGTGCCGCAGTCCGTTCCAGCAGGCGATCAAGGACGCTGGTGTCTCGGTGTCGGACATCGACGACGTCGTGATGGTCGGTGGCTCGACGAGGATGCCGGCCGTCAAGGAACTCGTGAAGGAACTCACCGGCGGCAAAGAACCACACATGGGCGTCAACCCCGACGAGGTCGTGGCGGCAGGGGCTGCGTTGCAGGCAGGCGTGCTCACCGGTGACGTGAAGGACATCCTGCTCCTCGACGTCACGCCACTGACCCTGTCAATCGAGACGAAGGGCGGTATCGCGACACGGATGATCGAAAGGAACACGACCATCCCGACCCGCCGTTCCGAGACCTTCACGACGGCAGCCGACAACCAGCCCGAAGTGGAAATCCACGTCCTCCAGGGTGAGCGGCAGATGGCATCAGCCAACAAGAGCCTGGGCAAGTTCAACTTGACCGGGATCCCGCCTGCGCCGATGGGCATGCCCCAGATAGAGGTCACGTTCGACATCGACGCCAACGGCATCGTGCACGTGTCGGCGAAGGACCTGGGTACCGGCAAGGAGCAGGCGATGACCATCACCGGTGGCACCGCGCTGGCGCGAGACGACATCGACAGGATGATCCATGACGCCGAGCAGTACGCCGACGAGGACCGCAAGCTGCGAGAGGCCGCCGAGACCCGCAACCAGGCAGATCAGCTCGCCCACCAGACGGACACACTCCTCAAAGAGCAGGCGGACCAGCTCACGGACGACGAGAAGACGGCGATCAATGCCGCCCTCGGCGACCTCCGCTCGGCACTGAACGACGCCGAGGCCACAACCGAGACCCTCCGAACGAAGATGGACGCTGTTGTCACGGCGTCGCAGGCACTCGCCCAGCGGCTCTACCAGCAGCAGGCGGCGCAGGCGACCCAGACCGAGGAGGATTCTGCAGGTCCCGCAGCCGACGACGATGACGTCGTCGAGGCGGAGATCGTCGACGAAGGAGACGAGTAGTGGCCGACGACGCTGGCGACATCTCCCCCGCAGAGATCATCGAAGAAGGCCAGGAGCTCGACCCCCACGAACTGGGGATCGAGCTCCCCGACGACCCGCAGCAGGCCGTCCAGACCTTGCTTCGCGCCGTCGTGGCACTCCGTCTCGAGGCCGGCTCGTACCTCGAGGATCTTCAGCGTGTCGCCGCTGACTTCGACAACTACCGCAAACGCGTGCTTCGAGAGCAGTCGCAGAACGTGGAGCGCGCAGCGGAGCGGGTGACCCGCCATCTGCTCCCGGTCCTCGACTCGCTGGACGCGGCACTCGCGACCGACTCAGAGAGCCCCACGACAGATCGCGTCCTCGACGGTGTTCGCGGAACGAGGTCGTTACTGCTCGACATCCTCGCGGAAGAGGGACTTCGCCCGATCCCCTCGGTCGGGACCCCGTTCGATCCGACGGTGCACGAGGCGGCAATCGCTCCCTCCGACGGAGAAGGGACGCTGGTCGTCACAACGGAGATGCGTCGTGGGTACACGCTGCACGGACGCGTGCTGCGTGCTGCGCTCGTCGCAGTGGATCATGAATAGAGATTGGGTCGACAGGGATTTCTACAAGGTGCTTGGCGTCGACAAGGCCGCCGATGCCAAGGAGATCAAACGCGCCTACAGGAAACTGGCCCAGCAGTACCACCCTGACGCCAATCCAGGCAACAAGGAGGCGGAGGAGAAGTTCAAGGACATCTCCGAGGCCTACGCGACGCTCTCGAACGACGAGCAACGCAAGGAATACGATGAGGTACGCCGGATGGTCGATTCCGGAGGATTCCGAGGGTTCCCGGGTGGTTCAGGCGGTTTCGGCGGGAGTCAGAACGTCCGCTTCGAGGATGTCGCCGACCTCTTCGGTGGAGGACTCGGCGACCTCTTCGGCTTCGGCGGAGGAGGCAGACAGTCCGGACCCCAACGAGGAGCGGACACCTCGGCGGACCTGCACCTCTCCTTTGAAGACGCGGTCAGAGGCATCACCACGACGATCTCGCTCAGAGGTGAAGCGCCGTGCAGCACCTGCCACGGAAGCGGTGCCGAACCGGGAACGCCGGTGACCACCTGCCAGACGTGTGGTGGCTCCGGAATGATCGCTCAGAGTCAGGGCTTCTTCTCGATGACGAGGCCGTGCTCCACGTGTGGTGGAACCGGCAGGGTGATCACCACGCCGTGCCACACCTGCCATGGCTCCGGAACCGAAGTACGCACTCGCTCCCTCAAGGTCAAGATCCCCGCCGGCGTCAAGAACGGAGCCGTCATTCGCTTGAAGGGAAAGGGGGCCCCTGGACGTAGCGGGGGACCTCCCGGAGACCTGTTGGTGAAGACCCATGTCGGACGGCACGAGCTGTTCCGCAGGTCGGGCGACAACCTCAATCTCAAGGTGCCCGTCACCTTCACCGAAGCCGCGCTCGGCACCGAAATCCAGGTGCCCACGCTCGACGGGCCCGTCCGCCTCAAGATTCCCTCGGGAACCCGAAGTGGCCGCACGTTCAGGGTCAGGGGACGCGGTGTGCCGAACGCAAAGGGCAAGCCTGGCGATCTGATGGTCACCGTCGAAGTGGTGGTTCCGACCAGACTGTCAAAGGACGCGAAGAAGCTCCTCCAGCAGTTCGCGAGCGAATATGAGGCAGGGGTGAACCCTCGCGAGAACCTTGGGGTGTGACGATGGCGAGCAAGAAACGAGCCGTGTACGTGATTTCGGTGGCGGCCGAGCTCGCGGGAGTCCACCCGCAGACACTCCGCATCTATGAGCGGCGTGGATTGATCAACCCGTACAGAACGCCCGGTGGCACTCGCCGGTACTCGCAGGAGGACATCGAGCGCTTGGAGCTGATCCAGGAGCTCACCGACCAAGGTCTCAACCTCGAAGGGGTCCGGAGGGTCCTCGATCTTCGGGAGCGTATCTCGCGGCTCGAAGAGGACCTTGCGTCCATCAAGTCGGCGCTGAATGACGCCGTCGAGGAGGCCGACCGACAGATCGCAGAGGTCCACAAGAGCTACCGCCGCGACATCGTCCTCCGTCGACACCTCAACCCGGACATCACCCGCCGCGACTCCTCATAGCGAGTCGTTCATGGGACGGATCGAGGGCTGTTCCGAAGGTAGCCAACGGCCACGATGGCGGCACGACGACCGCAGCCGGCCTCCGGTATGTCAGAGACCGCCGAGTAGCGCCCTGGTGTTCACGACGGTTGCGAACTCCTCGTGGAGGCTCGCCGCGGTGGCACGCATGAGGTCGTCGGCGGCCATCACCTTCCCGTCCGGTCCCGCGGTGTCGAACGTGTAGGTCGCGTCGAGCACGAACAGGGTGTCATACCCGAGATCCGAGGCCATCCGCGCGGTCGTCTCACAGCACACGTTCGTCTGGATTCCGCAGATCACGACCTGATCGATGTGACGCTCCTGGAGCCACGCGTCCAGATTGGGTCGACCGTAGAACGCCGAGTGGACCGACTTGCTGATGAGCAGATCGGGATCCCCGGTCACCGCCGCCTTGAAGGCATTGCCCGGCGCCCCCGGAGCAAGCGACGATCCCTCCTCGAGGGAATCGTGCCGGACGAACACGAGCGGCCGGCGGTTGGCCCTCCACGCCGTGATCAACGCAGCAACATTGGCTTCGCAGTCAGGGTTGGATCGTCGACCAAAGGCCGGGTCATCGAAGCCCTGCTGCACGTCGATCACGATGAGCGCCGCGTTCTCCAACATGAAAAGGACGCTAGTAGCCGAGATCCGAGAACCGACAACCGAAAACGGTCGGCAAACCCAGCCCACTCATCCCTTCACCACACCCAACGGCCTGAGCCGCGCCACCCTGCGGGCAAGATGGGCCCGTTCACAGACGTCGACGACCTCGTCGACGTCTTTGTACGCCCACGGTGCCTCCTCCGCGAGCAATTCGACCGACCCTGGTCGCACCGCCACTCCCTGAGCCTCCAGCGCCTCCCGAACACTCGCCCCGGACTGTCGACGCTTGGCCTGACTCCGGCTGAGGAGTCGCCCGGCCCCATGCGCCGCCGAACCGAAGGCCGGGTTGTCGGCAACACCGACGAGCACCCACGACGCCGTCCCCATCGAGCCAGGAACGAGCACCGGCTGGCCCACGCCCCTGAGATCAGCGGAGAGGTCAGGATGCCCAGGACCAAACGCCCGCGTCGCCCCCTTCCGGTGGACGCACAGACGAGCAGCCGCCCCATCGACATCGTGCCGTTCGATCTTGGCGAGGTTGTGGGCGACGTCGAACACGAGCTTGATTCCCGTGTCTGCGGTCGAGAAGGTCACTCCGAATGCTCGTCGAGCGCCGTCGGCCAGGACATGCCGGTTGGCCCACGCGAAATTGGCAGCGGATGCCATCGCGGACAGGTACGTCTCGCCTTCGCGCGACGTGACAGGAACCGAGGCGAGTTGCCGATCCGGCACATCGACGGTTGCGCGCTGCATCACCTCGAGCTGGTCGGTGCAGGTTTGGTGCCCAAGCCCTCGGCTCCCACAGTGGATCATCACGCACACCATGCCGTCTGCGAGACCGAACGCCGTGGCAGCCCGGCTGTCGAAGATCCTGTCCACGACCTGCACCTCGAGGAAGTGGTTCCCGGCGCCGAGCGAGCCGAGCTGGTCGGCACCACGCCGCTTCGCTCGATCGGTGATGGACGAACGGTCCGCGCCAGCCGAACGTCCACGCTCCTCACACCGCTCCAGGTCCTCCTCCGTGCCGAACCCGGCCGCGAGCATCGTCTCCGCACCCTTTTCGAGCACCTCGTCAACATCGATGTCCGATGCGATGGAGCCCTTGCCGAGTCCGCGCGGGATCCGTCGATCCAGCTCGTCCATCAACCGCCGGCGGTTGACCTTGAAGTCCTGCTCGGAGAACCTCGATCCGAGCAGGCGGACGCCACACCCGATGTCGAATCCGACGCCGCCCGGCGACACAACCCCGCCTCGGTCGACGTCGGTCGCGGCGACCCCACCGATCGGAAACCCGTACCCCCAGTGAATGTCCGGCATCGCGAAAGATGCGCTGGCGATACCCGGAAGATGCGCGACGTTACGCACCTGGTCGAGCGCCTTCTCTGCTTCGGGAATCTGCCCGACGGTCAGGAATACGCGTCCTGGAACTCGCATGCCTCCCCGCTTGGGAAGCTCCCAGGTGACATCGTCGATTGGTCGGAGGTCCATCACCTCCGAGCCTACGAGCTATCTGGCCAGGGAGTCCCTGATCTGACGCAGCAGCTGAACCTCCTCAGGCGGTTCAGCCGGCGGTGACTCCTCCTCCTGCTTTGCCTTCATCCGGTTGTAGGCCTTGACCACCAGGAACATGACGAATGCCACGATCACGAAGTTGATGAAGGCTCCGATGAACGCGCCAACGCTCCCGGCCTTCAATCCTGTGGCTTCGTCGACCTTGCCGAACATGGCCCATGTGTCGAGGCTCGAGACGTTGAACAGCAGCCCGATCAATGGGTTGACGATCTTGTCGACGAATGCAGAGACGACGCCGGCAAACGCAACTCCCATGACGAACCCGACGGCGATATCGACCAGATTCCCTCGATTGATGAAGTCCCTGAACTCCTTGATCACCTTCGACTCCCATCCGACTACACGTCGAAAAGCACTGTAGCGGTCCAGTCTCTGGCATGTTCCACGATCGACAGCTCATGCAGCGTGACCGCCTTGATCGGAGTTCCCCTGAGTTCTACACCACCCGAGTTCGCCCCTCCGACCCGGGCGGACAGACCTTGGTCGTCCATCGTCACAACGAATTTGCACCACACCTTCTCGTCGACCTCGAACCGATAGAGGAGTTCGACGAGCCACCTATACATGAGGTCCGCGGGATGATCTTCGGTCGGGATGACAAGCTGGATCTCGGCATCGGGTTCCAGGCTCGAGAGATCGAACATGAGGTCGAACGTGCCGTAGGCGGCGTTTTCGAACAGCTTCGCGAGACTCGCGCCGTGAGCGACGATCCCCGCGTCAGCCGTGTGCTCGATGGCCTCGTACCGCACACCGTCATTGTGCCAGCGAGCCTCACTCGGGGACGGGCTACGCGCGCGGTCTCCTCCCCCAGGAGAGCAGAGTCCGACGTTGGGGGAGGTGGACTCGGCCGCAGGCCGCCCTCCTCGAATTCCTCAGTCCGTCGATCGAATCGGGCGATACACCTACTCATGGACAATGCCGCGGATCTCAAGGTGCTGCTCGCTTCGCAGTACCCCTTGTTGGTGGTCGCCACCGACGAAGAACCAAGGTTCATGGATCTCCTGAGGTGCGCTGCCGACGAGGTGAACGTCCCTGTCTGGACGTGGTCCGTTGCCCAGGGATTGATGCGAGACGGCCAGCAGCCCCAGTACCAGAGCGCCGACCCGAACCGGGCACTGTCGTTCGTTTCAGAGGTGACAACGCCAGGGGCGTTCGTCTTTGCCGACGCCAACCCCCTCCTGAAGGACCCGGTCGCCGTCCGCAGGATCAAGGAGATCGCCCAGCGGCAGCGGCGTGGTCAGACGCTCATCCTGACGGCGTCACATCCGAATCTGCCTGACGAACTGGAGGGGGTAGCCCACAGATGGCGGCTGCGGCCCCCCGGCAAGGGCGAGTTGATCACGCTCGTTCGATCCACCATCCGACAGCTCGACGACCGGGGCTTTCCCGTCCTCGTCGGGAACGACCGCATCGAAGAGATGGCCGACGCCCTCCGCGGCATCACGCTCGAAGAGGCCGCTCGACTCATCAGACGACAGGTGCTCGAGGACGGCACTCTCGCGTCCATCCCCGACTTGCGGGCAGCCAAGGCCGAACTGCTCAACACCGACGGTGTGCTGGAGATCGTCGACAGCGACGCCGGCACACTCGACGAGGTCGGAGGACTCGAAGGACTGAAGTCGTGGCTGCGGTTGAGAAAGATCGCCATGGGTACGCCCGAACTTGATCCTCCCAGAGGCATCCTCCTCACGGGCGTTCCAGGGTGCGGCAAGTCCCTCATCGCGAAGACGCTCGCTCGAAGCTGGGGCCTCCCCTTGGTGCTCCTCGATCCCTCCCGGCTCTACGACAAGTACATCGGCGAGTCCGAGCGCCGTCTCGACACCTCGCTCCACACCATCGAGGCGATGGCCCCGGCCGTCCTCTGGATCGACGAGATCGAAAAAGGATTCTCCACGGGCACGTCGGACGGGGGAGTCGCCAGCCGTCTGCTGGGTACCTATCTGCGCTGGATGCAGGACCACTCCGGAGAGATCTTCACCGTCGCCACAGCCAACGACATTGCCTCGCTCCCACCGGAACTCCTGCGGAAGGGGAGGTTCGACCAGATCTTCTTCGTAGATCTGCCCGATGCCGCCAGCCGTCGGGAGATCTTCCGTGTTCACCTCGCCAAACGCGGAGTGAACCCGGAGACGCTCGACATCGACCACCTCGTCAACGAAACGCAGGGCTTTTCCGGCGCAGAGATCGAAACGGCGATCGTCGGCGCACGGTACCGAGCCGCGGCCGATGGTGGTTCGCTGACCCTCGGTCAGCTGGACGCCGAGCTGTCGTCAACGGTTCCACTCTCGGTCACCCGCTCAGAGGACATCGCCGCCCTCCGAGCCTGGGCACGCGAACGGGCCATGAAAGCCTGAAGATCGCAGGATCGGCCCCGGCTCTGGGGTAGGCTCCACCCCATGCGATCACGACCCGCCATTGTCCACATCCAGGAGTCCCTCGAGGGCCCCGACGCCGCCGTCACCGTCACTCTCGAGTGGGAAGACGAGGAGTTCACCGGACGGGCGGTAGGCAATCCGGACGACGCCCACAGACCCCGACTCGTCGGAGAAGCAACCCTCAGCGCCATCCAGCACGCCGCACACGACGCGCTGGTCCTCGACCTCGCGGCCGTCGCCACACAGGAGCTGGGCATCGCACGCATCGCCCTGGCACAGGTCGACATCAGGAACATGGAGGAACGACTGGTCGGAAGCGCGCTCATCAGGAACGATGACCCGTCGCTCGCGACCGTTCGGGCCGTGCTCGACGCGTTGAACCGCCGCCTGTCGATGTTGTAAGGCTCCCTGCGGGATGCCGCTGTCGGTTCACGGTTCTCGGTAAGACAGTCGCCTCGGAGCATCGGGGTGTCTCGGGCTGCGTTCCTACCGAAGACTGAGAACCGGCCCTGGGCGAGCGCCGGCCCGCCTTCTGGAATACTGAGCCGCGATAGCAAGTTGATATAATAGGACTTAGATTTCTTACAAGGCAACTATGGATTTCGGACGTTTCACCCACAAGGCCCAAGAGGCACTCGCCCAGGCCCAGCAGCTCGCCGAACATGCCCGTTCAATCGA
>Ga0307424_1000960_pt1 | contig 15350 bp, 18 predicted proteins | sample SalMarWE160320MG_FD_202157 | JGI IMG/M metagenome (GOLD analysis project Ga0307424, IMG submission 202157) | Salt marsh sediment microbial communities from the Plum Island Ecosystem LTER, Massachusetts, United States - WE1603-20 | ecosystem: Environmental > Aquatic > Marine > Intertidal zone >... | reverse complement strand
GGCGATCGAATTCGGCGCCGATCCGCTGCTGGATGTCACCCAGGGCGGCGAACGGATCGGGGGCATCCCGCACCGCCGCCAGCTCCTCGCGCAGTTCCATCTGTTCCATCAGGAAGCCGGCATCCCGCGTGGTACGGTGCTCGTCATTGTGGTCGATACCCGCCAGTTCCAGCAGGTAACGCCCGCGCCGCAGCGGATCCTTGAGCGTCTGGTAAGCCTCATTGATGTGCGTGGCCCGCTGCACGGAAGCGCGGCGCTCGGCATCGCCGGCATTGACGAAGCGATCGGGATGCACGGCGCGCTGCAGGTCGCGGAAACGCGTGTCCAGCCGTTGCCGGTCGACATCAAAGGACAGCGGCAGGTCGAACAGTTCAAAATACGTAGGGACAGACTCCGGGGTCATCGCGGCGCTTGCAGTTCCGGTGTGTGGTCAGCGACCGCCGCGTTCAGACGTTGAAGCTTTCGCCGCAACCACACGTGTCCTTGACGTTGGGATTGTTGAATCTGAAGCCTTCGTTCAGACCCTCGCGGGCGAAATCCAGCTCGGTTCCGTCCAGGTAGACCAGGCTTTTCGGGTTGACGATCACCCGCACGCCATGGTCCTCGAACACGACGTCGTCATCGGCGATCTCGTCGGCGTATTCCATGACGTAGGCCATGCCGGAGCAGCCCGTGGTCCTGACCCCCAGCCGCAGGGCGACGCCCTTGCCGCGCTGTGCCAGGTAATCGCGGATCCGGTCCGCCGCTTTTTCCGTTAATGTAATTGCCATATTCAGTAATCAGCTTGTGTTCGACAGGTATTCATTCAGCCAGCCCGGGAAACCGTCCCGCCCGCCCCGGGCAGCGGGCGTCCTAGTGCGCGGCCCACTTGACCGAGTCGAGGTCGATGCCTTCCTTGTACATGTCCCACAGCGGTGACAGCGCGCGCAGTTTATCGACCTTCTGCCGGACAATGTCGATGATGTAATCGACTTCCTCGGCAGTGGTGAAGCGCCCGATGGTGAAGCGTATCGAACTGTGCGCCAGCTCGTCGTTACGGCCGAGCGCACGCAGCACGTAGGAAGGCTCGAGGCTGGAACTGGTGCACGCCGATCCGGACGAGACCGCCATGTCCTTGAGCGCCATGATCAGGCTTTCGCCCTCCACGTAGTTGAAACTGACATTCAGGTTGCCCGCCACGCGGTGGTCGGGATCACCATTCAGGTACACCTCTTCCATCTCGTTGAGACCGTTCCAGAGCCGGTCGCGCAGGGCCGCCACCCGTTTCGATTCCTCCGCCATCTCCTCGCGCGCGATGCGGAACGCCTCGCCCATGCCGGCGATCTGGTGGGTCGGCAGGGTACCGGAACGCAGGCCACGCTCGTGGCCGCCGCCGTGCATCTGTGCCTCGACACGCACGCGCGGCTTGCGGCGCACGTACAGTGCACCGATCCCCTTGGGGCCGTAGACCTTGTGCGCCGAGAACGACATCAGGTCCACCTTGAGCTGCGCCATGTCGATCGGAATCTTGCCGGCGCTCTGGGCCGCGTCGACGTGGAAGATGACCTTGTGCTCGCGGCAGATTTCACCGATGGTCGCGATATCCTGGATCACCCCGATCTCGTTGTTGACGTGCATGACGCTGGCCAGGATCGTGTCGGGACGCAGCGCCGCCTCGAACTTCTTCAGGTCCAGCAGACCGTTTGCTTCCGGCTCGAGATAGGTGACTTCATAACCCTCTCGTTCGAGCTGGCGGCAGGAGTCCAGCACTGCCTTGTGCTCGGTTTTCAGCGTGACGATGTGCCTGCCGTTCTTCCGGTAGAAGTGCGCAACCCCCTTGATCGCCAGATTGTCGGACTCGGTGGCGCCGGAGGTCCAGACGATTTCGCGCGGATCGGCATTGATCAGCGCCGCCACCTGGCGGCGCGCCTCCTCCACAGCCTCCTCCGCCTTCCAGCCGAACACGTGCGAGCGCGAGGCCGGGTTACCGAACTGGCCCTGGCGGGTCAGGAAGCTCATCATCTTTTCCGCTACACGCTCGTCAACCGGCGTGGTTGCGGAGTAATCCATGTAAATCGGGACGCTGATATTCATGCCATCTACCTTGCTGGATATTGAAGTTCGTACATTCGGAAATGCTCAGGCAACCGTTTTCTGCAGCCGGGGGACGTCAACCAGCTGACGCTTCTGCTGGCGGCGTATCACCACGTTGACATCCTTCCGCTCCAGGAAGCTGGCCAGCGTGACGCTCTCGAGAAATTCGTGGATCCTGCTGCCCAGCTGTGACCAGAGTTCGTGCGTCAGACAGCGTTCACCTTCCTGGCAGTCGGTCTTGCCGTTGCACAGGGTAACATCGACACCTTCACCGATTGCGTCGATCACGTCGGCCACGGAGATTTCCGACGGCGGCCGGGACAGCTGGTAACCGCCCCCGGGACCACGGATACCCTCCACCAGCCCGTTCTTGCGCAGACGGGCAAACAGCTGTTCCAGGTAGGATAGCGAAATACCCTGCGCCTCGGAGATATCTGACAGGGTAATGGCACCCTCTGCATGATGAATCGCGAGATCCAGCATGGCGGTGACCGCATAACGTCCTTTGGTGGATAGCCGCATCGAATATTCCCGGCCGTCAACCTGCCTGGAGGCTGGCAACCTAATAACCAAGTAATTTAGTCAGGAATAGTATGCGGTCGTACAGCGCGGCTTGCAAGCGCAGAAGAATATCACGATGGGGATATACGAGTGCCGGCGGCTCAGGATTCCAGGCCGAGCGGGGTTTCCTGCCAGTCATCACCGGCCGCTACGGGTTCCGGCAACAGGACACGGTCCGGAACGAACCGGTGCCCCTGCAACAGACAGTAGCCCAGCCATTTCTGCAGAAAGCGGTTCATGCGCCATTTCTGCTCGAGCGAGTAGCGATGGAAGCGACGGTTATACAGCGCATGACGCCGGCCGCGGCGGCGGCCACAGGAAATCACTTCGCCGACCTGGGCATCGTGGTACAAACGTACCAGCATGTCAGGTGCCGGGAAATCACCTTCCCGATCGTGAAAGACATAGGTCAGGCCCAGCGTGGTAGTGAAACGGCTGCGTTCGATGATGTGCAGATGCAAATCAAGCACACCATCCACGCGGGATATCACGCAATCGGGCATGGCATCGACATCCGGCAGCAGGTTGCGCAACCGGATATAGATGCATTCGTACAGCTCCATCAGGCCGGCGAAGTTTTTCGCCGGGATACCATTGTGAAGAAAATGTCTGACGGTACACTGCATGTCTGCATCAATATCCGGACGCGTGGTTGTGTTGCCTGCACGAGGTTTCATCAATACTGCGTTTTGCAGCAGTATCGGCGATAATCAACATTACTTGATGACCCGTCAACGCTTGACATCATAACGCGATCATGTCTCGACACCCGATCATAACCGAATTGCGCCGGCAACTGACCGATGCCTGTGTGCTGTTCGAACCGGAAGACCTGCGCCCCTATGAATGTGACGCACTGTCCGCGTACCGCCAGCTGCCGCTGGCCGTGGTCATACCTGAAACCGCCGGGCAGGTACGCGCGACACTGGCCGCCTGTACCGAGCACCGGGTACCGGTGGTGGCGCGCGGTTCGGGTACCGGGCTGTCCGGCGGTGCCATGCCGCTGGCCAACGGTATCATCCTGAGCCTGGCACGTTTCAACCGTATCCTCGGGATCGACAGCGCCAACCGTGTCGCGCGCGTGCAGCCGGGAGTGACCAACCTGGCGATCTCGAAAGCCGCCGAGCCCTATGGTCTGTACTACGCGCCGGACCCGTCCTCGCAGATTGCCTGCTCGATCGGCGGTAATGTCGCGGAGAATGCCGGCGGTGTACACTGCCTGAAGTATGGTCTCACCACGCACAACATCCAGGCGCTGGAGCTGCTCACCATGGAAGGGGAAAGCCTCCGTCTGGGCGGCGCGGCACTCGATGCCCCCGGCTATGACCTGCTGGCCCTGCTGACCGGTTCCGAGGGACTGCTGGGCATCATCACCGAGGTCACCGTGAAGCTGCTGCCACGCCCGCATGCCGCGCAGGTGGTCATGGCCGCCTTTGCCTCGGTGGAAGCAGCGGGTGCTGCCGTCACCGCCGTGATCGCCAGCGGCATCGTGCCGGCCGGCCTGGAACTGCTCGACAACCCGGCAATCCGGGCCGTGGCGCGCTTCATGGACACGGGCTACCCGGCGGATGCCGCCGCGATCCTGCTGTGCGAACTGGACGGCGAACCGGAAGACGTGACCGCGCAGATCGAACAGGTCTGCGCGGTGTTCCGCAACGCGGGCAGCACTTCGATGCAGGTATCCGGCAACGAGGCCGAGCGGCTGCGCTTCTGGGCCGGACGCAAGGCCGCGTTCCCGGCCATGGGTCGCCTGTCTCCGGACTACTACTGCATGGACGGCACCATCCCGCGCAGGCACCTGGCGCACGTACTGAACGAGATCGGACAGCTGTCGAAGGAATACGGCCTGCCGATCTGCAACGTGTTCCACGCCGGCGACGGCAACCTGCACCCGCTCATCCTGTACGATGCCAACCAGCCGGGTGAACTGGAACGCACCGAGGAACTGGGCGGCCGCATTCTGGAACTGTGTGTCGAGGTGGGTGGCACCATCACCGGCGAACACGGAGTCGGCCTGGAGAAGATCAACCAGATGTGCGTGCAATTCAACAGCGCGGAACTGGAACAGTTTCACGCCATCAAGCACGCGTTCGATCCGGGCGAGCTGCTGAATCCGGGCAAGGCCATCCCCACCCTGCACCGCTGTGCCGAATTCGGCGCCATGCACGTGCATCACGGCCGGCTGCCACACCCGGAACTGGAACGGTACTGACCGCATAATGGATCTGCAGGCGAGCCTGATCGAACAGGTACGCGACGCCGCCGGCGCGCGGCAACCGCTGCGTATCGAAGGGGGCGGCAGCAAGACGTTCTACGGGCGTGTGGTCAACGGCACGCCGTTGCCGCTCGCACCACACCGCGGCATTACCGCCTACACCCCTTCGGAACTGGTGGTCTCGGCACGTGCCGGTACCCCGCTGGCGGAAATCGAGGCAGCGCTTGCCGAACACGGACAGATGCTGGCCTTCGAGCCGCCGCACTTTACCGATCGCGCCACCCTTGGCGGTGCCATTGCCAGCGGGCTGTCGGGACCACGCCGCCCCTGTGCGGGAGCCGCGCGCGACTTCGTGCTTGGCGTCAACTGTATCAACGGCAAGGGTGAGTACCTGCGCTTCGGCGGGCAGGTCATGAAGAACGTGGCGGGCTATGATGTGTCGCGACTGCTGACCGGTTCACTCGGCACGCTGGCCGTGCTGCTCGAGGTCCACCTCAAGGTCCTGCCTGCACCACAGCGTGAACTCACCCTGTACGTGGAGTGCAGCCCGGCGGAATGTATCCGCCACACCAATGAATGGATCCGGCAGGCCCTGCCGATCAGTGGTTCCTGTTACCTGGACGGCCAGATGATGCTGCGCCTGTCCGGCACCGGACCCGGGGTGGCGGCGGCCGCACATCGTATCGGTGGCGAGGTCTTCGATGAAAGTAACCGGTTCTGGTTGCGACTGCGCGAACAGGAACTGCCCTTTTTCGACACCGGACAGCCGCTCTGGCGCATCTCGGTGGCACCGGCCACCCCGCCCATACCGCTGGAAGGCAACTGGCTGTACGAGTGGGCTGGCGCACAGCGCTGGCTGACCGGGCCGGTCAGTGCGGACGAGGTACGCCAGGCCGCGGTGCTGGCCGGCGGTCACGCCACCCTGTTCCGCCACGGCGATCGCACCGGTGAGGTCTTCCACCCGCTGCCGGCGGCCCTGTGGTCACTGCATCAACGCCTGAAACACTCCTTCGATCCGGCCGGCATACTCAACCCCGGACGTATGTACCCGGGACTCTGATCATGCAGACCGCGCTCCGTCCATCGCTGTTACAGACCACAGAGGGCAAACAGGCCGACGAGATCCTGCGCAACTGCGTGCACTGCGGTTTCTGCAACGCCACCTGCCCGACCTACCAGCTGACCGGCGATGAACTGGACGGGCCGCGTGGTCGCATCTACCTTATCAAGCAGGCGCTGGAAGGCATCCCGCCAACGGCCAGGACCCGGCTGCACCTGGACCGCTGCCTGACCTGCCGCGCCTGCGAGACCACCTGCCCGTCCGGCGTCGATTATCACCGGTTGCTCGACACCGGCCGCGCACTGACCGAACAGGCCGTAGCCCGCCCCGTGCAGGAACGGGCCCTGCGCTGGCTGCTGCGCAGGACGCTGGCGTTCCGTACCCGTTTTGCCCTGTTGTTGCACGCCGGGCAGCTGCTGCGACCGCTCCTGCCTGCCACCGTGCAGGCAAGGATTCCGGCCCGGCAACGCCGCAAACCGTTTCGTCCCGGCACGGTACACGCACGTTCGGTACTGATGCTGAATGGCTGTGTGCAGCCGGCTCTGGCTCCGCAAATCAACCTGGCTGCGGAGAAACTGCTTGATGCCCTCGGGATCCGTGTAGTGCCGGAAACCGCTGACGGCTGTTGCGGTGCACTCAGCCATCACCTCGGCGCCGGCGGCGAGGCAAAGGCGTTCATGCGCCGTAACATCGATGTCTGGTGGCCACACATCGAACGTGGTGTCGAGGCCATCGTGGTGACCGCCAGTGGCTGTGCACCGATGGTCAAGGACTACGGACGCCTGCTGGCGGACGATCCCGCCTACGCCGAACGGGCCGCACGGGTCAGTACGCTGGCGCGCGATCTCTCCGAGGTCGTCGTGGCCGAGCAACCCTGGCTTGCCCTGCCACAGGCGCCGGCCACCCGCGTCGCGTTTCACTCACCGTGTACCCTGCAGCACGCACAACGGCTGTCCGGCGTCGTGGAAAACCTGTTGCAGCAATGCGGATTCCGGCTGGCCACCGTGGCGGATGCCCATCTGTGCTGTGGTTCGGCAGGCACCTATTCCATCCTGCAGGGCAAACTTGCCAGCACGCTGCGAGACAACAAGCTGGCCGCCCTGCAGGCGGATGCGCCGCAGTGCATCGCCACCGCCAATATCGGCTGCCTGGCGCACATGGCTGCTCACGCCACCGTTCCGGTGCAACACTGGGTACAGTTACTGTGTGCATTACTGCCTGGGGAGACTGCCTGAAAATGTCCGGATTACCATTACTGGTTGAGCCAGATTCTCTTGATAAATCATTGGGTAATGAAAACCTCCTCATTATCGACCTGAGTAAGGTGGACAATTACCGCAAGCTGCATGTACCCGGCGCGGTGCACCTGGACTACGCGCAGATCGTGGCAGCGAACAAACCGGTGGCGGGACTGCTGCCGGATGACCAGACCCTGGGTGCCCTGTTCAGCGCAACCGGCATCGACAGCGACACCCACGTGGTGGCCTACGACGATGAAGGCGGCGGCCGTGCGTCACGCCTGCTGTGGACCCTGGCAACGGCCGGCCATACCCGCTACTCGCTGCTCAACGGCGGCCTGCACGCCTGGGCCAACGAGGGATACCGTTTCGAGAGCGATGTGGTGGCACCACAACCGCGCAGCTTCACCGTCCGGCATGACGAAACGCCGATCGCACGCAGTGACTACATCCTCGGGCGTCTGCACGACAGCAGCCACTGCCTGCTGGACGTGCGCAGTCCGGACGAATACATGGGCGTGAAGAAACTGGCCGGGCGTGCCGGGCATATCCCCGGCGCAGTCAACCTGGAATGGACACAGAACATCGACACCAGCCGCAATCTGCGGCTCAAGCCCGACGCAACACTGCATGCCCTCCTGCAGGGAGTCGGTGCCACGCCGGATCGCCAGGTGGTCTGTTACTGCCAGAGCCACCACCGCTCCGCGCACACCTGGTTCGTGCTGAGCTACCTGGGCTATCCCGACGTCAAGGGGTACCCCGGCTCCTGGTCGGACTGGGGCAACAACCCGGCATTGCCGGTGGAGTGAATCACGCCCTGGCAGAAAAATCCGCAGGCGCGGACGCGGTCCGCGCATCAGTCGAATGGCCGTTCCGGACCGCCGCGCAGGGTGCGCCGCGTGCACACCCTGCAATCGCGCGTTCGCACGCTACCGGAACAGGTGCTCGCGGTAATACCTCAGCTCGCGGATGGAATCGCGGGTATCATCCAGCGCAAGGTGCGTGCCGCCCTTCTTGAAGCCCTGCGCCACGGTGGGCGCCCAGCGCATGGCCAGCTCCTTGAGGGTGCTGACGTCCAGGTTCCGGTAGTGAAAGTAGCGTTCCAGACCGGGCATGCAGCGGGCCAGAAAACGGCGGTCCTGGCAGATGCTGTTACCGCACATGGGCGAGGTGTTGGGTGGAACGTATTCCGCGAGAAAGTCGATGGTCTGCTGTTCGGCCTGTAGCTCATTCAGTGTGCTGTTGCGCACCCGCCCGGTCAGCCCGGAATTTCCGTGCTGTCGCGTATTCCAGTCGTCCATCCCGTCGAGGACCTCGTCCGGCTGGTGGATGGCCAGCACCGGCCCTTCGGCAAGAATGTTCAGCTGGCTGTCGGTTACAATGGTGGCGATCTCGATAATGTAATCCCGGCCGGTGTCCAGCCCGGTCATCTCCAGATCGATCCAGATCAGATTGCCTGCGTCTTGCGCCATGGGGTTCCTTCCAGAATCAGGGGTTGAGCCGCATTGTAGCAGAGGCTAATCTGCGATTAACCGCGAACCGGAACCTACAAGATGCATGCATTTACCCTGCTCTTCCTCCTCGCACTGGCCGGCTCCGTCACCCTGCGCCTGTGGCTGGCCCGGCGTCATATCGCGCATGTCAGCCGCCATCGTGCGCAGGTACCGGACTCGTTTGCCGGCCGGGTCGCCATCGAGGAACACCACAAGGCCGCGGACTACACGGTGACCAACACCCGGACCGGCATGCTGGCACTGCTGTATGACACGGCCCTGCTGCTGGGCTGGACGCTGGGCGGCGGACTGGAATGGCTCGATGGCCTGGTGCGCGGCGCCGGTTACCCGCCGGTAATCACGGGCACTGCGGTCATCCTGGCCTTCCTGGTGCTGTCCACCCTGCTCGATCTGCCGTTCAGCCTCTACCATACCTTCGTGGTGGAACAGCGTTTCGGCTTCAATCGTTCCACGCCCGGCCTCTTCGTCAGCGACCTGCTCAAGCAGGCCCTGCTGCTGGGGGTGATCGGTACCCCGCTGATCGCCCTGGCACTGTGGATCATGCAGGCCACGGGTGGATTGTGGTGGCTGTACGTGTGGCTCGTGTGGACCGCGTTCACCCTGCTGATGACCTGGGCCTGGCCGGCCTTCATCGCTCCCCTGTTCAACCGTTTCAGCCCACTGACGGACGAAAGCCTGAAACAGCGCATCCAGGCGCTGATGGACAGGTGCGGCTTCCGCAGCAGCGGCATCTTCGTCATGGACGGTTCCCGGCGTTCGGGTCACGGCAACGCCTACTTCACCGGTTTCGGCAACAACAAGCGCATCGTGTTCTTCGACACCCTGCTGGAATCACTGGAACCGGTCGAGATCGAGGCGGTGCTGGCACACGAGCTGGGGCATTTCCGGCTGCATCACATCCGCAAGCGCCTGATGACCGGCCTGCTGATGAGCCTGGCCGCACTGGCACTGCTCGGCTGGCTGTCGGGCCAGGACTGGTTCTACCACAGCCTTGGCATCCACACGCCTTCGAGCTGGATGGCCCTGCTGCTGTTCATGCTGGTATTGCCGGTGTTCACCTTCATCCTGCAGCCGCTGATGTCGCGCCTGTCACGCCGGCACGAATTCGAGGCCGATGCCTACGCCGTACAGCAATCCAGCGGCAACGACCTGGTACAGGCGCTGGTGAAGATGTACCGGGAGAACGCCAGCACGCTGACACCCGACCCGCTCTACTCCGCGTGGCATGACTCCCATCCACCGGCCCCGGTGCGAATCGCCCGCATCTACGCTACCATGAACCCGTGAACCCCCGAAACGAGTGCATTCTCATGAAGACCACGATCCTGCCCCTCCTTGCCGTCTGCACTGCCCTGCTGTTCAACACAGCCGTTGCCGCCGATGTGGCTCATGGACAGAAGCTGCAGCAACAGCACTGCCTGAGCTGTCACGACAACAGCATGTACACGCGCAAGGCACGCAAGGTGACCAGCCTGGACGGGTTGCACAAGCAGGTTCGTCGCTGCGAACAGACACTGGGCCTGACCTGGTTCGACGAGGACATCGATGATGTCGCGGCCTACCTGAACCGGGATTTCTACCACTTCAAACCATGAACGGGATGGTACTGCACCAGCGACACTGCACTGCCTGCACACCCGGCACCCCGCCACTGGAGCGCGAGCGTGCGCTTGCACTGCTTGGCCAGCTGCACCCGGACTGGCAGCTGGATACCGATGCACACGGCATCGACCGTGATTACCGCTTTGACAATTTTCACCAGACCATGGCGTTCGTGAACGCGCTGGCCTGGATTGCCCACAGTGAGGACCATCACCCGGACCTCGAGGTCGGGTACCGGCATTGCCGGGTACGGTTCAGCACGCACAGCGTGGGCGGGCTGTCCGAGAACGATTTCATCTGTGCCGCACGCGTTGACGCGCTGTTGTCGTAATGCTGATTCGGAGTCACACCCCGTTATCCGCTTGGATTCCCCTGGACCATTCACAGGCTGTTCCCGTGTGTGCTCTCGCTAGTGGAATATAAGCAGAAAACGGGATCTGGCCCCGGTTCTGGACTGGTCATCGTCAACTACGGGAAACACCTGCTGCTGGAAGACAGCGCCGGCACTCTCACCCGCTGTGTCACGCGGCGCGAGGCCGGGGCCCCGGTCTGCGGTGACCGGGTGCACTGGAGCCGTACCGGTCCCGGCGAAGGCGTGGTCGAGTCGATCCGGGACCGCCGCACGTTGCTGGCACGCGCCGTCGGCGAAAACCACGTCAAGCCGCTGGCTGCCAACATCGACCAGGTCGTGATCGAAGTGGCCATCGAACCGGCGCTCGACCGGTTCCTGGTCGACAAGTACACCATCGCCGCCGAACTGGCCGGCACCACCCCGCTGATCCTCATCAACAAGGCCGACCTGCTGACGGCGGAGCGGCGTGCCGACCTCGATGCCCTGCTGTCGGAATATCAGGCCATCGGTTACCACGGGCTGTACACCAGCGCCCTGCACAACACCGGCATCGAGGCCTTTGTTGCGCAACTGGCAGGCCGGTCCAGCATCCTGGTCGGCCAGTCCGGGGTCGGCAAGTCCTCGTTGATCCAGCGCCTGCTGCCGGAGCTCGACATCACCATCGGCCGGCTGTCCACCGCCTCCGGCCAGGGCAAACACACCACCACCGCCACCACGCTGTACCACCTGCCCGGCGGCGGCCACCTGATCGATTCACCGGGTGTGCGCGACTTTCACCTTGGCCGGGTGAGCCCGGGCGTGCTTGGCGAGGGCTTCCGTGAATTTCACCCGTGGACGGGTCAATGCCGCTTTTCGGATTGCCTGCACCACGGAGAGCCGGGTTGTGCGGTCATTGCAGCCAGGGAAGAGGGAAAGATCAGCCCCCGGCGCATGGAGAGCTACCGCCGCCTGCTGGAACAGCTACTGTAGGAGCCTGCCTGTGCAGGCGAAGGCATACTTACCTTGTCTGTTCATACACGAGGGCGACGACAATCAGTTGCAGGAACACCAGCCCCCAGAAATACAGGCCGAAAAACACCGCTTTCAGCACGCGTTCCTGCAGGTTCGCATGACGGCGGACCAGCAGGAGGGCCGACACGGCGGCGACCAGCGCGACGCCAATCGCGATAACGGCGTATGCCATGACGGATCCCCGACTAGCCCGGTGGCCAGCGCATCGGGCGTCCGCCCAGCACGTGCAGGTGGAGGTGATACACCGACTGCCCCGCCTCCGGGTTGCAGTTCAGTACCGTGCGGTAACCACGTTCGGCGATGCCGGCCTCGGCCGCAACCTGCTGCGCGGCCAGCAGCATGCGTCCCACCAGCGGCGCATTGCCGGCATCCAGGTCATTGGTCGTAGCGATGTGCTGCTTCGGGATTACCAGCACGTGCAGTGGAGCCTGCGGATTGACATCACGGAAGGCCAGCACTTCCTCGTCCTCGTACACCACGTCCGGCCGGATCTCGCCGGCGACCATCTTGCAGAACAGGCAATCCGTCATCGTCAGACCTCGTACTGTGTGAAATGAATCAATGGCCACGGAACCCACCGGCGACGAAAATTGTTTCGTGAATATTCCGTGACCTTCCGTGTGGTTCCGTGGCATGAAGCCGTTACCAAAGGTTTCATCAGATCTCCCGCCGCCCGGCAAAGGCGTGCGACAGGGTGCCGCCGTCGATGTATTCCAGTTCGCCGCCCATGGGCACACCGTGCGCGATCCGCGTGGTGCGTACCCCGTGCGTGCGCGCCAGCTCGCTGATGAAGTGTGCGGTGGCCTCGCCCTCCACGGTCGGGTTGGTGGCCAGGATCAGTTCCTTCACCTCGCCACCGGCCAGCCGGGACTCCAGCAACTCCAGCCCCAGTTGATCGGGACCGATGCCGTCCAGCGGCGACAGGTGCCCCATCAGCACGAAATAGCGGCCGGTGAAGCCGGTCGACTGCTCCAGCGCCTGCACATCGGCGGGGGTTTCCACCACGCACAACAGCCCGGCATCGCGCCGGTCGCTGGCACATAGCGTGCAGACCGGTTCTTCACTGAGTGTGCGGCACACCGCACAGTTACCGACCCGGTCCATTGCCAGTGTCAACGCCTCGGCCAGCCGCCGGCCGGCATCGCGGTTGTGCTCGAGCAGGTGAAACGCCATGCGCTGGGCCGATTTCGGTCCCACGCCCGGCAGGCAACGCAGGTTCTCGATCAGTTGCCCGATCAGGCGCGAGGTCGTCATCGCGACGGGATCAGAACGGCAGCTTCATGCCGGGTGGCAGATTGAGCCCGGCGGTCAGACCGGTCATGCGCTCCTTCGTGGCCGACTCGATGCGATGCGTGGCATCGTTGATGGCAGCGGCCACCAGGTCTTCCAGCATGTCCTTGTCATCACCGACCAGGCTGTCATCGATACTGACCCGGCGCACCTCGTGGCGACCGGTCATGGTGACCTTGACCAGTCCGCCACCGGCCTCGCCGGTAACCTCCATGTTCGCCAGTTCCTCCTGCGCACGCTGCATGCTGGCCTGCATTTCCTGCGCCTGTTTCATCAGATTGCCCAATCCACCTTTCATCGCGTTCCCCTCAACTGACATGTATCGTGTGCAGCACCCTGCGCGCACCATTTTCAATCCCGCGGCCGGATCGAATCCTCGAACACGGTCGCACCAAAGGTATCCTGCATGGCCTTGATCGTGGCGTCACCGGCAATGGAATCGACTGCCCGCCGCTGGCGTTCCTGCTGCTCGCGCTGCTGACGCTGCGCCGGCGACTCCGCGGCCAGCTGTTCTTCCCGCACCACGTTGACACGGAGGCTGCGCCCGAGGTGCGCACACAAGGCGCTCTCCAGCTGTTTCAGGCGTGCCGGGTTGAGCAGGTGCGCATGGGCGTGTTCCATGGACAGACGTACCGTCTCGCCCTCGATGCCGTGAAAGGCACAGTTCAGTGCCATTTCCCGCACCATGCCCTTGAGTGGCAGGCAATCGATCATGGCCGGCCAGTCATCGTCCACAGCGGTGGCGGCCGTCGTCACCACCGGGGCCGGCTCCGGTGCGGCGGATGGCGCAGCCGGTGCCGGGCGGACGACGCTGCCCGGTGGCCGGTTGCGTGGTGTGGCGGCAGCCGGCTGACCTGCTCCGGCCGCCGGCCGGGCGGCCGATTCCGGGCGAAACGCCAGCATGCGCAACAGCACCATTTCCAGCCCGCCACGCGGTTCCGGCGCCAGCGGCAGATCGCGTCGACCGATCAGTCCGATCTGGTAAAACAGCTGCACGTCCTCCGCTGTCAGGGTGGTAGCCAGCCGCAAGATCGCGTCCCGGTCACCGAGGTTGTCATCGATGGCGTCCGGCAGCGCCTGCGCCACCGCGATGCGCTGCAGCAACGACACCAGGTCCGCCAGCAGCGCGGCATAATCCGGGGCAAAGGCATCGGCAGCGGCCACCTCGGCAAGCAGTGCGGCCGCATCACCGGCGGCCAGGGCGTCCAGCAGGCGGTAGATCACGTCACGGTCGATGGTGCCGAGCATGCTGCGCACCTCCGCCTCGCCAGGACGGCCGTTGCAGTAGGCAATGGCCTGGTCGAGCAGGCTGAGTGCGTCGCGCATGCTGCCGTTGGCGGCAAGCGCCAGCTGGCGGATGGCGCCGGCATCCGTCTCGATGTGCTCGTGCGCCAGTACCATCTCGAGCTGGCTGCCGATCTGCGCCAGCGTCAGGCTCTTCAGGTTGAACTGCAGGCAACGCGACAGCACCGTGACCGGCAGCTTCTGCGGGTCGGTGGTGGCCAGCAGGAACTTCACGTGCGGTGGCGGCTCCTCCAGCGTCTTCAGCAGGGCGTTGAAGCTGTGCCCGGAGAGCATGTGCACCTCGTCGATCAGGTAGACCTTGTAACGCCCGCGGGTGGGTGCGTACTGCACGTTCTCGAGCAGTTCGCGGGTATCTTCCACCTTGGTACGCGAGGCGGCGTCGACCTCGACCAGGTCGATGAAGCGCCCTTCATTGATCTCCCGGCAGGCGCTGCACTCCCCGCACGGGTGCGAGGTGACACCGGTTTCGCAGTTCAGTGACTTCGCGAGGATGCGTGCAATGGTGGTCTTGCCGACACCGCGGGTGCCGGTGAACAGGTAGGCGTGGTGCAGGCGGTCGTTGTCCAGCGCATTGACCAGTGCACGCTGCACATGCTCCTGGCCGACCAGTTCTTCGAAGTTGCGAGGGCGCCACTTGCGCGCCAGCACCTGGTAACTCATGTGCGCCTGTGTTGATGGTTGCCGCATGAAAAGGAGGTGACCTGCACCAGCCACACCCCGGCGCCCGAGTCCACTGCTGCCGCTGCTCCCTTCCGGGCCTGACGGGGTTCACAGCTTATCGTCGCGAGGGGACCGGTACAAGCCACCATAGTCGATGGCCCATTATAGGGGGTTGCGGGGTTTTTTTTAACTGCCTTGGAGCACGGGAACAACCGGGTAATCCGGGGCTGCCGGCAGCGAAAACCGGTCCGCTGCCCGGAGCAGGTCGTGGCAGAACGAGGTTGGGAGGAGACCGGAGCGGGTGGACCGGGGTTCGTTCGGACGGAATATAACAGGGCAGTGACCGCTGCGCGGGATCGCAGTCAGTTACCGTCCCCGCGGGGTTATTGCAGGATGGCCGGCTGGGGCGAGAATACGCTCCCGTAAGACGGGTCCACTGTCATCTCGATCCAACTATAATCCACACTAC
>Ga0307424_1000959_pt1 | contig 15370 bp, 16 predicted proteins | sample SalMarWE160320MG_FD_202157 | JGI IMG/M metagenome (GOLD analysis project Ga0307424, IMG submission 202157) | Salt marsh sediment microbial communities from the Plum Island Ecosystem LTER, Massachusetts, United States - WE1603-20 | ecosystem: Environmental > Aquatic > Marine > Intertidal zone >... | reverse complement strand
CGCTGGGAGGCCGGCGACTGCCGGATTTTCGAGGAGCACGCCGCGACCGAGGCCTTGCGCCGCGCCGCCGCAGAATGCTTGAGCGAGATGCGGGTTGGCGACGGCGCCCCCAGCGCGGTGCTGCTTACTGTCGAGTACGAACGCCATACCTTGGGGCTGACGCTTGCCGAACTCGTGCTTGCCGAGGCCGGACGTCGCCCGGTATGGATCGGCGAGGGTCCTCCCGCGGACGAACTCCACTCCCTCGTGACCACGCTCAAGCCAAACCTTCTGGTGGTGGCTGCATCACCGGCGAGCTCGAAAGCCGCCGTCGCGCGCTATCAGACGGAGCTGATGCAAGTCGCGGCGGATGCCGGCGCCAAGCTCATCTTGGCCGGTGGCGGAGCCTGGAAAGAGGCGCCGGGTGCCGAGCGTGTCGTGGCCTTCAAGGAACTGCGTGAGGTACTGAGGTGAGGCTGCATCATCTTCTCGGCGTTGCCGCCGCGGCTGGGCTTACGCTCCTGGCCGCCCTCAACCTCGCCAACGCGCAAGACGCCTCACTGCAATCCTCCGGTCCGCTAAGCGGAATAGCGGACGCTTAGTTCAGCTTGGACTTCAGCGCGTCGATGCCCTGCTTGACGAGCTTGTCGGCCGTCTCGGGCGTGAGCTTCGCGGAGATCACCATCTGTGCCGCGGTGACGGCGGCGTCGGCGGCCGCGGCCCGCACTTCTTGCACGGCCTCGGCTTCCGCGCGGGCGATCTTGTCCTCGGCGAGCTGCATGCGCCTCTCGAAATGCTCCTTCATGGAGCGGGAGGTCTCCGCGGCAAGCGCCTCGGCCTCCTTGGTGGCAAGCGCCACGATGGCTTCCGCCTCCTTGGGGGCATTGCCCGCTTTCTCGCGGTAGTCGGCGAGAACCGCCTCCGCCTCCTCGCGCAGATGCTTCGCCTCTTCGATTTCCTTGGCGATGGCCGCGGCGCGGGCATCGAGCGCGGCGCCGGCCTTCTTGTGCACGCCGAAATAGAATACGACCCCAAGGAACAGGAAGAAGGAGACGGCGACCCAGAATTCCGGTGACGACAGGACTTCCATGGTTTTACGCCTTCCGTGCCGCTTCCACGGCCTTCTCGATGTCGCCTTTGGCGGGTGCCGTGCCGATCAGCTGGCGCACGATGTCGGAGGCAACGTCGACCGCGACTGCGTTCACCTCTTTCATGGCGGAGGCCTTGGCCTTGGCGATGCGCTTATCGGCTTCCTCGCTTCGCGCGGCGAGCTCTTTGTCGAGCTTCGCCCGCTCGGCATCGGTCTCGGCTTTCAGCTTGGTGCGGCCCTCTTCGATGATGGCATGCGCCCTCTGCTTCGCCTCGGCCAGAGCCTGCTCGTAGGCGGCGATGGCCTCTTCGGTCTCGCGCCGGAACTTGTCGGCGGCAGAGAGGTCGCCAGAGATATGGGCCGCGCGCCTTTCGATCACGCCGCCGATGCGCGGCAGCGCCACCCACACCATCAGCAGATAGAGAACGCCGAAGGTGAGGACGAGCCAGATGATCTGAGGCGCCCAATCGAGCGGATTGAGTTGCGGCATGGTCGCGCTCCTTGAGAGCAGAGCCTAACGGCTCAAGCCTAGAACACGAACAGGATGATCAGCGCCACCACCAGGCCGAACAGGCCGGTCGCCTCGGCAAGGGCGAAGCCCAGGAGGAGGTTGGCGAACTGCGTCGGTGCGGCAGAGGGGTTGCGAAGCGCCCCTTGCAGATAGTTGCCGAAGATGATGCCGATGCCGACACCGGCACCGACGAGGGCGATCGAGGCAAGACCTGCGCCGATCAGTTTTGCTGCTTCTGCGTCCATCGATTTTCTCCCAAGGCTGAAATTCAAAACATGAGGATGAAGGTACGGCTCAGTGCATATGGAGCGCGTCGTTGAGGTAGATGCAGGTCAGAATGGCGAACACATAGGCCTGAAGGAACGCCACCAGAAGCTCGAGCCCGGTGAATGCGACCATGAAGGCCAGCGCCGCCCAGCCGCCGAGCAGGCCCATCGCTACGACGAACGCACCGAACACTTTCAGCATGGTGTGTCCGGCCATCATGTTGGCGAACAGACGAACCGACAGGCTGATCGGCCGCGTGAGATAGGAGATCACCTCGATGACCACCAGCAGCGGCAAGAGGACGAAGGGCACGCCGGACGGCACGAAGAACTTCAGGAACTTAATACCGTGCTTCCAAAAGCCGATCAGCGTCACGCCGATGAAGATGAAGGCGGCGAGGGCGAAGGTAACGATGATGTGGCTCGTCACCGTGAACGAGTAGGGCACCAGGCCCAGCACGTTCAGCGCCAGCACGAACATGAACAGGGTGAAGACGAAGGGGAAATACTTCATCCCCTCGGTACCCACATTGTCGCGCACCATGCTGGCCACAAACTCATAGGAGATCTCGGCCATGGATTGCAGCCGGCCGGGAACGAGTGCCCCGCGGCGCATGGCCAACAGCGTGAAAAGGGTGATGATCGTAGCCGCGATCACCATGAACAGGGCGGAATTGGTGAAAGAGGCGTCGAACCCGAAGACCTCAAACGGAAAGATCCGCTTGATCTCGAATTGGTGCATGGGATCGGGCAGGTGAGGACCCTCTTCGCCGGCCCCCGGCACGGCTCCGCCTGCGACTTCTGCTGCGGCAATTGCTAGCCCGATCACTTTAAACGCCCCTAATCGTCGTCATCGTCAGTCACGTTGCGGCGCAGGTGCTCGCCAGGCATTGGTTCGCCCTGCATGGATTTGGCCGTGCGTACCACGTTCATGATTCCGGCGGCCGCCCCCAAAAACAGGAACACCACCATCAGGAACGGCGCCGTGCCGAACAGCCGGTCAAGCGCCCAGCCGATGAACCCCCCAACAGCTACCCCCGCGACCATCTCGGTCGCGAGCTTGAGAGCCTGGCCCATGGCCTTGCCGCGGCCTTCGGGCTCCTCGGGCGCCGGGGTCCCGCGCCGGCCTTGGGCCGTAGCGAGCTTCCCCTCGAGAGCGTCGAGCCGCTGCCGAATAGTTCGTGTGTCTCGGCCGCTTTGCGGGCGTCCGGACTCATTTTCGGCTCCGGCCATTGGCACTGCTCAATTTCCGGGAGAGCCCTAGGGACCGGCTGGTCCTCAAGCGTGGCGCACTTTAGTGGGGGATTTGGCCCTGTCAAGGAAGTCAAGGCGCCGCAGGGACGCCCCTGAAAGCCTCGTGAAAGTGGGTGTTCCTAGCTGGCGTCGCGGAGCTGCTCAGCCGTCTCCAGATCCACCGACACGAGTTGGCTCACGCCGTGCTCCGACATGGTGACGCCGAACAGCCGGCCCATGCGCGCCATGGTCAGCGGGTGGTGGGTGATGATCAGGAACCGCGTATCGGTTTCGCGTGCCATCTCCTCCATCAGCCGGCAGAAGCGCTCGACATTGGCGTCATCGAGCGGGGCGTCCACCTCGTCCAGCACGCAGATCGGCGAGGGATTGGTGAGGAACACGGCGAAGATCAGCGCCATGGCGGTCAGCGCCTTCTCGCCGCCTGACAGCAAGGTCAGCGATTGCGGCCGCTTGCCCGGCGGACAGGCGAGAATCTCGAGCCCGGATTCCAAAGGATCGTCGGAATCGACGAGCTTGAGCTCGGCCGAGCCCCCGCCGAACAGGGTCTTGAACAGATGGCCGAAATGGCCGTTGACCGTCTCGAAAGCCTCCAGCAGACGCTTGCGGCCTTCGCGGTTCAGATTGGAGATGCCTTGACGCAAGCGCGCGATGGCCTGCTCAACGTCGGCCTTCTCGCGCTCCATGTCCTCGAGCTGGGTGGAAAGCTCGACTTCTTCTTCCTCGGCCCGGAGATTGACGCCGCCCAGCCGCTCGCGGTCGGCTTTGTGTTTGGTGAGACGCGCCTCGACCTCTTCGAGAGCCGGGATCTCGGCGCCCGGCTTCAGATTGGCCTTGGCCAGGCACTCCTCGGGCGCGCAGTCGAGCTGCTCGCGGATGGTGTGCGCCATCTCGCTGCGGCGCTCACGGGCGGCCTCGAGCCGCGCTTCGCCGCGGGCTTTGCCTTCGCGCGCTTCCGCCAGCTTCTCCTGCACCGCGCGTAGCGACTTCTCTTGCGCTTTCAACGCCGTCTCGGCCACCGCGAGATCGTCGGCGGCCTTGGCCCGCTCGCGCTCCGCCTCGGTGATGGCGTCCATCAGCTTGCTGCGCCGCTCCTCGATCTCGGCCGGGAGATTGGCCAGCGCTTCGAGATCGGCGCTCGTCTCCTCTTTACGCGCCCGCAGCGTCTCGATCTGCTCGCGCGCATTGGTGATGCGCTTCTGCCAAAGATCTTGCTCGGCATGGATTGCTTCGATGCGTTCTTGCCGCAAGCGCACTTCGCGTTCGAAGCCTTCAAGATTGGCTTCGGTGCGGGCCGCGTTGGACCGGGTGGCTCCAGCCTCAGCCTGCGCCGCCTCGAGCGCGGCTTCGAGGTTTGCGAGCGAGGAAAGTGCGAGCAGCGCCTCCTCGGTGCGCATCATCTGCTCCTTGGCTTCGTCCAGCGCCGCTTTGGTCCGGGTCAGGGCTTCGGCGAGCGCACCGAGTTGCTTGCTGGTGGCTTGCGCCTCGTGCTCGTGGCCGGCGATTGCATCGCGGGCGCGATCGAGCTCGGCATGCGTGTCCTTGGCCTTCTGGCGGAGCGTCTTGATGGTTTGCGCGGCCGTCTCGGCCTTGGCGGCTGCTTGCGTGAGCGCGGTCTCGGCCGAAGCTTCGTCTGTCACGGCGTCCGCCTTCTTCGCCTTCAGCGCTTCGAGCCGGCTCCGCTCCACGAGACGGGCCCCCGCGGCGGTCTCGGTGCCGGACTTGACGCTGTAGCCGTCCCAACGCCACAGATCGCCGCCTTTGGAGACGAGACGTTGTCCCGGCTTCAGGAGACCTTGCATGTCATGGCCTTGGCCTGCATCGACCACGCCGATCTGGGCGAGACGGCGCGCCAGCGCCTCAGGTGCGCGCACGAATTGGCTCAAGGGCGTTGCCCCCTCGGGCAGGGCCGGATCGCCGGCGCCCTCGGCGACCTTCCGCCAATGGGCCGGCGCGGTCTCTTCGACCGCGGCATCGAGATCATCGCCCAGCGCCGCGCCGAGCGCCTGCTCGTAGCCGCCTTCGACCTTCACCTGATCGACGATGGGCGCCCAATCATGGGCCGGCGCGAGCAGCTTGATCAGCGTGGCAAGCTCGGTCTCGATCTCCTGGCGCGCAAGCTTGGCGGAAGCCGCGAGCTGGCGGGCTTGCGTCTCTTCGGCGCGGGCCTTCTCCTCGTCCGCTTCCGCAGTTGCCAGCGCGGTCTCGGTTTCTTGCACGAGCGCCACAAGCCGCGCGGCCTCGGCGCGAAGCTCCGCGAGCTTCACCTCGCCGCCGCTTTCGGCCTCGAACTTGGCGAGTTCCTGCTCGATCTCGCCGGCTTGGCTTTCAAGCTGCGCCATGCGCGTGGCGAGCCTGGTCTTCTCGCCGTCGAGGCGGCCACGCTCGGCCTTGGCTTCGGCAAGCTCGGTAGTGGTTTGGCGGAGCGCGCTCTCGGCCGCGGCGAGTGCCGCTGCCGCCTTGGCTGCGGCTTCGCGGAGCGCCGGCTCTTCGGTGTCACGGGAGCTCGCGGCCTCGAGCTTGCGGCCTTCTTCGTCAAGCCCGCGCAACATGCCGTCGGCTTCGGCGATGTGCTCTTCCTCGCGGGCGAGGTCGCGGGAGGCTTGCGCCAGGCGCGTCTCGAGCTCGGCCTGGCGTGCTTTGGCGCGGGCCTCTTCGCGCTCCAGAGCATCGCGCTCCACGCTCAAGCGGTGCAATACCGCGGCACGTTGCGCTTCCTCGTCGCGCAACGGCTGAAGCTTCTCGGCGGCCTCCGCCTGCTGGCGCAGCGCCTCGCCCTCGGCCCTGGTCTCCTCCGCGACAGTCGAGAGGGCGTCTTGGAAGGCGGCCTCGTCATGCTCCACCTGGGCGCAAGCGGCAGTCCATTGCAGGTGATGCTGCAAGGCTTCCGTCTCGTGGATCTTGCCGGAGAGCCCCCGGTAGCGCTGGGCCTGGCGGGCCTGGCGGCGAATCGCCTGCAATTGCGAGCTGATCTGGCCGATCAAATCGGCGAGCCGCGCGAGATTGGCTTCCGTGGCTTTGAGCCTGAGCTCCGCCTCGTGGCGGCGGCTATGCAAGCCGGCGATGCCCGCGGCGTCCTCGAGCACGCGGCGGCGTTCTTGCGGCGGCGCGTTGACGATCTCGCCGATGCGCCCCTGGCGCACCAGCGCCGGCGACCGCGCGCCGGTCGAGGCGTCCTCGAACAGGAGGCGGATGTCGCGGGCGCGCGCGTCCTTGCCGTTGACCTTGTAGGCGGAGCCCGCCTCGCGCTCGATCCGCCGCGTCACTTCCAGGATATCGGCGTCGTTGAACTCGGCGGGCGCCTTGCGTGCGCTGTTGTCGATGAACAGCGTGACCTCGGCGAGGTTGCGGGCCGGCCGGTCCTGCGAGCCTGCGAAGATCACGTCCTCCATGGCCGTGCCCCGCATGCTCTTATACGAGGTCTCGCCCATGGCCCAGCGCAGCGCCTCGAGCAGGTTGGACTTGCCGCAGCCATTCGGGCCGACGACGCCCGTAAGGCCGGGCTCGACCAGGAGTTCGGTGGGCTCGACGAACGACTTGAATCCGAGAAGGCGGAGTCTGGTGATCTGCAAGGGGCGATTCCTCAAATGGAAGTAGCGACGCGTAAAGGTTTACGCGAACTTAACGGAACGTGAACTTGGCAGCGATTCGACTTGGTTCGCAACCGGCCCAGGGTCAAGAGGCTTGGGGCGCAATGAGGGCCTTCACCTCTTCGAAGCTGACCTCGCCTTGGATCTTCTTTCCGTTGATGAACAGGGTGGGCGTGCCGATCACGCCAAATTTGCGCCCCCGCTGCTTCACCTCCGTCAATCCATCGATAATGGCTTGATTCGATAGGCATTTGTCAAATTCCGCCCGGCTGATTCCGCTGGATTTGGCCACTTTATAAATGGCATCCGGGCGGACCTCCTGGCTCACCCATTCGGGCTGGCGGGCCAGGAAAGCCGTGACCAGGGGCAGATATTTGTTCTTGGGCACGCATCTGGTGACGATCGCGGCCTTCCCCGCCGTGTGCCCGATGGGGAATTCCCGGATGATGTAGTGGACCTTGCCCGTGTCGATATAGGCCCGCTTCACCTTGGGGAACACCTTGGCGTGGTAGTTGCGGCAATGGGGGCAGGTCAGCGAGGCGTATTCGATGATCGTCACGGGCGCGTTGGGGTTGCCGTATTCACGCTCGCCCAGCGGCCCCGGCTGCAGCAATTCTTGCCTGAAGGCGAGCGCCTGTGCCGCCGGGTCCGGGGCGGTGCTGGCCGCGCCGCCGCAAGCCGACAGGCCGAGCGTGGCGGCAATGAGAACGACGGTAACTGCTCTGGCAGGGATCATCCCGCGACCTAACCGCTCGGCGGCGACGTATCCTTTGTCTTTCCGCCTCCGAGCGCGGCATCGAAATCACTCATCTCATGGCCGCCGCCCAAGCGCTTGCCGTTGACGAAGAAGCTGGGCGTGGAATCGACGCCGAAGTCCTCATTTGCCTGGCGCCGCTCCTCCACGATCTTGTCGAACAGCTTCTTGTCAGCGAGGCATTTGTCGAAAGCCTCTTGCGAGAAGCCGGCCTGCTTGGCGATCAGCGCCAGCTTTTCCTTGCCCGCCTCGCCGGGTACCGCCCAGGTCTCTTGCGTCTCGAATAGGCCATGGATCATCGGATAGAAGCGGTCCGGGCCGGCGCAACGGGAGAGCATCGAGGCTGCGACCGCAAGCCCGTCCAACGGAAACTCGCGGAAGATGAATTTGACCTTCCCGGTGTCGATGTATTTCTTCTTGAAGTCTGGATAGACCTCGTTTTGGAAATGCGCGCAGTGTGGGCAGGTCATCGAGGCGTATTCGATGACAGTGTATGGCGCGTTTGCATTGCCGAGCGGGATGTCCGGAAGCGGACCGCCCTTCATCAGCTCGGCCATGTCCGGATCTTGTTTCGGTGCGTTGGGGTCCGGTTTCCCGCTGCCCCTGAGATAGAACCCGCCGACGATGAGCAGGGCAATCACCACCGCGCCGATGATGTAGAGCCCCGTCTTGCTCTTCCCGCCGGAGGCGTCGTCGGTTTCTTCGGTCGGTTTTTTATCAGTCTTCGCCACGGTCGCTACTCCACCTGCTGCTGTCAGATCGTGCCCCTTGGGAGCATGGCGGGCCTACAATCGTTGATCGACCCGCATCGGGCAATAGCGAGAAAGCCGCAACCTCTCAACCTCTTGTGACCCGCGTCTTCACGCCGGCCCCAAGACGGGACAGTGCGCGGGCCAAGCCCTCGTCCTCGATGCCCGCCTCTTTTGGCAGGGAATAGGCGATTAGTGGCGCTTTTCGGGGCCTCTCGCGCTTGGCTGCGTGGGCGATCGGCGCTTGCAGGAAACGCATTTCGGTCACCGCGCGGTAGCCGAAATAGGCATTGACCCGGTCCAGGATTTGGCCCGACCGATGCTGCACCTCGATGGCTCGCGGCCCTTCAATCCTGAGCACCAGCACCGCGCCCGCGGCGCGATGGCCGCGCTGTGCGGGTTCCGCCTCGGCCTCGTCGCGGCGCCGCGGCCACACCACCCGGTCGGGCATGGTGAACTGGGCGAGGTCCCGGCCGACAATGGCCGGCCAGTCGCTGAGAAGGGCGGTGGTGGCGAAGCCGCGAGCCCGCGCGGCGGGATCGAGCGCCTTTGCCAGGTAACTGCCGATGGCGCGTGCGCCGAACTTTCGCTTTCGCTGGACCATAACCCTCTCACCGGCAGTGGAGAGCGGCGGCGCTCCCCTTGCCTTCAGCTTGGGCGAGTCTACACCATGGGCAGGAGCTGAGGCGGCCCGAATAGGGACTTATGCAGAAAACGCACACCGCAGAAGATGACCGAGGATCGGTCGCCGAGGCACTGCTCGCCTGGTACGGCCGCGAGGCCCGCGCGCTGCCGTGGCGGGCTCCGCCAGGCGTGCGGCAAGACCCATATAAAGTGTGGCTCAGCGAGATCATGCTGCAGCAGACCACGGTCAAGGCAGTGCTGCCCCGCTATGCCGATTTCCTCCGCCGCTGGGCCGGCGTGAAGGCGCTCGCCCGCGCCGAGCTCGGGGAGGTGCTCGCCGCTTGGGCCGGGCTCGGCTATTACGCCCGCGCCCGCAACCTCCATGCCTGCGCCCGCGTCGTGGCGGATGAGCACGGCGGCCACTTCCCTGAGACCGAAGCGGAGTTGCGTAAGCTTCCCGGCGTTGGTGGCTATACGGCGGCGGCCATCGCTTCCATCGCCTTCGGGGTGCGCGCAACGCCGGTCGACGGCAATATCGAGCGTGTGATTGCGCGGCTCTTTGCGGTGGAGACGCCGCTGCCTGCCGCCAAGGCGGAGATCAAGGCGCTTGCCGAAGGTCTTACGCCCGAGACCGGCGCCGGCGACTACGCCCAAGCCATGATGGACTTGGGCGCCACGATCTGCACGCCGCGCCGCCCGGCTTGCGGGCTCTGTCCGCTCCGCCCCCGTTGCCGTGGGCTTGCCGAAGGGATCGCCGAGCAGCTCCCCTATAAAGAAGAGAAGGGCGAGCGGCCCACGCGCCGCGGCGCGGCCTTCGTCGCGCTTCGCCGAGACGGCGCGGTGCTGTTACGCGAGCGCCCACTCAAAGGGCTCCTCGGCGGCATGTTGGAGACGCCATCGACGCCATGGGAGGAGGCCGCGCCGAACGGCAAGGCGGTTGCGGATCATGCGCCGGTCAAGGTGGCCTGGGACGAGGTTCCGGGGCTCGTCGAGCACACCTTCACCCATTTTCATCTCGAGCTTGCCGTTTATCGCGCCGAGGTCGGCGCGGATGTGGCTCTCACGGAAGCCGCAGAGCCTGAGCGGTGCCTCTGGCTTCACACCCGCGACCTTGCCGGCGCGGCGCTGCCGAGCCTCATGCGCAAAGTGATCGCGCACGCGCTTCCCGCAAAGAGCAGGACTAGGACTGGAGAGAGAGCTTCGCCCGCGCGGCCGCGCGCAAATCGTCGATCGGCTTGAGCGCGCCATCGGCCTCGTAGTGCCAGAAGGTCCAGCCGTTGCAGGCCATCGCCCCTTGCACATGGGCGCCGATCTTGTGGATCGAGCCTTGCGCGCCGGCGCAGGCGATCGAGCCGTCGGCGCGGACCTTCGCCTCGTGGCGGGCGGCGGGATCGTAAAGCGCCGTCCCCGGCGACAGCAGGCCGAGCTCGACCAGCGCGCCGAACGGAACGCGCGCCTCGGCGCGTTTGCCTTTGGCGACTTGCAGCGAGGCGGGGTCGAGCGGCTTCAAGCCTTTGAGCCGTTCGCGCGCGGCCTCGGCGTAGGTCTCTTCGCGCTCGATGCCGACGAAGTTGCGCCCCAGCCGCTTGGCGGCAACGGCCGTCGTACCAGAGCCCATGAACGGATCGAGCACCACGTCGCCCACGTGGCTCGACGCCAGGATCACGCGCTGCAGCAGCGCTTCGGGCTTTTGCGTGGGATGGGTCTTGCGACCGTCCTGCTTCAGCCGCTCGGAGCCGGAGCAGATCGGCAGCAGCCAGTCGGAGCGCATCTGCAGATCTTCGTTCAACGCCTTCATGGACTCGTAGTTGAACGTGTAGCGCGCCTTCGGTCCCGTCGACGCCCAGATCATCGTCTCATGCGCGTTGGTGAAGCGGCGCCCTCTGAAATTCGGCATTGGGTTCGTCTTCCGCCAGATCACGTCGTTCAGCACCCAAAAGCCCAGATCTTGGAGGATGGTGCCGACGCGGAAGATGTTGTGATAGCTGCCGATCACCCACAGGCTGCCATTTGGCTTCAGCACGCGACGGCACGCGGCGAGCCAGTCGCGGGTGAACGCGTCATAGGCGGCGAAGCTCGAGAACTTGTCCCAATCGTCGTCGACCGCATCGACGCGGCTGTTATTGGGCCGGTAGAGCTCACCGGCGAGCTGAAGATTGTAAGGCGGGTCGGCAAAGGCGAGATCGACGGATCCTTCCGGCAGCCGCGACAGCTCCTCGATGCAATCGCCGACAATGATCTTATTACGGGGGAGACGCGCTCCCCCGGTGTCCCCCACACCCATGCCACCACTCTTATGTACGCAATACTGAACGCGCCGCCATTTGGATGGCGGACGGCACATGCTGGCGGACGACGGTAAAGGTGGGCTTAACCCGCGCGGGCAAGGGTAAGAGAGATGGAAAGGGGCGCCCATGGGCAAAGACATCGTTATGGTGCACGGGGCCAATTGCGGCGGCTGGTGCTTCGATGAGTTCGGCAAGGTCTTCGAGGACAGGGGCTTCACCTGCCACGCGCCGGACTTGATCGGCCACGGCGCCGACAAGGCGACGGGAAAGGGCACCTTGGCTGCCGTGGGCATGGCCGACTATCGGGCGCAGATGGCGGCCTTTCTGGAGACGCTGCCGTCGAAGCCGATCCTGCTCGGTCATTCCATGGGGGCAATCCTGGCGCAGCAACTCGCGGCGGACGACCTCGTCTTGAAGCTTGTCCTGGTGAGCCCGGCGCCGCGCGCCGGCATCCTGCCGCCGACCGACGCCGAGAAGCAGCTTTGTCAGGATCTGATGACGATCGGCGACTTCAAGACCCGCGCCATCGATCCGAATTTCGATCTCGCTTGCCTTTACACGCTCAACCGTCTGGCCAAGGACGAGCAGCAGCGCGTGTTCGATCAGTTCGGACCTGAGTCAGGCCGTGCCCTGTTCGAGACGTTCTTCTGGATGTTCGATCAAAGCGGCGCGACAGGCCTGGACACACGCGCGGTGCACTGCCCGGTGCTGTGCTTGTCAGGCACCGAAGACCACATCGTGTCGCTAGAGACCGCGCGCGAGACGGCTATCGGCTATCCGCAAGCCGCGTTCTGGGAACTCGAAGGCCACGGGCATATGCTCTTGCTTGAGCCTGGCGCCGACGCGATTGCGGGCCGCATCGCCGACTGGGTCGGCAAGTACGAGCCTTCCAGTTACTAGTCGTCGACGATCTCCATACCTTCGCCGCGGTTCGCGAGGATGCGGGCGGCCCGCTCTATGGGGGCGAAGGATTTGCGATGGTGCGTGCACACGCCGTGCTTCTTTACCGCGCGGGCATGCTCGGGCGTGCCGTAGCCTTTGTTGCTCTCCCAGCCATAGCGGCGATAGCGCTTGGCGAGCTTCACCATGATGCGGTCGCGCGTGACCTTGGCGATGATGGACGCGGCGCCCACCGACAGTGACAGCGCGTCGCCGGCGACGATGGCGCGCGCTTTGCCGGGGAAGCGCTTCGGCACGAGGTTGCCGTCAATCAACGCCGCGGCCTTCGGTACTTGCAAGCCCCTGAACGCGGCGCGCATGCCCCACATGCTCGCTTGCAAGATGTTGATGCGGTCGATGCGCTTCACCGGACCGATGGCGACGGAGACGCAAGCCGTGGCCATGATCTGGTCATACAGATCTTCCCGGGCGTCAGGCGTCAGCATCTTGGAATCGTTGATGCCCTCGGGGATACGGTCCGGATTGAGAATCACCGCCGCGACCACGACAGGCCCGGCCCACGGCCCGCGGCCCGCCTCGTCGATGCCGGCGACCGGCAGGCCGTGCAGGTCCATCATCTCCGCCTCGAAGTCGAAGGTCGGCAGGCTCGGCGCTTGGACGATTTTTTCGGCGGGGAGTCCCATAACCGGGACTTTCCCTTAAAACCCGCGCACTTTGCAACGTCCTCAGGCCTGGAGGCCCTAGAGTTGTGGAAAAAGCGGCTAAAACAGCCGGAGTTGCTGGCCTGGACGGGCAGGGGGCGTGAAGAGGTCGGTACGAAGCTCGGCCTTGCCTGTGTTCAAACCGAGCCGTTCGGCGGCCATCTCGAACCGCCGCCCGATCATCCACGCATAAGGCCCGTCGCCTTCCATGCGCTCGCTCCATTTGGCCTCGTAGAGCTTGCCGCCGCGGGTCTGGCGCATCAGCGACAGCACGCGGTTGACGCGGTCGGGGCAATTGGCCCTGAGCCATTCCACGAAGAGATCGCCGATCTCGAGCGGCAGCCGCAACAGCACATAGCCCGCTTCCGAAACGCCGGCCGTGGCGGCGCGCTCCAAGATGCGCTCCATCTCCGCGTCGTTGAGGCCTGGAATCACCGGCGCGCACATAACGGAAGTCGGCACGCCGGCGGCGCTGAGCCTCTCCAATGTCTCCAGCCGCTTCCCGGGCGTGCTGGCGCGCGGCTCCATGGCGCGCGCCAGCTTGTGGTCGAGCGTGGTCACTGACAGCGCCACTTTGACCAGCCCGCGTTTCGCCATCGACTGCAAGATGTCGAGATCCCGCAACACCAGCGCCGACTTGGTGACGATGCCGACCGGGTGGTTGGTGGCGCTTAAAGTTTCGAGGATGCGCCGCATGATGCGGTAGCGACGTTCGATCGGCTGATAGGGATCGGTATTGGTGCCGATGGCGATCATGCGCGGCCGATAATTCGGCTCGGCAAGCTCGCGCTCCAGCGCCTGCGCGGCATTGGTCTTGGCGAACAGCTTCGTCTCGAAGTCGAGTCCGGGGGACAGCCCGAGAAAGGCGTGGGTCGGCCGCGCGAAACAGTAGATGCAGCCATGCTCGCAGCCCCGATAGGGATTGATCGAGCGGTCGAAGCCGATATCGGGCGATTGATTCTTGGTGATGATGCGCCGTGCCGGCACCTCTTGCACTTCGGTCGCAAGCGCGTCGAGCTCGCCGAGCGAGTCCCAGCCGTCGTCCGCCGGCTCATAGCAAAGAGGCTCGAAGCGCCCCGAGCGGTTGGTCTGGGCGCCGCGGCCGTGCCTGCGGCCGAAGGCGACGCCCCCCGCCTCGTGCGGGAAGCTATCCGAATCGCGGGACTTTCGAAGGGCCACGGTCATGCGGTCTATATAGTTTCGGAGCGGGAACAAAGCAAGAACATAATCAGGGTTATCGCCATGTGACGATTGCCGCAAGGCGGCCAAACGCTATAGTCCGCGCATGATTTCGGTGGTCATCCCCACATTTAATGCCGGGCCCGGATTGGTCCACACGCTCGCGCCCCTGGTGCCGGCGGTGGTGGAGGGCGTGGTCCAGGAGGCCATCATTGCCGATGGTGGCTCGACCGACGACACCTGCGCGATAGCTGATGCCGCCGGCACCCATTGGGTCGTGGCGCCCCGCGGACGCGGCACCCAGCTCGATGCCGGCGCGGCGCTCGCGCGGGGGGACTGGCTGCTTTTTCTGCACGCCGACACGGCGCTCGAGCCTGGCTGGGCCGAGGAGGCGGAAAGCTTCATCGATCGCGTGGAGAGTGGGCGCCGCCGGCCGGCTGCCGCCTATTTCCGATTCTCGCTCGACGACGACGGGTTCATGCCGCGCCTGGTGGAAGGGTTTGTCGCTTTGCGCTGTTTTCTCTTCGCGCTCCCGTATGGCGATCAAGGACTTCTCATCTCGCGCGCGCTTTACGACCGGCTTGGCGGCTTCCGCTCGATCCCCCTCATGGAGGACGTCGATCTCGTCCGCCGTCTCAAACGGCGCGAGCTCGTCGGGCTGAAGTCGCGTGCCGTGACGAGCGCCAAGCGCTATCAGAACGAAGGCTATCTGTTGCGGGGCTTCCGCAATCTCGGCCTCATGCTGCTCTACTTTCTTCGCGTGCCGCCGCGGGTGCTCGCGCGCCTCTATGGCTAGGCCGCATCGGGGCCGCCCGCGCCGCATCTCTTCGGCTCAGCACCTCGTCATCATGGCCAAGCGCCCTGTCGCCGGCCGCGTGAAGCGCCGCCTTGCGCGCGAGATCGGCGACATCGCGGCGCTCCGCTTCTACCGCACCACGCTCGCCAACACGGTCATGCGTCTCGGCGCCGATCCGCGCTGGCGCACCTATCTCGCGGTGACCCCCGACACGTCGGTGACGGCGTCGTGCTGGCCGTCGCCACCGAAGCTCACGCGCATTCCGCAAGGGAAGGGCGATCTCGGCGCGCGCATGCAGTCCCTGTTCGATTCGTTCCCGCCTGGTCCCGTCGTCATCGTCGGCAGCGATATTCCCGCCGTCCGCCCAGCGCATATCGCACGTGCATTTGACTTGCTCGGGAACGCCGACGCTGTGTTCGGGCCTGCTACCGACGGCGGTTATTGGCTCGTGGGCTTGAAGAGATCTGTGCGGCAACTTGTCCCGTTCGAAGGCGTGCCCTGGTCGACGGAGGAAACGCTCGCCGCCACGGTCGCGAACGTACACGGAGGAATTGTCCTCTATGCACCGACACTTAGCGACGTCGACTCGATGCAAGACTATCAGCGTGAGCGAAAGTGTAGCGAGCGACACTGCTTGGCGCCGCAGACAAATGTCAGCCGCCCCTGACACGCGCTTAATTCAACTTTAAGGG
>Ga0307424_1000955_pt1 | contig 15421 bp, 13 predicted proteins | sample SalMarWE160320MG_FD_202157 | JGI IMG/M metagenome (GOLD analysis project Ga0307424, IMG submission 202157) | Salt marsh sediment microbial communities from the Plum Island Ecosystem LTER, Massachusetts, United States - WE1603-20 | ecosystem: Environmental > Aquatic > Marine > Intertidal zone >... | reverse complement strand
GGTTTGATCATGATGCCTTAGGTATCTCGGAAGAAATGCTGGAACAGGACTACCTCTTCCACATCGCCGTGCTCGATGAGCAGGTGACTAATGATCTGGAAGAACATTTTATCAAGCCATACTTCAGGATAGACCACGCGGAGAAACTCTCCCACGTGAAGGATTACCGCGATATCCCCGGCCTTGAGGTGAAACCGCCGGAGGTCCGGCGCTACCTGGTGCGGGTAAAACCAGAAGTGCTTCGGGCCTTTCGGGAAGAGCGGAACTTGCAGGGATTGAGTAAGCGGCAGGCAGAGGATGAGTTCGTCTATCAGAACAGTTTCAGGATCAACAGGAACTATTACGATGCTACCCGTGAACAGCGCGCCTTTGTGATGTCCCACGGCAGGAACTTTTTTATCCTGAAGATTGTCGGATATGCAGAACAGGTGGTGCAGTACTACAAGTTGGACGATTTCAAGGCACATATCTGGATAGCCCACCAGCGGTATCCCACGAAAGGCCGCGTATGGCACCCTGGGGGTGCTCATCCATTTATCGGGCTAAACGAGGCCCTGGTCCACAACGGAGATTTTGCCAACTATCATTCGGTGACCGAGTATCTCAAGCAGAGCAATATCTATCCCCTGTTTCTGACCGATACCGAGGTTTCGGTCCTGCTCTTTGATCTCTACAGCCGCACCTACCAGTATCCCCTTGAATTCGTCATCGAGGCCCTGGCACCTACCATGGAGCATGATTTTGATCAGCTTCCCCAAGAAAAGCAGCAAGTGTACCGGGCCCTCCAGGCCACCCATATTCATGGCTCACCCGACGGCCCCTGGTTTTTTATTGTGGCCAGGAATGATACGGAACAAGGCCAACTGCAACTCATCGGGATAACCGATACATCCATGCTTCGGCCTCAGGTGTTCGCATTCCATGACGGTGAGGTACAGGTGGGGCTCGTGTGCTCTGAAAAGCAGGCCATTGACGCAACCCTGCGGAGCCTGGCCGAGGAAGACCCCAGGGTCGGAACGGTGGCGGATCGGTACTGGAACGCTCGTGGGGGCAGCTATACCGACGGCGGGGCATTTGTCTTCAATCTTGACAGAAAAGAGGGCTCAAAGAACCAACGGACCCTGCACTGCGCCGACAAGTTCGGGCATGAAATTCGCGTGCCTGAAAACCAGGAGCCCTATGTGGAGGGCGGGATGTACGACGTCGCTGGAGACCAGAAAGGCACTCAACCGGAATTTTTCTCCTCCCTGCAAAAGGGGCGTGCTGATGCTTGCTTTGAATATATGAAAAGCCTTCTGGAAAAGCAGGGCTATGGGAATCTGCTCGAAGGTCTCTCGTGGTTGCAAGAGGCCGCAGCCAAAGACGAAAAAATGTTTCCCGCGGCACTCGAGACCTTGACCCTGCTCCTGGACCGGCGCTATCCCACATTTAATAAAAAGCAGCGATCCATCCTCCAGCTTGTTCACCAGCGGGTTGAATACCTGTTGCGAGGGGTAACGCCTCTTGCTGCTGGAGGCAATGGCAGCACTCATCGGTTCGTTGATTGGGAATCGAGAGATTCCCTCAGGAAACCTCTTCCCTCCGAAGAGATTCTTGTTATTGATGCCTCTCTGTTCCCGCCGGAAGGAGATCAATGTGACAGCCGGCTCATGGTAAATGCCTATCACCTCGGCTGGCACCGATTCATCGTCTTTGGCCTCCGGGGCCAGCGTTTTCATGGATGCGGTTTCGGAGCCAATACCCAGGGCGTGAGAATTGATGTATATGGGAGTTCCGGGGATTATTTGGGGTCAGGCATTGACGGCCTTTCCATCTCCGTCCACGGGAACGCCCAGGATCAGCTTGGGCAGATCATGAAATCAGGCAAGATGGTAATCCACGGCGACACGGGCCAGACGTTCATGTATGGCGCCAAGGGTGGCGAGGTCTACGTCATGGGCAATGCAGCGGGCCGGCCGCTCATCAATGCAGTGGGAAGGCCACGTGTGGTTATCAACGGCACATGCCTGGACTATCTGGCAGAATCGTTTATGGCGGGTGATCCCCACAACGGCGGTGGTTTCGTGGTGCTGAACGGGATTGCGTTCGACAATGATGGAAACGTCCTGCCCCAGGAAACGCCGTACCCTGGTTCCAATCTGTTCTCCCTTGCCTCCGGAGGGGCGATTTACGTGAGAGATCCGCACAGTCAGGTGGATGAGCAACAGCTCAACGGGGGAGAAATTGTCCCCCTGGATGAAAAGGACTGGAATCTGATCCGCCCCTATCTCGAAGAAAATGAGCGGGTTTTTGGTATTTCCATTGAAAAAGATCTCCTGACCGTGGGAGGGGAAGTGCAAGGCCCCCTGGATGTGTATCGAAAAGTGAGACCAATCCAGGAGCACGCGGTTGAACGGGACGGCCTGGAGGAGTGGGGGAAGTAGGGTTTACTTCTGGGCTGCATAGCGGGAAAGGACCCTCAGGAAGCGGATGCATCTGCCTGCTTCTGCCGAGCCGATCCCACGGCCCCTTGAGGCTACCCAGCGGCCAATTTTATCGTTGGGATACCTGAGATCAAAGCCTGCAAGGATCTGATCAAGCAGTTCGTATGGCCCCAGTATCTCCTCATCATAGATTCCTCCAAAGCCCGGAGAGGGCCGCTGGCGAATGATTTCTCCGGGAAGGCCTAAATAGCGGGCCACGCTTTTAACCTGCGTCTTGTAAAGTCCTGAAATGGGGGAAAATCTCCCATCCGGGTATCATCCACTCCCTGTTCTAAAAAATACCCCAGCAATGCCTCGGTCCGGCTTTTCCCTTCGGCCTATCAACATGACCCGCGCCATGGATGAGATATGCCGTGAAGCGGTAGGCCACATTCCGGTTCCTTTCGACTGGTGACATCTTCACACGCTCCTCATACAAAACTCCCTGGCACCCAAATCAAATCTGAGCACAAATCCTCTCTTCTTGTCATTGCGAGCGAAGCAAAGCAATCTTACCAAGAAAAGATGGTTCATCCGGCTAAAGTGTACTTTGAGAAAATTTAGGTGTTACAGGCTATACCCCTTTTTCTTCGATTCTGAGCCTCCCGGGCTGGTATTTTCAGTGACTTATCCACGGGGGAGACTTGCCCCCTCCGCATTCCAGTCCTCAAAAAAAAGCGTCCTGAGGACCTGGCTGCGATTTCCCCCATAGATAAGTCACGAAGAAAAAGAAGCATATCCTGTTCGGGCTTTTTGGGTATCCTTGATTTCAAAAGTACGCAAGATCCGGATGAACCAAAAAGATGGCTTGCCGCTGATTCTTTACATTTGGACCGGAGCATTGTATAGGAGGATGCATATATGCTCCGCAATAATGACACTCTGACGCAAAAATGAGAGGGACAGTCATGAGAAAGAAATGGTTTTGCCTGTTCGTATTGCTTATCCTTGTGTGCTTTTCGGGCTGCAAGCGCGAGAATGGAGAGAAGCCTGAGATACTTGCCCGGATAAATGACTACAATCTCACCCTTGATGAATTTCAAAAGCAGCTTGCTTCCGAGATAGAGATGGACAAGGAGTTCAAACTGACACGGGGTGCGAGAAAGGCGTTCCTGGGCGAAATCATCAAGAAGGAAATCCTGATCCAGGAGGCACGGAGATTGAAGCTGGATACCAGGGAAGCGTTCAGGAGGGCCATTGAGCGGTACTGGGAATCAACGTTGATCAGGGACCTGCTCGCGCTGAAGGCAAAGGATATTGCGGAGAAAACATATGTTTCTGAAGAGGAAATCAACGCACGCTACAAGGCCATGAAGGCGGCGGACGAGACGCTCCTCCCCCTGAACGACGTGAGAGAAGAGATCAAGAAGAAACTGAAAGAAGAGAAAAAGACAACGCTGCTGGAGGAGTGGATCAATGACCTGAAAAAGAAGGCGGACATTAAGATTAACGAAAAGCTGCTCTAGTACCCATTTATAAATGGCTATTTTTTTCGATATCGTCGTTATGCTCAAATTTTTTGGAAAAGGAGACGGCAATGTCCAGGGAAAGCGGAACTCACAGGAGAAGAAAATATTTCATCAAGAAAGATTTCCAGATTAAGTTTGTCCTGGAATTCTGTGGCGTGGTGCTGGGAGGGGTTGTGATCTCCACTGCACTGCTTTTCTTTTTTTCCCAGGATACCCTCACTTCCTCATTCAGCCATTCCCGCCTCGTGATCAAGAGCACCGGTTCGGCAATTCTCCCCGCAGTCATTTATACCAATCTTATCGTTCTCGGCCTGATAAGCCTGGCCGTCATTTTTGTGACCCTGCTTGTTTCTCACAAAATAGCGGGGCCGCTATTTCGTTTTGAAAAGGAGCTGCAGGATATTGCAGCGGGGAACCTGCGCACGAAGATGTCGCTGAGGAAACAGGACCAGATGGTAGAAGTGGCGGAAGGCCTCAATCGCATGGTTGAGACCCTGCGCGGGAGGGTCGTTAAAATCCGTGATGGAATAGCTGAAGTAAAAGAGACGGCCATAGCGCGAAATGCCCCGGATGTGGTGATTGGTCAGTTGTCCCAGGTGGAGAAACAAATTGAGGACACTTTTGTGCTGTGATACAGCAATGATATTTTCCCGTCTGCAATGCAGGAGCCGTGGAAAAGGGAGGAGACGGTGCATACCTCCTCTTGGCATGAAGAAAATTGTTGTCGCGTCGCTGGCACTCCTCTTTTTCTTGCCGGAAGGCAAGGCGTCTGGTGATGAGGTCAAAGATCTGCAGTGGCAGGCCGTTGAAACCAAACACACTATCATCCGGTACAAATCCCCTGAAGACCTGAAGCGGTTCAATCACGGAATAAGATTTTCAGCTGAAAATCACCGGGTTCTGCTGTTCTCATCTTCCCGGCATGGAAAAGATCCGGCAGAGGAAACAGGTCGGAAGGTGGATGCCGTATTTGAAAGGGTCCAGCAAATACTTGACATGCGGAAGAGCATGGAAAAAGTAATGATTGATGTTTATCACGACAGCAGTCAACTGCACGCGGCCTTTTTCCAAATCTACCGACAACCCTGCCGGATTCGGGCCTGGTACCGGTACTGGAACAATACAATATATGTAAATGCGAGAGATCTCCACGAGGGGATGCTTGCCCATGAAATGGCACATGCCATTATTGACCACTATATGGTTGTTCGGCCTCCCCGTGCCACGGCGGAGATTCTGGCCAGGTATGTGGACCAACACCTTGAGGAGTAGGGATTGATGAAGGAAAGGGAAAAGAAAGTACTCCTGTTTCTCTCGGGGTGGCTCACCCTGATTCTGCTTCTCCTGTTGCATTTCCCGGCGTGTTCTCCCCGGTCTTACCAGATAAAGAGAGCCGAACTCCTTTACAATAAGGGGCAGATACTGGAAACAAAGGGGCGCTCTGACGAAGCCCTGGTCAGGTTCAAAGAATCCATGGCCCTGGCGGAAAAAGCGGGATTCAGGCCGGGCGTGGCCAACAACCTTAATGAGATTGCCATCATAGCCACGAACAGGGGCGAGTTCGTGAGAGGGAGGGAATTGTTTACCAGGGCCTTGGAGATCTATAAGGAAATGGGCTGGAAAACCGAGGTATCCAAGTCATTGAACAACATCGCCCTCACCTATCTGAGGGAGCGGGATTTTAACCGGGCACTCACGGAATACCGGGAGCTGCTGCAATGGGATAAAGAGACTGGGAACCGGCTCGGGAATGTGATCACCCTGAATAACATGGGATTTATTTATGAACGATATCTCGGCAGGGCGGAAGAGGCGCGGACAACCTACCGAGAAGCGCTCGAGATCGCGAGGCAGTTGGGGAACCGGAAGTTCATCGAGATTCTCCGCAAGAAGCTGGAGGACTGATTGATCGGCTCGGACCCAACAAACCCAATGAACTCAACAAACCCTTTAGTATTGGAATGCAACACCGATGGCATAGGTATTGATAACGTAATCATACCGGTACACCCTTTCGTCGTCGTTGTTTGATCGGGCTTCCGTATGATCCCATTGACCGATCAGCTTCCAGCGGTCTGAAAGGTCATAACTCAAGCGAAAGTTCACCGCCCTTTCCACATCCCGTTCCAGGTCGGATTTGTATGAACCGTCCGCGAAAGCGGCCTTTCGGTCCGTGTACCTGATCTCCTGGTAGGAATAAGAGACACTCGCCGTGAGCGGGAAAAAGGCAAGGGTGTAGGAGATGTTCGGAACGATGCGGTATTGATTGTAGTCATAATAATCAGAGGTGAATTCGTCGTCAGACAGGATGATCGTCTCCATGCCGTCGTAATAATTCTGATTGCTTCTTTTGAGACCACCCCGGAGGTCCATACCCACTCTCAGGCCTCCTCCGATATCAAGCGTGTACCAGAGGTTCAGATCAACGGTATGCTGATAGTCTTCCTGGCCGTCCGAGGTGAGCACGCCATCTGAATCCACCACCTTCTTGTCATCCAGGTCCTTGTAGAGCAAAGCGTATTGTGTCTGAAAAGAAAAACCGATCGGCCTTTCGTGGCTGTATCCACTTTTCAAGAGGAGACCATCATAATCTTTTTCGTTTTTTTCAACATTCAGACCTGTGCTGAGGTCCAGGCCCGTCAGGGAAAGGAGAGAAGCATAATTGGGGTAACGCCGTTTGTAATACTGGACGGTACAGTTGAACAGGCCTTCCGGAACGATAGCCTCACGCATATCGAATTCAAGGGAACCACCCTTGTCCCGGTAATTATAGAGCCCTTCATTCCACCGCTCCGAATCGATGTCCTTGTTAAAGGTGTACGTGAGAAAAACAGAAGGAGTGAGAGAGTAACGGTCCCTTGGGCCAAAGTCTCTCCTCAGCATGGGCTGAATCGTGTGCCCCTGGAATTCCGTTCGTTCCCGTGGCCCTATTTCATCTGAATAGAAGTCCCGTTTTTTGTAATAGTGCCCATCGTACATGAAGATGAAAAAGGTCTTGTCGTCATACTTGTAAGTCGGAGCAAGGAGCAGATCAGCGCTTCCCCCGCCCACGGTCCCGGCCCCGTTGAGGCGGGAAAGGCTCAAAAAAGCATCTCCATTGGCAATGAATATCCAGCGATCCCATGGACTCCCTCCAAAGGTCTGTTCGCTCGAGGGCAATTCTTTTGCGATGACCTCCTTTGAAGATTTTTGCTCATCAGCAATGGATAGAACGGGAAAAAGGCAACAGAGTGCAACCAGGATGAGCAGCAGCAGGAAGGATGTATTCCTCCATGATTCGAAAAATTTCATTTTCACCTCATTTGAATATCTCTGAACTAAGATTCCCGAAGCTTCCAGCGAAAGACAACACTAGAAGCAGGCATGCGTGGACCTTATAGTGAAAGAGGGCATGCCCTGACCGGGCTCTGCCCTCCGGTCAAAATCCCCTAATTGCTTTTTCTTTTACTTCGGGGAATTAATCATAATTGTTGCTCTCTTTGTTTTTCCAGAGCATCCGTGACATGGGGATGTATACCACGTCAATGGGTTTGTCAAAGTAATTTGCTTCCCGGTCAACGGCGATTTCCAGGTTATTATCCCCGATGTTGGGTGATCCCCACCAGTCTTCATTGACCCGCAGCGCGTCCCACATGTCCGCCAGATCAACTGCTTCCACAGGGTCGTTCCCGTAGTCGTCCAACTTGAAAAAAGCCACATTGATCTTCGAATCACCGGCGAATGTATAGTTGAATCCGGCGCCTGAAACTTTTTCCACGCCATAAGAACCTTCGGGAAGGAGGACCTTGTTCGTTGGATACAGTTCAGGATCGGACAGCACATCAGTGTAATGGTAGCCGTAGGAATGCATCCCATTCTTGAGGGACGAGAGTTCCAGTTCTTCTCCCATAACGAATTGGTGGATGAGGCAATAGGCCTTTTCGCCAAACCAACGGGATTCCTTCAGGTACTCGCCGGATGGGTTGGTGAATTTGACATACATCTGATCAAGATCGGGGCTGCTGTAATCGGTGTTGATCCATTTCACTTTTCCGTCGGTTTGGGTCCCCAGCCATCCTCCCCACGGGAGACTGCGCAAGTCGCCCTGGTACTCTTGTTTGAACGTGGTGGTAAAATCCATGGTGGAAAGCCCTGCCAGGTCTCCCGCGTCCTGCCCGCGCAGTGCCACGTTGAGTACCTGAACGGTCTTGTTGTCGGGCCGGAGGATATACTGCTGTGCCCGCACCCAGTTGCCGTTCCGGTCCCTGGTCACCCGGCCTGCCTGAGCATCGGCCTCCTGCGCGAACAGGGCGTCCCGGGCCCGGATATCATCGCACTGAAGCTGGTTCTTGATGGTTTCCACGCGGAGCTTCATCGCGTCCGCGTCCCGGGCGATCTCAATGATTTTCTCGTTCACACGGTCTTCTTCTACCTGGACGGCGTAAGCCAGGAGCCCGTTCCCGTTGATCGTATTCAGCGTATTGAAATCGGTGAAAATCTGAAAGCCGCCCCATTCGCTATTCTGGCCGACTGTCTGGAGCCCGTATTTATATTTATAGTCCCACCTGATTGGCCAATTTTCTATTCCGGGGAAAGCATCGTTGGATGCATAGGTAGGCGGAAAAGGGGGACCTACCACGAACTCCTCGCCGTCAACCCTGGCGAGAAGATCCGGGTCTCTCAAGTTGATGATGGCCATATCGAGGCTGGTTTCCTTCTCATCCAGCCCCAGCGAATCCACGACCATGTCCCGTGTCCCGGCGGTCACCGTGTACTTGTTGTCCCCGTCGGGCCTGAAGATCAGAAAATGATCGGCCAGGTCGAATCCCTGATCCTGGGAGTCGCCATTCTTATTGAACATTTCATAAATCCACAGGTAGTCTGTGGTATCATCATAAATCCTTTCCCCCGATTCCTCTGAAAGATCCACAGGGGCCAGTCCTCGAGGTTGTCCAGGCCCGGGATGGTTTTCACTCCCGTCTCCGGGGACCAGACCAACAAAAGCCTGATACTGGTCATACGGCAGTTGTACATTTCCATAGCTGAAGAGGATCCAGTCGCTCTCATTGCTGTCAGGATTCGTGTAGAGGGTTGATGAAAACGGGGCCGTAGGCGCGTCTTTGGCCGTATTATAGGCGTACCTGAAAAAGTCACTGGTGCCGGTTACCGTGGGAGGATCAAAAACTTGGTCAACCGAAGGAAAATTCCCTCCCTCATCAGCTTGGAAAGAAGGGCTTCCGTCATGAGACATGATCCAGAGCGGCGCGATAAATGGGGGATATGCATCAAGCTGTTCAAGGGTATTGCCAGGATTGGAATGAAAATAATCGCTGGACAGAAAGAGAATCCCGTTTTTCCCGTCAACGACAGCTGTGGGGAGAAGGTATCCTTTGCCATAGTAGATGAAATTCCAATTGTCCGGTATTGGCGGTATGGGGGGAATGGGCGGTACAGGATGATCAGGATTTGTCGGTTGTACCACTATCGGCTTCTTGTACCTTTCCCGGTCGTCGTTCAAATCACGCCCGGTTACCAGGAGGTCCTTTCCCGTTTCATAGGCCTCCGGCTGGCAGAACCCTTCGGGGAGTTCGTCAACGCTCTGAAGCAGGGCAACAACAATGTTTCTGTATGAAGTGTCTTCTGCCAACTGCTGCAGCAATTTGTTTAACAGTTCTTTTGCGGCCTTGTTCAAGGCCCGCTCGGCATCCTCGGCCTCTACCACGATACCAGGCCTGCCAATCTGGGAAATTTCTTTCTGGAGCCCAGAAACAGTTTTGAAATCATCAGGAATCTGCATGTCCTTTTTCTGTTTCAGGAAGGTGATGAGACAATTAACCCTTTCTTCGACAACATCGGAGGCGAAGGCCATCTTTTGGGCCTGGACATTGGCCCGAGCGACCGGAACGGCAAGCAAGTATGTGACGAGAACACAGAGAAACAACAAGAGAACGGGCTTGATGGGGTGCTGCTTCATGATTTTTTCTCCTTGGGTAATGTGTTGTGACCGGGCCGAAGATTGTTGCCCGCGTACGATCATGTAAGGCAACATCGGGGCCAAAAAGAGAAAAAAGAAGAAAACGGCATATTTACTAGTTATATAAGCAAGTTAAAAGAGTCAGAATTTCCCAGGGGGGAAATCCGTTTATTGTTCCCCAGGTTTATAGGTAGAATAACTATAACTAGTGGTAACGAATTACATAGCTTGGTTAGGCGTGCGTTGCTTGCGAAAGAGTGACTTGTGCTTTCCATACCCCAGATGATAGTGGAAAATCAAGAAGATAATACTTGATGGGATAGGACGGAAAAGAAAAAGGTGAAAAGAAGTGATTCCTGTGCCTGATGCATGATGCATGATGCAACCTGGATCATGCATTGAAAAGAACGAACTGGTGTAACTGGCGGCTTTACTTTTCGAGCAAAGTTGAATATGTTTGGGCCATGGAAATCCAGAGAACCCGCGAGACATTCGATGCGGCTGTCATTGGCGGGGGGCCGGGCGGTGCCACCGCTGCCAGATATCTCGCACGGCAAGGGTTCAGGGTTATTCTGTTCGAAAAAGACAAGCTTCCACGCGTAAAGATCTGCGCGGGTGGAATCATCCCAAGGGTTCTGCGCGGGTTGCCCGAGCAGGCGGCGAGCGTCATCGAAAAACATTGCACCCGGGCGGAGGTGCACGTGGTTGATCAAGGGCTTCGTTTCCTGGTCAAGAGAGCCGTACCTATCGTCTCCACGACCATGCGCGACAGGTTTGACTTTGCCCTGGTAAATGCCGCTGAAGAAGCAGGTGTTCGCGTTGTTTCCAAGTGCAAGGTGCTGGATTTTTCAGAAAACAGGGATTGCGTTGAAATTTTAACTGCCAAAGGAACGTTTTCATCCCGGTTTCTGGTGGGCGCGGATGGTGCGCTGAGTCTCGTAGCCCGAAAGGCGGGTTTTGAGAAACAGGGGCATCTCGTGCCGGCTTTTGAAACTGAAGTCGGGGTTGCCCCTGATCGGCTCCGTACCTATGATGGTGTCGTCCGTTTTGATTTCGGTATTGTTCCGAGAGGGTATGGTTGGGTATTCCCGAAAAAGGAGCATCTTTCCATAGGGGTGGGTCAGATGCGGAAGGGAAGCCTTCATCTTGAGAATACCCTGGAAAAATACCTCCGATATCTCGGGATGGAAGACTCCGTGGTTTTCTCGAAAAAGGGATTCGTGATCCCGGCCATGCCACGGCGCGATGGTTTTGTCAGAGGGCGCTCTTTGCTGGTGGGAGACGCGGCCGGCTTGGTTGATCCAGTCACCGGTGAAGGGATCTCTGCGGCCATTGAGAGCGGAAAAATCGCCGCGGCCGCCCTTGAAAAAGGCGTGTTCCGGCCGGACCAGGTCAAGGTGTATTATGAGGAAGTACTCCAGAAAAAGATCGTTAGAGACCTGAAATGGGGCTGGTTCGTTTCCCGTCTGGCATATGATTATCCGAAGATAAAGTCATGGCTCTTCCGTGTCTCTGGCGAGCAAATGTGTGAAACGATGGCTGATATCATCTTCGGCAGGAAGACCTACCGGTCGGTATTCTCCAATCCCCTGACATACATGAGATTGTTTCTTCCGGTGCGGAAGTAAAGAGAGAAAGAGGAAGGTAAAAGGAAAAATGCAAAAGGAAGGAGGAGGTTGGTCATGAAAAAGTGGATTCTGGTCTTGGCGGGATTGTCGTTGGCACTTGGGGTGAACGCGTACGCGGCAAATCCAGAAGGGGATAACATCCTTGGAAAGTGGTTGACCGCGAATGGAAAATCCGTTGTCGAAGTCTCCCACTGCGGGGATGCCTACTGCGGCAAGATCGTATGGCTCAAAGTACCCCTGAACAAGGAGGGGAAGGAAAAGGTTGATGAAAAGAATCCGGACGAGTCCTTGCGGAACCGGAAGATTGTGGGCTTGGAAATTCTCAAAGGTCTCCAGTACAAGGGTCCCAATAAGTGGGGAGGAGGCAAGATCTATGACCCGGACAAGGGCAAGACCTACAATTGCAAGGCTTGGATGGAGGAAGGAAGCCTGAAATTCAGGGGGTATATCGGATTTTCCCTCCTCGGGCGAACTACCACTTGGACAAGAAAATAATCCAAAGAGGGGACGTTCTTCACAAATTACACAAACTCAGGTATGAGGACAAAAAAACCGGAATTAGTGTCTCTTTCGGGGATGGTGGAAACCCCTCGCCTTCAGGCGAAGAAAAGTTTATATTGTCGCCATGCGACTTTATAAACTCGGAGCCCATACAAAGACGGACCTGAAGGTTCATGTAATCTGGATTCCAAAATACCGCAAAAAGGTGTTAACGGGACCAGTTGCGGTTCGAACGTGTGACATACTGCGACAGATAGCGATGGAACATGAGATTGAAATTATCTCAGGCAAGGTTGCCAGTAACCATATTCATATGTTCCTGTCGTATCGGCCTACGCAGAATATCAGCAAGATCATGTAGTGGTTAAAAGGCATAAGCTCGCACATTTTGCTTCAGGAGTTTCCGCATTTGAAAAAGCAATTCTGGGGTCGACATCTTTGGGCTCGAGGCTATCTCGCGGTAAGGTCTGGCAACATCACGGACGAAATGATTCAACAATATATCGAGGAGCAAGAGGGTGAGCCCGTGGTTGACAATAGTCGATTTCAAATCGACCCCTCTTAAACCCCTCGTCTTATAGACAAGGGTAGTTTAGTGTAAAAAGTGAAGAACGTCCCCAACCCGCTGTAGATTGTCCGCGAGAAATGCGGGCTAACTATCTCAAAAAAAGGGCTTGCGGTTTATCACTGCAAGCCCTTGGTGTTTCTGGTGCCGAGACACAGAATTGAACTGTGGACACGGGGATTTTCAGTCCCCTGCTCTACCGACTGAGCTATCTCGGCTGATGTGAGAACGATTATAGTGATTCAGCAATGACAGGTCAAGCCAAAATTGTGCCTGTCCCGGAAAAGTAAAGGGCAGGTCAGGAGTCGTCAATATCAAATTCGAGGTCCTCCAGGTCTTTGGTGATTTCATCCCAGACACCTTTTGCTCCGGGGGGCGTCTTTGTGCTGGACTCGACGGAAGAAGTCGTCTCTTCCTGGTTTTTTGCCGGATTCGATTGGGTAAGGATGTTGTATTGCCCGACCTTGTAACCCTTGAGATCATCCGGTGAGAACAGTTCATCCGGTTCTCCGGGAGTCGGCTCCGGGAGGGCAACCGGGGGTTCCGGGATCACTTCTTCATCGGGTTGCACCTCTTCCTCAACCGGTTCTGGTTCCCCCATATCGAAAGAATCAAAGAGTTCTTCAGGTTCTTCCACCTCAGGGGAAGACTCGGTTTCCAGCGGTTCAACGGCGTCCATCTCCATCGTCATGGCTTCTTCGTCAGGCTCTTTTTCTTCCACCGCTTCCGACCTCTTGTCGGCCTCGAGGAGATCTTCTAGTTCCAGTGAAAGGGTTTCTTCATCGAGGGGGGAAGCGTATGTTCCCGTGGATACCTCCACCAGTTCATGTTCGACCGGGGGTTCTTCTCTTTCAAATTCAAGGTCTTCGATGGGAAGCGTCTCCCCCTCAGGGGGGACAGTATACGATTCCGGGGTAGCTTCTTCAGGTGAAATTTCTTCCAAATCGATTTCCAGGGAAGGTGCTGTTTCCAGTTCCATATCCAGATCTGGCCCTCCTTCCAGGGGGACCGCAGCTTCCTGGGCGCCGGCTACGATTGCGGCCTTGCTGAGTTCCATACCCACCTGAGAATCCCCGGTCTGGGCAAGGACACTCGCCAGCAAGAACGGAGGCTCAGGCTCGAAAGGAAGGTGGTTCATTTTTTCCCGCTCAGATATGATGTTTCTCTGGCATTTGGGACAGATTTCATTAAAATCGAAGCTCATATATCCGCACTTTGGGCATTTCATGACTTACCCCATCTTTTCATGATTTTCAAAACCCACCTGCCGGGCCAGACCTTTTTCGATGGCATTTTTAGCCATTTTGTCACAGCGTTCATTTTGAGGGTGTCCGTGATGTCCCTTCACCCATTTCCACTCGATGGAATGGGTTTGCGTCAGAGCGAGGAGTTGTTCCCACAGATCCCTGTTCAGGACCGGTTGTTTCCGAGAATTGTGCCAGTTTTTCTTGATCCAGCCGTCCATCCATTCCTTCATTCCTTTTACCACGTAGTTGGAGTCGGTAATCACCCTGACCATGCTCGGCCTCTTGAGCATCCGCAATGCCTCAATGACGGCCGTTAATTCCATGCGATTATTGGTGGTGTGTGGAACATACCCCGAAATTTCCTTTTCCTTTTCTCCAAACTTCAGGATAACTCCGTATCCGCCGGGACCTGGGTTGCCAAGACAGGAGCCATCAGTGAAGATCTCAACAGTTGATGTTTTCCCGCTCCGCTGGCCTGATGCTTGTTTTCTTTTCAATGGCACGATGCTGGCGAAATCCTTCGGTCGCTTAGCCGGCGCTGCCGGATGAAAGGCCGGCACGCTTTTTCTCGAAACGTCCCCTGATGTAAATGATTATTTCGGGCTTCTCAGGGTAGTTGGTTTTCAGTTTCAAGACACCATGAAATCTTCCGGCTGTTCCCGGGATACTGGTCAGCCGGACCAAGAAATGCCGTCCCTGCTCCGTTTCCTTGATGGAATAGGAAATCCTGTCAACAAGATCAAATGATGCCGGTTCTATTTTTAGCGGCTTTTCGAGTCCTGCCGCTATATTGACAACGCGCGTGATTCTCTGATTCATAGGTCCAAACAGGTAGACATAGCGAGAGGAAACACGGATGGAGACCTTTACAAAGGCCTTTATTCCCACCTGGGCATACTTGTTTGTTGGATCATTACTGATAATCCTGGCACTCTTGTGAATTTTGCCCTGGTACCCGCTCGTCCGAACGCTGAGTGTTATGATTCCCTCTCCACCGGGAGGGATAGCCCGATCAAAATGGGCGACGCTGCACCCTCACCCGGGCCTCACATTCTTGATTTCAAGGGTGGCATCACCGCTGTTATACACTGAAAAGGTATGCTTGACGATTTTTCCCTCATCTATTTCTCCTGTGTCGAAAATGGGTTCTTTGATGACCAGTTTTGGCTTCTTGGTCTCCTGGGCCCACGCCAAATGACAGAAAAAGCAGGAAAGAGCAATTACACATGCAATGGAAATAAGACTTTTTTTCATCATTCATTCCTCCGAAAGGGATGTCAGTTCACGCGGTATATTGTTGCACGATATCATTACCAAGCTTATACGTCAGCATATCCAGGGTGACGGTAAAATCGATGTTTTCAACCAGGCAACACTCCGGGACGGTGATCCTTGCAGGTGAAAAATTCAAGACTGCATTGATGTGCGCCCTCTGAAAGCGATCGGCGATGCCCTGGGCGGCAGATGCGGGGGTCGTGATGACACCGATTTCTATGTTCAGGTCCCTGGCGGTTTTCTCCAATTCCTCAATATCCCTGATTTCGATGCCGACAGGACTGATCTTGCCTACTTTTCTGGGATCAATATCAAAGGCTG
>Ga0307424_1000954_pt1 | contig 15424 bp, 12 predicted proteins | sample SalMarWE160320MG_FD_202157 | JGI IMG/M metagenome (GOLD analysis project Ga0307424, IMG submission 202157) | Salt marsh sediment microbial communities from the Plum Island Ecosystem LTER, Massachusetts, United States - WE1603-20 | ecosystem: Environmental > Aquatic > Marine > Intertidal zone >... | reverse complement strand
GCTGAGGGTGGTTCTTTCGCCGATTCCAGAGAGCCACCACCCGTAAAGGTGATCGGTGACTAGCACAGAATCTTCTGGGGTATTGTTTCTTATCCACTCCAGCCCATAGGCTTCAGGCTGCTGTATTGTTGAGTACCAATTCACTCGTTGCATGGCGTCGCTTGGAAATATGGACCACAGAGAAACCATGATGAAACTAAAGAGGATTGCAATAGAGGCTACTACAGGAAGCGTCTTTTTGATTCTGCTCCATTTTATGTTAACGAATTTGTTGATTGCAATTGATGTGTAGCGGAAAAGATAGAACAGCCCTGCTGATATTATTATGATTCCTGGAAAGTCAATGAAGTACATGAATCTTGAGTAGTCAGTGAATATGCCGAAAATGTAGGCTTGAGTCATAACTATGGGCACAAAATACCATGCCATCAGCATCAGACCCACCCTGTCAAAAACTCTCTTCCTAGCTGCTTTCAGCATCAAGAGTGTTGGGATAAGCGCAACAATCAGAGCCAATATTGCGGGTTCGACGGAGCGGTTTGCTAGAATCAGGTTTCTGTTGGCATCCAGTCCTCCAAAGAGGCTCCCTTCGGATGAGGCGCCCACATAGAAGCTGATGACCCTCAGCAGCCACGGCGCTACCAACAAAGCTCCCAGCGCTACTGAAACAGTGAAGAAGCGTAGCGTGCCCAAGATTTTCATGTCCTTGAGTTTCCTGATTTTTCCTATTAGCAACAAAATGAAGTATAGAGCCAGGATTGGAAAGAAGACAGATAGGCTGAATGTGTGCGTTATGATTAGGGCTCCAAAAAGCAGTATTCCCATCAGCAGATGGAGAAGGTTTGGCTGCTCGATTTCCCTGAGAAACAGATAGAAGATTACCACAATCAGGGCAAGGGACACCACGTTAGTGTAGCCGCCCCAGCTTAGCATCTCAAAACTTAACGCCGAAATCGTTGCAAAAAAGGCTGCCAGCAAGCCCGCATTGTGGCTTCTCCAAACCCTTCTGGATATCAGATAGGCGGAAAAAACTATGATTGAGCTGAAGAAGAGGGCGGTGATTAGCTGGGCAAGGAGCAGCGGCATTCCTGACAAGAGAATCAGGGTGGACACAAACAAGTGGAATCCCGGAGGCGTTACAAGGGGTTCTCCTCCCATGTGGTATGGATTCCATGTGGGCAGTTCTCCCCTGTCCAGTATCAGGTTTATGATGCTGCCGTGCAAGCCGATGTCCGAGCCCGGCGGGTACTCGTTATGGAAGATAACGGCTACCCTACACAGGAACCCGAAACTGAATATGAGCAGGAGCAGCAGAGTTGTCCTATACCTCGTCTTGAACCACCAGCTAAACTGAATTGACTACCTTCTTTTCAGTTGAACACGATTTATTGCTTTCCCAAAACACAACCCGCTTCCCCGATCATATTAGGAGCCTAATAACAGAAGATTGTTGAAAACAGTCTTTTTTCTGGAAAACCGCAGAACAACAAAAAGTATTTTCCAGTCTGAAACAGCTGAAACATGCCCTCTTAGTGAGGGGGAGCATATTACAAAAGATATAAAGGAATCATGTAACCGTTTAGATTTGAAGATGGGCCCGTGGTCCAGTTGGTTAACTCCATGTGAGGCCAAAAGACGCTTCCCTCACGCGGAAGAGATCGCCGGTTCAAATCCGGCCGGGCCCACCATCTGTTCTGCCGAGCTTTCAGAGGTTTTCCCGAATTTTTTGTGCAGTCTCATCCAATTCGGTTCTCTCAGAGGCTGCACGTCCATGATGCCCCACCCAGACTCCAGATTTGGAGCTGGCAGGTATAACATGAAAATGAAGATGGAACACCACCTGACCTGCAGCCCTGCCATTAAGCTGGATGACCTTTATTCCGTCTGCGTCAACAGTTTTCTTTACAGCAACACAGACGCGCTTAACAACCGCTATCAATTTAGTTAATGTTTCTTCGGGAACTTCACAGATGGTTTCCCAATGCTGCCGAGGAACAACTAATGTGTGGCCAACGTTGACAGGATTCAAATCCATAAACGCCAAAACGTCCTCGTCCTCGTAGACTATGCTTGCCGCTGCTTTGCCTGACACTATGCCGCAGAAGGGACAGGTTTCAGCCATTTTTTTTTCACTTCCCGGATAGTTCAGCCTTGTTCGTGCAGGGGTTAATAGTTTACGGTCAGCGGAGGTAGGGTTTTTCAAAAAGCTTAAAAAACCAGTTGTGGTCAATGTTCTGAATGGCGCCGAGGTAGCTCAGTTTGGGAGAGCACTCGACTCAACAGCAACCGTTGTTGAGGGTGAAGCTGAAGACCGAGTTGTCGCTGGTTCAAGTCCTGCCCTCGGCACCACCATTCTGTTTTAGTATCTAAAGCATACTCTTGATTTCAGTGAGTAACGCATCAGGATCGTCTTTTCAGAATTGTGTAAAGCGCAAATATGACTGCCAAATAGGCAGCTGTTCTGATTACTATCAGGAAGATTTCCAATGCATCTTTTAGTCCAAGAATTGTTGCCAAGTGGGAAACGCCGAATAGACCAAAAGCTATGCCGATGTAAAGGGGTGCAGGGTCGCCCTTTTTTCTGTAACCAAAAATTCCCAACAGAAGTATTATGATGCAAAGCGTCAAGTTCACGACATAAATGGGGTCCAGCACCAATGCCATGAAACACACCGGTCACAAAATTTCATGTTTTACGTTATTAACATTTGCCGCATCCCGATGTGGCTGTTGACTGCTTTTGGAAGGGTCTAGAATTAGGGTAGCATCTATCTAGACAGGAGTACCGGATGTGGCGTGCTGCTATTTTTTGATTTGCTTGTAGACGAGGTAGATTACTGCCACGATTATGATCCAGAATACGATGTCGGCTAGCAGGTATAATCCAGACCCATAAAGCGAGTATTCGTCAGGAGTTCCGGGAACGACGTAGGTCACCTTTTTCAGCCAAAGCAGAGGCAGACCATAACCTGTTATCGATGCGCCTAAACCCACGGTCATGTCTGCCGAATATAACACGGTCAACAGCGTAATAGCTATGCCACCTATAACCAGCAGCACGATTGCTTTCCAGTTCATTTTCATTATCTCTTGAACACCCCACAATAAGTTGTATTTATGAATATAATCTGTAGTTAAATTGAAGCGTTTTGTTTTTAACGTTTGCGGAGGCACAACCAAAAAATAGCACCCAATCGACCCGCCAACGAATAGACAACCACACACTGAGCCTGCTGAGAGTCGCGTGCCCTTCACGGAAATACATGCTAAAAAAAGAACTGCATAAACTTTATAGAAAATCAATAAGGTAATTGCCACTGGAGGGCTTACTTATTGCCAGAAACCTTTGAGGCTGAAACTAAAAGGGGGGCAACGTGGAGACAGCCAGTCGGTTGTGCAATTTCAACAATCGTGTGCACGGCTCTGGCCATATGGGCTGTTATCGAGGCTCCTGTTCCGCCGGCGCCGGGCGTTTCTGGGCTGTATGTTGCCGCAGCCGTTTTTGTTCCTTTGGCGCTTTGGTTCGGCGTCTGGGGAAGCATAGCAGGATATCTGAGCTGCGTCTTCATGGCACTCTATGTGGGTTATACACTAGATTTTGCTCTTGTCTGGTCACTGGCGGACCTCTTTGAAGGCTTAATTCCGTTACTGGTATTTAGAGCACTGAAAGCTGAGCCGAATTACACCTTCAAAAAGCCCCGAATCACGTATGGTTTGACTGCTCTACTATTGACAGTTTTTGTTGCTTCGGCTGTGGCAACAATCCTGACTCTAACAGAAGTCTTCATTATGACCTTCGCGGCTGCCCTCATCATATTGACGGCGCAGACGTTTGTGGAAGACCAGAAAACATGGATTATGTGGATAATCTTCGGCGTCTTTATTGCCAGCGCGGTTTCTGGAATCTTTGGAGTAGGAGCACTGGCAGCCTTCGGCAAAATTCCCATGGACATTTTTCCAACAGTGCTTTTCGGATGGGTCTTCGGCGACGTCATTGTCCTGTCAACAATCGGAACCACCTTAATGGTCGCCCTGACTCCGGCTATAAAGCGAACACACGCCTACGTCAAAGGATACTTCTCCTAACAACTTCTTTCGGCGCCAGAATGTGAGCGCCAGCGATGTGCATGCCAGATGAGGCTTATATACAAAAACTGACGGTTGTTACATGTCATGCAGATTGTCCTGATTCAGCCTCAGTCTGGAACGCCATCCTTGAAGGTTCCGCCCCTCGGTTTAGCATACATAACGGCTGTGCTGAAAAGAAACAACATTGAAGCAAAAATTGTTGACTTGACCGCAGAAAACATAGACCTCAGCACATATCTAAGCCATGAAAAACCAGACGTCATCGGAATCTCCTCAATCGTCACAAACGCCCGCAACGCACTCAAAATCGCTGAAACCACAAAAAAGATTCTTCCCAGAAGCTTCGTGGTGATGGGCGGTCCTTACCCCAGCATGATGGGAAACCTCCTCTTGGCGAGACACAGAGAGGTTGATGCCGCGGTTGTGGGTGAGGCGGAATTCGCTTTTCTTGATTTAGTTAAATGGTTACAGGACGGAAAGCCGTTAGATGCTGTTGATGGAGTGATTTTCAGGAAAGAAAACAAGATTATGAGCAACCCGCCGCCAAGCCCCATAAGCCCGCTGGACCAAATCCCGTATCCTGCAAGAGAAGAACTGAAAATGGGTTTGTACGGCGAGAATGCGGGAACAATATTCACGTCCAGGGGGTGCCCTCAGCAGTGCGTCTTCTGCAGCCGCCCAGTGTTTGGAAGACGGTGGCGTGGTCACAGCCCAGAGTATGTTTTGAAGGAAATAGAGCACCTGATGAAGGGGTATGGAGTGTCTACTCTGAGTATTCTTGACGATAACTTCACGGTCAACTTGGACCGTGCAGAAAGGGTTCTTGACGGAATAATAGCAAAAAAATGGAAGCTTGCCATCTACTTCTGGAATGGCATGCGAGTGGACCACATGACAAAACAGTTGCTGACGAAACTGAGGAAGGCTGGATGCACAGCAATCAACTTCGGCGTTGAAGCGGTAGACCCAAACGTGATAGAGGGCATAAAAAAGGGTGTGAGTCTAGAGCAGATAGAGCAGGCAATAAAGCTGAGCCGCGAACTGGGTATCCGAGCCAACGTTTTTCTGATGATTGGGAACCCCGGAGACACGGCAGAATCGGCTGACAAAATCATCGGTTTTGTTGACAAACTGCATGTTGATGGCGTGCATTTGAGCATGGCGACTCCTCTTATGGGAACAGGGTTTTGGGATTGGGTTGAAAAGAATGGGCGGTGGCTGGACTGTGACCATGAGGAGTTGCTGGATTGGCCTATAGACGACAATGACGAAGCCTATCCTGTGTTTGAAACCTCTGACTTTTCTGCTGATGAAAGAGTCAGAGCCTACAGGAAGACAAGAATTATCCTAAAGGAGAAGGGTCTGCTCCTCTAGTTCTGGGGCTAAAGAATAAAATAGTCAGAAAGCTATTGGTGACAATACAATCAAAAGGGGCTACATGAAACAAAGCCGTAATGATACCAAAGAGAGGCTGGAGACATTCATGAAACGTCAACACTTGGCACTCATCGTGGCGGTTACAGCGGTAATCGTCATCAGTTCAGCAGCAGTTGCCCTAGTAAGCAACAGCCCAGCATCTTCTGAGCCAGCAAATTACACATACACTGTAGTCAACGTGTATCCTCATGACCAAACTGCTTTCACAGAGGGACTGGTTTTTGAGGACGGCGCACTCTATGAGGGAACAGGACGTTGGGGTCAATCTACGTTGCGCCGCGTAGATTTGGAGACCGGCACCGTAACTCAGCTTCACTCTTTAGATAACAACCTTTTCGGCGAAGGAATCACAATCTTCGGAGACAGAATCATCCAATTAACATGGACGTCGGGGAAAGGCTTTGTTTATGACGAAAGCTCGTTTGACCTGCTGCGAGAGTTCACCTATTCCACCGAAGGGTGGGGAATCACGCATGACGGCAGCAAGCTGATAATGAGTGACGGAACAGCAACCCTGTATTTCTTGGACCCGGAAACCTTCCAGATTATTGGTCAGATTGAGGTGCGCGACGAAGAGCCTGTTACCAAACTAAACGAACTCGAATACATTGACGGCAGAGTCTATGCGAACATTTGGATGGAAGAAAAAATTGCAATAATAAATCCGCAGACTGGGCAGGTCACGGGGTGGATAAACTTGGAGGGACTTGAAGCGGGAAACCCGAATGCTGATGTGCTCAATGGAATCGCATACGACGCTGAAGCGGATAGGCTCTTTGTGACTGGAAAACTGTGGGCAAATCTTTACGAAATCGAGCTTCTTCCTGCAGCATAGAAGACTGTTTGTCTACTGTAAACCCTAAAAATGGGGAACAAAAAAAGGGAGAGGGAACAGCCCTCTTATTCTTCTAGGATTTTGTTTGCTTCTTCGCCGTAGGCATCCATAACGTAGGGTATTCCAGAGATTTTCGCTGCATCTTCAGTTAACGCCATCAGGTCCTTGCGGCTGATTGTGGAGAGACTGAAGTTTCTGCTTCCAGCCATCAACTGCTGCAAACCAACCCTGAACTTCTGGCAGTAAGTGTAGATGCCAACAGCACCCAACGGTATGTCCTTCATGCCGGAGCCAAACTTTTCCTTAAGCTCTTCGTAGGCAACAAAGATTTCGTTAACTTCAGTGCCATACTTCGAAACCGTCTTAGGCAAATCGCCGTCTTTCAGCCACTGTCCAATATTCTTTCCGACCATGCCCGGAATCATCAAGCCTCTTCCCATACACACAGCCTTAACGTAGGGGCTGCCCATGGCAAGCGCCTTGAACACTCCATCCTCTGACGAGAAGCCTCCAGCCATAGCAATGTCAGGAAGACGCATTCCTTTTCGTTTAAGTTTTTCACAGAACTTGTACGTGAGAGCCTGCAGGTAGAATGTTGGAATTCCCCACTCGTTCATCATTGGCCAGGGGCTCATGCCTGTGCCGCCAGGAGCGCCATCAACTGTAAGCAGATCCAGTTTCGCTTCTGCACCGTAACGTAGTGCCATAGCCAACTCCAAGGCAGAGTAAGCACCCGTCTTCAGTGTGACTCGCTTGAATCCTAAGCCACGGAGGCGATCAACTTCCTCCAAGAATGCCTCTTTAGTTACGAAACCTAGGCGGGAGTGTCGCTCAAACTCTTTGATTGCTCCTTCGTTAAATGCTGCTTGGGTTTCTTTCAGGGTAGGGTCAGGCGAAACAACGTAGCCTCTCTTCTTCAGTTCAACAGCACGCTTCAAGCTGTCTACTTTGATTTCGCCGCCAATACACTTGGCGCCCTGTCCCCACTTGAGCTCAATCGTGTCTAAGCCATGCTTTGATGAAACATACTCTGCGACTCCAAAACGAGTATCCTCAACGTTCATCTGAACAAGAAGTTCACCGTAGCCCTCATAGAATTTCTTGTAAATTGCTATTCGCCTATCCATCTCAGGCGACTTCGTGATCTTCCCCGTACTATCCAGCACAAGACCAGGATCAATTCCGCAAACATTCTCGCCACAGACAAGCGTGATGCCGGCAATGGCAGCGCCAATAGCAAAGTGCTCCCAGTTCTTCCGAGCAATCTCTGTGGAACCCAACGCACCAGTGAATATGGGCACTCTAAGTTTGACCTTTTTTGTCCATCCGTACTCGGTTTCGGTGTCCACATTAGGGAAAAGGGCAGTATCTGGCTCTGCTTTAACTCCTTCTGGAAGCCCTTTTGCGCCTCTGGCGTAGCCTTGAATGTTCAGATGGGAATAATCCACGGGGTAGTTTTTGTCTGCTCCTGCAGTTATTCCTCCGAAGGGTCCAGGGTAGAGTACCTCGCGGCCTCTGAATGATGATAACCAAATTTCGCAACCGCCTTTACATCCATCGATGCATCTTGAGCAGATTCCTGACATGGGAACAACGCTCTTGGATCGGTTGAATGTGCCGGTTGACTCGTCTGAGTTGGGTGTTCTTAAATTCATTTTGTTTCAGCTCCAATTTTTACATACTGGTATTGCGGTATACGGCAACCTCTTGCCTCATGGAGGAGGGCTCTTATAAGTTTTTTCAATGAAAGGGCACAATTAACGTTAAACATTCACTTTTGCACATTTAAAGAACCATAACTCTGAACATTCATTCATGTTCGGAGGCATGGTAGCATTTGCCTTCATGAACAGAAAAATCATCGCCACATTCGGGACAACGGTGGTTCTCTTCTTGGCTTTCTAGAAAGTTCTCCAGTTCTCTATCCCTTATTTTCCGTAGCAGGTGTGAAGTTTGCTTTCAGCGAAGGCTAAACAGCATGGCGCCTTCCGGTTTTATTTGCTATTTCTGACAGTTGGGGCACAGGTATACTTGTCCTCCGCCCAGACCCAACTGTTGTATGGCTGCTCCGCATTCGGGGCAATTCTGCTGTTTCATGTTTGGACCCATAGCTGACACGTAGCCGCCCTGCTGTCCGTGCAGGTCGCGGAAATTGTCTTTTCCTTCAAGTCTGATTCTCTCGTCTAGCACAAACCGGATGGCATCGTACAGTCTCCGCGTTTCTTCCTTATCAAGTTCAGAGGCTCGTCTCTTTGGATGAATTCTAGCCCGATATAGGATGTCCTGGAAGGTGCTGTTGCTTACCCCAACGAGAACGGCGTCTTTTCCAACCAGCACCGACTTTAACATTTTGTTCTGGTCTGCCATCCGCTTCGAAAACCGCTCAAAGGTGAAGCCTTCGTCGGCGGGTGACAGCTTCGCGGAGTCAAAGTCCCGCTTGTAGACGTAGGAGCGCTCTAGCTCGTCGTCCCTGAGTACTTGGATGATGCCCATGCTGGTTAATCGGACAGTCAGCACTGTGCCGTCGCTGAAATCAACCCGTAAATGAAAATTGGGAACGTTTGCTGCGTCTGGGTGGTAGAAGATTTCGCCGCCGTACTCGGGACCAAGAATCAGGTTGGCTCCGTTGTCGAATTTTACGAGGATCACGTTGCCCCGTGAGGCTATGGTTTCGATTTTTGAGTTGACAAGCTGATTGAAGGACGTCAAATCCTTGTCCATCATGCCGATTCGCTGTAGCCGTTCACAATCTTTAACCAGAAACGACTTCACCTGTTTGCCACTAAGCTGTTGGCTCATCTGCTCAGCAAGAATTTTGGCTTCTGGAAGCTCAACACTCACAGGATAACCTCCAATCTTTCATCTACTCTGTTGTCATGTGATATTTAAGCTCCAAAGCAACCGGAACTGTATGATGGTTTTAGCCGACAAGCAGCTCCTCGAAAAGGTTTTTCCGTTTAGCAACAATCAACGCCACAATAATAACCGCCATGATGACCTGAATCCAATAGGATCCGAGGGGGGGCTCCAAGAGCGAAGTAGATGGGGCTGGGTGTGGCGGTTATGGGGATGAAAGGCCAATAAAGCGGGTTATGGGGGTGGTTTGTCACGTCCAACAGAACATGGGAGATGTTGCCGACAAAAACTGAGAAAACTAGGGCAAAGGAGAGTTTACATTTGCTTTCAACCCTTTTCTTGTCAACATGGAAGAGGCTGCTAACCAGAGGGGGATAGACCAGAACCGTGAAGGCCACGGCAAGAACTGTTCCGATGGTGGCTGAGCCCAGAAGGCTGTGCAGAACCAGCCGGTGGGGCACCTGTGTTCCAAACAGCAGCACTATAAAGGGAATTTCGAGGTCGGGGAACATGCAGCCTACAATCAGTCCGGGCAGACTGAGCCGTCTGTCGAGTTTGTAGATGAAGTAGGCGATGGGGTAATGGAGGGGAGTTACGGGCAGATGCGGCACTTCCCAGTTTAATGTAAAAGTAACAGGGTTTTTGGAATATAAGCTAGCAACAGAACTTCTGCTTCAGAAAAAAAGAGGAGGGGGTGTGGGAGGGGTTTATGGGCGGGTTGCTGTTACTGTTGGGAACAGTATGTATTTTCCGTGCGAGTAGTTTTCTCCAAAGAGACCGATAGCTTTCCAGTTGCCGCATCGGTACTTGCCCCAGAAGAATTCGCCGTCATAGAATCCCGCAAAGATGCCGTTGCCGTATATTCCCCAGCAGCGCTTGCCCAGGTTGTCTTGTCCAACGAAGTAGCCGTTTCCAACATAGCCCCACATGATGTGCTTGCCATCGTGGGTATATATCAGGAACCTGACTCTGCAACATATTTGGGCATCAGTTTCTTCGTAGGTTTCAGGCACCATAGCTTTTATGTCATCAACTTCCATCGCTTCTAGGTCATCAAAGGTGACGTCTTCTTCCAGTTTGTCAACTGCACCAACTTCTGGCACTTCATCTTCTCCAGCAACTACAGGATCTGGCGGAACAAATTTTGGAGGACAGACGTCTGCAGGCGCCACTGAAAATGCGTTAGTCCGCAACTGGGTTGAAACAGCCGTATTTGCTGCCAGAGATGCACTGTTTGCCACTGCTGTTGATTTCGACGCTAGCACTGATGTTGTCATTATTCCGATGAGCAACAACGCCCCCACAGCCATTGAGATAGCCATTTTATTCCTCATTTTTCACGACCACTCTTCAACATGGGCGGGGGGCAACTTTAGGAAATCCATGGAAACGCATGAAAAAGCCATTTCAGACCAAGAGAGAAAGTTTCAGAAGAGACGGTTAGTCTTTTATTGTGTATTTGTTTTTTACGCGTATCAGATTCTGTCTTCTGAACTTGGTCCGTTTTATGATGTCCATTCTTTCCAGCCGTTTAACCAGTCTCCAAGTGGTTGTCCTCGGAAGCTTAACATACTCGTACAGGTTAGCCTCAAAAGCCTCGCCATTGTTTTCTGCCAGAAACCGTATCGCCTGCTTTTCTTCCGGCATCAAATCCTTGTGCACCAGAAATATTCGCTCAACGTCTATTCGCCGCTCCTTCTTTTTGACTTCACGAACTTCAGTTTTCCTTCTTGATCTGAAAAACAAGTAGCCGAAGACAATGATGACTCCAACGATGATGGCTCCAATAATTCCGTAAACAGGCAGAGAACCAGCTTCTTCAGACAGAAAAACTCCAGATTCTTCAGCCTTGCTTATAGCCTGGGTCGCCAAATTTATCGCTTCCAAATAGTTACCACCATTATATGCAGTTTTGGCTTGATCTAGAAGGTCTTGGGCTTCAGTTAATCCCACAGCTCTTTCCTCCTTTTGGGCGTTGGCTACTGCAGCTTCTGCATCATCAATCTTGGATTGGGCTTCGGTTGCTGTTTGGTTGATCTGAGTAGCCAAGTTTTTTGCTTCATATCCCAGCGTTTCAGCATCCACAAAGTTTCCGAGATTGAAAGCATTCTCTGCCTCCTGAAGCTTGGACTCTGCGTCGGCGATTTTGATGCCCAAGTTTTTGATTGCCAAGATGACTGTTTCAGCTTCACTTAGCACTATTTGCGCGTGCTCTTCGGTGCCAACCACGCCTATAACATAGGTTACCTCAATAAGGCTTGCATTCATGAAAAGCTCCACCCGGTTGTCGCGGGTGTGTATCATCTGTGGCACCTGATTCAAGCTGATTATCGTCGTTTCTGCAGGCAAAATTATCTGTGCAGTTACTGGCGCATCTACTGTCAGCGTCCAGTATCGTCCCTCTTTTGAGGTGAGGTCCTGAGTCAGGTATGTGAGTTTGATTTCGTCTGTGCCAAGGCTGTAAACGTTGACTGTGCAGTTGTTGCCTATGGAGTAGTCTAAGGGCAAGCCGTCCTTATCGGTGATCAGAAGGTCTTCTAGAACCTGACCAAACACTGTGATGTTTTGGGTGGGAAATGTTGGGTCAACCCGAACAGTGTAGTCGACGAAGACGAAGCCGTCAGGATAAACTGTTAAAAACAGGGTTTCTGGCGTTGTTTCCTCTGAGAAGGACGGGGGACAGATTAGAGCCAACACAAGAAGCAAAGTGAATAACAGAATGGCGGATGCCCGTTTTCCCTTCAATGGGCGTTCACTTCTCTGGCAAAAAAGTGTGGTTATATACCTAAAACATTTATGTACCAGAAATTCAGGGCTTAAACCGCCGTCACCTAGAAGCCGTAATGTCTGCTTTTGTAGGGATTTTATCTGTAGCTGAAACCGCGTTCGGAGTCGCAGTTACCGATGTTACGGCACGTTTTGATTCTTCTTCCCAGTTTTTTGCTTCTTCAAGGTCCTCAATCGCTTCATCAACATTGTTGTTTCCCATAGAAGCTCTGGCGTTTGCTAAGCTTGCCTCAGAATTGTTCAGGGCAGCGATTGCATCGTCTTTAGCTGCAGCCGTTAACGTTGTAGACTGTGTTATGTTTTCTTTGGTTTCAGAGATTCTGCCTTCAGCGTCTTCCAGATACTTCTCGATGTTTGCTGTCTTCACAAGATTGGTTAACCTGTCAAAGGGCGCCTTTAATTCTTCAAGCAATGTTTTGGCATTCAGGAGTTCTTCAGTTGCTCCATCAAGATTCAGGGCACGCAGTTCTCGTGTAGCGTTTCTCAAATGCTGCTGAACCATTGAAAGTGTCCGCTCGATTGCTGTTGTGTTGTATCCTCTTGCTCTTGCCTGCGCAGTCAGGTTCTCTAACCTTTCAGCATATTCGGCGGCTCGGGTAATGTTAGCCTTCAAGCTGATGACGTCTTCAGCGATTACTTCGGTTTCTGTTGGCTCCACAGGCAAAGCAGACTCCAGTATCCTTAAGGTCTCCTCGAACTTCTTCATCGCCTCAACAGCTTCAATGCTTGCTTCACCAAATTTTTCTTCACTCATGAGCCTGAAAGCTTCTTCAGCGTGCTCTACGCCTTCACTGTAGGCTGTTTCAGCGGTTCTTGGCACTGTAATGTTTTGGGCGTCAAGGCTGCTGAAAGTCTCAACTATGGTTGTGTTGTCGTTGCTGAGGATAGCGAGGAGTGTTTCAGCCTTCTGTCTCTGACTGTCATTCGTCTGAGCCAATGTTGGACTGAAAACTATGAAAGTCATTGACAAAACAAGAGCTACAAGAACTATCGTCGCCGCTTTCTTTTGGTTCAAATCCTGATTGTGCCCTCCCAAAGACATGTACATCAATGTAATGAAGAGATTATTATTTTAGGAAACCCGTGAAAAAATGTGAAAAAGACGTTTCGAGCGGAATCAGAAGCCCGTCACTTATGCTGTTGCAGCCCATAATGTTCACCTGAAGGGACTGAATGCCAGAGAAGAGGATGGAAAGGTTCATCTTAAAGAAAAGAAATAAATGCTCTAACTTCCTTTGAAACATCCCTGTGCGGTTGTAGTCTAGCTTGGAAGGACATCAGCCTGCCAACCCACAAAGGCGGAACGCTGATGAGCCGGGTTCAAATCCCGGCGACCGCACCACCCTTTTCTGAGAAGCAGAGACTCTGAAAGTTTATTACGTAGAGACAAAATTCATAAAAGACGTTCACTGCATTAAATTGCAGTCAACCAGATGTGCGGTTGTGGTCTAGCCTGGTAGGACACAGACATCCTGGTGTAAGCCTTCCAAGCCTGCAATCCCGGGTTCAAATCCCGGCGGCCGCACCAAATCATTTCTGTCTGAATCTTTTCTATCGAATCTTCGAGTTAAATGGGGTACATATGGCTCAAAAAGGTTAAAAGAACAAACTGTTTTGATGTCTCGCCTAGATATTGATGCTCCTATTATGCGTAATAATCGGGTTGTGCCCTTGTTCCATTCATAGAAATGGCTAGAAAAAAGTCCAAAAAATGATTTGGTGGGCAATTGTAACGATTTTGTTTCGTTATGTTTAAATCTGTGCCCTAAAGTGTCAGAATAGTAGAAGGCTTCCCAAAGAATGGTCTCTGTGTGCGATCTCAAGCAGAGGTTTCAGTTGAATGAACACGCCAAAAAATGGCTGTTACTTGACTTGTTAGGTGCCGTTGCTGGAATTGTTGGAGGCCTCGGAGCAATAGTCTTTAGGGTAACTTTAGATTTTAACCGCTGGCTCTTCTTTGACCTTTTACTCCCGAAAATTTCAGTTTATGCTTATGGGTTTAACTGGGCATATTTAGTTCTTCCAATCATAGGCGGACTAATCATAGGTCCAATAATAATGAAGTTTGCCCCTGAAACCAAGGGGCATGGTGTTCCAGAGGTTATGGAAGCCGTAGCCCTCAAAGGTGGCAGAATAAGGAAACGTGTGACTTTCTTAAAGATTCTTGCCTCATCGGTGACCATAGGTTCGGGAGGGAGCGCTGGCAGAGAAGGACCCATAGCTCAAATAGGAGCTTCAATAGGCTCATTCATCGGAGAAACATTGAATCTAGATGCTCATGAAATTCGTCTTTTAGTTGTCTGCGGCTTGGCAGCAGGAATAGCAGGAACATTTAATGCTCCTCTAGGCGGTGCATTGTTCGGAATGGAAATTCTCTACCGTGGAATAGGCTTGTTCAACGCAATTCCGGTCATTTTTGCATCTGTCATCGGCGCGGCAACGGTGTCAAGTTATTATGGAACAAGTCCTTCTTTTAATGCTCCCGCCAGCTTAACATTTACAAATCCATCTGAGCTTATCTGGTACCTTCTTCTTGGGCTTATCTTCGGTGTAATATCGATTTTATGGGTGAAATTGTTCTACGGAGTAGAAGACGGTTTTGACAAACTTAGAATTAATAGTCGATACAAGTTTGCCATAGGCGCTGCCATGGCAGGTTTAATCGGAGTATTCTACCCGACTTACGGTATCATGGGCGTCGGATACGAAGGAATAAATCAGGCGCTCGTTGGAAGTTTTGCCATAACACTGTTGTTAACGCTTGGAGTACTAAAAATGGTTGCAACCGCTTTCACAATTGGTTCTGGTGGAAGCGGAGGCATATTTGCCCCAAGCCTCTACATAGGCGCTATGTTTGGCGGGGCTCTAGGATTAATTTTTCAGTTTATCGCTCCGGGAATGATTTCTCAGCCATTCACTTATTCTTTGGCGGGTATGGCTGCGCTCTTCGCTGGTGCGGCTCAGGCTCCATTAAACGTTATAATAATGATTCCTGAAATGTCAAATAATTATTCCCTGCTTGCGCCAATAATGATTTCTTCTGTCACGAGTTTTATGGTTGCTTGGCTTTTCATGCGTGGCTCTTCTATCTATACGCTCAAGTTGGAGCGTCGTGGAGTGAAACTGAAGATGGGAAGAAGCTTTGTTCTTGAATACGTAACGGTTGGAGAGATTATGACCAAGAATGTTATTTCCGTCAGAGCAGATATGCCTCTGTCAGCACTAGAGTTGCTCGTAGAGGAATCTCACCATCAAGGTTTCCCGGTAACAGAGAAGGGTCGACTTGTAGGAATGGTGACAGTTAACGACATAACAAAGGTTGCTATGGATAATCGAGAGAAGACCCAAGTGAAAGACGTTTTGACTGAAAGCCTAACAGTAACATCTCCAGATGCGACGGTGCAAACAGCGCTTGATGAT
>Ga0307424_1000952_pt1 | contig 15427 bp, 25 predicted proteins | sample SalMarWE160320MG_FD_202157 | JGI IMG/M metagenome (GOLD analysis project Ga0307424, IMG submission 202157) | Salt marsh sediment microbial communities from the Plum Island Ecosystem LTER, Massachusetts, United States - WE1603-20 | ecosystem: Environmental > Aquatic > Marine > Intertidal zone >... | reverse complement strand
TGCATGGCGACCGTTGGCGCGGTGTCCAATCCGGACAATTCCAACGTGTCCTTCGCCAAGGCGGGACGCATGCGGTGGAAGGGGCGCAAGCCCGTGGTTCGTGGTGTGGCTATGAACCCGATCGATCATCCTCATGGCGGTGGCGAGGGCCGTACGTCTGGTGGCCGTCATCCGGTTACGCCCTGGGGCAAGTCGACCAAGGGCAAGAGGACACGCTCTAACAAGGCGAGCGACAAGTTCATCCTGCGCAGCCGCCATCAGAAGAAGAAGAAGGGGTAACGCACGTGGCACGTTCGATCTGGAAAGGCCCGTTCGTCGACGGCTATCTCTTGAAGAAGGCGGAGAAGGCGCGTGGGAGCGGCTCCAACGCCATCATCAAGATGTGGTCGCGCCGCTCGACCATCCTGCCGCAGTTCGTGGGGCTGACCTTCGGTGTCCACAACGGCCAGAAGCACATCCCGGTGCTCGTGACCGAGGACATGGTGGGGCACAAGTTCGGCGAGTTCTCGCCGACGCGGACCTATCACGGCCACACCGCCGACCGTAAAGCGAAGAAGGGCAGGTAGTCATGGGCAAGCCGCAACGCGAGCGCACGCTCAAAGACAACGAGGCGAGGGCCGTGACCCGGCTCATTCGCGTGAGCCCGCAGAAGCTCAACCTGGTTGCCCAGCTGATCCGGGGCAAGAAGGTCGATCGTGCGCTGGCTGATCTCACCTTCTCGCGCAAACGCGTGGCCAAGGACGTGAAGAAGACGCTCGAGTCGGCCATTGCCAACGCCGAGAACAATCACGATCTCGACGTCGACGCGCTGATCGTGTCCGAAGCTTACGTAGGCAAGAACATCGTGATGAAGCGGCTTCGTGCGCGGGCACGCGGCCGGGCCGCTCGCATCCTGAAACCGTTTTCGCAAATGACTGTGGTCGTGCGCCAAGTCGAGGAGTCCGCTTAATGGGACAGAAGGTCAATCCGATCGGGCTAAGGCTCGGCGTCAACCGCACGTGGGATTCGCGTTGGTTCGCTTCGAGAGGCGAGTATGCGCAGCTCCTGCATGAAGACTTGAAGATGCGCGAGCACATTCTCAACTCGCGCAAGCAGGCCGGCATCTCCAAGGTGGTCATCGAGCGTCCGCACAAGAAGTGCCGGGTGACGGTGTACACCGCGCGCCCGGGCATCCTGATCGGCAAGAAGGGCGCCGACATCGAGAAGCTCCGCCGGGAGCTCGCCGGCCTCACGGACTCCGAGGTGCACCTGAACATTGTCGAGGTGCGCAAGCCCGAGGTTGACGCCACGTTGGTGGCGGAAGGCATTGCCCAGCAGCTCGAGCGCCGCGTGGCGTTCCGCCGGGCGATGAAACGGGCGGTGCAGTCGGCGATCCGCATGGGCGCGCTCGGCATTCGCATCAATTGCTCGGGCCGGCTCGGTGGTGCGGAGATCGCGCGCATGGAGTGGTACCGCGAGGGCCGCGTGCCGCTGCATACGCTGCGCGCCAATATCGATTACGGCACGGCGCTCGGACGCACCGCGTACGGGATCATCGGCATCAAGGTCTGGATCTTCAAGGGCGAGATCATGGAGCACGATCCCATGGCCCAGGAGAACAAGGCACTCGAGGCACAAGAAGGTGGCCGCTCGACCGGTCGCCGCGAACCCGCTCCGGCGCAAGGCTAAGGGCGAGGGTAAGGCTTAAGTCATGCTGCAACCGAAACGCACAAAGTTCCGCAAAGCCCATAAGGGGCGCATCAAAGGCGCCGCCAAGGGCGCGACCGCGCTCACTTTCGGCACGTTCGGGCTGAAGGCGCAGGAGCCTGCCCGCATCACCGCGCGGCAGATCGAGGCGGCGCGGCGCGCCATGACCCGTCAGATGAAGCGTGCGGGCCGTGTGTGGATCCGCATCTTCCCGGATGTGCCGGTGTCGAAGAAGCCGACCGAGGTGCGCATGGGTAAGGGCAAGGGTACGCCGGAGTTCTGGGCGGCCAAGGTCAAGCCCGGCCGCATCATGTTCGAGATCGACGGTGTGAACGAGGCGGTGGCGCGGGAATCTCTGCGGCTTGCAGCTGCCAAGCTGCCGATCAAGACGCGCGTCGTGGCGCGCATCGAGGGCTAGGGCGATGAAGGCGAGCCAGGTGCACGATATGACGGTCGATCAGCTCAACGACGAGTTGGTCAAGCTGAAGAAAGAGCAGTTCAACCTGCGCTTCCAGGCGGCTTCCGGGCAGCTTGAGAACACGGCGCGGGTGCGACAGATCAGGCGCGATATTGCGCGCGTCAAAACGGTCGCGCGGCAGAAGAGCGCCGCGGCGAAGGCTTAAAGGTAGGAACGATGCCGAAACGAGTTCTGCTTGGGGTCGTGGTCAGCGACAAGAACGACAAGACCGTTGTGGTCAAGGTCGAGCGCCGCTTCACGCATCCCCTGTTCAAGAAGACGGTGCGCCGGACCAAGAACTATCACGCTCACGACGAGAAGAACGAATTCAAGGTGGGCGAGAAGGTATGGATCGAGGAATGCGCGCCGATCTCGAGACAGAAGCGATGGACGGTGCTGCCGCGCGGGCAGGAAGCGGTTTAGGAATGGACATGCGGGCCTTTGAGGCCTGAGCAAGGGCAAATGCCATGATTCAGATGCAGACCAATCTCGATGTGGCCGACAACTCCGGTGCAAAGCGCGTGCAATGCATCAAGGTGCTCGGCGGCTCGAAGCGCAAATACGCTTCGATCGGCGATACGATCGTGGTCAGCGTCAAGGAAGCGATTCCGCGCGGCCGCGTGAAGAAGGGGCAGGTGATGAAGGCTGTGATCGTGCGCACCGCGACCGGTGTGCGCCGTCAGGATGGCTCACTCATTCGCTTCGATCGCAACGCCGCGGTTTTGGTCAACGCGCAAGGCGAGCCGGTGGGTACGCGTATCTTCGGCCCAGTCACGCGTGAGTTGAGGGCGAAGAAGCACATGAAGATCGTGTCGCTCGCGCCGGAGGTGCTTTGATGCCCAAAGTGAAGGTCAAGAAGGGCGACCACGTCGTGGTGCTCACCGGTAAGGACAAAGGCAAGCACGGCGAGGTGCTGAAGGTGCTGCCGGCGGAGAACCGCGCCATCGTCAAGGGTGTGTCCATGGTGCGCCGTCACCAGCGCCAGACCGCGTCGCAGGAGGGGGGCATCATCACCAAGGAGGCCCCGATCCATATCTCGAACATCGCGCTGGAGGATCCCAAGGACGGGAAACCGACGCGCGTCGGCTACAAGTTTCTAAAGGACGGGCGCAAGGTTCGTTTTGCCAGGCGTTCGGGCGAGGTCATCGATGGCTGAGCAGGCTTACACTCCGCGGCTGAAGAAGCAGTATCTAGACGTCATCAAGGACGAGCTCACCAAGGAGTTCGGCTACAAGAACGTCATGCAGGTGCCGCGCCTCGACAAGGTGGTGCTCAACATGGGCGTCGGCGAGGCCGTGGGCGATTCCAAGAAGGTGCAGGCCGCTGCTGCTGATCTCGGGCTGATCGCCGGCCAGCGTCCGGTCATCACCAAGGCGCGGAAATCCATCGCCGGCTTCAAGCTGCGTGAAGGCATGCCCGTCGGCGTCAAGGTGACCTTGCGCAAGAACCATATGTACGAGTTCCTGGACCGGCTCGTGAACATCGCCCTGCCGCGGGTGCGTGACTTCCGTGGGCTGAACGCAAAAAGCTTCGACGGAAGAGGCAATTACTCGATGGGGCTGAAAGAGCACATCATCTTCCCCGAGATCGATTACGACAAGGTCGAGGACGTGCTCGGCATGGACATCATCATATGCACGACGGCGCAGAGTGACGACGAGGCGCGCGCGCTTCTGAAGGGTTTGAACTTTCCGTTCCGCAGCTAGGGCTGAACGTTCCTGCTGCACAGGAGGGCTGAATGGCTAAAACGAGCATGATTGAGCGGGACAAGAAGCGGCGGCGCCTCGCCAAGAAGTACAACTACCGGCGCACGCGGCTGAAGGAGATCGCCGCCGATCAGTCATTGCCGGCCGAGGAGCGCTTTGCGGCGAGGCTGAAGCTCGCCGAGCTGCCGCGCAACTCCTCGCCGACGCGTATTCGCAACCGTTGCGATCTCACCGGGCGTCCGCGCGGTTACTACCGCAAGCTCCGCATGTCGCGCATTGCGCTGCGCGATCTCGGAAGTAACGGGCTGATCCCCGGCATGGTCAAGTCGAGCTGGTAAGGACGATCGATGAGCATCAACGATCCTTTAGGCGATATGCTGACCCGCATCCGCAACGCGCAGATGCGGCACAAGGTCAAGGTCACAACGCCGGCCTCGAAGCTGCGTGAGCGCGTTCTCGACGTGCTGGCGGAGGAGGGCTATATCCGCGGCTATGCGCTCGTCGAGTACACCGGCGGCAAGTCCGAGTTCGAGATCGAGCTGAAATATTTCGACGGCGAGCCGGTCATCAAGGACATCAAGCGGGTGTCGACGCCGGGCCGGCGCGTGTACTCCTCGGTGAGGGACCTGCCCACGGTCGCCAACGGCCTCGGCGTAGCCATTTTGTCGACGCCGAAGGGCGTCATGTCGGATTCCCGCGCACGTAACGAGAATGTCGGTGGCGAGATTCTCTGTAACGTGTTCTAGCGGAACGTATTGAAGCGAAGGTTGATCCATGTCGCGCATCGGCAAGAAACCAGTGGCAATTCCCAGCGGCGTCACCGCTGCGGTTGATGGCCAGGAGGTCAAGGTGAAGGGGCCTAAGGGCGAGCTCAAGCACGTGCTCGTCGATCAGGTCATCGCCAAGGCTGGTGAGGACGGTATCGAGATCGCCATGCGCGAGGACACGAAGGAGGCGCGTGCCATGTGGGGCATGTCGCGGACCCTCGTCGCCAACCTCGTTACCGGCGTGACGGAAGGCTTTACCAAGACACTCGAGATCACCGGCGTCGGCTATCGCGCCGCGGTGCAGGGCCAGGCCCTGCAATTGCAGCTCGGGTACAGCCACGACGTGACCTATCCTCTGCCGGATGGCATTCAGGCGCAGTGTCCGAAGCCGACCGAGATCGTGATCAGCGGTATCGACAAGCAGAAGGTCGGTCAGGTCGCGGCGGAGATCAGGCGGTTCAGGCCGCCGGAGCCCTATAAGGGCAAGGGCGTGCGCTATGCGGGCGAGTATATCCTCCGCAAGGAAGGCAAGAAGAAGTAGCGGGATCAGACCATGAGCGCATTGAACGATACATTTGTGCGGCGCTCGCGCCGGGTTCGCCATTCGCTGAAGCGGGCGGCCAACGGACGTGCGCGTCTGTCGGTGTTCCGCTCCTCGAAGCACATCTACGCGCAGGTGATCGACGATCGCGACGGCAAGACCGTGGCGGCGGCTTCGACCCTGGACAAGGATCTCAAGCTGCCCAAGGGCACCGACACGGCGGCGGCGCAAGCCGTGGGCAAGCTCGTCGCCGAGCGCGCGGTCAAGGCCGGGGTCAAGGACGTGGTGTTCGACCGCGGTGGCTATCTCTATCACGGGCGCGTCAAGGCGCTCGCAGACGCGGCCCGCGAGGCTGGTCTGAATTTCTAAGGGTTCGAAGGAAAGGGTCTGACACGTGGCACGAGGTCCCCAATCACGCGGTCCGCAAGGCAGAGACCGCGACGAACGCGATAGCGAGTTTGTCGACAAGCTCGTGCACATCAATCGCGTGGCCAAGGTGGTCAAGGGCGGACGGCGCTTCGGCTTTGCCGCGCTCGTCGTCGTCGGCGACCAGAAGGGTCGTGTCGGCTTCGGCCACGGCAAGGCGCGTGAGGTGCCTGAGGCCATCCGCAAGGCGACGGAGTCGGCCAAGCGCAATCTGGTCAAGGTGCCCTTGCGTGAGGGCCGTACGCTGCATCACGACGTGCGTGGGCAGCACGGCGCGGGCAAGGTGGTCTTGCGAGCGGCCCCTCCGGGCACCGGCATCATCGCCGGTGGTCCGATGCGCGCTGTGTTCGAGACGCTCGGCATCCAGGACGTGGTGGCCAAGTCGCTCGGCAGCTCCAATCCCTACAACATGGTGCGGGCCACGTTCGATGCGCTGCGCCACGAGGACAGCCCGCGCGGCGTTGCGGCGCGGCGCGGCAAGAAGGTCAGCGAGATCGTGTCTCGCCGCCGCGATCAGGCCGGCGAGGGCACCGAGGCCCAGGTCTAAGCCTGAGTCCCAAGAGCAAGGTTGAAGAGAGATGGCCGATAAGCAGAAGACGATCGTCGTGGAGCAGATTGGTAGCCCGATCCGCCGCCCTGGCAAGCAACGCGCGACCCTGATCGGGCTCGGCCTGAACAAGATGCACAAGCGGCGGACGTTGATCGACAGCCCCCAGGTGCGCGGTATGGTCGCCAAGATCAGCCACTTGGTGCGCATTGTCGAGGACGAGGCGAAGGCCTAAGGAACGAATATCATGCGACTGAATGAGATCAGCGACCGGCCGGGCGCGACCAGGGCCAAGAAGCGGCTCGGCCGCGGCCCCGGCTCAGGCCTCGGCAAGACTTCGGGGCGTGGTCAGAAGGGCCAGAAGGCGCGCTCGGGCGTTGCCATCAAGGGCTTCGAAGGCGGTCAGATGCCGCTCGACCGGCGTCTGCCGAAGCGCGGCTTCAACAACATCTTTGCCAAGGATTTCAACGAGGTGAACGTCGGTCGCGTGCAGAGCGCGATCGATACTGGCAAGCTCGACGCCAAGGCGCCGATCACCGTCGAGGCGCTGCTCGCGGCAGGGCTGATCCGGCGCGTGCGCGATGGCGTGCGGCTCCTTGGAAGCGGCGAGATCAAGACGAAGCTCGCCTTCGAGGTAACCGGTGCGTCGAGCGGCGCGGTCAAGGCCGTTGAGGCCGCCGGTGGAAGTGTGACGGTGACACCGTTGCCGCGGCCCGAGGCCAAGGCTGACGGCAAGGGCAAGCCCAAAAAAGACCGCATGGCCGAGGCAAAGTCGGCCAAACCGAAGAAGGCTGAGGGGGCGCCGGCGAAGAAGGCCGCGGCTAAGAAGCCCCGGGCCAAGAAAGACACGTCCGAGTGAGGTCAGGGCGGCCCGCTCTTGAGGCCGTCTGACCGCATCGGAGAAGGGAAGAGCGCCGATGGTTTCCGCCGCAGAACAGCTCGTCTCCAACCTGAACTTCGCGGCCTTTGCCAAGGCCGACGAGCTCAAGAAGCGTATCTGGTTCACGCTCGGCGCGCTCATCATCTACCGGCTGGGCACGTACATCCCGATCCCGGGCATCAACCCGCAGGCGCTGGCCGACGTGTTCCGTCACCAGCAGTCGGGCCTGCTTGGCATGTTCGATATGTTTTCCGGCGGCGCGGTCGGCCGCATGGCGATCTTCGCCCTCGGCATCATGCCGTACATCTCGGCATCGATTATCATCCAGCTCCTCACCACCGTGTCGCCGACGCTTGAGAACCTCAAGAAGGAAGGCGAGCAGGGGCGGCGCACGATCAACCAGTACACGCGCTACGGCACGGTCATCCTCGCCGCGCTCCAAGGCTACGGCATCGCCGTCGGCCTCGAGGGCGCGGGGAATATCGTCACCGATCCGGGCTGGTTCTTCCGCCTCACCACCGTGTTCACGCTGGTGGGTGGCACCGTATTCCTGATGTGGCTTGGCGAGCAGATCACGGCGCGGGGCGTCGGCAACGGCATCTCGCTGATCATCTTCACCGGCATTATCGCGCGGCTGCCCCATGCCTTGATCGGTACGTTGGAGCTCGGCAAAGAGGGCGCGCTGTCGACCGGGCTGATCGCCGCGCTGTTCGTCGGGGCGATCGGTGTGATTGCCGTCATCGTATATATGGAGCGGGCCCAGCGGCGGCTGCTCGTGCAGTATCCGAAGCGACAAGTGGGCAACCGCATGATGCAGGGCGATGCCTCGCATCTGCCGCTCAAGCTGAACAGCGCCGGCGTCATCCCGCCGATCTTCGCCTCCTCGCTGCTGCTCTTGCCGATCACGGCGGCGAACTTCTCGGCCGGCCAAGGTCCTGATTGGTTGAACACCATTACCGCCATGCTCGGCCGCGGTCAGCCGCTGCACATCCTGATCTACATCTCGTTGATCATCTTCTTCGCCTTCTTCTATACGGCGGTGGTCTTCAACCCGAAGGAGACGGCCGACAATCTGAAGAAGTATGGGGGCTTCCTGCCCGGCATCAGGCCCGGCGAGCGCACGGCCGAATACATCGACTACGTGCTGACGCGGATCACGGTGCTCGGCGCCATCTACCTTGCCGCGGTCTGCGTGCTGCCGGAGATCCTTATCTCTTACGCCGGCGTGCCGTTCTATTTCGGTGGCACCTCGCTCCTTATCGTGGTGAGCGTCACCATGGACACGGTAGCGCAGATTCAGAGCCATCTGCTCGCCCACCAATATGAAGGGCTGATCAAGAGGGCCAAGCTCAGAGGAGCACGGCGGCGATGAACCTGGTCCTGCTCGGCCCTCCAGGCGCCGGTAAGGGGACCCAGGCGAAGCGGCTGCAAGATCAGCGCGGGCTCGTCCAGCTTTCCACCGGAGACATGTTACGCGCCGCCGTCGCCGCGGGCACCGAGCTCGGGCGTAAGGCGGGTGACATCATGGAGCGCGGCGAGCTCGTGCCAGACGACCTCGTCATCGGCCTGATCGCCGAGCGCGTGGACGCCGACAAGGGCGGCAAGGGCTTCATCCTCGATGGGTTCCCGCGCACGATCGGCCAGGCCGAGGCGCTGGACCGCTTGTTGGAAGAGCGCGGCAAGAAGGTCGACCGAGTGGTCGTCCTTGACGTAGACGACGACAAGCTCGTCCAGCGCATTACCGGGCGCTTTACCTGCGCCACCTGCGGAGAGGGCTATCACGACCTCTATAAGCGGCCGAAGGTCGAGGGGGTGTGCGACGTCTGCGGCGGCACGAAGTTCACCCGCCGGAAGGACGATACCGAGGAGGTGGTCCGGGCCCGGCTCAAGGCCTACCACGCGCAGACCAAGCCGCTGATTAGCTATTACGAGGGGCAGGGGAAGGTCAGATCGGTCGACGGTATGGCCGATATTGAGACAGTGCAGAAGGAGATCGATCAGGCGCTGGATGGGGCTTGAGGCTTGACTCGGTGGCCGAGGCACTTTCGGCCAGTTGACCTTGTCAAGCGGAATCGCTACATAACGGCGTCACATTGCTTGATGGACTGACCGGTCCCCGGGGGTAGAGCCTGTCCGCGGTCGGTTTTGTTGTGTTCCAACTGGGTAATCCGACTTTAATATCAGCACGTTAGCACGTGCGCGAGGAGGCGACTACGTGGCCCGAATTGCAGGCGTCAATATCCCGACCAATAAGCGGGTCGAGATCGCGCTGACCTATATCCATGGCATCGGCGATGCTTTTGCCAAGGAAATCTGCGCCAAGGTTTCAATCCCGTCCGAGCGGCGGGTGAGCCAGCTGACCGAATCGGAGGTCATTCAGATCCGCGAGGTCATCGACCGCGATTATATGGTCGAGGGCGACCTGAGGCGGGAAGTGGCCATGAATATCAAGCGGTTGATGGACCTCGGCTGCTATCGCGGTTTACGTCATCGCCGCGGCCTGCCGGTCCATGGTCAGCGCACGCATACCAACGCGCGCACGCGCAAGGGCCCGGCGAAGCCCATCGCCGGAAAGAAGAAGTAGAGAAGCTCAACGCGCGGCCAAGCTCGTCTTTAGAGGCTTTCGCTGGCGCCAATACGGAATAGCGGGAATAGAGCATGGCCAAGGAAAAGACGCGGGTTCGTCGCCGCGAAAAGAAGAACATCACTTCGGGCGTCGCCCATGTGCATGCGAGCTTCAACAACACGATGATCACCATCACCGACGCGCAAGGGAACGCCATCTCATGGTCGTCAGCGGGCGCCATGGGCTTCAAGGGCTCGCGCAAGTCGACGCCCTACGCGGCGCAGGTGGCCGCTGAGGACGCCGGCAAGAAGGCGGCGGAGCACGGCATGAAGAACCTCGAGATCGAGGTGCGGGGGCCTGGATCGGGCCGAGAGTCTGCGCTGCGGGCGCTGCAGGCCTCGGGCTTCAACATCATCTCGATCCGTGATGTGACGCCGATTCCGCACAACGGCTGCCGGCCGCGCAAGCGTCGGCGAGTCTAACGAACGAAAGGCAAGGCTATCCGCACAATGTTGCACGAGGACATTCGGAAGTTGGAGCCGGCGGCTCCACTCAACGATCAAGAAAGGGCTAACCCGGTGCTGCAAAAGAACTGGCAAGATCTCATCAAGCCCACCAAGCTTAACGTCATTCCGGGCCGCGATCCGGCTCGCTTCGCCATGGTTGTCGCCGAGCCGCTCGAGCGCGGCTTTGGCTTGACGCTTGGCAACGCGCTTCGCCGCGTGCTCCTGTCCTCGCTGCAGGGCGCCGCGATCACCTCGGTGCATATCGATGGTGTGTTGCACGAGTTCTCGTCGATCCCCGGCGTGCGCGAGGACGTGACCAACATCGTCCTCAACATCAAAGAGATCGCGGTCAGCCAGCATTCCGAAGGCATCAAGCGCATGGTGCTGCAGAAGGAAGGGCCGGGCGTGGCTACCGCCGGCGACATTCAGGGCGGTGCCGAGGTCGAGATCCTCAATCCCGAGCACGTGATCTGCACCCTCGATGAGGGCGCGGCGATCCACATGGAATTCACCACGTCCTCGGGCAAGGGCTATGTGCCGGCGGAGCGCAATCGTCCCGACGATGCGCCGATCGGCTTCATCCCGGTCGACTCCTTGTTCAGCCCGGTGCGTAAAGTGTCCTATCGCGTGGAGAATACCCGCGAGGGCCAGATCCTCGACTACGACAAGCTCAGCATGGACATCGAAACCGACGGCTCCGTGCGGCCGGAGGATACCGTGGCGCTTGCCGCCCGCATCGTCCAGGATCAGCTGTCGGTGTTCGTCAACTTCGAGGAGCCGAAGAAGGAGCAGACCTTCGAGCGGCAGCCTGAGCTCGTGTTCAATGCCGCGCTGCTCAAGAAGGTCGATGAACTCGAGCTCTCGGTGCGCTCGGCCAACTGCCTGAAGAACGACAACATCGTCTATATCGGCGATCTCATTCAGAAGACCGAAGCCGAGATGCTGCGGACGCCGAACTTCGGCCGCAAGTCCTTGAACGAGATCAAGGAAGTACTCGCCTCCATGGGTCTGCATCTCGGCATGGAAGTGCCGGATTGGCCGCCGGAGAACATCGAAGAGCTGGCCAAGCGCTTCGAAGATCACTACTAAGCCGTCCGGCCCTCCAAGGGCCTTACAAGCTCCGAGAAGGGGAGGAGTTGATGCGTCATCGCAAAGCAGGCCGGAAGCTCAACCGGACGCCTACTCATCGCAGCGCGCTTCTGGCGAGCCTGGCGAGCGCGCTCATCAAGCATGAGCAGATCGCGACGACCCTGCCTAAGGCGAAGGAGCTGCGTCGCGTCGCCGACCGGCTGATCACGCTGGCCAAGCGCGGCGACTTGCATGCCCGCCGGTTGGCGTTCTCCCGGATTCGGGACGATGCCATGGTGTCGAAGCTGTTCGAGACGCTCGGGCCGCGCTACGCGGACCGCCCAGGCGGCTACACGCGGGTGTTGAAGGCGGGCTTCCGCTATGGCGATTCCGCGCCCATGGCCGTGATCGAGCTGGTCGACCGGGACGAGGACGCCAAGGGACTCGATTCCGGTCCGGTCCAGGAGCAGGGCGAGGGCGACCAGGCCGCGGCCTAGCCAGCGCGTTTATCGTTTCCAGCGATTTGAGAGAAGTGTGGGCGCGCCGCGAGGAGCGGCGCGCCGGGAACGACGGCTAGTCGTCGTCGTCGTCATTCATGTCAGAGTCGTCGGACCGGTCTCTGCCCTTGGAGACCTTGTTGCCGGCGGCCGCTTCACGCTCGTCGTAAGCCTTGAGGGCAGCTTTCTTGATGCCGCTCACACCGGCATTGAAGATGCCGGTGATGACCTTCTCGGCCTCGGCATCCTCCACGCCGTCGGCGTCGAACTTAGCTTCCCACACGATCTCGACGCGATCAGGCTCGTCATCCTTGTCGACGTAGATGGTCGCTTGGTAATTCTTGACCGGGAGTGGGCTCTCGACAATTTCGTAGCTGTAGCTGGTGTCGCCGGTCTTGGTCAGCTTCTCTTTGATCTTGCCGCCGTCCTTGAGCGTGAGGAGCCGATAGGTGTCACCACCTTCTTCGACCTTCTCACACTCGGTGACCGCCGGGTGCCAGTCCTTGATTGCGCAGAAATCGCCGACCACAGCCCAGACGTCGGCGGGCTTGCCCGGTGCCTCTCTCCTTTTCTTGACCTCGAGAGCATGGGCCGCGGCGCTCCAGGCGAAGACCGCAGCCACAGCAATCAGGGTCATTTTGAACATACGCATGCGTTTCTCTCCACTTTTTCAGCGTTATAGATGGGCAAAGATGCCGTCGGCACGGCATCTTAGTTGATAGCGCTTTGACGGCAACCCAACTGCCTTTGGAATCTGCCGCAAGAAGGCCCGTTTTCTTTGGAAGACCGGCGCGGGCACTTGCTATACCGGGTGCACCCTCCGACCTTCTTGTCGATCCCTAACAGGGCGAGCGATGACACTTTTGGCAAATCTGACTAGGAAGAATGGCATCGTCTGGCTGCTCGGTCTCGCCGTGCTGCTGGCCGTGCCTGTAGCCGGGACCCACGCCCAGGAGCGGGTGGTCCCGAAGAGCGCCACTGGGATCAAGCAGTCCTTCGCGCCCGTGGTGAAGAGAGCGGCTCCTACCGTGGTGAATGTCTATGTGCGCCACCGCGTCAGGCAGATGGTCTCGCCCTTCGTCAACGATCCGTTCTTCCGCCAATTCTTCGGCAATCGCTTCGGCGTGCCGCGGGAGCGCATTCAGAACTCGCTGGGCTCGGGCGTGCTGGTAAGCAGCGACGGCGTGATCGTCACCAACTATCACGTCATCAAGGGAAGCGCCGACTCGGAGGTCACCGTGGCGCTGAACGACGGGCGCGAGTTCCCCGCCAAGCTCATCTTGAAGGACGAGCAGACCGACCTTGCGGTGCTGCGGCTCAAGGCGGACGGCGCCAAGTTCCCGTCGATCAGTTTCGCCAACTCGGACGGGCTCCAAGTGGGCGATCTCGTGCTTGCCATCGGCGATCCTTTCGGCGTTGGGCAGACGGTGACGAGCGGTATCGTCTCGGCGCTCGCCCGCACCAAGGTCGGCATCTCCGACTATCAGTTCTTCATTCAGACCGATGCGGCCATCAATCCCGGCAATTCCGGCGGCGCGCTCGTCGATATGGATGGGCGTCTGGTGGGCATCAACACGGCGATCTTCTCTCAGAGCGGCGGCTCGCACGGCATCGGATTTGCGATTCCTTCCAACATGGTGCGCCTGGTCGTTCAGTCGGCGCTCAAAGGCGGCAAGATTCAGCGCCCCTGGTTCGGCGCCTCGCTGCAGCCGTTGACCTCAGACATCGCCGAGTCGCTTGGCTTGGATCGGCCGAGAGGAGCGCTCGTCACCAGCGTGAACGCGAAAGGTCCGGCGCGGCGCGCCGGTCTCCAAGTGGGCGATGTGGTCGTCAGCGTCGACGATCAGCCTGTGCAGGACCCTGAGGCATTTCAGTACCGCTTTGTCACCAAAGGGATCGGTGGCACCGCGCAAGTCGGCGTGTTCCGCAAGGGCAAGATGTTGCGGGCAAAGGTGGCGCTGATGGCGCCGATCGAAGATCCGCCGCGCGATACGCGCGATCTCAAGGGCCGGCATCCTCTGGCCGGCAGCACGGTTGCGAACCTGTCGCCGGCCGTGGCGCAGGAGCTCGGCATGGAGGACGAGGATAGCCAGCGGGGTGTGGTCGTCATGAAGGTCGACCCGAGATCGAATGCCGGGCAGCTCGGCCTTCGACGCGGGGACGTTATCGTCGGTCTCAACAATGAGAAGGTCGAGTCGGTGAAACAACTTGCCGTGTTGCTGGAGACGAGCGGCGGCGGCTGGCGGCTCGCCGTCAAACGCGGCGGGAAAGTCTTCGATCTCGCCATCCAGGGCTGATCCATGACCAAGGGCGCGGCCACGCTGTTCGAGGCTGCGGGGCTCGCCGACAGTGCGCCCCGGCCGCTTGCCGATCGTCTAAGGCCGAAGTCCCTCGACGAGGTGATCGGCCAAGATCACCTTCTTGGCGACGGCATGCTGGGCCGTATGGTCAGGGTCGGCCGTCTCAATTCGGTGATCTTTTGGGGTCCGCCGGGCACCGGCAAGACAACCGTGGCGCGGCTCCTTGCGGATGTGAGCAAGCTCCATTTCGAGCAACTCTCGGCTATCCATTCCGGCGTGTCCGACTTGCGCAAAGTGTTCGACGCGGCGCGGGCGCGGCGGGAAGAGGGCCGCGGCACGCTCCTCTTCGTCGACGAGATCCATCGCTTCAACCGCTCCCAGCAAGACGCTTTCCTGCCCCATATGGAGGACGGCACCATCGTGCTCGTGGGCGCGACCACGGAGAACCCGTCCTTCGAGCTCAACTCGGCGCTGTTGTCGCGGGCGAGCGTGCTCACCTTCAAGCGGCTCGACGACGCGGCGCTCGAAACCTTGCTTCAGCGGGCGGAAGAGCACGAGGGGCGCAAGCTGCCTCTGACGGACGACGCGCGCGCCGCCCTGATCGGCATGGCCGACGGTGATGGCCGCGGGCTCATCAACCTTGCCGAGGACGTGTTCCTCGCCCAGAGCGGAGAGGGCGAGCCGCTCGACCGTGAGACGCTGACCGCGCTCGTACAGCGGCGCGCGCCGCTCTACGACAAGGGCCAAGATGGCCACTACAACCTCATCAGCGCCTTGCACAAATCCGTGCGCGGCTCAGATCCGGACGCCGCACTCTATTGGCTGGCGCGCATGCTGGCAGGCGGCGAGGACCCGCTTTACATCGCGCGGCGGCTGGTGCGCATGGCGGTCGAGGATATCGGGCTTGCCGACCCCGCGGCGCTGCTCCAAGCCAATGCCGCCAAGGAGGCTTACGACTTTCTCGGGAGCCCCGAAGGCGAGCTCGCGCTGGCGCAAGCCACGGTCTATCTGGCGACCGCGCCGAAGTCGAATGCCGCCTACATGGCCTTCAATGCGGCGTCGCGCGTGGCGAAAGAGGGGGGATCGCTGCTGCCGCCGAAGCATATCCTCAACGCGCCGACGACGCTGATGAAGCAAGAGGGCTACGGCCGCGACTACGCTTACGACCACAACGAGGCCGAAGCGTTTTCGGGCCAGAACTATTTCCCGGACGGCATGGAGCGGCAGAGCTTCTATGCGCCGACGGGGCGTGGCTTCGAGCGCGAGATCAAGGCCCGTCTCGACCGGTGGGCGGAAATCAGAGCCAAGAAGGGGCGCTAGCTGGTCTCCTTAGGCTTGCCGTTGCCGTAGCGGACGACTTGCACCTTCTCGGTCGTGACCAGGGCGCTCCCCATCATGGGTTCGATCGCGGCGACGAAATCGCGGATCTTCTTCTCGGTGTCGACAAGCTCGATGACGAGCGGCAGGTCCTGGGACAGGC
>Ga0307424_1000951_pt1 | contig 15429 bp, 14 predicted proteins | sample SalMarWE160320MG_FD_202157 | JGI IMG/M metagenome (GOLD analysis project Ga0307424, IMG submission 202157) | Salt marsh sediment microbial communities from the Plum Island Ecosystem LTER, Massachusetts, United States - WE1603-20 | ecosystem: Environmental > Aquatic > Marine > Intertidal zone >... | reverse complement strand
GTGTGCTATTTCAACTCCTTAGATTGGGGAGCAGAGGATATGGGTTTCTCTCAAGAAGAGGTCGTGGATCTGATTATGGATCTGATCATGAATGGCATCAGTGGATTGACTCCATGGAAGAGGCCATCAGGTTGGAGTCTACTAAGGATGCCCGATCCAACACCTCTTCATTCCGAAAATAGAGGGCCTTTGACGAAAGGGGAAGAGACCAGACAGGCCCTGTTCCGTGCGGGAGAGAAGGTTTTTGGTCAACATGGGATCAATCGGGCCAATATCGCCGATATCACACGGGAGGCAGGAGTAGCCCAAGGAACCTTCTATGTCCACTTTGGAAGCAAGAGCGATCTCATCGAAGGCTTTGTCAAATATATCAATCATCAGATGCGGCGAGAATTGCAGCGTGTGGTAGTCGGGATTGAAGATCGGCGGGATGCCGAGCGCGTTGGGATACTGACCTTTTTTGATTTTTTGAGGAAACACCGTGAGATCTATCGAGTGGTGCCGGAATGCGAGATGATCAGTCGGGAAGTGGCTCTCTGGTATTATGAGAAAATGGCCCATGGATACAGTCAGGGTCTCCGGCAAGGGATTCAAAAAGGTGAGATCCGTGATTACCCGGTAATGTTTTTGGCCCGATCCCTCATGGGCTTCACCCATTTCATCGGTCTTAAATGGATCGTCTGGAATACGGATCCTCAGGCGGAAATCTCTGACCAGATGTTTCAAGATATCGTTGAATTTCTGTTTTTTGGGCTTCGGTCCGCAAAAAAATGAAAGCAGGATCCATTTTTTTCTTGACAAGATATCATTATTTTGTAGATTCCTGATAGGTGATTCATATTTCGTATTTTGTCTGGAGAACTCCTCGTGGCTAATCTGCAATCAAAAGTTGTTATTGTGACCGGTGCCAGTTCGGGTATCGGTGGAGCCTTAGCCAAGGCTTTTTCACGCGAAGGGGCAAGAGTGACCCTGGCCGCCAGGCGCATTGACCGCCTCAACAAGACGGGGCAGGCGTGTCCAGGGGAGAACCTGATTGTAAAGGCCGATATTCTCGAGGAAGAAGATCGTCTGACAATTGTACAGCAGACCCTTGATCGGTGGGGGCAAATTGACATCCTGATCAATAATGCCGGCTTAGGGATGTATGGAGATTTCATGTCCACAACCGAGGCAGATTGGCGAAAGCTATTCGACATCAACCTCTTTGCCACTGTTTTTCTCACCCAGGCAGTTCTTCCAACCATGCAAGCTCACGGGCAAGGGATCATCGTCAATATAGCGTCCATTGGGGGTCTCATTGCCCATTCCGACAAGGTCACTCCATACGTGGCCTGCAAGCACGCTGTCGTTGGCTTTTCCCGAGGTCTGGCCAAAGACCTTGCCGATACGGGTATTCGTGTTCTGGCCGTTTGCCCGCACCTGACGGCCACTGAGTTTTTCAGTGTCTCCCCAGGCGCCCGGGAGATGGCTTCAGAAGTCGAAAAATACAAGGACTTCATGGACACCCCAGAAGAGGTGGCCAAAGGGATTATTAAGCAGTTGGGATCAGAACGTCTTGTGGTCTTTCCAACAGCAAAACCGGCCAAGGCCTACGAGAAGCTGAGGGACATATAGGAAATCGGAAGGGAAACTTGGAAAAGCCTATGAAAACCAGAAAAGTTGAGACAGCCCTCGTCGTCGGGGGCGGGTCCGGCATGGGACAGGGGGTGGTCGAGGCACTCAGCAGTCTAAATGTCCAAGTTTTTGTAGCTGACCTGGATCAGGCAGCGGCCGAAAGAACTGCACAGGTTGCAATGGAGGGAGGGGGTCGGGCCGAGGCCTTTCAGGTGGATATTTCCCAAAGCGAATCCGTGGCTGAACTGTTTGAAGCCCTCAAGGGGCGTTCCCGGCAATTGGATCTCATGGTCCAAACCGCCGCCGTTTTGGGCCGAACAGTGTTTATAGAGGATATGAATGATGAAGAATGGCGCAAGATGATAGCGGTTAACCTGGATGGCATGTTTTATTGCTGTCGGGAGGCAGTCCGCTGGATGAAGGAAAGCAGGACAGGCCGCATCATCCTTTTCAGCTCTGTGGCATCCCAGACGCCAACGCCGGGGGCCCTCCACTACAGCGCAACAAAGGGAGCGGTCAATATGCTGGGCAAGACCTTGGCTGCGGAGGTAGCGAAACACAACATCCGGGTGAACATCATCGCCCCGGGCTATATCGATACGCCCATGTTAAAAGGGCTTCCGGAAGGTTTCTCTGATTTTGTTCTGAAGAAGACGCCCTTGCGGCGTTTGGGTGAAGTGGAGGAGATCGCCGGTCTCGTCTCTTTCCTTGCATCACCTGAAGCGGATTTTTTTACCGGGCAGGTCTTTAGCCCGAACGGCGGATTTGTAATCTGAGCGAGCCCTGAGCCCTGTTTCTGCCCGGAAGTAAAGGCTCTTATCCGATACTTGAAACAGACTCGGGTTGTAAGAAAATGAGGGGAGGATCATAGAGAGAGAAAACGATATGGATAAGGAAACCAAACATCTTATTGTGAACGAGGAAGGCGAGGTATGCTGGGTGACCGTCAACCGGCCCAACGACCGAAACGCCATCAACTCCGAACTCATGGGCGAATTCATCGCCGTAATTGAGAAGATCGAGCAGGGTTCAGCCAGGGCTATGGTCTTTACCGGAGCGGGCGACGCCTATTTCATAGGAGGCGCCGACGGGATCGAGATGATGCAGTGCACACCGGAAGAGGCCAGGGCCTTTTCATCGAGAATCCAGCAGGTGTTTGACCGGATGGAAGCGAGTCCCCTCATCCTGGTAGCCGCCATCAACGGACTTTGTTTCGGCGGTGGTTATGAATTCGCTCTGGCATGCGATCTTCGTGTGGCCAGTGAAGACGCCCGTATCGGTCTGCCCGAGGTCAAGGTGGGGCTCATCCCCGGCGGCGGCGGGACCCAGCGCCTGCCCCGGCTGGTGGGTTATGGACGGGCCATGGAAATGATCCTGAGCGGCCGGCTCCATAAAGGAACGGAGGCCGCTCGCATGGGTCTGGTTAACCTGGCGGTCAAACCGGACGATCTAAGGGCCGGGGTGGAAAGGCTCCTCAAGCCGATCCTCCGGCAACCCCAATACGCCCTCTCCTTGGCCAAGCGAGCCGTCCACGCCTCCCGTTCCGAACCGTTGGAAGAGGGCCTGAAGACGGAAGGTGAACAATTCAGCCACTGCTTCGATCATTCCTTCTTTCCAGACCTTATGCGCCAGCAGCTCAGGGAAGGGGCCCTCGAGACCACCGCCGATACTGCGGCATTGCTTAGGAGATAAAGACCCATGAAAGTCATCGGCATCGCTGGGAGCCTCAGACCCAAAAGCAACACCCTGGAATATGTGGAGGCCGCCATGGCGGTGTTCCGTAAGGCCGGGATGGAGACCAACCTGATTTCCCTTCGGGGCAAAGAAATCAAGCCCTGCAACGGGTGTTATGACTGTGTCAAAAAGGGATACTGCACCATCAAAGGGGATGATTTTGACCAAATACTGGACGAGATGCGCCAGGCAGAGGGGTTGATTCTTGGTTCCCCGGTTTACCTCAGTTCGGTGGTCCCCCAGATGATGGCCCTCCTGGCCAGGGCTACTTTTGTGGCCTATTGGAACGACAAGTTCTTTTCGGGCAAGGTGGGCGGTCCCATTACGGTAGCCCGAAGGGCGGGGCACAATGTAGCCTTTAGCCAACTCCTGCTCTGGTTTTTTATCAACGGTGTCACCGTGCCCGGGTCCACCTACTGGAATGTGGGCGTGGCCGGAACCGGCGGGGCAAGGGACGCGGAAAATGATGAAGAGGGCCTGGCAACGGTGACCTATTTTGCCGAGAATATGACCGAACTCATGAAAAAAGTCTTTGTCTGATTGTCCGGATGAATGGGAAATCCAGATCCCATACATCCTGTCTATCCTGTCAAAATGAAAGGGGAAGAAAGATGATACCCGGAATCGGTTCCTGGTTGACAAAGAGGGCGATCCTCACCCCGAACAAAGAGGCGGTGGTCGACGGCAGCAAACGGCTCACTTATGCCCGGCTCAACGGCAGGGTCAACCGTCTTACCCGGGCACTCCAGGGGCTGGGGCTAAAAAGCGGGGACCGCCTGGGCATCCTGTCCTATAATGGTTTGGAGTTTGTAGAGACCATCATGGCCGCGGCCAAACTGGGGGCGATCCTGGTGCCGCTGAACTGGAGACTCGCGCCAACGGAACTGTCATTTATACTGAACGACAGCGGCGCCGAGACCCTCCTGTTTCACCCCGAATTAGCGGATCTGGCCAATAGCGTAAAAGAGACGACCGGTCTCAAACGACAGATCATCTTGGGATCAGAGGAAACGGCAGGGACCAAGGCCTACGAAACGCTTCTGGAGCCCCGGAGCGACGAGGAGCCAAAACCCGATGCGGTCCCGGGCCTAAATACGCCCCACATCATCATGTACACCGCAGGCACAACAGGCCGGCCAAAGGGCGCGGTCCTGAGTCAGGGGGCCAGTTTCTGGAATGCCGTGAATCTTACGGTGGCCATGGATTTCACCTCCGGGGACCGGAACCTGGCAGTCCTTCCCATGTTTCATATCGGCGGTATCGGCCTTTTTACTTTGCCGATGCTTTACGTGGGGGGCACCGTGGTCATCCAGCGCACCTTTGATCCGGCGGAGGCCCTTAGGCTTCTTAAAGAGGAAAGAATTACCCTCTTCTTTGGGGTTGCTGCCATTTTCCTGTTCCTGATCCAGCATCCCGACTTCAAAAAGGAGGCCTTTGAAGAGGTCCGGGTGGTGATGAGCGGCGGGGCGCCGCTACCCGTCAGTCTGGTTCGTCGATACCATGAACAGGGGATCGTCCTCCAGCAGGGATTCGGCATGAGCGAGGCCGCTCCCAGCATCGCCACCCTGGAAAAGGCCCTGGCCATTCAAAAGGCCGGCTCCATCGGCAAGTCATTGATGCACGTGGAGGCCCGGGTGGTGGACGATCGAATGAACGACGTGCCCGCAGATCAGGTAGGGGAATTGGTCATTCGGGGGCCCAACCTGCTCACAGAGTATTGGAACCGGCCCGAAGCCACCAAGGAAGCCTTTGACGGGGGCTGGTTCAATACGGGTGATCTGGCCCGTATGGATCGGGAAGGGGACCTCTATATTGTTGAACGGAAAAAGGATATGTTTATCTCGGGCGGGGAAAATGTCTATCCGGCGGAGGTGGAAGACGCCATCTACGAACTGCCCCAGGTCTCGGAAGCCGCCGTCATCGGAATCAAAGATCAAAAGTGGGGAGAGGTGGGTAAGGCGGTGGTGGTGGTCAAAGATGGGGAAGAGCTTACTGAAAGGGAGGTTATTGACTATCTGAAAGGGAGGTTAGCCAGATACAAGATTCCCAAAAGCGTGGTATTCACGAGCGTCCTGCCCCGCAATGCGGCGGGGAAGGTCCTGAAAAACACTTTGAGAGAGGAGCAGGAATCAGCCACCCCGGAACGGACCGGTGATGGTTGAAATGAACCAACAACACAATAACAAAAGGAAAGGAGAAAAAATGAAAAGGATTCTTGGTGTATTTGTATTGGCATTGGTGGCTTTGGCCTTTGTGGCATTTCCGGTAATGGCGGAAAAGCCGATCAAAATAGGGATCATTCAAGGGTTGAGTGGCCCCTATGAAATCTACGGCAAAGCAGAAGTCACCGGATTCAAGATGGGACTGGAATACTTCACAAACGGAACTAATAAAATAAATGGAAGACCCGTGGAATTGATCGTTGAGGACACACAGCTTAAAGCGGCAAGGGCGAAGATGCTTTTAACAAAACTCTACGGTGACGACAAGGTGGATCTGGTAATAGGCCCGACCAGCAGTGCCGTGGCTTTGGCCGTGATTCCTGTGGCCCAGCAATTCAAGAAAATCCTGATCGTCGAACCTGCGGTGGCGGATTCCATTACGGGAAAAGCCTGGAACCGCTACATATTCAGAACAGGTCGAAATTCCAGCCAGGATGCCATTTCCAATGCTGCGGCTGTAGCCAAACCAGGGGTGAGTATCGCCTGTATCGGTCAGGATTATGGCTTTGGCCGTGATGGAATAGCCGCGTATAAGAAGGCTGCCGAAGCGCTGGGAGCAAAGGTGGTTCACGAGGAATACGCTGATTTTAAGGCAACCGACTTTACAGCGCCCATCCAGAGGATTATAGAGGTCCTTAAGGACAAGCCAAAGCCTAAATATGTTTGGGTGATCTGGGCAGGAAAGGGCGGCCCGATTCCGCAATTGATATCAGCCGGGCTTGACAAGTACGGGATTGAAATCGCCAGCGGAGGAAATGTCCTGGCGGCACTGAGGCTGATGAAGCCTCTCAAGGGAATGAAAGGTTCCATTTACTATTACTATGAAAACCCGAATAATCCAGTCAACGACTGGCTTGTCAAGGAACATTATAAACGCTTCAACGAACCTCCGGATTTTTTCACATGTGGAGGTTTTGCAGCCGCAGGCGCCGTAGTTAAGGCAATTACAAAAGCAGGGACTACAGACACTGAGAAGCTAATCTCCACCATGGAAGGGATGGTGTTTATGACTCCTAAAGGGACTATGATTTTTCGGAAAGACGACCATCAAGCCCTTCAATCCATGTACGCATTCGAGCTTAAAGTAAAAAAGGATGTGGCGTGGGCCATTCCGTCTCTAATCAGGGAGATGTCGCCTGCAGAGACAGAGCCTCCAATTATGAATAAAAGATAGTAATTTAATTCCGTCTCCTCTTCTTTCACGCGAGTCGTGATTGAGGGGGGACAGAACCCAAAAACTTGATTGGGAATGCCATGACAAACAACAGCACGGAACCCATCATTGAGACCAAAGATCTGACGATCCGTTTTGGGGGGCATGTGGCGGTGGATCACGTAAGCATAACAGTCGAGCCCTTTGCCCTAAAGTCGATCATAGGTCCAAACGGTGCAGGAAAGACAACTCTGTTCAACCTGATGACAGGCCAATACAGACCCACCAAGGGGAAGATTGTTCTGAAAGGGAAGGATATTACCCCTCTTGGCGTAGCAGAAAGGGCACGCCTCGGCATAGGCCGCTCTTTTCAGCTTACCAATATCTTCCCTATCCTGAGCGTCCTTGAAAATGTGAGGGTTGCCATACAGGCACGTGAGGGATTAGACCTGAATTTCTGGCGGCACTATCTTCACTTTTCATCATTCGAAGACGAAGCCTATGAAATCCTTAAGGACGTGCTTCTGGATGATAAATGGCCCGAACCGGCCAGCAATCTGACTCATGGTGAGCAGAGAAAACTTGAAATAGCCATATTACTCTCCTTAAAACCGGAAATTCTGTTTCTTGACGAACCAACAGCAGGAATGGGTCAGGAGGAGGTCCCCGCCATTCTGGAAATCCTGGAAAAGCTCAAAAATTCAAGGGATCGCACCATACTCCTTGTGGAACATAAGATAGATATGATTATGTTTTTATCGGATACCATCGCTGTGCTGCAGGATGGAAGATTGATCGCTGATGGTAATCCTGAAGAAATATATAGAAGTGAGGTCGTACAGGCCGCTTACCTGGGCGGAGGGGTGAAAAGTGAGTGAAACCGTTTTGAAGGTTGAGAGTGTCCATACCTATATTGGTCAGCACCATATCCTTCAAGGGATCTCCTTTGAGGCTGTGGCTGATGCCGTGACGGTTCTCATTGGCAGGAACGGTGCCGGTAAAAGTACTACCATCAAGACGGTTATGGGACTGCTGACAGCAACCGATGGCAGGATCATCTATCGGGGGCAGGAAATACAGAGGAAAAAGCCTTATGAGATAGCCAGAATGGGAATAGGTTTTGTTCCCGAAGACATGGGAATTTTTTCTGGCCTGACAGTCGAGGAAAACATGAAAGTCGCAATGCTTGTAGAAGACAAGACAACTCATGAGAGGCTTGAAAGAACCCTTCACATGTTCTCCGCTCTTCGAAAGTTCTGGAAATCGAAGGCGGGAAATCTGAGCGGAGGGCAGAAACAGATGTTAGCCATTGCGCGGGCAATTGTTAATGATACCTCGCTTCTTTTGATAGATGAGCCCTCAAAGGGTCTCGCCCCAATTATTGTTGAATCTCTTCTTGAGGCGATAAACCAGATCAAAGAACGAAGTGTGGTAATCTTGGTTGAACAGAATTTTTTCATGGCGAGTGCGGTAGGCGATAACTTTTACATCCTTGATGACGGGCTTGTGGTCCAAAGCGGTGTTATGGAAGAGTTGATCCATGATGCTGAATTAAAAAGCAGGTTTCTTGGGATATCAAAAACCTCCAATAGCAGGTGAAAACGATTTAATCACCTTGATAAACAGGCTGACCTGGTCCAGCGTGGAAAGAATGATCTAATAATGCAAAACCGGAGAATATCCAAATGGTAGCGACGTTTATTAAACGACGAAGTCGTGAACTCGCAGTGGCAGGTACGATTACTCTTTTTCTTCTCCCTCTCCTCGGTATTTCGGGCAAGACATATATTACCCTCACGATAGCAGGACTGGCAATGGGTATGCTCCTTTTCCTTGTCGCCTCGGGGGTAAGCATCATATTCGGGCTGATGGACGTGCTGAACTTTGCCCATGGCGCCTTGTTTGCATGGGGCGCATACGTGGGTTTCACGGTTTTCAACATTATGATGAAATGGGTTGTGGCTGAGTCCGTTTTTAAGAATTTGGTCGTTTTCGTCTTTGCCATTTTTGTCGCGATGATAGCTGTCGCTATCCTTGGAATTGTTCTTGAGAGGATAATCGTTCGCCGTGTCTATGGTAACCACCTTTTCCAGATACTTATAACATTTGGCGCGACTATTGTACTTGTGGAGTTGATAAAGGTCTTCTGGGGGCCGAATGACGAGGTGATGACCGTACCTTTTAGTTTCAGGGGCAACTGGGATGTCCTGGATGTTATCATAGACAGATACAGGGTCATATGTATCACAATGGGCTTTGCTTTATATGCCGTTATACAACTTATATTAAAGAAGACAAAACTTGGTATCATCGTGAGGGCCGGCGTGGAAAACCGCGAGATGATACAGGCCATGGGCCACAATATTTTTATGCTTTTTACCGGGGTTTTCGCCGTGGGCGCTGGCCTTGCGGCGCTGGGTGGCCTGGCCATGTCTGTTTTCAGCCTGCAGGTATATCCGGATATGGGTTCCACCTATCTCCTATTTGCATTCATTGTTGTTATTATAGGGGGTCTCGGTAGTGTTACTGGATCCCTGGTGGGAGCCATTATCGTTGGACTTTCATATAACTATGTTGCATACCTGGTCCCCTGGGCGGCGGCCGGAGCGAATGTCATGATCATGATAATAATTCTTCTGGTAAGACCTGCCGGCCTTTTCCCGGCAGGAGAGTAGAGAGGTTAAGAATGGCAGAACTAACAGCGGTTCAGCTTTTCCACCAGGAAGAGAAAAGAAGAAGGTTCAGGCGTGGGGGTTTTTTTATAAGGTTAGGCGTGCTCTGTATTTTACTTCTTGTCCCATTTGTTTTGCCTTCATATAAGACAGTAGATCTTGCCGTCAAGATAATGATTTTTGCGACCCTGGTGGCAAGTTTCGATATTATGCTGGGGTATACGGGGATACTCTCATTTGGGCACGGCATGTTTTTCGGAATCGGGGCCTATTGTGTTGTCTTCCTTATTTCCAAATACGGCGCACCCACCTATCTAAATCTCATGCTTGGCATGGCAACAGCAGCGGCGGTAGCCGCAGGAGTAGCAATTCTCGTAAGTTTTTTATCCCTGAGAGTAAAGACAATCTTTTTTGCGATGGTAACTCTTGCCATAGCTGAGCTTGCAATTATACTTGCGACAAAATTGAGCGTTTTTACAGGAGGGGAAGACGGAATAAGCCTGGCCATGCCTGGGATATTTTCATTTGCCTACAGCGCGGGCAAATTTTTAGGCGTGGAAATTACCGGAAAAATTATTACCTATTATCTTATTTTGCTGTCGTGCCTTGGGATGTTTATGATGATGCTTCGCTTCACGAATTCACCCCTTGGCCGGGTACTTCAGGCGATACGGGATAACGAACAGAGGGCTGAGGCACTTGGTTTTAAGACTTTTGTCTTCCAGGGGATTTCAATAACTTTCGGTTGCGTAATGGCTGCAATAAGCGGAGGGTTTTATGCTATGTGGGTCGGCTACGTGAACCCTGAATCATGTCTCGGCGTGTTTGCCATAATGCTTGCCGTCCTCCTGATGTGCATCATAGGTGGTATGGGAACCCTGTACGGTGGTATCGTAGGTGCAGCCTTTTATCTTATCACCGAGACCTTCCTGCCTGACCTTCAGCATTTGGCAAAGGACTTGTTTCCCAGTGCCGTTTTTTTGCATAATGTGATGGAGCGCTGGTACCTGTTCCTGGGCGTACTTTTCATTTTGGTGATCATCTTTTTTCCAAAAGGGGTCATTGGCTCAGTACAGGATTACACGGCACGCCGCAAGGCGGCCCGGTCTTCATAGACTGGCAAGACATTCCCGGCCTTTTATATCACTATCTTCCGTGTGTCCTTTACCCAGGATTACCTAAAAAGAAAGGAGTATTAGACGATGCTTTACGGTGACTGGATCGGTCGATGGGGAAAGAGCTTTCCTGAGAAGGAAGCCCTTGTAGACATTATTGACGACCGGCGATATACATACGGTCAACTGGCTGACGAGGTGCATCGCATGGCCAATTTTTTAGGCACCGAGTTGGACATCAAACAGGGCGACCGCATCGCCATGCTCTCTTTTAATCGTGCCGAATATATCAAACTCTTTTTTGCCGCCAGCCGGTTAGGGGCTATTCTGGTCCCTTTGAATTTTCGTCTGGCCCCTGACGAGTTCAGCTACTATCTGGAGGATTGCTCACCCAAAGCCCTCTTCTTCGACGCCGATCATCAGTCGGTGGTGCAGGAGTTCAAGTCAAGGGCGAGGGTCGCCCACTATGTCTGTCTGGAGCAGGATGATTCGGTGGGCACGAGTTTGGCGGCCATCTGGGATCAACTTGATCCGGATCCGCCACCGGAGGTGGAAATCAAGGCCGATGACCCCCAGTTGATCATCTATACCTCCGGCACAACGGGCCTGCCCAAAGGGGTGATCCTGACCCATGGTATGATTACCTGGAATTCCTTTAATACCAATATCGGCTGGGATCTGAGATCCGGCGACAGCACGATCCTTCACTCGGCCATGTTCTATACGGCCGGATGGAATGTCTTTACGCTCCCTCTTTTTCACGGTCGAGGCAGTAATGTGCTGGTCAGGAGCTTTGATACGGATCTCATTATGGATCTCATTGAGAGGGAGCGGGTGACCCTCTTTTTCGGAGTCCCGACCATGTACCAGATGATCATGGACTCGCCCGGGTTTGCTGACGCGGATTTCTCATCTATCCGGTTTATGGTTTCAGGAGGCGCGCCCCTGCCGCGGAAGGTTTTTGAGACCTTCAAGGAGCAGAAAGGCATTTATCTCTGGGAGGGGTACGGGCTGACGGAGGTGGGGCCCAACAATTTCATGGCCAATGGAAAGCTTGGGTCTGTGGGTCATCCGATGTTTCATGTGGATATACAGGTCGTGGACCCGGATGGGGAAGAACTCCCTCCGGGTTCGGATGGCGAACTCCTCATCCGGGGAGATCATATGTGCGCCGGATACTGGAATAAGCCCGGGGAAACCGTAGAAGCGATCCGAGAGGGTTGGTTCCACACAGGGGATCTGGCCAGAATCGATCAGGATGGCTGCCTCTCTATTGTGGGTCGGAAGAAGGACATGTTTATCTCCGGGGGTATCAACGTGTATCCGGCGGAGATCGAACGGGCCATTGAGGCCCATCCCCATGTGACAGGGGCCGCCGTCATCGGTGTTCCGGACGAAAAATGGGGGGAGGTGGGAAAGGCGATCCTTGAATTTCATGAAGGAAAGACCCTCAGCCTCGAGGAGCTTCAGGATTTTCTGAAGGAACGCTTGGGTAAATTTAAGATCCCCAAATACATGGCGAGCGTAGAGGAACTCCCCCGCACCGTGGCTTCGGGGAAGGTTCAGAAGTTTCTCCTGAAGGATAAATACGGCCGGGCGGATAATCAATAGTCTCTTAATTCCCTCAAATGAATAGGGGGAACTATCCTTTGAATTGTGGAAGAAGGTGTGAAAAGATGGCGGTAAGAATGGATCAGGAAAAGACTCCCAAAGGTGGAAGCCCTGATGATTTTGAATTTTTCAATCAGGCGATGAAAAAGGGCATGGAAGTCGGCCGTTTCTATCTGGATATGATGAATACCTTTTCCCGGTCGGTGAACGTGGCCTTTGACAGGGAGCCGGACAGAGAGGCACAGCAAGAGATTCAGGATGAGATATCCCAGAAATCCCTCAAAACGTATCAAGAGATAATAGGCAAGTACCTCACCATGCCCCAGTTGGGTCTTGGAAGGGAGGCCCTTCAAAAGGGAATGTTGTCGCTGGATGCCTGCAACAGGCTGATGATATCCGTTGGAGAATTCGTTATAAAATTCAATATACCCTTTAAAGAAGCTATGGACGCCCTTCAGAGGTCCATGAAAGAAAAAAAGGATATAAAAAGTCCAAGAGATCTCTATGATATTCTTGTCCCCATACTTGATGAGAGATATGATGATTATCTCAAGTCGCCTGAAGGTGTCCAGGATGTGATGGATGTGATCGAAGCGTATCTGGATTACGAGGATAAGTTAAATGGAGTCAGAGAGGAATGGTTTAAATCTCAGTCACTCCCCTCCAAGAAGGATATGGATGAGGTATACTGGAATATCCATCATCTGAAAAAGAGAATGCGTCAACAGACGGCCATTATTCGAGAACAAGAAAAGATTATCGAAGGTCTGAATAAGAGAGTCCGGGCAGTGGAGAAATCTCAGTCGATGCCTAAAAAAAAGAGGACCACGTCTGTATCCGGTGTGGCGCAAAAGAGAGGAAGGAAGGCCTCGTAGAACCGGTGAGACAAAATCACCTGGAGGCAAAAAAGGGATCGACAAATGGATTTTTCAGAGATCTTGGAGCGTATTGAGGATTCAAAGGAATTCCAAGGGAAGATGTCGCAAGTCATGGAAGTGCTCTCCGGCGATCTGGACTGCGATGTGGCGACAACGCCGGTAGATGTAGTTTACACGGAAGACAAGATGAGGCTCTTCCATTATAGGCCCATGGTGGATAAGAAAGATGTTCATCCCGAGCCGATACTGATCGTCTATGCCCTCATCAACCGATACATCATGCTCGATCTGGAACCGGGGAGAAGCTTTGTTCAAAACCTTCTAAAAAACGGCCTGGATGTATATCTGATCGACTGGGGCTATCCCTCGGGCGCCGACCGGTATCTGGATCTGGGCGATTATGTGAACGGGTATATAGACAATGCGGTCGAATTCATAATGTCTGACACGGGTCTGGAAAAGATCAATCTCATGGGGATCTGTATGGGGGGAACCCTCAATGTGATCTATACAGCGCTTCACCCGGAAAAGGTCAAGAACCTGATAACGCTGGCGACGCCTACCGAATTTGATATCGACGATGCCGTCCTTTTTTTGTGGGCCAAGGCGCTTGATGTTGACAGGGTAACCGACGTGATGGGGAATCTTCCGGGCGACCTGGCCAATATCCTCTATCTACTCGTGGTGCCCGTGGATACGGTGAACAAGTATGTGCAACTCATTGATGGTATCGAGAATAAGAAGTTCGTGAATACCTTTCTCCGCATGGAAAAATGGATCTTTGACAGTCCCGATATGGCAGGGGAGGCCTTCCGGCAGTATATCAGGGAAATTCTGCAAAAAAACCTCTTGATAAAGAACGAACTGATCTTGGAGGGGGAAAAAGTGGATTTGCGTCATATCCGGTGTCCTCTTCTGAATGTTTTTGGAAAAAACGATTATCTGGCGCCCCCCTCCTCGGCAAGGCCCCTATCTGAGGTGGTGGGCTCGAAAGATGTCTCAACACTGGGTGTGGATACGGGACACGTGGGGATCTTTGTGGGGAGCACATCCTACAAGACCATCATCCCGAAGATCGTGAAGTGGGTTAAAGATCGTTAATAATTATAGATGGGGAATCTAATGAAGGAGTGATCATGACTGCGCCGATTATGAGAAGGGCCAGGGGAAACGGTATAGAGCTTCAATTGGCCATCTGGGAGGGGAAAGGGAAGCAGGTTCTCTGTGTTCACGGGCTCACAGCCAACTGTCGTTGCTGGGACGTGATTGCGTCGGCACTGGCCCCGATGCACCAGGTCACGGCCATGGATCTGAGGGGAAGAGGCCTCTCGGATAAACCGCCTACAGGCTATTCCGAAGAACATCATGTTAGAGATGTTCGCTCTCTTATGGACGATTTGGAATTGGGAAAGGCCGTGCTCCTGGGGCATTCCTTAGGCGGCTATGTTTCAATGGCCGTTGCTGCACGGCACCCCGATCGTGTAGAGGGATTGATCCTTTTAGACGCTGGTGGAGATCTCTCCCAGGAGCAATGGGACAAAATCGCCTTTGCCATTAAGCCCTCTCTTGAGCGGCTGGAGAAGACCTTCCACTCTTTTGATGCTTATGTGGGGCTCATGAAACAGGCACAATTTTTCCAGCCCTGGTCTCCTGCCATAGAGGCCTACTTTCGGTACGACTTAGAGGAAATGGAAGCAGGTGTGCGATCCAGGATCCGCCTGGCCCACATCCACGAGGAGATCTCCAACAAGAGGGACACGGGAGCAGCCCAGTTCTATCCAAAGATATCCTGCCCTGTGCTGATCATGCGTGCCACAGAAGGCGTGGTGGTCCCAGATGACATCCTGCTACCGGAAGAGGCGGTGGAAAGGATGTTGCTTGAAATCCCTGATGCCAGGCGAGTTGATGTGGAGGGAAGTAATCACTACTCGATTCTGTTCCAACCAAATGAGACAAGGGACCGTGCAATCCTGGACTTCTTAGAGGGGTAGAAAGAGTTCATGCAGCGCCTCGATTTCGGGCAATGTATTCCTCTCCAAAAAGGCAATTTCCTGTCAATCAGATTTTCAGGTCCCGCCCTGTGATGATTATCTCTTTCACGATTCTGAGTATCCAATTGAGGCATATGCCTCAATGTTTTTCAAAGCCGATCAAAGGACCTAATGGTGTGGTGTGTCCGATATCTGTTAACTTTCCGGGACGCAGGCTTTCTTATGGTGGGAATATAATGTTTGATTTTGCGGTTCTGAGGAAGTATAATAAGAGAGATGTGTTGAATCGCTTTGTAATCCTCGGGAAAGTGAATATTGGCTGGAGAGTTTGGGGGGAACCATGGTTGAGGATAATAGTGCCCCGGAAACATTGCTTGAAGCCTGGATGAAATCAGCAACCAGATTTTGGGATTCAATGGCAAAGGCGTGGACCGGCCCA
>Ga0307424_1000950_pt1 | contig 15437 bp, 7 predicted proteins | sample SalMarWE160320MG_FD_202157 | JGI IMG/M metagenome (GOLD analysis project Ga0307424, IMG submission 202157) | Salt marsh sediment microbial communities from the Plum Island Ecosystem LTER, Massachusetts, United States - WE1603-20 | ecosystem: Environmental > Aquatic > Marine > Intertidal zone >... | reverse complement strand
TTTCCTGCTCTCCGGGATTATGCGAAACTGGGCGGATGATATCTGGTCAACCGATGGGGACAGCCTGACCCGCGGTGCGTATGATAAAACGTTCCGGCGGGTGAAAGCCTGCAATGACGCCTGCCGTGAAGCCGGCATTGAGGATAATTTCATCAAAATCGCTTTTTATTCGCATGTACCGCTTTGGACCGATGAAAAAGCCTGGAACTCAGCCTGTCAGAATTTTTTTGAAGCGGCCCGTTTTGCCCGTGAGACCGGCTGCCGGGGTATTGCCCTCGATATCGAATACGTGAGTGAACAATACGATATGGACTGGGAGGGTTATGATTATCAAAACTACAGTCAAGGTGATCTGCAGGCAGCAGCGATCAAACGTGGCCGTGAACTGGTGAAGACGATGCTCGAGGCCTTTCCCGATATGGTATTTTTAAATCTACCGGAAGGTATTACCTATTACGGTCCTCTTGCGGCTAATCTGTTTTCAGGAATGGTACAGGCAATGGCAAAAGCCAATGCGCCGGGTGGAATGTATCTACTCACTGAAGCCAGTTACGATATGACCAGCACCCTAGGATTGAGTCATTATGCACGCGTACTGGATGCTAAAGTGATCGATATCCTGGATAAGAGTAGTGCTGAATACTGGAAAAAAAATGGCGGGATCGTACTGGGTGGCTGGCCGCTTGGTTATTATCGAAAAATCCTTAATGATCAGGGTGAATTTATCGGTTGGAGCGGCAAGAAAGAAAAATTCGGCAACGAAATTGTAGGTTCCTATGCAGATAAAAGCAGCCGTTTTTCAGTAAAAGATTTCCGTAACCAGTATGCCGGCCTTTTACTGGGTAGTACAGGGTATTGCTGGATTTATGGCCATGGGGCGACTTGGTGGCACTACACGGAAGAAGATGTGCACCGATATGGGGAGAATAAAAATGCACAGTTACCCGCCGATGAAAATCTGGCCGCTTATAAATCCGTTGTCAGAGAAAAATGGCTGTCAAACAATCAGGTACAGACCATTGTCAGTCAGATAAAATCACAGCCAGCGGCGCAGTTTCTCAAATCATTGAACTTTGTTGAGACATTTATGGTCAGCGGTCCCTTCGGCTGTAAAAGTTGTAACAATTTTTCTGAAAAATTTCCACCTGAGCAGATCGGCATCAGGCAGCTGAAAGATCAGACAGGGCCGGATAAAATAGATTGGGAGTTCTATTCGGTTGACCGGCAAAGTGGTTATCTGGACCTGCGAAAATATCTCAAACCAGCTGAATGGGTCTGTGCTTATGCCTATTTCACAATTACCGCCTCACAGCCTGTGAAAGCACAACTGCGTGTTGGCACCAATGACATGGGTGCCCTGTGGTTGAATGGTAAAAAAATACTTTCGCAGAATATTGAGCGAACCGCCGTGCTGGATGATGATGTTTTGCCGGTTGATCTGCAGGCAGGAGAAAATGCAGTTCTGGTGAAGGTGTGTAATACAGAAGGAAACTGGGGCTTGTATCTGCGTGTTACTGATGCAGCAGGTAATGCCCTCCCTGGACTTAAATTCCGACCGGAAGGAGATAAAGATGAATAATATTAATCGAATTCTTTTAATTGTTAGCCTGTTTAGCCTGTCCTGTAACCAGGACCGGGTCATCGAGACACTTCAACCACCCGGACATGACCGCTATTGCGAAATCAGGATCGATGGCGAGAGTGTTCTACCCAGCGGGCGTATCGTTAAACCGGCCGGTACAGTCGTGCGGATCACCCATGACCCGTTCGGTCTGGCACTCTCACCAGACGGCTCGATTGCCCTGGCGGTTCACAGTAATGTTCTCACGTTGATTGAAACAAAAAATCCGCAACAACCAATTCGTCTGCCCTCCTATGACGGATCGCTGAGAAATCCCTTTGAAGGTAAAGGATCGTTTATGGGTGCGGCGATCACCCGTGACAACAATCTCGCCTATTTAAGCGGGGGAGACAGCGGGGATATTATATATTTTGATATTAAGAAACGCCAGGTTCTGCGGCGTGTATCGCTCAATGGAGTCAGTAACGGAAAAAAATACGTTGACAGTTTCGTTGGAGATGTCGTCCTGTCTGCAAACGAAAAAACCCTGTATGTTCTTGACCAGTTTAATTTCCGTTTTGTGATTTTTGACCTGCAGGGGCACAGAGTCAGCCGTAGTATACCGGTTGGCCGCTTCCCTTTCGGTTTAGCGGTATCTGCAGATGGGACAAAGGCATATGTTGCCAATGTCGGTATATTTGACTACCCGCTTGCACCGGGTGTGACGGAAGAAAACCTGGAAGAAACGGGTGTTGATTTCCCACCCTATGGTTTGCCTTCCGCAGAAGCAGAAAAGGGCACAATGATAGATGGCAGATTTATCCCCGGGCTGGGCAGCCCGCATGTCCCGGAGGCGGTCTCAGTATATACCATTGATCTGCGTTCAAATGAGATCATTGCCCGGGAAAAAACCGGTTACCGGATGGGGGAAATGGTAGGCGGTCTGGAAGTAGAGGGTGGTGCCAGTCCCAATTCGATTGCCGCCGGGAAGGAGAAAGTCTTTGTCAGCAACGCCACCAATGATAATATTTCGGTTATTGACAAAAATACCGGCAAAATCATTGCCACAATCCCTATGCGTCTGGATCCGTTGATTGATACCTACCGCGGGTTGATCCCCTTCGGTTTGACGCTCAGCCATGATGGGAAGCACTTATATGTGGCCCTTAGCGGACTTAACGCGGTTGCTGTTATTGAGACGGAATCCAATCGGGTTGCCGGATATATTCCGACCGGATGGTTCCCGACAAAGCTGGAGATTTCGCCCGATGATAAAATGTTATACGTGGTCACCGCACGCGGTTATGGTGCCGGTCCCAACGGCGGGAAGGATTTTGTCGCGCCGATCCAGGGAACCTATGTCGGAGATATTATGTTGGGAACTTTCGAGGTTAAAGATCTCGGTAAGATAGATCTGGCAGCCTCTACAGAACAGGTTAAACAGTGCACATTTAAATCCGTACAGGTTAGGGACGACGGTAAAAACCCTTTGCCGCCGGCACCAGGACTGCGTCAAAGCCCTATCAAACATATTGTCTATATTACCAAAGAGAACCGCACCTACGATGAAGTATTCGGTCAGTTAAAAACAGGCCGGGGTGATGGCAGCTTATCGAGGTACGGTATCGATGTCAACTTCCGGAACCATGACGGCTCCCGTCAGGTGGAAAAGGCAACAGTTATGCCGAACCATCAGAAAATGGCCCGGGAATTTGCCATCAGTGACAATTTTTATTGTGATTCTGATGCCTCGGTTCACGGCCACCGCTGGATGGTCGGCACCTATCCGAACGAATGGGTGGAAATCAACAGTTCGATGCGTATGACACGTAAGGTTTTAAGTACCGCACCGGGGCGGAAATATGTAGCCGGCAGTTCAGGTGCGGTTTATCCGGAAGATTACAACGAGGCCGGCGGTATGTGGGAGCACCTGGCCCGGCATGGCGTTAATTTCTTTAATTTTGGTCTGGGGTTTGAATTTTCCGCTGCAGCCGAAGAACAATGGCATAAATACACCGGTGTCAAAATGGCTGTCATGTTCCCCATGCCCAAGCCACTGTTCGACCGCACATCGCGGAAATATGCAACCTATAATACGAGTGTGCCTGACCAGTTCCGAATCGATATGTTCGAAGAAGAGCTGAAAGACAAATGGCTTTCAGGAAAGGAAGAATTTCCGTCGTTGATCACGATGATGATTCCCAATGATCATGGTTCCCGCGAACGGCCGGAGGACGGATATCCTTTTAAGGAATCCTATATGGCTGATAATGATCTGGCCCTGGGCAGAGTTATGCATATCTTAAGCCGGACAAAATGGTGGAAAGACATGCTGATCATCGTTACTGAAGATGATGCACAGGATGGGCGTGATCATATCGATGGGCATCGCTCTGTATTATTGATGATCAGTCCCTGGGTAAAACGGGGTTATGTATCAAAAACACATGCCAATTTCGGTGCGATTCTTAAGACTATTTATCTGATACTCGATTTACCACCGCTGAATCAGTTTGATGCGACGGCCAGTTTGCTGCAGGACTTTTTTACGAATAAGCCCGATTTAACGCCCTATACTGCGGAAATGGTCGATGAACGCATTTTTGATCCGCAAAAAGCCCTGGATCCCTATGATGTCAATTTCCGCTGGGAGTCATTAAAAGAGTCGCCGGAAATTGACAATGAGGCTGACTTCCGTAAAAGTCATCAGGCACAGGCAAAGAAGTAAAAAAACAGAGATCATTTATTAACCTGGTCTATTCATGAATTTGTCACGCAGATTCGCTCCCGAAGGGATGCCTTCTCCCAAAGGGACTCCCTTGGAGGGCAAAAGTCGCAGAGAATTATTTAAGGTAATGGCCGTTCGCGAACGGCCACTACTTTGGTCAAATCTATTAAAAATAAACTCTTGCGTCTCTGCGTCTTTGCGAGAGATGAATAATGCAGGTTAATATATAATACTAAAAATTAATTCTAAGCGAGTCCGCAGGAGAGCAGGGTGAAACCGATCAGTCTATCTCTTTTCATTCCATTGATAATATTTGCAGGTTTTAGCGGTGCTGATTTCCCGGTAATTGAGCCTTATCTGCTGTATGTGACGCCGACATCGATTCAGATCCACTGGGAAGCTGCAACAGGTCCTTCCGTTGTGAGATATGGGAAAGACGAAACACTGCAATCTGAAAAAAGCACTTCCGGAACTTCCAGAAAACAACAGGTAACTTTGGACGGCTTGGATGCAGATACGCGCTATTATTATCGGGTAGAGAACGGCAGCTGGCGTTTCGGCCCGCACATGTTCCGGACGGCACCGGATTACCCCAAGCCCTTTACGTTTTGCGTGTATGGCGATAATCGAATAAAAGATACATCTTTCCAATATCCTCATCCGCATGGACCGGTTATTCAGGGTATTGCCGCGGACCGTCCCGCTTTTTTCATCAACACCGGCGATATTTTTAAAACGGGTGTGGATACTGCTTTATATATGGAGGATTTCTTTCTTGGTGCGAAAGATTTGATCGCCAACACCCCGTTTTTTTTGGCAATAGGTAATCATGAATATGGTGGAGATCCTGCGGCGAGAACGACAAAAAAATATTTCTCTTTTCCAGGAAACAAAACCTGGTATGAGGTGAACTATGGGGGTATACAGTTTCTCTTTTTAGACTCAACGATCCTGCTTCGCAGATGTGCTGAAAACAGCCTTCAGGATAAAACCGAGAATAAACTCGCAACAGATGAACAGTTTATCTGGTTGGTCGGAAAACTTCACTTGCCAAAACCTGACTGGCGCATCGTCGTCCTGCATCATCAAATATACAGTTCCGGTATTTTTGGCATTGACAGTTCTCTGGTGGAAATTCTTGTTCCACTCTTTGAACAAAATCAGGTTGACCTGATCCTGAGCGGCCACGAACATAATTATGAGCGCAGTGAGCGAAATGGCATCACTTATATTCTCACTGGTGGCGGCGGCAGCTATTTACGCCCGGTGAATATAAAAAATAATCCTTCACAAAAATCCGCCGTCGCGGAATTTCATCATGTACGTGTCACCGTGAATCAGAACAGATTGAGTGGATCAGCGATCTGTGATGTGGACCGCAGCGGGATCCCGGATTATTCTGACGAGTACAGACTTGCCACACCGGCTTTCAAACCCGGCGATGTGATAGATGAATTTGAAATAGATTCCGGGAATTAATTAAAAGATCAAGGATGACAGATTAGAGAAATCAGAATCGGGAGTACAAGATGTGCCTCAGGAAGATCTACTACTTTAAATATTATCTCTCAGCCTTTTTTATTAGTGGACTGTTATTGGTCGGTTATTTGCCTGCCCAAACCAATGCGGGGCAAATGAAACCCAACATTATTTTTATTATGGCCGATGATCTCGGCTACGCTGATTTGGGTTGTTATGGGCAAAAACAAATTCTGACACCGCAAATCGATCGTCTGGCCGCTGAGGGAACCCGCTACACACAGGTTTATGCCGGCGCTACTGTTTGTGCGCCTTCCCGCAGCTGTCTGATGACCGGTACACATGGCGGTCATACCCGTGTACGTGATAATATACCTCATGGTGTTTTCCTGCAGCCTGATGATGTGACGGTAGCCGAAGTACTGAAAAAAGCCGGCTATGTGACCGGCGGTATCGGTAAGTGGAGTCTCGGCAATCCCGGGTCATGGGGTATCCCGCTTTACCAGGGTTTTGATGAATTTTTTGGCCAGCTAAACCAGGACCAGGCTCATTTTTACTATCCCGATTATCTCTGGGATAATGAAAAAGTAAAACTGCTTTTTGGTAATCGCGGTGAGGAGCGGAATGAATATACGCATGACCTTTTTACAGAACGTGCGCTGGACTTTATTACCCGTCAAAAGCAGAAACATTTCTTTCTCTATTTGGCCTATACTATCCCTCATTTTTCCGATTATGATCAGCAATCACCATTGTCACAAATTGTGCCCAGTGATGAACCGTATACAAATAAGGATTGGCCCCAGGTGGAAAAAAATTATGCGGCAATGGTGACGCGTATGGATACAGATGTCGGCAAAATTATGGCGCTTCTGCAAAATCTGGGTATTGACAGTAATACGATTGTGTTTTTTACCAGCGACAACGGCCCCTGCGCCTGCTGTGCCCATCAGGTTGAATTTTTCGATAGCAATGGTCCCTTACGCGGCGTTAAACGGGAAGTGTATGAAGGGGGTATTCGCGTGCCGATGATCGTGCGCTGGCCGGGAAGGATACCGGCGGGAAGAACAAGTCAAACCATGTGGGCATTTTGGGATGTAATGCCCACGATGGAAGAACTGGCGGGATTGCCTCCATCAACGGCTATCGATGGGATTTCATATCTGAATGATCTTCTAGGGAAAAAACAGATCAGGCAACATGACTATTTTTACTGGGATTATGGCCATGTGCGGGATACTTATATGCAGGCCGTCCGCAGCGGGAAATGGAAAGGCATTAAGAGAGGGGTTCATGCCCCATTTGAATTATATGATCTGGATAAAGATATTGGCGAAACAAATGATCTCGCCGAAACAAATCCTGATTTGGTTACACAGCTGCAGGAAATCATGAAAGAAGCCTATCTACCATCGGAAGATTACCCGATCGGTGGATTCTGATTGAACCAGGGATCACACTGACGGAGAAGCAAGATCTATTCCCCCTAGTAAAGGGAGGGTGTTGAAGATTGGTGTATTTGCCTCAGATTTTCAGTGGGAAACGGCCTGTTTCCCCCTTGAAAAAGGGGGACTAAGGGGGCTATAGAATCAAATAAGTTGTTAAAATACAACCCCCTAACCCCCTTTTCTAAGGGGGAATAAATCCTGCTTAACTAGAAGATTTTAGATATTTTTACGCTATGATACCCCAATCTCCAACACCCTCAAGGGAGATAGGGGGATGTAATTAAACAAGAGGCAATTGGAAAAAAGGAATGAATACATGCGATCGCCTATTTTTCAAATCCCTGTCGTAACTTTTTTGCTGTTTATTGGAACAACCCTCCCGGCGCAAAATAGGGATACTAATTATCTGTTCATTAATGCTACGATGGGCAAGCACAGCATCAGTAAATATATCTATGGTCATTTTGCCGAACATCTCGGTCGTTGTATCTACGGTGGTATCTATGTAGGCGAAGATTCTTCAATTCCAAATAGTCGTGGTATCCGGCGTGACGTGCTTGAAGCCCTGAAAGAGATAAAAGTGCCTGTCCTGCGCTGGCCCGGCGGCTGCTTCGCTGATACGTATCACTGGAAAGACGGTATCGGTCCCAGGGAAGAAAGGCCATCGATCGTAAATATTCACTGGGGAAATATAACGGAAGATAATAGTTTTGGCACCCATGAATTTATGGATCTTTGTGAGCTTCTTGACTGTGAGCCTTATATCTGTGGTAATCTTGGCTCCGGTACAGTGCAGGAAATGGCCAAGTGGATAGAATATCTGACCTCACCGGCTGAAAGCCCGATGACCAACCTGCGCAGAAAAAACGGCCGGGAAAAACCCTGGCGGGTTAAGTTTTGGGGATTGGGTAATGAAGCCTGGGGCTGCGGAGGACGGATGGATGTCCAACATTATGTGGATGTCGCGGCGAATTATTCTGCCTTTTGCCGCAGTTTTCCCGGGAATGAACTCTATAAAATCGCCTGCGGCGGCTATGGCTGGAATGATAATTATGAGTGGTCAGAAGTACTGATGAAAAAAGGAATGTCCCGGATTGGTTTTCAGGCCCATGCTATCCATTATTATACGTCCAGCGGACAGAAAAAGAAAAGATACAGTGCCACTGAATTTGATGAAGCAGGCTGGTTCGATGTATTGCAGGGAACATTGAAAATTGAAGAAATATTGAGACAGAATGTGGCGATCATGGACAGATATGATCCGGAGAAGAAAACTGACTTGATCCTGGATGAATGGGGAACCTGGTATAATGTCGAAGAAGGAACCAATCCGGGTTTTCTTTATCAACAGAACTCTTTGCGTGATGCGATGGTGGCCGCTTTGAATCTCAACATTTTTAATAATTTTTGCGAACGGTTGTATATGGCTAATATTGCCCAAACTGTCAACGTTCTGCAGGCAATGGTTTTGACTCAGGATAATAAGATGGTCCGCACGCCAAGCTACTATGTGTATAAACTGTTTATCCCTCATCAGGATGCCACGCTATTGCCCATACAAATGAAATGTACGGATTATGTATTTGGCGGCGAAAAAATTCCGGCAATGAATGCCTCTGCTTCAATTGACCAGAAAAATAACATCCATCTTTCCATCGTCAATTCTGATCCGAATCATGAGCAATCGCTTGAATGTATGATCTATGGAAAGAAAATTTCAAAAATCAGTGGACAAGTTCTAACAGCAGAAACAATGAACGCCTATAATGATTTCGGCAAAGCGGAAGCGGTGACAATCAGAGATTTCAAAAATGTGGAATTAAAGGACGATTTGATTCAAATTACAATGCCGTCAAAATCAATCGTCATGCTTGAAATCAATTGAGTACGAAGTGATCTTTTTAGTATAATGAAAAAAATTCTGTATTGTTTGATACTTACCACTGCCGTAAATGGCCAGATATTCGAACAGGAATTTCTCTTTCCTCAGGAAAAATGGCATAATCACTCCTCAACCATAGCTGAGCTACCGGATGGTGATCTCCTTGTCGCCTGGTATCATGGTTCCGGCGAGGGCCAGGCAGATGATGTACGCATTCTTGGGATGCGCAAACGGCAGGGTGTTCCTGATTGGTCAGAATCCTTTTTGCTCGCAGATACACCGGACCTGCCTGATTTGAATCCGGTTCTATTTTTGGATGCGCAGAATGTTTTGTGGTTATTCTGGTCCATCTATATGGATAACAGTATTAGGGGTGTCCTGATCAAATACAGAATCAGCACTGATTATGCACAAAAGCTGGCTCCGGCATGGCAATGGCAGGATGTTATCCATGTCCGTCCGCGTAACTTTGAGCGACTTTATTCTCAATTGCAGGACAGTATCGAAATCATCCGCGCCGATGATTTAATCAGTAATCCAAAGCTCAGGAAAATAACCGATGAACAACAGGCAGCGGTCCAAGATAAATTACTGCGTCGCCTGGGTTGGATGACGCGTACCAGGCCGATTATGACCTCGGAAAAACGTCTGATGCTGGGCATTTATCATGATCTGTTTGCCTGTGGTCTGGCTGCCTTCACAGAAGACCAGGGTAAAACATGGTCTTTCAGCCAGCCCATTCAGGATGTTTACCTGGGACTCTTGCAACCGGCTTTTGCAAAAAAAACGGATGGCCGTATCGTCTGCTTTTTACGCGATAATGGATTGCCGAAACAGATACGTATCACGGAATCACAGGATGGTGGCATCAGCTGGTCACAACCTAAATTAATGAATATTCCCAATCCCGGTTCAAGCCTGCAGAGTCTGGTCCTCAACAATAATCACTGGCTGCTGGTATGTAATGACCTGAAGGAGGGAAGATATCGTTTAACCGTTTTTCTTTCAGAAAACGAGGGAGAGTCCTGGCCCTGGCGGAAGGAACTGGACAATCTGGGTCCGGATGGTGGTGAATTATCTTATCCGTCAGTCATCCAGGGCCGGGACGGCAGCCTGCATGGTGTTTATACCTATGCGACGCCAATCCCTTCCAAAGAAAGGAATGAATGCATCCGCTACGTACATTTTAATGAGGCGTGGATAAAAGCGGCGGATCAGGTGAAGTAGAGCAAAAGATCTATAGCGACTCTCCAAAATTTTAAAACAGTCATGCTGAACTTGTTTCAGCGTCATCTGTATTTTAAGAAGATCCTGAGTTTCCGAAACAGGCCCGTCCTGGCGACAGGCCGGGGTTCGCGATGACCGATAAATTACCTGTAAAAATTTTTCTGCCATGAATTTTCATTTAGTATCATAAAACCATAAGGAAATTATAATGAGAACAATCGGGGCTATGGTTATAATTTTTCTATTGACGATTAATTTATTATCCCAGACGCTCGCTCCTTCCGAAATAGAGCGAAAAAAAACGGTTAAAAAAATGGACAAAGCCGGTTTACGCTTTCGCACGGACGCAGTCACTGAACGATCTGATAAATTCATTCAAATACCTGATTTGATAAAAAATCAATCCGGTTTCCAAGTGGCCAGGACTGCACCGGTTATCGATTTTGTGATTGTACCCCTGGAAGAACGCTTTTTAACACCGGTTCCCGGTGAGACCTTTGTCGGTGTCTGGTCGAACTGGTCACAGGGCACATTTGATGCCAAACGGGGAAAATTTTATGCCGCCGTCGGTAACCACCGTTACAACAAGGCCCGGCTCTATCTGATCGAATACGATATTAAAACAAAAACTATTCACAGGATGCCGGAGATCAATAAAGCGCTGGGCAGAACCGACGCGCAGTTTGGTGATGGCAAAATTCATGGCTGGCTTGATTTCTATCATGGACCGGAAATATATTTCTGTACTTACTGGTGCAAATATCCGGAACCGACGGAGGAGCATTTTCAAAGCGGCTATGAGGGTGGGGCGATCATGAGTTACAATGTGGAAACGGGAAATTATACCAGCTATGGCGTGCCGCTTCCCCGTTCATCCTGGCCCTATCACCGCATGGATACAAAACGGGGACTGATGTTTGCGGTAGGGATGTTCGGTGAGTTTATGTGCTATGATATACCGAACAGAAGAATTCGCTTTGCCGGTTATCTGCCTGAAGGGATGCGCTGGTTCTGGCGGACCATGTGTGTCGACGAAGAAACCGGGTTTGTCTATTCCACAAACAATCTCCCCTCCGACACCACCATAAATTTTATTAGATATGAACCGGTTAAGAACCGATTTTTTATGATGAAGAGTACCGTACCGGCCAACCGTATCACCGGCAAATACGGACAGATGCGTGCACATACCAGGCAGAAAACCAGTGAAGGAGCCTTTATTGGTGTTATCTCCGCCGATACAGCGGGTCAGGGGGGTGAATTATTTCAGTTTTATCCTGGAGAGGACAGGGTTGAAGATATGGGATTATGCTGGGAAGGTGACCAGCGTTATACAGCCAGTCTGGCGCTGAGTCCCGATCAGAAATATCTCTATTATATTCCCGCTGCCCATGGAAAAGCTTACCTGGAAGGTGCCCCGCTGGTCCAGTTTAATCTCAGAACACATAAGCGAAAAGTGATCGCCTTTTTATTTCCATATTTTTACGAAAAATATGGGTACATACCGGGGGGTACATATTGTATAAAACTGGATGAGAAGGGGGAGAACCTGTTTGTGTTATTGAACGGTGCCTTCTCAGTGTATAATCCGCAGGGCAGGGATACGTTCGGCGATCCTTCCGTAATGGTCATCCATATCCCCGCCTCGGAACGACCATAGGAGGTGATTTAAGGGAACGTCAGCTTTATCGTCCATGAATTTCACAAAAAAAGATCTCACGCAGAGGCGCAGCGTCGCAGAGATTTATTAGATATTTTTTATAAGAATGTCACGAATTGATTTTTAAAGATTAAAAAATAAATATTTCATTAAAATCCTTTAGAGACACTTCTTGTTTCTAATGGACTTTTCTCTATATATATAAATAAAATTAAAATAAAAAAATTCGTGAGAATTCGTGTCATTCGTGGACAAAAAAATACTACCTGAGATTCAGCTATATCCATGTAAAAAAAAGGAGCAGTGGTGTTAAAATTTATTTGTGTGTTTACTGCTTTAACCCTGTTGCACGCCCAGACACCGGAACCGCCGGTTTATAAGAACAGCCGGCTGCCAATTGATCAGCGAATTGCTGATTTGCTTTCCAAGATGAGCCTTGAAGAAAAAGTCGATCTGGTTGGTGGTGCCGGTTTTAAAACTAAAAAGAATGTCCGTTTGTGCATACCGGAATTATTGATGACCGATGGGCCGCTTGGACCGAATGTCAAAGGGCGGGCAACCAACTACTCGGCCTCCATCAATATGGCGGCCACTTTCGATACCCCTTTGATCCACCGTGTGGCAGAAAATATCGGAGAGGAAACACGGATTCTGGGGCGTAATATGCTGCTGGCCCCGATGATCAACATTGTCCGCACACCCTTCGGCGGGCGCACCTTTGAATTCTTCGGTGAAGATCCATGGCTGGTTTCGCGCATGACTGTCGCTTATGTGCGGGGTGTGCAGAGCAGGAAGGTGGCAACCTGTACCAAAGTAATAGCGGTGAATAACCAGGAATGGAACCGCTTTGATGTGGACGTGATTGTCAGTGAGCGGGCGCTGCGGGAAATTTATCTGCCGGCAATTAAAGCGGCGGTGCAGGAGGCTGACACATGGACGATCATGGCCGCTTACAATCAGGTTAACGGTGATTATGCCTGTGAGAATAATCATCTGCTTAACGATATTCTTAAAGAGGAATGGGGATTTAAAGGGGCGGTGGTCTCAGATTGGGGCGGCGCCCGTTCGACGGTCAAAATGGCCGAATCCGGTCTGGATCTGGAAATGCCCACCGGTACCTGGTATGGAGAAAAACTGCTCGCTGCCATCAGAAATGGCCAGGTAGCTGTGTCCATTCTCGACGATAAAGTTAAACGGATCCTGTGGGTGATGTTCAGGGCTGGTCTCTTTGATGAGTCCATTGATAAGTATGGCGGACATTCCGATACACCGGAACGAAGGGCCTTAGCCCTGAAAGTGGCTCAGGAGAGCATCGTTCTGCTTAAGAATGAACACCGTTTTTTACCGCTTGATAGGAAAAAAATAAGATCCATCGCTGTTATCGGTCCCAACGGCGATGTCGCACGAATGAAAGGGGCCGGCAGCGGTGCACTGAATGGAAATTACAGCATTTCTCCCCTGCAAGGTATCCGGGAAGCGGCCGGCAGCCCGGTTTCTGTAAACTTTAAACGGGGCTTTCCCGCAGAAAAAACCGAGCTGCCTATTGTTTCCCCACGTTTTTTCACGCTGGAAGATGGTTCTCCGGGCATTCTTGCGGAATATTTTAATAACCGCGATCTGCAGGGTAAACCGGTACTCACACGCGTGGAAAAGGATATCAATTTTGACTGGGGCTATGGCGGTGAACGTGATCCGGAAAATCCAGGCAGCCCGCAGCCGGGTGTGGTCAATCTTGACCAGTGGTCCGCGCGCTGGACGGGTAAATTGAAATCCCCGGGTGATGGCTGGTATGAAATCGGACTGCAATCAGATAATGGTGTCCGTCTTTATCTGGATGGCAAGAAAATTCTTGATTACTGGATCGATTCAAAACCTGGTGATTTTAAAATGACCCGTTATGAATTTACCGCCGGCCGGGAATATGATCTTACGGTCGAATTTTATGAAAATATCGGCAGCTGTGTCTGCAAACTGGGCCTGGAAAAGTACGAAACCGGTGATATGCTGCAGGAAGCCGTAGATCTGGCCAAAGCTTCCGATGTGGTCATTCTCTGTGCCGGCCTAAGCGAGCTGTATGAGGGGGAAGCCATTGATCGCGATCAACTGGCCCTGCCCGAAGATCAGCTCAAATTAATTGAACGTGTATTGGAAGTAAACAAAAATACACTGATCGTTCTGAATAATGCCACACCGGTTCTGATGGATCCGTGGATAAAGAAGGCCCCGGCTGTCATTGAAGCTTTTTATCCCGGTCAGGAAGGCGGTCACGCCCTGGCAGATATTATCTTCGGCGAGGTAAATCCTTCCGGTAAACTACCCGTCACTTTTCCTAAACGCTTTAAAGATTCGGCAGTATATGGCACCTATCCCGGCCAGAAGAACCGGGCGGAGTATAAGGAAGGTATTTTTGTCGGCTACCGCTATTTTGATAAACAGCAGATCACCCCGCTTTTCCCCTTCGGCTATGGCCTGTCCTACACGACTTTCAGCTATAGTGATCTGCAGATTGATCCACAGGTAATGTCTCCTTCAGATACAGTCAGGGTCAGGGTAAGGGTCATGAACACCGGGAAAATGGCCGGCGATGAAGTGGTCCAGTTGTATATCAGCGATCCACAGGCCAGTGTGCAGAGAGAGGTTAAAGCATTAAAAGGTTTTGCCCGTCTGCGGCTTGAACCTGGTGAGCGTAAAAATGTAGTTTTCACTATAAACAAACGTCATCTTTCCTTCTATGATGAAGATCAACGGCAATGGATAGCCGAACCAGGTAAATTTGAGGTGTTGGTTGGAAGTTCATCCAGGGATATTCGGTTAACGGGGAAATTTCGGTTAAAAGAACCGGTAGAAGATATGTGACATTCTTCATATTTGACAATCTGTGAATAATAGCAGAAACATCATTCTGTAAGGCAAATCTGTGGCAATTGACAATCAGTTCTGGCACGCAAGTTGTTAACAGTAACTATGTGAAAATCGATCCTAATAAATTTCTGGCTAGATACCGTGTTCCATCCGCCAGGGCAGGATGGTGGAATTACGCGCGCGCCGGTGTGTATTTTGTCACGATCTGTTCAGCCCGCCGGATTCATATATTCGGAAAAATAAAAAAAGGGAAAATGGTTCTGTCCAAGATGGGTAAGATTGTTCAAGAGGAATGGGATAGATCGTTTAAAATACGTGACGGATTATTATGCGACGCGTTCGTAATCATGCCGAACCATATCCATGCGGTTTTACGGATTAAAAATCCGTTGAATTTGGAATCGGTGGACAAAACGGTATCGGCGAATGGAATGAATGCGGTTAACGGAACGGTTGCGGCGAATGGAATGAATGCAGTTAACGGAACGGTTGCGGCGAATGGAATGAATGCGGTTAACGGAACGGTTGCGGCGAATGGAATGAATGCGGTTAACGGAACGGTTGCGGCGAATGGAATGAATGCGGTTAAC
>Ga0307424_1000949_pt1 | contig 15448 bp, 13 predicted proteins | sample SalMarWE160320MG_FD_202157 | JGI IMG/M metagenome (GOLD analysis project Ga0307424, IMG submission 202157) | Salt marsh sediment microbial communities from the Plum Island Ecosystem LTER, Massachusetts, United States - WE1603-20 | ecosystem: Environmental > Aquatic > Marine > Intertidal zone >... | reverse complement strand
GCGGTGATTATCCCTTTTTTCTATCAGGTCCGTGAGCCCTTTCTGCTTTTTACGAAACGGACTGACATGGTTGAACATCACAAAAGTCAGATCTCCTTTCCCGGCGGGGCGCAGGAAAAGAGTGACAATGATCTGCAGGGGACAGCACTGCGTGAGACATGGGAGGAGATGGGTATCCGTCCGGAAGATCTGACAGTGATTGGCAGAACGGATAATTTTTTAACTAATACAAATTTTATGGTTACACCATTTGTCGCTCATTTTCCCCATCCATATCCTTATGTAATAAACAAGGATGAAATTGAGCAGATCATTGAAGTCCCGCTACGACATCTCATGCAGCCTGAAATATTCAAAATCGAGAAATGGATGAGAGAGGGTGTAATGTGGGATATACATTACTACCAGGTGAACGGTGAAGTCATCTGGGGCGTTACCGGTTTTTTACTCAGTAATTTCCTTTCTCTGATTTTTGGCTTGGAGCATCTTAAAATAAATCTGTCAGCCGCCAGATGATGGCCTGGCTGGATTCCAGACGGCGGATATTTTGTTAAGGGAACAAAAAAGACAATTTGGCATAGTTTATGTAATAGTGTTTTGGTAGAGAATAATCACCGGGGGCACCATTGATTGTGCTGCGCTTAGTTCTTCTTATCCTCATTTTTGTCAATTTAGTAATTGCCCAGGGTCTTCACGACTGGAAGACAATTACGTATATGAATGATATTACAGATTTGCTCTTTACCGATGATCAGATCTGGGCGTCCACCAGCGGAGGTGTCTACCGCTTTGACAGTGCAGACAGCCTTTCGGTACTGTACACGAATATAGACGGACTCGGCTCCCTCGATCTTCGCTCCCTGGAAGAGGATCATTATGGCCAAATGATCGCCGGCTCATCTGACGGTACAATCAATTTATATGATCCGGCCCGTGATTTATGGGAAGCGGATTTTAACCTGAGCGGTACCGAAATTGTCGATCTTTTTACCAACGACGATACACTTTGGGTGGCAACAAAAAAAGGCGTGGCTGTTTTTTTTGTTCGTCCCGGTCAGTTGGAATTCCGGGATTATTATAACAATCTGCCATTGATTCCTCAAAATGCTTACCGTATTGCCGTATTTAACGGCCGGGTATATTATGCAACGGAAGATGGTTTGTTAAATGCTCCTTCAAATTTTATAAAATATAATCTGAAATTAGCCGAGGCCTGGCAATTGCTCACGACGAAAAATGGTCTTCCTTCAAACAGTGTTCGTGATCTGGTCCCGGTTTCCGATTCACTTTTCATCGCGACCGGTGCGGGCGTATCGACACTAAATCTTCACCAGCAGATTAAACGTTTCAGCAGCTGGACAAGCGGGATTGTAACGAGAATATTGATCACAGATCAGACGATGTATTTTATACGTGTCAGCGATTATTTTCAGTTAATCGACGGCCACTGGACCGGTTTACCAGCTGAGAATAAACCTATCATGGCGGCAGTAACGGATGCTGCTGATAATTTATGGATCGGATTGCGCGAAGGAGGTCTCAAGAAAGCGGGATGGACATCCAGTTATTTGATAGACGGTCCGGCCAGTAATTATATCGGTGTACTTCTTGTCGATAAACAGGGGACTTTGTGGGTCTCCTCCGGGAAGTTTAAACTTTCACATACATACGGTTTTTATAAATACGGTCTATCCGGCTGGACCAACTATTTATTTTCTAGTGCATGGAACAATAAAAATTCAGCGGCTACCGTATATGAAGACCGTCAAGGAAAAATATGGATCGGCAGCTGGGGCGGCGGTTTGACGACAGTAGACGGCCAGACGATCGATTATCTTCATGCCTGGTCCGGTGATGGTCAGATAGCCATCTCCACCGTGAATGTAGTGAAACAAATGGCCCTGCCTGAAGTACCGGCTGATGAGCGCACCTGTCTACCCGGGGCTGATATCAGCGCACAAAATTACACCGTAATTCCCTATTTCCTGGAGGATAATGCAGGCAATCTGTGGTGCGTGAATCATCTTTCCCGCGATCTAAATTATCTGGCCGTGATAGCGCCCGGCCAGAACGGTAACTTATCGACGGATTGCAGTAACTGGATATATTTTGGCGGCAATATAGGTATTACAACCAAGGAAAGTGAGATTTCATCTCTTGTATTTGATGATTTCGGCCGTTTGTGGATCGGTACATTCACCTCCGGTATTCTGGTATTCGATTATAATGGCACACCGGAAGACAGATCGGATGATAAACCACTGATACGTGTGAATACAACCAATGCCAATCTGTACAGCAATGCCGTTCTCACCCTTGCTAAAGACCATGATGGTCTGATATGGATAGGCACTGCCGCCGGATTAAATTCTTATGACGGGGTAAACTTCTATAAACATGTCGGTGACATCGGACCGGTCGAGAACAAGATCAATCAGATTTTCGTGGATGACTTTAACAATAAGTGGTTTGCCACGGATGGCGGTGTGAGTGTTCTGCAATCCAATAAAAGTCCGTGGGGCAGCGACGCTTGGATTCATTATACGCCGGATAACAGCGGCCTGCCTTCCAAACTCATCAACAGTATTTTTGTGGACGCGCGACAGGGCAAAGCATACATCGGTACAGAAAGAGGATTATCGGTTTTTTCCGGTTCCTTTGCTGAATATAAGCCGGATTTGAATGCCATAACCGCCGGACCAAGTCCGTTCATCCTTGATGGGCAGACACGTTTTACTATAAAAAATCTCGTTTTTGGTGCGAATGTGAAAATTCTCAATATTAATGGCCGCCTGGTAAGACTGCTGTCTGAATCAAACGGCAGCATAGAAGGCGGGCGGGCAACGTGGGATGGCCGGGATGAGAATGACAGAAAGGTCCCCAGTGGTGTATATCTTTATCTTATCTACAATGAAGAAGGCGTGACAGGTAATGGAAAAATTGCGGTGATCAATCCCTGATCTCTGCTTAGCAAGACGGCCTGACCAGTTCTTCAGGTTAGAAAAATCCAGATCTTACCCGGCTGCACACAGTTACCACCCCAGACGGACCGCTAAAAAAATCATGATGCGGGGCTTATAATTCTGTAACTTTGCCGGAAATGACAGACGACCGTCCGCCGAACAAGTTTTGGTATCGCCTGAATATATGACTAAAATTAAAAAAAATATCTCATTGCGGATCTGATTGATGCTTAGCAGACTTTATATAAAGGATTTTGCGATTGTTGAGGAGCTGGATATCGAATTTCCGGCCGGTTTTATCGTCATTACCGGGGAAACCGGAGCAGGAAAATCGATCATTGTCGGTGCCCTTGGTTTGCTTTGCGGTGACAGGGGACAGTCGGAACTGGTTCGCGCTGAAGCCGCAAAGGCTATCCTGGAAGCCGAATTTTATTATCAGGACAATGAGGCTCTGGAAAACCTCCTCACCGATAACGATATAGAGAGATCGGGAAACATGCTGATTATCAGGCGTGAGATCAATAACCGCGGTGTAAGCAGGGCTTTTATAAACGACACACCGGTAAACATTACCCTGTTGAATCAGGTAACGTCACTGCTTATCGATCTGCATGGCCAGCATCAGCACCAGCGGCTTGTCCATCCTGAGAACCACGTCACTTATCTGGATGATTTTGGTTTACTGCAACCAGTGGCCGGATCAGTAAAGTCCGCTTATCATGCTTTTAAGAACAATGAAAAGCAACTGGAAGAGGATCTTAGCAAACGCAAGCAGAACACCGAGAAAAAGGAGCTCTATAATTTTCAGCTGAGCGAACTTACTAACGCCAATCTTGTGCCGGAGGAGCTGGAAACGCTGGTACAGGAAAGAAAAATCCTTGAAAACAATGAGGCTCTGTTTGAAACAACAAATCAGGCCGGAATAATTTTATACGCAAACGAAGATTCTGTATCCAATCACATCGCCGGCGTTTTACAAAAATTGCGCACCCTGGTAAAGATCGATCCTTCCTTTGATGAACTGATCACTGGTTTGGAAAGCGCGCAAATATCTATAGAGGAAGTTGGCCGACAATGTGAAACTTATGCGGCCAATTTGGAATTCAATCCCGACCGCTTAGAGGAAATTCAGAAGCGGGAAGCAGAATTGCTCTGGCTGATAAAAAAATATCAGGTTAATGGTATCGATGAACTTATAAAATATCGTGAAGATCTTAAACAACAGCTATCTGAAAATGAACAATTCGATGAAAATATCCGGCAACTCGAAAAAATTCTGGAGGAACAGCGGCTCCGCTTACAGGAGTCAGCCCTCCAACTGTCTCAAAAAAGAAAAACCGTCAGCAAGAACTTTGAATATAAATTAGAAGAAATTCTTGATTCCGTAGGCCTGCCGGGTGCAAAATTTAACGTTAAGATCAACTGGCAGGAAAATGAACAGGGTTTGATGCGCTTGAATGGAAAAAAGTATGAGATCTCTGAACAGGGGCTGGACCGTATAGAATTCCATATTGGTTTGAACCTCGGGGAACCGAGCCGGCCGCTGCATAAGGTAGCTTCCGGCGGCGAAATATCGAGGATCATGCTGTCAATCAAAACCCTGCTTGCTGCCGTTGACCGTATAGACACCCTGATTTTTGACGAAATTGACAGCGGGATTTCAGGCCGGTTTGCTCAGATTGTAGGACGCAAAATGCTGGAGATAGCCGGACACCATCAACTGATCGTGATTACCCACCTCCCTCAGATAGCTGCCCAGGGTCAGGCCCATCTGGTTGTCAGCAAACAGGAGGCGGATGGGAGAACAAAAGTAAAGGTAATGAAATTAAATGACGAAGAACGGGTAACCGATATTGCGCGGCTTCTGGGTGGAGAACGCATCACACCTGAGGCCATGGCCAATGCACGCGGGCTTCTGCGCAGTACCGCATAACTTTCCTCGTTTATGCGAAGATTTCCTTTGCCTGTCGAAGGTGCTTGCTTTTATTTTTCAACTTTCTTAAGTTAAATTTAATTTGAAGGTTATCACGAAAAGGTGAGGTTGCACATATGAGAAATGCAAAATATCATTTTGAGCTATCCTTGACGGATGGCAATCCCCTTTTCAGAAGATACTTTTTGAACTTATTTAAATCGAAAAAAGAAAAGGCCGAACAGGCCGGCAAAGTGCATGCGATTCCCGCGAAAGAATTAAAAAAACGTATGATTGAACTGGGACGTGGAAAAAAAGTCAGCATTATGCGCCTAACCTATGATGGCACACCTGAAGATCACCCAGTCTCGGTTAAAATCATAGATATAGGAAATGATCATTTTACCGGTAAGGTGGTCAATGTTGACAGAGATGTCAGCGAAAGTCAGGAAAAAAAATTGATTTTTGTAAAAGGTGGGGGCGGGACGATTGATTTCCGGTTTGAAGACGGGGATATCATCAGCGTTGATGAAGACATCGATGAAGAAATTGTTGAAGAGAGAAGTATCGAGGAGGTCCGCGAAATACTGGAAGCGCTTGATCTCAACGAAGATATCACGATCAGTTATTATGACAAGGATAAAGGCGGGGTAATCAATGGTCTCGGTCAGCTAACAGAGAAAAACATGGACACCCTGGATTTCCAGGTTACCCTGAAGATTATCAATGAAATTTCTCTTAAGGAACCTCGGGTTGTCTCTTTTAATCTTGAAAAAGACCAGATTCTTGATCTTGAAGTCGTTATGTAGTCCAAATTTGATTCGAAAGAGCCAACCATGAACCATGGTTGGCTTTTTTTTTATGTGAATGGCGTTTAATATAAATACGGGTCTATAGATCGGAAGGAGTATAATGTTAACACGTAAACAAATTGAAGAAGCCTTGAGAACAATCATTTATCCCGATGTCAATAAGGACATCGTTACACTAGGTACAGTGAAGACTATAAAGATTTCCGGCAATGCGGTGACTATTCAATTGGATTTACGCAGTGATGATGCCGATGACGTGTTGGAAGTGGAAGAGGCAGTAAAAAAGAAAATTTCGTCACTCCCGGATGTTGCATCTTTAACTGTAAAAAATATTAATACTGCCGCACAGCAGCAAGGCAGCGGTCAGTTCCTTACCCAGATCAAAACCAAAATTGCGGTTGCCAGTGGCAAAGGAGGGGTCGGTAAATCAACGGTAAGTGTAAATCTGGCAGTGGCACTCGCCAAGTCTGGATTAAAAGTCGGTCTGCTTGATTCAGACATTTACGGTCCCAGCATACCCCTGATGTTCGGGGTAACTGAAAAACCTGCGTTTGATGGTTCAAAATTGCAACCAATAGAAAAGTATGGAGTAAAACTGATGTCACTGGGTTTTCTGGTGACTGATGACAGTCCGGTAATCTGGCGGGGACCGCTGGTCATGCGGGCGCTGCAGCAACTGATAAGTGATGTAAACTGGGGTGATCTCGATGTCATCTTATTCGACATGCCGCCGGGAACCGGAGACGCTCAACTGACATTGAGCCAGTCTGTGGCGCTGGATGGTGCCATCATTGTGACTACTCCGCAGGATGTGGCGCTGCTCGATGCAATAAAAGGCGTGCATATGTTCCAGAAAGTGAATGTACCGATACTTGGGATCATCGAGAATATGAGTTATTTTATATGCGGCCACTGCCAGCAGAGAACGGATATATTTTCTTCGGGCGGGGCACGCAAAGCGTGTGACAGATTGCATGTTGAACTGCTGGGTGAGATTCCGCTGGACGCTGAAATACGTGCAGGTGGTGACCAGGGATTACCGATTGTGGAAAAAGATCAGGAAAACAGCCAATCTCAGGCTTTTCTTGAGATTGCTAAAAAATTAAAATCTACAGTACTATGAAAAGTTATGATGTCATAATTATTGGTGCCGGACCCGCCGGTATAGGCTGTGCTATATCTGCCATAAAAAGAGGCCTCAATCTCTTAGTGATCGAGAAAGGGAATGTCGTCCATTCGATTATTAATTTTCCTGCACAGATGACATTTTTTTCCACTTCTTCAGAACTTGAATTACATGGTGTCCCTTTCAACAGCCAGGGATTGAAACCGGAACGTATTGAAGCAGTCAAATATTATCAAAGCCTGGCAAGATATTTCAATCTGCCCGTAGCCACCATGACCAGGGTGAATGGATTGCAAAAAGAAAACGGCTATTTCAAAGTCCTTTGTAAAAAAGCTGATGATGACTTCCAGCTGAAGGCGCAGTGTGTGATCCTGGCTACCGGATTTTACGATAATCCTAACCAACTCGGTATACCGGGGGAATCACTCCCCCATGTTTCACACTATTACCGGGAACCTTTTCAGCATTTCAACCAGGATGTGGTTGTAGTGGGTGGCAAAAACTCGGCCGTGGAAGCAGCGCTTGATTTGCACCGGCACGGCGCCAGGGTGTCGCTTATCCATCGTCGACCGAAGATCAAAGAAAGCGTAAAATATTGGGTGCTTCCTGATATCGAAAACCGTATTAAAGAGGGAAGTATTAAAGTACATTTGAATTCTCGGCTGACCCGTATCCTGCCCGGATCGGTGGAAGTGAAAGATAAACATACAACGGAGTCCTTACCAGCGGATGCCGTCTATCTGCTCACCGGTTATCATCCGGACATTTCTCTGCTGGACCAGGCCGGCGCGGCATACGAAACAGACTCCCTGATACCTGTTGTCGATCAAGTTTCACTGCAGACAAGCGTTGATGGACTCTATCTCGCAGGTTCTCTTTTAGCCGGACGTAATGCTAATCAAATTTTTATTGAGAACTCCCGTAACCATGGTGAAAAAATTCTTAGTGAAATGATAAAGAAATTTAAAAAGAGCATATCTAAAAGTTGACACCATTTAGGAAATCATCTATATTGATTCAATGACATATGGAAAACATCTATATTGGACTAATCGGTAGTCTGCTGATTCTGGATACAACTGTTGCCTTTCAGTTTCTCATTTCGCAGCCACTTATCGCCTGCACACTATTGGGTTGGTTTCTTGGAGATGCTCACTTGGGATTACAGATTGGTATCTATCTCCAGCTGCTTTGGTTGAGCAGTATACCTGTTGGTGCAGCTATTATACCTGAAGGAAACGTCGCGGCGATCATCGTTACTGGTTTGGTCGTCAGATATCATCAGGTTTATGATTACTTTAACACACTCCTGATATTTGGACTTTTATTTGGTATATTAATCAGTTACTTCGGGGGGGAGCTGGTTGTACTCTCAAGGAAGTCAAACCGGTTTTTCCTTACAAAGATAATTGATTATACCAGGAATGGAAATTTGGGGACATTAACCATAATAAATTATCTTGCTCTCCTGTCTCATTTCCTGCTGATGTTCGGTCTTATATATATGGCGATGTTTATTGGTGATGTATTATTTTCACAAATCATTCGTCTCCCGGCTGAATGGAATAATTATTTTAAATATGCGGTCTATGCGCTGATAGGGATCGGCAGCGGTCTGACCTTGTCGATGTTCAGGGAAAAGAAATTTCATCTGTTTCTTGCTGCAGGTTTGGTTGCCGGGGCTCTTTTTTTCGTATTGGCATGAAAACAAACAATAAAATAGGCTGGGTTGTTTTCTCCGAGATGTTCTTCCGCAGTTTTTTTATTCAGGCGGTGTGGAACTATCAAAGCATGATTTCAATTGGTTTTTGCTTTGCGCTGGCTCCTGTGGCCAAAAAATTGTTTAAAGACAAAAAAAGCCGCAGTGAATTCATAAACCGTCATCTGCATTTTTTTAACGCACATCCGTATTTTTCTTCTTTTGCCCTTGGCGCCATCGCCAGGGTGGAAGAGGATTTGGTGTTATCAGGGACGAATGATTACAGCCAGGTGGTTCGTTTGAAGAATGCGCTGATCGGTCCGCTGGGTGCGATTGGAGATCAACTGGTCTGGGCAACGCTCAAACCTGCCTCGATCCTGATTGGTTTGTTAGCGGTAATTTTGATAGACAGTTTTGAAACAAAGTTGTTTTTTCTGATGATCTTGCTGGCGCTGTATAATATTCCGCATATTTATATACGGGTGATCGGACTCATCAAGGGATATCAGGCCGGATTTCAAATATATAAAATGCTGAATATAGAAAGATTCAACTCAGTGCGCTATGCTTACGGTTCGCTGGGAGCGATAGCACTGGGCATGATTTTTTCTTATTCATTTTTTCAGAGCGGCAGTGACGATATCTCCTATGCAGGTGTTTTTATTGTGTGTTTTCTGATCGCATATTATTATAAAAAATTAAAACAATCTGTTTACAGAAGCCTGACCCTACCGGTGATTATCGCCGTATTGTTGGGTCTGCTGATTGAAAGCGTATGATTGAAGAAGTCTTAAAGATAACGAACCGACACGGATTACATGCCCGGCCTGCGGCGCAGTTTGTTAAAATTGCCGGCAAATTTGTTTCTGAGATCAAGGTGATCAAAGATGGATTAGAAGTGAACGGCAAAAGTATCATGGGTATTATGATGTTGGCTGCAGAGCCGGGAAGTGAAATCCTGCTGCACATCAGCGGAGAAGACGAAAAAGAAGCATTTGCCGCATTGAAGGAGTTGATCGCACAAAAATTTTATGAAGATGACAAATAAGGTAAGCAGAAAAAAAGTAAAAAAGCAGGTCATGCTCGATGTGGTGCCCATTGTATCCGGTATGGCCATGGGACCGGCCTATCAATTCAGAAAACTCTCTTTTACCGTCAACGAACTGGATTATCCCATAGAAAGTATCAAAGCTGAAATTGACAGATTTCGTTTGGCCTGCCATAAAACGCTGACTCTCTTAAGTAAAACAAAAGAACTGAGCAGTGCCGTCTATGATGATCAGTTCCTTGAAATTTTTGAAAGTCAGATAGCCCTCCTCGATGATGATATCTTTCTAAGTGAGATTGAAGCGCATATACGGGATAAAAAAAGTTCTGCCGCCATGGCTGTATTTACCGTTTTCCGGGAGAAAATGGATTACTTCATGGGTCTGAAAAATGAATATTTCAGAGAGCGGGCCATGGATATTCAGGACCTGAAAAATAAGATCCTTCATGCCATTTTTGGTGTCGGCACAGAATATCAGATCTCCGTTCCGTCGGTGATATTTGCCGATTATCTTTCCCCATCGGATACGGTACATTTCAACCGGAACCTGATACTTGGATTTGTCACTGATACGGGGGGAAGAACCTCTCATGCCGCCATTGTCGCCCGTTCTCTAAATCTTCCTTACGTGATAAACAATCAGACACTGTCCAAGATCGTACAGGCTGACGATTTTATTATTCTTGATGCCCACGCCGGTCATGTTATTATCAATCCGACAGAGAAGACGATTGGTTCTTATAAAAAACTGAAAAAAAAATATACACATATCGTTCTGGAGTTAAAAAAAGAATCAGGTCTGCCTACCGTTACCCGCGACGGTATTCCCATTGAAATTGCGGCGAATGTGGAATTTCTGAATGAATTGGCAGAAGCGCAAAGCTGCGGAGCCCAGGGTATCGGCCTCTTCCGGACGGAAGGAATATTTCTTGAAAAAGAGGGTCTCCCGGATGAAGAGGAACAATACCATGTCTACCGGCGTGCATCAGAAGAGTTAAAAGATCAGACGGTTATTATCCGCTCCCTGGATGCCGGCGGTGATAAAATATTAAAAGAGCTGGACCATCCTGTTGAACAGAATCCCTTTCTCGGCTGGCGGGCTATCCGTTTTTGTCTGGATGAAAGAGAAATATTTAAGACGCAATTACGGGCCATTCTCAGAGCGAATATTAATAACAACCTGAAATTAATGCTGCCGATGGTCTCCAGTTTAAGGGAAATTCAGGAAACAAAATCTGTACTTGATGAAGTCCGCCTGGCATTAAAACAGGAAAAAATTCCATTTAACCCGAAGATAGATCTGGGCATCATGATTGAGATACCTTCTGCTGCACTGATGTCAGATGTAGTTGCCCGCGAGGTGGATTTTATCAGTTTCGGCACCAATGACCTTACCCAGTATACGCTGGCAGTCGATCGAACAAATCAGAAAATTGCTAAATATTTTAATGATTTACATCCTGCCGTACTACGTCTGATGCAACTGACAATAAAAAATGCAAGAGCCTTAAAGAAGGAGATCAGTATCTGCGGGGAAATGGCGGCAAACCAGGAGGCAATACCTATTTTGCTTGGATTGGGTTTGCGAAAATTAAGTATGAGTCCAAACGCTATTCCGCGTATAAAAAAAATAATCCGTATGCTTAATGCCGCCGAGTGCGAAAAATTTGCCAACAGGGTAGTTACATTGCCTTCCGAGTCGGAAATACAACAGGAGGCAAAAAAATTCATAGAGAAAACAATAGCCAATGAAGATCTGCTAATTTAAAGGAGAAAAGGCTGTTATGTATTCGGTCGACAAGGACAATTTTAAAAGATATTTACTGGGTTTTACTCAGCAGATATCGGAAAGTCAACAAATATTCAAAGCGGGAACGTTGCAGATTAAAAAAGAATCGTTTAACCACATCCTCTATCTCGGTATGGGCGGTTCTGCAATAGCCGGTGATATTATTTCCGATGTACTCTTTGATGAATTGAAGATACCGATGCAGGTTGTACGCAATTATCATGTACCGGCCAGTTGTTCAAGTTCAACGCTCGTGATTGCCTCCAGTTATTCGGGAAACACCGAAGAAACACTGCATGCTGTTGCGGAGGCGGAGAAGCGGCAGGCGCAGATCATCGCTGTGACTTCCGGCGGCAACCTTCTGGATATGGCAAAAGAAAAGAATTGGCCCTACCTGCAGGTTCCCGGCGGATTTCCCCCCAGGCAGGCTTTCGGCTATCTTTTCTTTCTTTCCTACCAGATCATCTGTGAAAGTATAGGTAAAAAAATATCCGATGAAACCTTCCATGACCTTATCTACCTGGCCGAAGCGATCATTCATATGAACAACGAAGAAACAGCAGAAGGAAAAGCGTTCGCCAAAGATCTGGCCATTCAGATTAAAAATAAAATTCCCGTCATTTATGCATCAGCTCCGTTTCTGACCGCCATTGCCACCCGCTGGAAAAATCAATTCCAGGAGAATTCAAAATCGATGGCCTTCAGCAATATCATTCCGGAGATGAATCATAATGAAATCGTAGGCTGGGAAATGAAAAACAATGCCTTGCAGGATTTTCTGGTGATTTTGCTGGAGAATCATCAAAACAGCGCCCGGATTCATGCCAGGATGAATTTGACAAAGAATATCATTCGCGACAGAGGTATTGATGTGGTGGAGGTCTATGCAGAGGGATCGACAATTCTGCAACAGCTGATTTCGCTGATCATCATTGCCGATTGGGTGACTTATTATCTTGCTTTATTATATGAAAATAATCCGGCCAGTATTGTAAATATTGACTACCTGAAAGGTGAGCTGAAAAAGCAAGCCTGATATTCTGAGTAAAAAATGAAATCGATTAAATTTTAAAAAATATTGAAAAGGAATCCCATGGCAGATTACATATTCAGTTCGGAATCAGTAACGGAAGGACATCCCGATAAAATTGCAGATCAGATTTCCGATGCAATATTGGACGAGGTACTTAAAGAAGATCCTTTTGGACGGGTAGCCTGCGAAACATTTGTAACAACAGGGCTTACACTTGTCGGCGGTGAAATTACCACAAAATGTTATGTCGACATCCCCTCTATTGCCCGCGGGGTTATAAAGGACATCGGATATACAGATGCTAAATATGGTTTTGACTATGAGACCTGTGCGATACTGACCTCACTTGACCAGCAGTCAACCGATATCGCGATGGGTGTTGATAAAGCCGGGGCGGGTGATCAGGGTATGATGTTCGGATATGCGACGAAAGAAACCCCGGAATATATGCCGCTGCCGATCCATCTGGCCCACCAGGTAACAAAACGTCTTGCCGAATGCAGGAAATCAAAAGAAATTTCATTTTTGCGCCCGGACGGTAAATCGCAGGTCTCGGTTAGATATGTTGACCATAAACCGGTATCGGTGGAAAGTGTTGTCGTATCGACACAGCATGAACCGGATGTGGATATAGAGACCATTAGAAAAGAAGTGATTGAAAAAGTTATTAAAAAAAGTGTCCCAAAAGAATTGATGAAAAACGAGAACATCCGATATCTTATTAATCCGACGGGCCGTTTTGTAATTGGTGGTCCATTGGGTGACGCGGGATTGACCGGAAGGAAGATCATTGTGGATACATACGGTGGGGCCTACTCACACGGCGGGGGGGCATTTTCAGGAAAAGATCCGACCAAAGTAGATCGTTCAGCTTCTTATTTCGCCCGCTATGTGGCTAAAAATGTTGTTGCTGCCGACCTTGCTGAGAGATGCGGCATTCAGGTTGCTTATGCGATCGGTGTTGCTGAACCTGTATCACTGATGGTTGAAACTTTCGGTACCGGCAAAATTGACGATACGACTTTATCAAATCTGCTTTTAAAAATATTTGATTTTACACCGGGGGGAATCATCGAAGCCCTGCAGCTGCGCAAGCCGATTTACAGAAAAACCGCTACCTATGGGCATTTCGGCCGTACAGAGAAGGAGTTCACCTGGGAAAAGACGGATCGCGTAAAAGACCTGCTGAAAGAAGTATAAAAATTTTTATTTGATGCGGTATTGCCGGAGGTAGTAGCGCATGAATATATTTTCAATCTCGAGCTCATTTTCCGTTTTAATCGATTTGGTTCGTATTTCGATGATATCGGCGAGCGTATGATTTTCAAGTATCTTTAATTCTTCCTTGTCTATCTCATGGGTGTGGCCATACTCGAGTATCAGGATCAGTTTGTCCAATCCTATGAATTTAAAATTGTAAACCACGTACGGTTCGAAGGCCTTCCCTGTATCCCTCTCGATGATCTCCATCACTTTGTCCAGCTCTATGCGATCCTGATACGGTTTTCGCGAGGTGAGCGCATCAAAGGCATCGGCGACCGCCAGAATTTTCCCGCCCAGCGGAATGTCATCCCCCCTCATATTATCCGGATAACCCTGCCCGTCAATACGTTCATGATGACTGGCGGCAATGGAGGGTATGTCACGATAATTTTTCATAAAGTTAATCTTATTAAGGATACTACGGGTCAGGTTGGCATGCCGCTTGATCATTTCGTATTCGTCTTCGCTCAGTTTCCTGTCCTTGAGAAGGATCACTTCCGGGATGCCGATTTTACCGATATCATGTAACAGCCCGGCATAACGGATCACCTCCCGTTGCTCCGGATCCAGTTTCATGAGTCGTGCGATTTCAACCGCGTAAAGGGTGACGCGGCGTGAATGTCCGGCAGTGATATAATCCCGGCTGTCAAGTGTGGTAGACAGTGCTTCGATAAAGCTGGTAAATGATTTCTTTTGTTCCGCATAAAGGAGTGAATTTTCAATGGCGGCCGTGGCAATGGAACCAATGGCGGTAAGTATTTCTTCATTTTCTTTGGTAAACTTACCGTTTTTTTTATTCAAGACCTGAAAAACACCAATTATTTGGTTAAAGCGGTTCTGCATCGGCACGGTCAGGATCGATTTTGTCTGATAACCCGTTTTTTTATCGATCTCGGGATTGAAACGGTCATCCTTATAGGCATCGGGAATATTGATCACTTCTCCGGTCCGGCATACATGGCCGGCGATACCTTTATTCGCCGGGAAACGTATTTCCTCCTGCAGACCATAAGCAACCCTCGACCATAATTCATTGCTGTTTTCGTCAAGCAGAAATATACTGCAGCGGTCAGCATCAAGAATAAAGCGCACTTCTTTCATGATTTTACTCAATAGCAAATCGAGATTCATTTCCACGGAAAGATTCCTGGCGATTCCCAGGAGACTCTTTAATCTCTCCTGCTCATTTTTGAGCCGGCTGATCTGTGCTCTTAATCTCGAAACGGAAGTTGTTCCTGCTTCGTGCTTCTTACTCGAGTTCTTCATAATCGGCATCTTGAATATTGCTCTTATCCTTGTAGATGTCCCGCTTATCTGATTGTCCTTGGACATGCGGATTTTGCCGGGGAGGCGTCATCAGTTTTCTAATAAACCGTAACGCAAAATAGCCAATAAAAAATATAATGAGTATTCTGAAAAGGCCCATCGTTTAATTATACCTTATGTGGAATATAATATTTTGTCCCCGAAGCATGATGATTGATCTCATACAAAATATCCTGGTAGTCGTTCTCGTTGTGTACAAAATCGATCTCATCTGTGTTTATCACAAGCAGGGGGGTACTGGTGTAATGAAAAAAGAATTTATTATACAGATCGTTTAATGCCTGGATATATTCGGTACTTATATTTTTTTCAATTTTGCGGCCGCGTTTACGGATAAATGACATCAGTTGATTTGTCGAGGCCTGCAGATAAATAACCAGATCTGCTTTAACGACATCTTTTTCCATGATCCGGGCCAGAGTATCGTACAGTTTCATTTCTTTTTCATTAAGATTGAGTGTTGCAAAAATTCGATCC
>Ga0307424_1000946_pt1 | contig 15461 bp, 14 predicted proteins | sample SalMarWE160320MG_FD_202157 | JGI IMG/M metagenome (GOLD analysis project Ga0307424, IMG submission 202157) | Salt marsh sediment microbial communities from the Plum Island Ecosystem LTER, Massachusetts, United States - WE1603-20 | ecosystem: Environmental > Aquatic > Marine > Intertidal zone >... | reverse complement strand
CTCCGGAGTCTGTGAACCCAGGGCTCGTGACCGCGCATAGCGCGGCTGTGAGCCCTGGGTTCGGGGCCTATCTCCGGAACAACAGGTTGGCGAGGGCTCGCCAGTAGCGGACACCACGCCGTCGGGGGAACCACACCCCGAGGAGCCGGGTCGTCGGCCATCCGAGACGCGGTTCGGTGATGCCCTTCGAATAGCAGAACTCCCGTAGCCCGTCCGGTCCGAAAACGCCCCCATGCCCCGATTGCTTGATCCCGGCGAACGACACCGTCGGGGTCACGAAGTTGATGGAGACATCGTTGATGGCAACCGTCCCGGTCTCCATTCGGGCGGCGAACCTCTCGGCTCGCTTCCGATCTTTCGACCAGACCGAGCCATGGAGTCCATAGTTCGAGTCGTTGGCCATCGCCAGTGCCTCTGACGCGTCGGCAACTCGAACGAGCGGGAGGATTGGACCGAACGTCTCTTCCTGCATGATCTGCATATCGTGGCGGACATCGGTCAGCAACGTCGGCTCGTAGTAGTCACCCGAGCGAGTGTCGGCCCGTTTGCCTCCCCGAAGCACGGTCGCTCCCTTGGCGATCGCGTCGGCGACGTGTGCTTCGATGACTCCGAGCTGTGGTTGGAAGATGATCGGGCCGATGTCCCGACCATCACCCGTGCCTGCCGAAACGGCGGTGAACTCCTTCTGGAGCCGAGCCAAGAACTCGTCGTAGACGGCATCCACCACGTAGAGCCGTTCGACCGATGTGCACATCTGGCCGGCGTTGGTCATGCCGCCCCACACGGCCGCCTTCGCAGCCTGCACGATGTCGGCGTCCTCCAGCACGACCATCGCATCGACTCCACCGAGCTCGAGCACCACCGGTGTCATCTTCTCGGCGGCCTCCTTTGCGACGAGCTTGCCGACTCTCGTCGAGCCGGTGAAGGCGACGATTCCGACCTCTGATGTGGCCAGCGCCGCCCCGGTCTCCGCTGCTCCGTGTATGACCTGGACGACGCCATCAGGCAACCCTGCGAGTGCCGCCAAGTCGACGAAGAGCTGACCCGTGAGGGGGGTCACCTCGGAGGGCTTGAGTACCACCGAACACCCCGCTGCCAGGGCAGTGATGGTGGAGATCGCCGACAGGAAGAAGGGGTAGTTCCATGGAGAGATGACCGCTGCAACCCCGCGCGGGTGGTACTCGGTCCACGCTCGGGTCGACACGAACGGCCACGAGGATCCCCGCCTCGCACGTAGGTACTTGGCCGCATGGCGGATGTAGTGATCGATGACCGTGAGAGAGGTCAGGACGTCGAAAGCGTAGGCTTCGGCGAGGTCTTTGCCAGTTTCGGACTGAACGACCTGTGCGATGTGTAGACCCTCGTCGAGGATCACTCGACGCAGATTGCGAAGGTAGGGGCGACGTCCCTCGGGTCCGAGCGACCTCCATTGCTCGAACGCATTCCACGACCGTTCGACAACGGCGGGAACGTCATCGGGGAGGGTGATCGGGACACTGCCGACGACTTCGCCGGTCCGCGGATCGTGTGAGAAGAGGATTTCGGCCACCGCGTGATGCTAGCTACGAGCCGCCTGCTCCGGCCGCTGCCGCTGCTTCCCAGGCCCGCACAATGATGTGCCAGGACAGCATGATGACCTCGAGCGGGATGCCGGACCCGGCGTCGACATCGATCCGGTTGAAGCTGAACGCCCCCCCGGTGAGCCGGCCAACCGGGTGATCGCCCAGGTCGATCGTCCACTTGCGCAGCAGCATCGACCGTGCGGACAGAACGTACCCGAAACGATTGGAGTTGATTGACCACCTGCGGCCGAAGAGATTGGTCCGCTCTGCGACCCCAAGGGAGTCGTCACCGGATCGCACTTCGAGGATGCCCCATCCATTCGGGACGATCTCCCACGTCGACCCGTCGACAAGTTGGATTTTGGAGATCCGCCGCCACACGGCACGGTGTGCAGTGGCGAGAACCTCGCCTCCCTGTCGAACGGCCCACGTTCTCGAGAACAACGGACTCCGGATCGTTGCCTGTCCCTTGAGGAAGGGAGACGAGCGCTCGAGTGCCATCAGGCTCCCGGTTCCTCGCTCTCTGGTGGCTCCTCGGTGGACGGTGGCTCTGCTGATTCGTCGGTCTCGACGGTCACTTTCGTCTTGTTCCCACGAAACGTGCGATCGAGGGTTTCACCGACCTGCGTGAACGTCTCTCCCAGCGCCTCGACGAGCGACGTGGCGGCGTTCTTGGCATTCTTCTGCACGTCGGGGTCTCTGATCGCCTTTCCGACCGAGGTCAACGCGGCGTCGACGGCGTCGGTCATCGTGTGGAGCGCACTGCGGACTTCCTCCTCGGACGGTCCGGTATCGGCCTCGCCCTTGGTAGCGCGATAGTGATCTCTGAACGCATAGCCGAGCGTTCGGAACTCGCCGGCAACGCTCTGCCAACTGTCCTCGAATTCACCCATATCGTCCTCCTTTGGTCCTGATGCTACCGATTGGCGGGCTGACCGTTCTTGCGAACAGGAACGACCACCACCCCGCCGAGACCGTCGTCGAGGATGCGGATGGTCGCACCGTAGTGCTGTGAGATGAGCGACGCATCCAGGACCTGTCGAGGATCGCCGTCGGTCACGACCATGCCGTGTGACAGCAGCACCAGACGATCACAGAACTGTGCAGCGAGCGTGAGATCGTGCATTGCAGACAGGACCGTCAGATCATGTTCCCTCCGAAGCCGATCGATCAAGGCCAGCACGTGGAGTTGATGGCCGATGTCGAGCGCGGACGTCGGCTCATCGAGCAGCAGGAGGGCCGCTTCTTGGGCTAGTGCTCGCGCGAGCACGACCTGCTGGAACTCCCCGCCGGACAGCTCCCCGAGGAGACGATCGGCGAACGACAGCATGCCGAGTGACTCGAGCGCGTCTCTCGCCGTGGTGAGGTCGCGGCGTCCCTCGATGCCCAGATAGGAGATGTGGGGGCTACGCCCGAGGAGCACATAGTCGAAGACGCGCATGTCCTGTGGGGCGGCCGGTCGTTGGGGGACGAACGCAGCGAGACGAGCCCGAGCTGCGCCGGTCAGGGTGCCCATGTCGTGACCGCCGAACGTGACCGCTCCCGACCACGGCACGGTCCCGTGGATCGCACGCAGGAGCGTCGACTTGCCGGCGCCGTTGGGTCCGATCACGCCCACCCACTCGCCGCGTGCGGCCGACACGCTCACGCCTTTGAGAACGATCGTGGTGCCGAATGTCACACGGAGATCGCCGACGGAGAGCCCGCTCATCGCAGACCCTTCGCCGTACGTAGAACGAGCACGAAGAACGGTGCTCCAAGGAAGGCCGTTACGACGCCGATCGGGAGTTCGGCCGGGCTCAGGATCGTCCTTGCGGTGAGGTCCGCGATGATGAGGAACGCAGCACCGAACATCGCCGACAGCGGCAGGATCACCCGGTAGCTGGCGCCGGTCACCAGCCGGATCGCGTGGGGGACGATGATTCCGACGAATCCGATGAGTCCACTCACAGCGACGGCAGCGGCTGTACCCAGCGTTGCGGCACCGACGACCAGAAGCCGCACCCTTCGAACCGGCACTCCCAGGGCGGACGCCTCTTCTTCGCCGAGCGAGAGAACGTCCAGCATCCTTCTGTGCAACAGGATGACAGTTCCCCCGATGACAAGGTATGGCAGGATCAGCAGCACCTCATGCCAGCCGCTCGTCGAGAGCCGTCCGAGGATCCACGCGTACACCTCCCTGAGTGTGTCGGTGTGGCGCTGCTGGACGTACGTCTGGACCGCCGTGAGAAACGACGCCATTGCCACTCCGGCGAGGATGAGGCTGGTCGTGGAGCGTTGTCGGACGGACCGCCCGAGAGCGTAGGTTGCCGCGACAGCGACGATCGCTCCCGCAAAAGCGGCAGCGGGGAGCACGGCCGGTGCAGCGCCCGCCGAGATGGCGACGGTAGCGCCCAGGCCGGCGCCTGCCGCGACGCCGAGCAGGTAGGGGTCGGCGAGCGGGTTTCTGAACACGCCCTGATACGACGCACCGGCGAGGGCGAGCATCGATCCGACGAGACCTCCGAGTACGACTCTCGGAAGGCGTACCGCGGTGAGGATATCGGCTTGGCGATCCGTCAACGTCGATGACGATCCGACGAGCCGCTTGATCGCCTCATCGAACGGGATGTGGACGGGTCCGACGAGCGAGCCGAGCGTGACGGCGCCGAGGATCGCAGCGAGACCAATGAGGACCGCCGGCAGCGTGAGCCGGGTGGGTCGATCTGGTGCCGTGACGCTCACTGGTGTCGTGCCTCCCGCGCCGCCGCACCGACCGCCTCGAGCAGGTCGACAACGCGTGGCCCCCACCTGGACGCGAAGTCGTCGTTCAGCGACACGATGTTGCCTTTCGTCACGGCGTCGAGACTGTCCCATGCGGGTCGTGCCGCGACCGTGTCCTTGTTCTGTCCACAGCAGACGGTGTCGGCAAGCAGTATGAGGTCGGGGTCGGCACCGATGATGAACTCGGAGGAGAGTTGTGGGTAGCCGTACCCGTCCGGGTCGGCAGGGTCGGCGATGTTCCGCAGCCCGAGTGGAGCCAGGAGCTCTCCGATGAACGTGGACGAGGTGACGGAGAAGTACGTCGAATCGAGTTCGAAGTAGTAGGTGAGCTCGTCGCCGGGCTCCGCCTTGCTGTACGTCTCGGAAATGCGGTCCTTCATGTCTGCGATGACTCTTGCTGCAGCATCTGCATGGCCGGTCGCTTCACCGAGCTGCTCGATCTGTTCGTAGACGTCGTCGAGCGTCGTTGCCGCCGGCTCCAGCAGGACGGGGATTCCAAGTGTGTCGAGAGACGGGACGAGATCGCCTGGGTCGAACGAGATGACGACGAGGTCCGGCTCGTAGCCGGCGATCGCCTCGACGTTCGGGCTGAGGCCGGTGAGATCCGTGACCGGTGCATCCGTCGGGTAGTTCGACTGATCGTCGACCGCTACGACTTGATCACCGGCATCGATCGCGAACAGCATCTCTGTCGCGGTGGGGGATAGCGACACGATCGCGTGTGGCTCCGACGGGATCCGGACAGGGCCGTTGCCAGCTGTGACGACCACCGGAAACGGCGAAGGTGCCGTGGGAGTTGTCGGCGCTTCGGTCAAGAGATGGCTGGTGGTGGTCTGGGTCGTCGTGGTTGGGATCGCACCGTTCCCCGAACAGGCGCCCAAGGCGACAGCGAATGCGATGATTACCGCTCTCCGCATAGAAACATCCTCCTTCTTCGGAGGATGAAAGTGAACTGCACCGGCATGGCCGACGAAGTACGCCTTCACCCGAGGGTTCGTTCGCCGCCGCGACGCCAGGCGACCTGGCTCGGCCCGTAGGCCTCACAGTTGCGGGACAGCGCCGGTTTCGCACCGGACTTCGCTGGACGCTCGCGGCACCTGCCTCGCTGGGCAGGTAAGGCGAGCATAGCGCCGACGGCATGGGCTGGCGTACGATGCCTCCATGCGTGTTCATGTGCTCGACGCGACCTACGAGCTGTTTCGCGCCTACTTCGGGTACCCGAAGCGGACCGGCGATGCGGGTTTCGAGACGGGTGCGGTGTGGGGGCTGGTCGACTCGACCCGGAGGCTGCTTCGCGAGCCCGGCGTCACGCATGTTGCTGCCGCGTTCGACACGACGATTCAGTCGTTCCGCAATGAGATGTTCGATGGCTACAAGACCGGCGAGGGGGTCGAGCAGGAGCTGCTGGATCAGTTTCCTCTCGCCGAGCGTGCGCTGGAAGCGCTCGGTGTCGTGGTGTGGCGAATGGAGGAGTTCGAAGCCGACGACGCGCTCGCCACCGCCGCGTTTCTGTACGCCGACGACGCCGAGCAGGTCGTGTTGATGAGTCCGGATAAGGATCTTGCCCAGTGTGTCGTCGGGGACAGGGTGGTGATGTTCAACCGTCGCCAAGGGGTTGCGATCAATGAGGACGGCGTCCGCGAGAAGTGGGGGATCTCGCCGTCGTCGATGCCCGACTATCTCGCGCTGGTGGGGGATGCGGCCGACGGAATACCGGGCATTCCGTCGTGGGGCGCGAAGTCGGCATCAACCTTGCTGGCACGCTACTCGAGGATCGAACGGATTCCGCTCGATCCAGGTGAATGGGATGTGAACGTGCGGGGTGCCGCCCGTCTTGCCGAGTCTCTCGTCTCCAACATCGACGATGCGCTCTTCTACCGGACGCTGACGACACTCCGAAGGGATGTGCCGATCGCCGAGACGATCGATGACCTCCGCTGGGAAGTAGAGGACACCGCCGCGATCGACGCCCTCGGGTTGTAGGCAAGCTTCGCTCGCGTTCTTCAGTCTTCAGCCCTCGGTTGTCGGTAGGAACGCGAGGTTGGTTTGTCCGCCTCTCCTCCAACGGGAAGAGCTGAGTTGGGGGAGTATCCGGAGGGGAGGGGCCTATCTACGTTGGTGGGAGCGACCCCCTCCGTCCTCGGCTTCGCCTCGGCCACCTCCCCCAACGTCGCCCTTTGGGCTCCTGGGGGAGGAAACGTATGGTTCGTTGAGCCTGAGGCTCAACGAACCTCTAACCCAATCCCACGTGCCGCAGGAACGCCTCGTTGTTCGGTTCTCGTCCGAGGAAGTTCCGCAGGAGGTCCATCGCGTCCTCGGAGCCGCCCTTCTCGAGGATCTCCCTGCGGTACCGCCGACCGACCTCGGGGCTGCTGACGCCGCCTTCTTCGAACACGGAAAACATGTCGAGGCCGAACACCTGGGACCACAGGTACCCGTAGTAGCCGGCGTCATATCCACCGAGAAGGTGTCCGAAGCTCGCAGGGAAGAACGTTCTCTCCTGGTGTGGTATCAGGCCAACTGCTTCGGATTCGATGGTGATTCGGTCGAGATCAGAGTGATCACCGGGTCCGTGGAGTGCAAGGTCGAGCTTGCCGAACAACACCTGGCGGAGCGTGTCGAGCGCTTCGTTCACGTGCCGAGCGGCAACCAGCGTGTCGAGGAGACTCTGTGGGATCGTCTCGCCAGTCTCGTGGTGGCGGGCAAACCGTTGGAGGATCTCACTCTTCCAGCACCACTCCTCCATGATCTGTGACGGGGCCTCGACGAAGTCCCACTCGGTCGACGCTCCGGAGAAGCGGGTGAGCTCCGTGTGCCCGAGTGACATGTGGAGGATGTGGCCGAACTCGTGGAATAGGGTCTCGAGCTCCGAGTGCTGGAGCAGCGATGGTGAGTCGGCGGTCGGCTTGGTGAAGTTGGCCACGATCGCCGATACGGGGTTCTGATAGGAGCCGTCCCGCAGCCTGCGGCCGGGTACGAGGTCGAAGGCGGCTGCATGCGTGTACTTGTCCGGCCGGGGGAACAGGTCCGCCATGAAGACGGCGAGGGCTTCACCAGAGTCGGCGTCCACGATGTCATATGCGACGACATCGGGATGCCACACGGGCACATCACTCCGCTTGCGATATTCGAGGCCGAAGACCTCTGCGGTCAGATCGAGCAGGCCGTCGATCGCTGCGTCGAGTGGAAGGTACTTGGCGATCTCCTCCTGATCCACTCCGTACTCGGTTCTGCGGAGCTTTGTGTCGTAGTAGCGCCGGTCCCAGGCTTGGAATTCGGTATCGCCGGTGTCGGCTTCGAGCATCTCCGTCAGGACCGCCAGCTCGTTCTTGCCGAGCTCGGTGAGCGGGTCGACGAGCGATTCGTAGAATTCGTCGACGATCTTGGGGCTCTTGGCCATCTTGACTTCCATCTGGTAGTCGGCCCACGACGGGAGGTCGAAGAGACCCGCCATCTCGTCCCGAACCTCGATTGCCTCTTCGAGGACGGAACGGTTCGTGTCTGCCGCCCGGCGATTGAACAGGAACGAGAGTCTTTCGCGAAGGTCGCGTCGATCCGCGTTGTCCATGAAGGGGATGACATCCGGGTAGGCCATCGTCACCTTGTAGACATCTCCCTCCTTCTGGAGTCGGGAGATGTAGGACTCGGGCAGCCCTGCGAGGTCGTCGCGGGTGACCTCGAGGATGTCATCGACGTCTGCGATGTTCTTCGAAAACTCGATACCGAGCTCGACCATCCTGTTCTGGAGTTCTTCGAGCCGCTTCCTACGGTCGTCGGTGAGTTCATGACCGGCCCGTCGGAAGTCCCGAAGGGTGAAGTCGAGGAAACGTCTTCTCTCACCGGTCAGCGAGGCGGCCGCCTCGGTGGATGCGAGCTCACGGATTGCTTTGTACAGGTCGGTGCGGAAGATGATGCCCACCTGCCACTTCGACAAGGTCTCCTCCGACTCTCGTGCAGCGTCGCGCGTCGCCTCGTCGGGATGGACGTTTGATAGGAACGGTCCCTGTCCGTAGGCGATGGCCAGAGCGGCGGTGACCTCCTCGATGGGGGCCAGCGTGTTCTCGTCGGTGCGGTTTCCCTCGACGCCGACTACCTCGGTGATGAGTTGGTCACAACGTACGATGGTGTCGGCGGTCAGGGTCGCGATGGTCTCGGGTGTGACGGTGGTGTAGTCGAACATCCGGGTGACGATACTCGGCCCCGTGTCGTGTGCGGCCGGATCAATGGCTCGCTTCGGTTTCCTCCCCCAGGGAGCGCAGCGACCGTTGGGGAAGGTGGACTCGGCCAAAGGCCGAGGACGGAGGGGGCCGTTCCCAACGACATAGACCGCGCACCACCCCCCTACCCCAGCGGCTTCGCCGCCGCGGTACTTTCCCCCCAACGTCGCCCTACCGGGCTCCTGGGGGAACCAACAGGCTCGCGGTGCGAGTCGCTACTCGCTGAGCCCGTCCAGCAGCCCGGCAAGCATTCGCGCCGACCTGATCCCGTAGTCGGCGTAGCAGTTGTTCATCAGCAGGTGAACCTCGTCGGCTTCCCGCCTGAGCCGTTCGATTCGGGGGAGCCAGTCTTGAAGCTCCTCCTGCCGGTAGTCGTAGCGGAAGCGTTCGGCCGCTCCGATGCCCCTGCGCTCCCAGTTCTCCGAGTTCCGTCCATGGAACCGAACGTGGGCGATGGGTGCGGTGACTGCAGTGACCGGAGGTACGGAACTCCTGAATCCCTGCGGCTCGTCCACACAGACGTAGGAGAGTCGGTGGTCGCTGAGGAGGCCGAGGGTCGAGTCGATGTGTTCGTCGTCCATCCACGTCCCCTGTCGGAACTCCACAGCTACATCGAACTCGGAGAGCTGATCTGCTGCCCACGCCAGGTAGCCGAACGATCCACGAGACGGCCCGACGTACGGAGGGAACTGGAGGAGGATCGTGCCGAGCTTGCCTGCCGAGTGCAGCGGCATGAGAGCTTCGGCGAACCTGTGGAAGGCCTCGGCGAGGAACTCACGTGGGAGATCTCGGGCGTACACATTGCGCTTCTCCGCCAGCTCGGCTGGGAGTTCCTCTCTGAGATCCTTCCAGAGCGTTCGTGGGGGAGTTGGGTGCTGGGTCAGGAGACGGAATGCCTTGATGTCGAATGCGAATTTGGGCGGTGTCCGCTGTACCCATAGCCCTGCGGTCCGCTCACTTGGGGGTCCGTAGTAGGTGGAGTCCACCTCGACGATCGGGAATTGATCGGCGTAGTAGCGAAGGCGCTCCTCGGCCGTGCCGGTCCCCGGCGGATAGAAAGCACCGGAGTCGAGGAGCGTCTTGTCCGTCCAGGAGCAGGTTCCGACGAGGGTGCGAGCGGTCACGGCCCCAGGGTACGCGGGCCTGGTCCGAGCTGTGCGAGAATCGTCCCATGGAGCATCCGGGAATCGACCGCATCAAGAATGGGTACCGGCACTTCGCCGAAGGTCACCACGAGGAGTTCGGGCGGCTGTTCGCGGCCGACGCCGTGTGGCACGTGCGCGGTGACACGCCACTGGCCGGCGACAAAGTGGGTCGAGACGCGATCTGCTCGTTCCTGCGGACGCTCGCCGAGGACACCCACGAATCCTTCATGATCGAGGTTCACGACGTGCTGGCCAACGACGAGCACACCGTGGTCCTGGCTCACACGACGGCCAAGACGGACGAGGGCACCTACACGGCCGACGAAGTGCACGTGTTCCGGACGAGAGACGGCGAGATCACCGAGGCGTGGGGCTTCACGTCCGACCCGTCGGGATGTGGAAAGTTCTGGTTTTGAGGCCGAGGCGGACTTCGTCCGCCGAACCTAGTACCTGGTACGCGACCGTTGCCCACCGACAGACTGCAGGGCGAGCCGTACCCGCTCCCCGCCTGAACGTGTTCGCTCACCCCATCGCGACACGAGGTACATGTCGGCGGCTACACAGCTGGGTTGTCGAGAGCGAACGGGTTCGTCAACGGTGTCTTACCGACAACTGAAAACCGAGAACTGACAACGGCTCGCGAAGCGAGCCTCAGTCGCCGGCGGGTTCGGCGCCGTTGGTAACGAGCAGACGGCGAAGCTGAGCCTTCTGTACCACGCCGGTGGTTCTGAAGCGTTGGGTGATTTTCTCGCTGGGCTCTTCACCGCGCTGGCGGGCCTTGCGTTGGGACCGTTCCGAGATCCCGAACAGAACGAAGGTAGGCGTTCCTTTGATCTTGAACCGCTGGGCGGCGCCGGGAACCCGGCCGACGTTCACCTTGAGCACGTGAGCGGAGCCGCGAAACTCGTGGGCGAGCTCGTCGATCGTCCCGTCCATCGCTTTGCACGCGGGGCACGAGAATTGCATGAAATCGATCAGGACCGGCTTGCCGTCATCGGCGAAGCCATCGATCTGCTCGACGCTCTTGACGTTGATCGCTTTGGCGCGTTTACGGAATGCCATGACCGGGGCCGCAGTATGGCCGAATTCCGAGACAAGGTCGAATGAGCCTCGCTCCGCTCGCTGTCTTCAGTCCCCAGCAGACAGCTCACAGCGAACAGCCGACAGTCGGCGCGCAACCTGGGAGACCATGAGACCATTTCGACCCGATTGCTCCGCTTTCTGGCTGTCGACTGTTGACTGTTGGCTCACGACTGACGACTGATACTCCGGCGCCGGCTCGCCGGTTATCGGTTCTTTCGGTAGGACACTCGCCGCGAGGTTCCGGGTTGTTCTGGGCCGCGTGCTTGCTGATGACTGAAGACTGAAGACTCCAGTTCTACCAGCCTCCTCCACCACCGTGACCGCCTCCACCGAACCCGCCTCCGCCGAAGCCTCCGCCTCCGCCGAAGCCTCCGAATCCGCCACTGCCCCAGCTGCCACCTCCACTGTGACCTCCGAAACCGCCGCCGAATCCACCCCCTCCACCGAAGCCTCCGAACCATGAGTTGCGGTGTTGCGACCAGGAGCGGTCCCGGTAGATGGGATGCCAGCCGAGCGCGTGGTCGACGCCTCTCGTGATGACCCAGTGGTAGTAGAAGAGCGTGAAGGGGTCGAACACTCCGAGGTCTCTTGGAAGTGGGCGCCCACTCCACGTGTCGGTCTGTGCCGAAGTGCCGGCGTGGGCCAGCTCAGGGGCGTACCGGTCGGCATCGTCGATCGACGAGCGCTCGAGTGCCTGTCGCTGGGCCGCATAGGCGAGAGCGAACGCGCGGGGGCCTCTGGGATCGGAGGCGCCGAACGCGGCCGCAGTGTCGGCATATGAGCCGGTCAGGCCGAGATCCGCGAGTACCTTCCGAGCTTCCAGCCAGCGATCGAGGGCTCGTGCAGGCTCGAGCGACACGGCGAGGATGGCCGCGATGGTGCGACGGACATCGCCTTCGACACCGGTCCTGGCGAGTTGATCGGCGAGCTGGGTGTACGACTCGACAGCACGATCTCCGTTCCTCACCAAGGTCGCTGCAATCGAGATGGGCAGGCCGAGACGGCTTGCCTCGTCGCGTACCCGCTCGATGCTGTCGCGATCGGTCAGGCCGGCGATGGCCAGCTCGACCGCCTCGACCGGCTCGTACCCGAGTCGTCGTGCCTTGTGGTAGGCATCGAGGAACTCATCGACGTCGTCGTTGTTGAGGAGGAGGAACGCAGCGACGGCCGGCAGCTCGAGGCCGTCCTGTCGCAGGTCGGAACCCTTCTGCTCGATCTCTATCCGGATCTGCTCAAACCGGCTGACCGCTTCTTCTGGATCCTCGGTGAGATCCGCCAGAGCAACAGCGACCGCCGGCCGCGCCAGCGAATCTGGGAGCTTGCCGTAGATCGTTTCCAGGCGGTCCGACTTGGTCTGGGCTGTGCCGTAGGCATCCTGCATTGCCTGGACCGACGTCTCGAGCGGATCGGAAGGTGTCAGCACGGGTCCCGCCTGGAGGAAACGGAGGCCGAAGTCGTTCACCACTGCCGGCCCGAGTGGCGTGGCAACCGCCGAGTCCGACAGGGAGATCGCCATCTTGCGCCGTGCTTCGGCGATGCGATACGGCCGCAACGCATCCACCACGGATCGGAGGTGCGAGCGGGCGACATCGAATGCTGCATCGTCGGGTGCGTTGAGTACGTCGGTTGTCGTCTGCTGGAGGGAGTCTTCGAGGACGGGCTGCTCGCCGGTCACGCGCAGCTCGAGGGGGATCTCCGTCGAGAGCTTGTCCTTGTCGAACACGTCGATCGCCCGATGCACCCACAACGCCTCGAGGGCAGGTTGGGGGGCGGTAGGCGAACCGCCCCGGATGGCCCTGAGCGCCCGCAACGCATCTGCGGTTGATACCGATGGTGCGGAGGTCGGTGGTGAAACGGTCAACTCCTCCGGCAGCGTCAGTTCCTGCCCGGAGGGCCGTAGACGGGCGAGTTCACCGTCAACGAGGTCCTTTCGACGCTTCTTCTCCAAGGCCGCGCGATCTCGTCGAGATCTGGCCGATCCCGTGGTGACCAGCGCCAGTCCGGTTCCGACAATGATGGCTCCGAGCACGATGCCAGGGATGGGACTCTCGGACGGTTGCGACGTGGGCGTGGTCGGCAGTGGCACACTCGTCGCCGGTGGGGAGGTCTCTCCACTGAACAGGTCTCCCAGTCCGTTGAGCATGGCCGAGATACCTCCGTCGAAGTCACCCACCTGGAAGTAGGGGGTCGCCAGAGATGAGATGTCGTCGAGTTGCGAGTTCGTGACGTCGACACCGCTTCCCGTCTCGATGGCGATCCGGCGGTCGGCCAGGTCGACGAGGATGACGATCCCATCGTTGTTCTGCGCGCTCCCGACACCCCACGTGTTGCCGATCTCCTGCGCGAGTTCATTCGGTGTCGACGAGCCACTGTCGGGAACCACGACGACGGCGATCTCGTGGCCGTACGTGGCGACGAGCTGGCCCACCTGATCTTCGAGGGCGGCGTCGTTGGTGATGACGTCGGCAGTGTCGGTGACCCACCCATCACAGGTGATTCCCTGGACCGGCGGGCAGGTGGGCGAGGTCTGGGCGAATGCCACGCCTCCGGGCACGAGAATGGCGAGAGCGACGATGATGGCAAGGAGGTACTTCACGGCGACCCTGAGACTACTTCGGCGGGATGAACCACCATCATCGGAGATCGATTTGAGATCGCACCGTAACTTCTGGCATGTATAGCTCGTCTCGTAGGTGGAACACGCAGTGAGGGACAGGAATGATGTGGATGCGAGCGCAACGATCGAGGCGTTCTACCGAGATCATGCCGGTGACGTGCTGGCATACCTGGTGTGGCTCAGCCGAGATCCGCAGAGGGCCGAGGATCTGATGCACGACACGTTTGTCAGAGCGACGCGTGCTCTCGGAGGCTATCGAGGAGGAAGCCCGAGATCGTGGCTGTGTGCGATCGCCCGGTCGACCTTCCTGGATGACAATCGGCGAAGGAAGGAGATGCCGGCCATCGAGGTCGAAGAAGGCCATGACGATCCCGATGTCGCCGAGATCGATGCTGTACGGAGTGTCTTGGTGACGTTGCCGGAGGCACAGCGGTCGGCCCTGCTGCTTCGTGACATGGTTGGTCTCTCCTATGACGAGGTTGCGGAAACGCTGGGCAAGAGCCTGGGGGCAACAAAAGTCTTGATCCACCGAGCGCGGGCCGGATTCCGCGCTCGATATGAGGAGAGTGAGTGATGGAACACAACATCGCCCGTGACCTTCTCGAGGGGTATGTCGACGGCACACTGGAGCCGGAGACGAGGGATGCAGTTTTGGCGCATCTCAGCGAGTGCGCCGCGTGTCGTGCGTTGATCGAAGGCGTGGAGCCGATCCGGTTCAGCACGGAGGCGATGCGCGTTGGCACGTGGGAAGATGACCGATTCAGGCGGGCGGCACGGAGGGGACTGGCGAGGGTCGCGTTCGACCTCGCTGCGTGGATTCTGATCGGGGTGGTCGCCGTGTGGGCGCTGTCTTCGTTCGTCGCGGTCCCGATCGTGGTCGATCGCGGGGATCGACCCGATGCTGCCTTGATGGCGACGTGGGACCTCGCAGTCATGCTTCAACCCGGTGCGGAGATCACCGAGTGGCGGTCGAGTGCAGGACTGATTTCTCGTTCTTTCGACATCCCGACGGTCCTCCGGGTGGGAGGCAGTACAGAAGATCTGGGTGTGGTCCAATCCCGGCTTGGCCCGTGGAGCTTCTCGGGAGAGCACGGCGGTCCTCTTGTTTCGCAGGTTCAGGAAGATCGGGGCACGGAAGCGAGCCTGGAGCACCTGCCGCCGGGGACCGTGGCGACCGTCGAGCTGGGTTGGCTTCAGGCGATTGACATCGCCGACGCACAGGCGCTGATGGATGCACACTCCGACGTGTCGGTCATCTGGGCCGGGTTCCCGACCGGACCCGGTTCGACAGGCCTGGTGGCCGGTTTCGGGGCAGAAGACATGCCTGGCTATCTGGGGTACGGAACGTGTTCGGTGGATCCTCCGAACGCTCGGTTCGGTTGGGGCGGGTTCTCGATGGGATCGGCTGGCTCGCTCGATCCACTTGTGGAACCAAGCATCACCCATGCCTTGGATCAGGTGAGGCGAGCGATGGACAATCTGGTGTCGAGAACCGAGTTCGTCGACGCGATCGGTCGGTTTGGAGGAGCCTCTCCCGCCGACGTCGAGCATGCTCGTGAGTACCTGGCCGGTTCGAACCCGGGGGTGGTGTCGATGGTGGTGACAGGCCCAACCGATCTCGTCAGACAGTTCGTGCACGATGCCGCACCTCCCGTGGTAGTCGTGCGGGCGGTCGACTTCTGGAACTGGTCCGGTCCGATTTGTGGAGGTCGATGATGGGTACGTTGCAGCAGGTTGAGTCGGCCCGCAAACTCGCCAGGTACGCCATCGTCATCGGCTATGTCATGGCACTGGGAGCGCTGATCCTCGCACTCGTGAACGACTCTCCTCGAGTGCCTGCGAACCTTTGGGGAGTTGCCAGAGCAGTGGCGGTGGCCGGGCTCTTCTCCATCTCGCCGACAGTCGCCCTGCTGGCTCTGCGGGGGAGACCGAGGTTGTTGCCGGCCGCTGCAGCAGTGGCACTCGTCGCCGGCCCGTTCACGCTGTCGGTGCTCGGCCTCGTCATGGTGGTTCCGGCCGTGCTCTGGATCAGCGCGTTCTCCCGTTGGCCCCGCCCCGTGCGGACCGTCTGGCG
>Ga0307424_1000945_pt1 | contig 15470 bp, 12 predicted proteins | sample SalMarWE160320MG_FD_202157 | JGI IMG/M metagenome (GOLD analysis project Ga0307424, IMG submission 202157) | Salt marsh sediment microbial communities from the Plum Island Ecosystem LTER, Massachusetts, United States - WE1603-20 | ecosystem: Environmental > Aquatic > Marine > Intertidal zone >... | reverse complement strand
GGTCTACCTTTGGGCTAACGTCATTTGAACTTGCACTTGGTCTCGGGCTTGTCGAAGCCGAGCGTGTCGGTGAGATAGGTCGGGTGCAGGAAACCAGCTTGCGGCGAGACCGAGACGGGCGTGCGCGTGCCGCCGCCCAAGATGATGGGCTGGCGCAGCTGATGGTCCCAGGTGCGGAAGGTCATCGCCTGGCCCTTGAAACCCTCGAGCCGAAACTTGTCGGAGAGCAGATACGCCTTAACGTCTTTCGGCGTCTTCTTGCCCGACTTCATGGCGCCGTCGGCGATGGCGCGAAAGCCGAGCCATGCGATGTAGTCGCGCTCGACGGGCTTGCGGTGAGCGATCTTTGGCAGCGCATTCTGGAAATGCATGGCGCCAAACTCGGTGTAGGACGGATCCCAGGCCAGCGCCTGGAGACCTTGGGTGCCGACGACGGGGTCAGGCTTATAGGTCCGGTACATGAGGTAGTCGCCGAAGCCCTCGTCGCTGTTGGCGACCCAGATCACGTCATGATCCGGCGCGCTCTCGGTGACCATGGGAATTTGTCCCTGGACCTGCTGATAGCCCGAGTCGGTGTTGCGCGCACCGGGCGGTAAGTCATACACCTTCACGCCGACGACCTTGCCGCCATAGCGGCTGGCCGAGCGTTTGATCATGTCGACGTACTCTTTGTCCTTGTCCGTGGTGCCGCGGATCACGAACCAGCGTGGCCATTTCTTCCAGATCAGATACTGGGCGAGCGCATCGGCGCGCATGGCATAGTCGGGAATGATGTGGAAGACGTTCGAACGGCACTGCTCCTGACGCAGCGCATCCTCCTGAGAACGGATATTGACGATCACCGAGTTCTTGGCCTCGGGCAGATCGGCGACGGCAAGGAGATCCTTGGGCTCAAGGTCGGCGATGATGAAGGCGTCGCCCTTGGCGAGGAGCTCCTTGGCCTTAGCCACGACGTCGGCGTCTCGCGGCACGATGGCCTCGGTGAGGTCGAAGTCGTAGCCGACGAAGCGTCCGGCCTGCTTGGCCTCTTTCAGCATCAGGCGTGCGCCTTGGATGCCCTTGTCGGTGATGATCGGCTCCGCGTAGGAGAGCGGCAGGGGCTCCTTGTAATCCTTGCCGAGATAGATGACAGGAATGGTCGCCTTCTTTGCCGGTTCGGCCGAGGGCGCCACGGAGCCGGGCGTCGCCGTCGGACGCTTGATCTCGGCGGGTGTCGGCATTCCCGAGGGAGATCCTGTATCGGCAGCGGGGGCCTCGTCAGAGGCGGGTGGAGCCGTCTCAGCGACCGCAGGACCGGCCAACAGCGCAACGGCCAGGAGGAGAGCGGCGGTACGGGCGAACATCCCGGTGCCGGAACGTGTGACTGACCAACTCAACGGGGGCATCTCCCTTTGGGGCCTAGGACTCGTTTTGAGGTCTTAGAGCCGGGTCAATGATCGCGCAAATTGGCGCCCTATGTCTCAAAGTTGCTGCCCGTTGGCAATGCGCACCGCACAATATGGCTACCGAACAGCATCCATTAAGGCGCTGGATTTCCCCGCAATATAGGGGCTGAGCAAGATAGCTTCCACGGGCTGGCAACAAGATTGCCAAGAGTTCATGTGCGCTTCATGTTCTCGCAAAGCACGCTTCATGTTTTGGCAACGAAAAGCCGCCGGGCCTTGCGGCTCGGCGGCTCTCAATTCGGCTCACGTGAGGCCGCGGCCTATTGCGGTGCGGAGGTCTCCTGGGGCGGATCCGACTCGTGCTTCTGCGAGCTCGGGTTCTTGGACCGGATGAAAGCGATGACCTTCCACAAATCGTCAGACTTCTTGATGATCTTGCCGAATGGCGGCATCGGTCCGACCACGACCTCGTGCTTCACGCGGTGATAGCCCGCCTTCTTGAGGTCATCTGAGCCGAGGCTGACCAGACGGAACAGCGTATCGTCGTCGGCGCCATAGACCCAGGTGTCGTTGGTCAGCGGCGGGCACATGCCACCACCACCGCCACCACCGTGGCAGCCATTACAGCTGTAGGAGAGGTATTTGTGATGCCCCTCCTCGGCGACCGCGTCGATTTCGTCGTTGTAAGGATTGTGCAGACCGCCCTTGGGCGTTTTCGCGATGAGCTCGAGCGGCGGCGTGTCGTCGCCTTTCTTGCAGCACTCGTCCGCCATGGCATTCAAGGCAAACACACTCATGGCGCCCGCGAGGACAATCCCCAATACTCCAGTGATGATTTTGCGCACGGTTACGTTTCCTTACCCTAGTTGCAGTGTTGATTGAGCCTATCGAAACCTAACAGCCAGCGAGGACTTGTGCCGGATCCTCGAGAACCTTGCTCTCCCAGGCGGGCGAGCGTCGGGCCGCATAGTGCCTTCCGGAACGGATTTTGTCATGAAAAACAATCGTGAGCGAGCCGCCGGTGGTGAGCTCCGGCCCAGGCTTGGCCCCCGGCTCAGGGTCGCCGAGCCCTTCGGCGCCGTCCCTAGAACGGCTGGCGCTACTGTCCCTCACGGTTGTGATGGCGTCATCCTCCGTGAACTCATTACTCATTTGGAGCTTGCTTCCAGCCCGGGACAAAGGAAGTGCTCTCTTAGGCCAAGCAGCCATTTAGACCCGGTTTTCTTAATCGAAATTCCAGACAGCGCAAGCCTTTCGCCCGAGGTCATGGGGTGACGTCGAAATCCATGCCCTCGAAGGTGTAACGGGGCACCTGGGTCCAGATGCCATCCTCCTTGACCGGCACTTTGTGGATCTTCACGTCATCGACCTTGAGCTTCCCGGTCTTCTCGTCGACCCAGAAATCGATGTCGTAATACTCGTTCTTGCTGCCGGGCTTGCGGAAGTCCGTGCAGGCAAAGAACTCGTCCTTCTTCTCGAGGTGGCGCACGGGCTGGTGAATCTCGACGAATTCAAGAGGGATCGTCTTGCCCGTCTTATCGTCTTTGATCGGCAGGTCGCCGTTCGCATCCTTGTTCTCGACGATGTAGTTGTGGATGGCGCTCATCACCTGCCAGGCGCGGGTGACTTCCGTGCTGCCTGGATGCTCCTGTACAGGCAGCCACCACCAGGCAACCGGCAGCCGGGTAATCATGATCCAGTGGTCCCCCTCGCGCTTGGGGCCCTTCTGGACGCGAATGTCGATCAGATCGAGGCTGTCGCCGTTGCGCTGGGGCTTGAACCAGAAGTCGAGGGCATATTGCTTCTCGGGCGCGTCCTTGTCGTGGAAGATGACATTGGCGAACCAGCCATAGCCCTTCATGCCGCGCACGATCTTGACCTTCTCGTAGACCAGGTTGAGGTCGGTATCGAGCTTGGGATCGTGAAAGACGAACACGCCGTCCTTCGAGCGCTCCTTGATCACCTCCTCCGTTCTCTTCGTCACCGATGTATCGTTGAAGTCCGGATAGTCCGCAGCCAGGACGGGCGCGACCGTAATAAAGACGAAGGCCACGGCTAACGCCGTGGCCCCCAAATGTCTCAGCACGCGGAACGACATCATCACTGGCTCGTTGTCGTTCCCGCCGCGGCGGGCTTGTCCGGCGCTGCGGAGGCCTGCCGCGTGGCAGCGAGAACCTTGATGGCCTGCGCGGCCTCCTCGTTGCCGTTGATCTTGGCCACTTCGGTCGCCGTCTGACCCAGAGCGTTCTTGAGCTCAGGGTTGGCGCCGGCGTCCATCAACAGCCCAATCATGGGCGGGCTGTTATGGGTCGCCGCGATCATGAGCGGCGTCATGCCGTTCTTGGCCTGCGCGTTCACGTTGGCGCCCTTCTCGACCAGCAACTTGGCAATATCGATGGGCCGTGTGCTGCCAGGCAGGAAGCGCGCCCCTTCGGCCGGACCGGTCTGCGCCGCGGCCACCATCAGAGGGGTGAGGCCATCCTCGCCCGAGGCTGCATTGATGTTGGCGCCATGCTCGATCAACGCCTTGGCCGCATCGTAGCGGCTATCGGCAATGGCCATGGAGAGCGGCCGGTAGCCCTCCGGGCCCGGCTCCTCGAGCTTGGCACCGTGGTTCAGAAGGACGTCGATGGTGGGAACGCTGTCGCGCGTCACCGCCGCAATCAACGGGGTCGTGCCGTCAGAGGAGAGATTCGGATCGGCACCCTTCTCAAGCAGAAGCGCGGCCACCTTGTCCTTCCGCTGGCGCGCGGCATTGGCGAGCGGCGTCCAGCCTTGCGAGTCCTGCTTGTTCACATCGGCGCCCTTGGAGATGAGGAACTTGATGCGGTCCAGGTCGCTCGCGATGATCGCGTTGGACAGCTCCTGGTCGATATCCGCACCCTCGGCAAGCCACTGCTCAACCTTCTTCTTGGTGACAATCTGATCCGGAGAGGCGAGATCTGGGCGTGCCTCGAACTTCTGGTCGGCGAGCTTGATATAGCTGCCATGGGCCGGCAGGTTGCCCGGCACGACGCACTTCGAGCACTGAACCAGCGGCACGCCGTAATCCTTCAGGATCTTCTGGACCTGCTTGGCATTATCATCCAGCGCAAACTCGAGCATGTATTTGAGGAACGCGTCGGTCTTGCGCACGCCGATGGCCATCTCGAACTCGAGCGGCACGGTGTCGTCGTCGAGATTGACCGGCTGAATGGTGATCGGCTCGTGCTTCATGGTCTTCACCCAACCGGCGAACGGGCCATACACGCCGGCGACATCGATATCGCCGTCCATGGCACGCTGCACGATGTACCAGGGCTGATGCTCCGGGACGATGTCGCCATCATGAGACTGGGTTTGAAGCACGACGTTTTTGAAGATACCCCGCTTGTTGAGGGCCTGGCGGATGCCCGACGTCTGGTACACGCCGATTTTGAGATCCTTCAACTTGGGATCGTCAAGGCCGCTCAGCTTGAGACCTTTGTTGCTGGGATAAGCGAGCACATAAGTGGTCTTGTAGACCGGCTCGGTCGTGAGCATCAGGTCATAGTGCGCCGGCATGTCGAACATCACGTCGCACATGTCCATGGCGAAGGTCTGCCGCGTCATGCCACGCTCGATGGAAGGCCGCCAGTGGAAGGTCACCTTGGCGCCCATGGCCTTGCCGAGCAGCTCAGCCATCTTCTGCTGATAGCCCTCCTGATTGATGCTGGAGAGCGGCATGTTGCCGGGATCGGCACAGACCTTAAGCCGCTTGAGCTTCTTCGCCTTGTAGGCGGCCTTGGCGGCGGCACGGATGGCGATCTTTTCGCTGGGCAGGAGCTCGCTGAAGTTCTTGCTCAGATCTCGCGTGATCTGGGCCTTAGCGGCGGCTGGACCTGAGGCGCCAGCCAACGCGGCGATGGATAGGACGACCGTGAGAATTCGCAGGGAAATTAGGGGCATAGGGTTTCTCGGGTTTCAGGGGCGGCTGGCCCTTAGGGCCTTGCACATACTACCCGATAATAAAGGAAATGGCGCCCGATGCCGCAAGGGGCATCGGACGCCGTTAATCTAAGAACTTTTCCGCTTACGATTACTCGTAGATGCGGAAGACGTTCAGCTCACCGCCCTGCGGGATATGATTCAGGCCAGCAGCCTTCGTCATAGCCGTAGCACCGATGGCGCCGAACTTGTCGTTCAGGTCCAGACCAGCAGTGACCGGGAGACCGATCCAGCCGCCGATGCCGGAGTAAACGCCGACATACTGCTTGCCGCCCACCTTATAGGTGATCGGGTTGCCGATGATGCCGGAACCAAGCTTGCGGCTCCACAGGATCTTACCGGAATTCCGGTCGACCGCGCGGAAGTCACCGCCGAGCGAGCCGTAGAACACCAGACCACCGTCGGTGTTCATGGTGCCACCCCAGTTCGGATACGGATCCGGGATCTCCCACAGCGTCTTACCGGACAAGACGTCGTACTTCTTGATCTTGCCGGTGGTGCCGGGCTTCTCAGGATACATGTACACGTTCGCGAACACGTAGACCGTGCCCTGGTTCGTGTGCGTGCGCTCCTGGGGCTCCAGCTCCATGCACCAGTTGTTGGTGGGCATGTAGAAGATGTTCGGCTCCTTAGGATCAACCGAACCAGGCTGCTGGTCCTTGCCGCCCATAGCAGACGGGCAAGCCTCGACATTGCGGCCAACTTGGAGCGGAGAATGCTCTTTCACCTTGACCGGACGGCCAGTCTTCATGTCGATCTTCTCGGCCCAGTCCACGGTCACGTACTTCGTGGCGCGGAGAAGGGTACCGTCGGTACGATCGAGCACATAGGCAAAGCCATTACGATCGAAGTGGGTGAGAGCCTTCACCTTCTTACCGTCAATGTTCATGTCGGTAAGCATGTTCTCGTTGATGCCGTCATAGTCCCACTGATCAAACGGAGTCATTTGATAAGCGAAGACTGCGTCGCCGTTTTCGATCTTGCGGGCGAAGATAGTCATCGACCACTTGTTATCGAAATCGCCGTTGTTGCACTCTTCCTGGGTCTTATCCGGGCAACGATAAGACGGGCTCCACAGGCCGGGGTTACCGGTCGAGTAGTAAACCAGCTTCAGCTCAGGATCGTAGCTGTACCAGCCCCAAGCCGCACCGCCACCGATCTTGTAGTCCTCGCCCGGGAAGGTCTTGATACCAAGATCCTTACCAGCCTGACCGTATTGCGGGTTGGCTTTGTTGGTCTCAGGAGTCAGGCACACGTCCTTATCGGAACCCGTGCTCTGGCAGGTCCAAGCCACAGAGCCGTCCTTCAGGTTGAAGGCAGAGACGCGACCGCGAGCGGCGAACTCGTCACCACCAAAACCCTCGAACACCTTGCCGTCAGCGATCAACGGCGCAGGGGTGATGGTCTCACCATGCTCAGGGTAGGCGTACTTGACGACCCAAACTTCCTTACCGGTCTGGCCATCGAGGGCAATCACGTAACCGTCGAGAGTGCCATACACGAACTTGCCATCGGCATAGGAACCGCCACGATTGACGGTGTCGCAGCAAGCGCGCGGCACAGCCGATTCGTCACGGTCGGTCTTCTTCACATACGACCAGATCTGCTTCGGGTTGTCAGGATCCGAAAGATCGAGAGCCTGAACAACGTTACAGTTGGCCATGGACGGGCAGCCCGAAACCATGAACAGCGTGGGCTTACCACCGACGTCCTTGATCACAAGCGGCTGACCTTCATGACCGCGAAGGGCGTTCGTGCCCTGCAGCCAAGCCATCTGCAGCTTGTTGACGTTCTTGGTATTGATGTCGGCGAGTGCACTATGACGCGTAAGGGCAAAATCACGACCAGGGGCAGGCCACTGGTCGGGATCCTTCATGCGGGCAAGCTGCTCCGCATCCGTATCCTGCGCCCACGCCTGACCGGCGAAAGCCATCGTCACCGCGACGATGGTTCCGGCCAGAACACCGAACTTCATTTTCATATCTTTCTCCTCTCCCTAGCTACTCAGTTCACCGAAACGAAAGCTGAGCTATTCTGTTTTGCTTAGGTAAGGCCTCATCCTTGAGCGAAATGCCAAGAGAGCACCGAGCCCTTGCAAGTTTTCAAGCTGTCACTGTGGCTGTGGAAATTGGAGGCTGCCCGGAAACGCCGAAGCAAAAAAAACCGCCTCGCGCCCGCTATTGGCGGCGGGTTCTCCGATGAACACATCACGCGGTGACACCTCACGAGGAATCCAGCCTAACGTATCGTGCGGCGTGGGCATTCCGGTTTATTCATAGGAACGTACACCCCACACACTGCCAAGCTGCAGGCTCATAATTGCCAAATGTAATGGCTTTGCAAGTGAAAAGTGCTCGCAGCAATCAAATGTGCCAAACGCAATTAAGTTTCGCTGCACTGCATCAAAGTCACACCGTTAGAACCCTTGGTGTCAGGACAGAATTGTTCGGGATTTGTGTGCAGCGCACCGCTGAGTTGATGCAGTGTCTCAACTGGCTTGAACAGGACGAAAACGCGAACGACGGATTTCAGGAATCACATTTCGATGTTCGGCGTCGCGTGTGTGCGGTCTGCCCGTCTCCCCCCCTTGCCGGGCACAAGTTCACGCACTGTTCCACCTCTTAAGGCGGCCCCCTCCCCGCCGCATGCCGCGTACGGAGGTTCTGCGCCCCTAGCGCTGGGTCCTACTCGAGGCGGTCGGAAGATGCTGGATGGCAATGCGCATCAGCTCAGGCAGCGTGCGCACACCGAGCTTGGCCTTCAACTGCGTGCAGGTGTTCGCCACGGTCTTGTAGCTGACGTGCAAATGCTCGGCGATGACGCCGTAGGGCTTGCCCTCGGCCACGAGCGCCAAGGTTTGCAGCTCGCGCACGGTCATGCGGCGCAAGGGATTTGTGGTGCCCCGCGCCTCCATGAAGGCCACCTCCGACGCCAGGTCGTGACTGAGATAAGGACGGTTCTCGCGGACTTTCTGGAAGGCCTTCAACATTTCGTCGGACGCGGTGTCCTTCAGCACGTAGCCCGTGGCGCCGACTTCGAGCGCGCGGCTCACGATGACGGGATCGGAGTGCATGGTGAAAACCAGAATCGGCGTCTCTTGATCGTGCAAGCGAAGCCGTCGAATGAAGGACAAGCCGCCAAGCGCGCCCGTGCGCATGGCAAGGTCGACGATGATCACGTCAGGCTTCTGGTTGCGATAGATGCGGAATCCGTCGGCCAGACTCTGCGCCTGAACGATCCGATCAACGCCGGCGTCCTCAAGCAATTGACGGCAGCCTTGCAGGACGATCGGATGATCGTCGATAACGAGAACCAAGGTCATAATAGCTCCCCGACCAATTCTGGCGCTCTTGCGCGCTCTTTGCTTTCGCTTACAGGAATCTCTATGCGGATCGTCGTTCCCTTGGAAGGCGCGCTGTCGATCTCACACGACCCGCCGAGCGAACGAACGCGCTCAGTCATGGCCGAAAGTCCGAAGCCCTTTGGCACGGACGGGTCGATCCCTCGCCCATCGTCGGCAATGGTCAACTGCAGCCGCGCTGCATGTTTGCCGCCATTAGCGCGTGCGGGCGAGCCTTCAGCCAGATCCACGGTGAGCGTGCTCGCCGCGCCATGACGCATCGCGTTGGTAATCCCCTCCTGGACACACCGGTAGACCGTGACGTCAATCTGCTCGCCATAGGATTTGGCGAGGGTGCCGAGATTGAGAACCACTTGCGTATCGGGATGGAGACGCTGGAAGCCGGCGACAAGCTCGTCGATCAGGTCGGAAAGCGTGACCCGGCCCAGGGGGCCCGGCCGGAGCTTCTTGAGCAGAGCGCGATTCATCGCCTTGAGGCGGTCGGCAATGGACAGAATCTCCCCCACCCGGCGGGAGATCTCATGCGAACGCGTCTTGGGAAGCTGGCCGGCGATGGTGCGAATGGAGGATGCGTTGGCGGTGATGCCGAACAAGCAGGCGCCGGCTTCATCGTGAAGCTCGTTGGCGATCTCGCGCCTTTCTTCTTCCTGCAAGGTCATGAGCTGGCGATAGAGCCTGCTGTTTTCATCGCGCGCGACGCCGAGCACGCTCGCCAGCGTGTTGAAGCGATTGGTGATGACGGCGAGCTCTTTCACCTTGGGCGGCTCAAGCCGCGTGGCATAGTCCCCATCCTCGAGGTCGAGCAGGCCTTTGGAGAGGCTGGCGAGAGGATCGAGCACGCGGCCGAGCACCACATAAAGAATGGCGAGAACCACCGCGTTGAGCCCGAGCCAGACGATGGCGAGCGAAGTGAAATCCTGCCACGCCTCGGCGATCTCGTCGGCCGGTTCACCGACGATGACGACGGGCGTCGAATGATCCACCGTCACCACGCGGACTGCGCGGCCGCCGATCTTCGGACGGACCAAGGCGACGAACCACTTGGGCACGTAGGGCCTCGCACCGTCCTCGACGATCCGGTGAGGCGAGGCGATGGTGAGGTGGCCGGTTGCGTCCATGAACATGAGGCGAACATGGCGAAGATGCTTGAGGTGCTCCGGCAATTTGCGTTTGGCTTCTTCGATCAGCTCCGGGCTCTTGACGTCGCGCAGCGTCGCCTCGACCAGGCGTTCCGCGACTTCGAGCGAGGCTTGCATCTCGACCTTGGTGGCGGTGCGTGTATTCAGGATCGAGAGCACGCCAGCCACGATCGCGGCGAGAAAGTTGATCGCCGCGATAGCGACTAGAACTTGCGTTCGGAGCGGGCGGTCATACCAGAGCTTTTGCAGCACGCCGTGTAACTCTCCACGATGCCAAACGCGTCACACCATTGGCCCGGCGCCAATGGCAAGGGCGATGGGCAGCAATATCTAAAGTCATAAGCCCCTCAGCGCGCTTTCTAATTCTGCTCTTGCGGGGCTCCAGCGGGATGCGCCTGCCGCGAGGAACTCCGTTTCGGGTCCGTTGTCTTGCCCAGTGCAGGCCGGAAGGGAGGAAATAGCAATGGCAAGAGTGGCAATCCGATTGCCAAATGTTCCCGAAATCCTCGCCGGGAGATGGCCACCTACTCCCCCTCACCTTCGGTCTAGACACACGATGTCCTTGGTACATAAGCGCAAAGGCGCCCGGCTCGGTGAGCATGCTTAAATTATGGTTATCCAAGAAGCAAAAGCTGTCTAAAAGCTATCTATATGCCAGTTATTCATCGTTAGCCTGAGTAAGAACTATCGTTAAGCCGATAACTCCTCCTTATCTCGAACACGCGCAAGAATTGGGCACCTTGATGCAAGGGACGGCAGGGGCGAGGCCCAAGGTCTGCCCATGCATGCATTGTGAGTTTTTGAGCGGTCCAGAGGGCCATCTAGAGGAGGAGTGCAAACAATGAAGCTGGTAACTGTTACGTGTGTTGCGGGTGTGATCGCGCTTGGGCTTTGTGGCGTCGCCAACGCGACCCAGACCTATAAGGGTCAGCCGGTCGATGCCAAAACCTGCCAGGGCGCTTGGAGCATGGCGTCCCCGCACGGCGACACGTTGTCGAAGGGTCAGGTGGACGAGTCCGTCATCAATTTCTCGATGGTCGATTCCAACCACGACGCGAAGATCGACGCCAAGGAGTTCCAGCGCGGTTGCGAGAAGGGCCTGGTCAAGGCCGACGCCTTCACCGCCAAGGACATGGAGTAAGCGGGCGCCACGCAGCCCGCTTTCGCTGCTAAAGGGGGTGTGCGATGCCGAACGGCGCGCACACCCCCTTTTTCATGGCTGGACGTGGAGCCAGCCACTACGGAACGATGGCCACGCCCCAGGGGAGCCGGCCTACCTTCACCGACTTCTCGGCCTTGAGCGTATCCACGTCGATCAGCGTCATGTCGTTGGTGAGCCCGTTGGCCACGTACAGCTTCTTGTGGTCGGGTGAGAGCTCCAAATGCCAGGGCCGCTGACCGACCAGAATGTAGTCGGTGACCTCGTAGGTCTTTGGGTCAACAACGGCGACCCGGTTCCCCGGCCCCAGCGCCACGAAGAGATGCTTGCCGTCCTTGGTGAACTCCATACCGACCGGCTGAAGCAACTCAGGGCGCACGCCCGGCACCTTGAAGCCAATCTTCTTCTTCACCGTCCAATTGCTGGTGTCGATCACCGAGATGGTGCCGCCGACCTCGGAGGAGACCCATACCTCGCTGCCATCGGCCTTGAACTTGGCCTCGCGCGGCCTTGTGTCGACAAGCACGTTCTTGATGAGCTCCAGCGTGGCGTTATCGACCACGTGCGCCATGCTGGTGCTTTCGGAGGTAACGACCGTGTATTTCGAATCCGGACTCACCCCGACGCCTTCCGGCTCCACGCCCACGGGCACCTCGGCGAGCACTTCGCCACTCTCCGTGTTCATCACCGTCGCCATTGAGTCGTCCTCGTTGGCGATGTAGAGCCTGCCGCCCTTGGGATCGACGGCCATGAGCTCGGGATCAGGCCCGGAATCGAGCGTGCGCACGACCTCGAGCTTCTTGGTATCGATCACGTCAATAATGTCGCCGTCGCCGCAGGCGACATAGACCTCCTTGCCGTCGGGGCTGGCGATGATGCCGCGCGGACGCCTGGCGGTCCTGATGGTCTTGATGACTTCGAGCGTGTCGCCGTCGACCACCGTGACCGTGTTGTCCTTCTCGTTCGAGACGAAGATCTGCATGGCGAAGGCGGGCGGCGCTGCGACCGACAAGAACGCGGCAACGGCCGCAAACAGCATTGAGCGTTTCATCTCCGGGTACCTTTTTGCTTGGTCGTCATTTGGGGAACTTGCAGCCGGTTTCGGGCTCGTCGAAGCCGAGCGTGTCGTCGAGATTCTTCTGGTGCAGGAAACCTTCCTGCGGCGACATGGAGACGAGAGAGCGCGCGCCGGTAATCAGCATCGGCTGGCGGAGCTGATGGTCCCAGGTGCGGTAGGAAAGCCCTTCCCCTTTGAAGCCCGCCACAGTGAACTTGGGCGACAGGATGTAGGCGCGCATGTCGGGAACATCGGTCTTGTTGGAGCGCAGCGCCGCCTCGCCGATGGTGCGCGCCGCAAGCCATGCGGAGTAGTCACGCTCGGTCATGATGCGCTTGGCGAAGCGCTCGAACCTGTGCTGCATCTGCATGCCGGCGTATTGCTCGTAAGAGCGATGCCAGGCGACGGCGCTCAAGCCTTGGGTGCCGACCACGGGCCTCGGCTCGGAGACCCGATAAGGCACGTACTCGCCGAAGCGCTCGATAGTGTCGACGACCCACACCACGTCGTGGCCCGGCGCTCCTTGGGTGGCCATGGGCATCTGCGTCTGGATTTGCTGATGACCGGAATCGGTGCGCGGATTGGCGGCATCGAACTCGTAGACCCGCTCCTCGACGACCTTGCCGCCGAAGCGCTGCGCCGCACGCTTGACCATGGCGGCGTAGTCTTCGTCCGACGGCGCGGTGCCGCGCAGCACGAACCATTTGGACCACTTCTTCCACACGAGATACTGGCCGAGCGCGTCGGCGCGCATGGCATAGCTCGGCGCCACATGGAAGATATTCTCCCGACATTTCTCGGCGCGGAGCGCATCGTCGCTCAAGCGGACATTGAAGATGATGGAGCCCTTCGCCTCAGGAAGATCGGCCACGGCAAGCAGGTCCTCCGCCTCTAGGTCGGCGATGATCGACGCAGGACCGTCGCTGAGGATTTTCTTCGCCTTGGCGACAACGTCGCTATCAGCCGGGAGGACGTCCTCGATGAGCTCATAGTCCTGATTGACGAAGCGGCCGCTCCTGTTGTCGTCGGCGACGCCGAGGCGCGCGCCTTGGAGCCCGTTGTCGGTCAGGATCTTGTCGACGAGCGAGAGCGGGACCGGCTCCTCGTATTGCTTAGTGAGATAGTGGATGGGGATTTTCGCGACCGGCGCCGCATCCTTGGCGGCAGCCTCGTCGGCGCGGACGCCAAGGGCAACGAGAGCGGCGACAAGCGCGGCGCAGATGAAGGGCAGGCTTGAGAAGATGGGGGTGGTTCGCAAAGGACTGACTCTGAGCAGGGGACGGGACACCGCCATCCAAGCCCAGGACATCCTGCCCGCACGGTCTGCGCGCGCTTCTCCTTCCGCCTCGATGGCAAGACCGAGGCTAGCCGATGACGCATTGGAAGCGTTGCCAGTCCTGGTCAGCAGTCGATACGTCGAACTTCGCCATTATTCTGGTCAGCGCTGCCAAGCGGCAGCCGACACCCAATGAACATTTTCCGGGCAAGCGCGTTTCTAGGACCGATGCGCTCTTCGTTTCCCTGACAAGGAGCGCTTTCCAACCGGTCCGACGGACCATCTCGAGGAGGAGTGCGGAAGATGAGACTGGTAAACCTGACGTGCCTGGCAGGCGTGCTTGCGATTGGGTTCGGCAGCAGCGTTGCGATGGCCGCCGACATGGCCGTCCCTGCCGACAAATGCGACAAGGCGTGGTCGATGGCATCGCCCGGCGGCGACACCATCTCGAAAGGCGCCAACGTGCCGTTCGTGATGGATTTCACCATGGTGGATTCCGACAAGAGCGGCACGATTTCCAAGGACGAGTTCAACAAGGCGTGCTCGGCCGGCCAAGTCAAAGCGGACGCGGCGACCGTCAAAGACATGTAGTCGGCCGGAACATGAAGGGTGTGCCTGCACGCAGCGGCACACCCTTTTCTCTTGGGCGACCGCGGCGGGTCACTCCGCGGGACTCGTCTGCGTCTGCGGCTCCGGCTCGGCATGCTTCGGCCGCAGTATGGAGATGCCTTTGACCATCGCGTAGATCGCGGGGATCACCAGCAGGGTCAGCAGCGTCGACGACACCATGCCGCCGATCATCGGCACGGCGATGCGCTGCATGACCTCGGAGCCGGTCCCGTGGCTCCACATGATCGGCAAGAGCCCCGCCGTGATGGCGGCCACGGTCATCATCTTAGGCCGCACGCGGCCGACCGCGCCTTCCATGACTGCTTCATGCAAATCGCGTTTGTCGAAGGCGCGGCCTTCGCGCGCCCGCTGCTCTCGACGCTTCTTAAGGGCACTGTCCAGATAGATGAGCATGACGACGCCGGTCTCGGCAGCGACGCCGGTCAACGCGATAAAGCCGGTGACAACGGCCACCGAGAAATTGAAGCCGAGCCACCACATCAGCCAGACTCCCCCGACAAGCGCGAAGGGCACGGACAACATGACGATCAGAGTCTCGGTGAGGCGGCGGAAGTTGAGATAAAGCAGCACGAAGACGATCAGGATGGTGAGTGGCACAACGATCTCGAGCCGTTTCTCGGCGCGTTGCAGATACTCGTACTGACCGCTCCAGTTGACGTAGTAGCCCGGCGGAAAATCCACCTGGCTCGCCACCACTTTTTGCGCATCGGCAACATAGCTGCCGATATCGCGGCCGCGGAAATCGACGAAGATGTAGAGCGCAAGCTGTGCGTTCTCGGTGCGGATCATGGACGGCCCCTGGGCGAGGCTGACCTTGGCGACCTCGCTCAAGGGCACGGTGCCGCCGCTCGGCGTCGGGATGAGCACATCGTTGGCGATGGCTTGCGGATTGTTGCGGTAGTCGCGCGGATAACGGAGCGCCACGTTGTAACGCTCCCTGCCCTCCACGGTGGTGGTGATCGTCTCGGCGCCGAGCGCGCTGGCGATGACGCTCTGCACGTCGCCGACCATCAGTCCGTAACGAGCAAGCTGCTCGCGATCGGGATCGATATTGATGTAGTAGCCGCCTGTGGCGCGCTCGGCATAGGCGCTGGTCGTGCCGGGAACGGTGCGGATCGCGGCTTCGATCTTACGCGCAAGCTTCTCCATCTCGCCGAGATCGCGGCCGATGACCTTGACGCCGACCGGCGTGCGGATGCCCGTCGACAGCATGTCGATGCGCGCCTTGATGGGCATGGTCCAGGAATTGGAGACGCCGGGAAACTGCAACGCCTTGTCCATCTTGGCGATCAGCCCATCGATGGTCGTGCCGTCAGGCCATTCGCTTTCCGGCTTCAGATTGATCACCGTCTCAAACATTCCCATCGGCGCGGGGTCCGTGGCCGTGTCGGCGCGCCCCGCCTTCCCCCAAACGGACTGAACCTCGGGGAAGCTCTTTATGATCTTATTCTGGGTCTGGAGCAGCTCGCCGGCCTCGGTCACCGAGAGCCCCGGCAA
>Ga0307424_1000944_pt1 | contig 15471 bp, 13 predicted proteins | sample SalMarWE160320MG_FD_202157 | JGI IMG/M metagenome (GOLD analysis project Ga0307424, IMG submission 202157) | Salt marsh sediment microbial communities from the Plum Island Ecosystem LTER, Massachusetts, United States - WE1603-20 | ecosystem: Environmental > Aquatic > Marine > Intertidal zone >... | reverse complement strand
CTACGCGAACCTCTTCACGAAGTTGGGCTTCGTGGCCGTGCTCGGCACCCTGATCGCCGCCGCGGTGATCCCGACGATGAAGAAGCTGTCGGCCGTGAGCGAAGGGCCGTGGGAGGCGGCCGCGTAGGCCATGAGACTCACCGGACTTCATATCCTGCTCACCTACGAGTGCAACTTCGAGTGCGACCACTGCTTCGTGTGGTCAGGTCCCTTCCGCATGGGAACCCTGACCGTGCCGCAGATCGACGACATCCTCCACCAGGCCCGGGACGCCGCAACTGTGGAGTGGATCTACTTCGAGGGCGGGGAGCCGTTCCTCTACCACGCGGTGCTGCGGTACGGCGTGCGCCGCGCCGCGGACATGGGCTTCAAGGTGGGGATCGTCTCCAACGCCTACTGGGGGACCACGCCTAAGGACGCGGACGAGTGGCTGCGCGACTTCGCGGGGTTGGTGGACGACCTTTCCGTGAGCTGCGACCGCTTCCACGGAGATGACGAGCAGGTGCGTCACGTGCGTTGCGCGGAGGACGCCGCCCGGAAGCTTGGGCTACCCTTCGGGGCGATCGAAATCGCGGGCGAGGAGACGACCGAGCGCGCCATCGGTCAGCTCCCCGAGGGCGAGTCGGGCGTGATGTACCGCGGCCGCGCGGCGGTGAAGCTCGCCCCGGCGGCGCAGAAGCGGCCCGCCTCGGGGATGACGGAGTGCCCGTACGAGGACCTCCGCGAGCCGGGGCGCGTCCACCTCGATCCCTTCGGCAACCTGCATGTCTGCCAGGGGATCGTGATGGGAAACCTGTTTCGATCGCCGCTTCGGGAGATCTGCGAGGCGTGGGATCCGGACGCCCATCCAATCGCCGGACCGCTGCTCGCCGGTGGCCCGGTGGAGCTGGCTCGGAGACACGGCATCCCCACGGCGGACGGGTACGCAGACGCCTGCCACCTCTGCTACGAGACCCGCGCCGCGCTCCGGCCCCGGTTCCCCGTAGAGCTAGGTCCGGCGCAGATGTACGGGGAGGTCGGGGAGGCGGCGCGGGTCGACTGAGGTGACGCGGTAGGCGTGCCGCTACGGCCCCACCTCCATCCCCAGCGCCGTCGCATTCTCGCGGATTCGCGCGTCGAGGGAGAGCATCGTGAGGCCGCTGAGGGCGCCCTCGAACTCGAGCGCCGTGGCGAGGTGGAGGGCGTCGAGCGTGCGCACCGGCTCGGCGGGGAATGGCTCAGCGGCCCGGTCCAGGAGCGGGCCGGTCAACTCGAGCAGCGCCCAGCCGCGCGTCGCGTGGCGCAGCAGCCGCCCGGCCTCCCGGGCATCCGCAACGGTGAGTGCGGCGAGCGCGACGCCGCGTGCCAGCGCGCGGCCGGACTCCAACGGCGTGAGCGTGGAGGACACGACCCGCTCCGCGTCGGCGAGGAGCCGGCGTACCGCCGGGGCCGTGGGCTCGCCCAGCAACCAGGCCAGCACCGCGCTCGACTCGGCGTAGATGATCACCGCTCGCCGCGCTCGGCGTCGAGCAGGGATTGGGCGGTTCCCTTGGGCGTCGTAACGGGCGACGCGCCATACGCGGTGGCATCGTGCGGCTCGCGGACCGTCAACGCCGCGCGCGCGCCGAGCACACGGAGTCCGCGGTCGATGGCGGACTCCTGGTGTACGGTGTCCGACGCCGCCCGCAACTCGGCAATCACCCGCCCCCGGTCGGTCACCAGCACCACCTCGCCGCCCTGCACCTCCCGCAGGTAACGGCTGAGGTGGGCTTTGAGCTCCCGCACACCGACGGCTTTCATGGAATGAAATGTAGTCACGTGAGACTACATTAGCTAGATTGTAGATTGGGGATACAACGGCCGCGCTCCCTCCGAATGTTGATCCCTGTCGCATTGACTTAGTCTGTCGACTAGACTAGGTATGCCCCCATGTCCGAGACCGTCAACATCCACGAAGCCAAGACCCACCTCTCCCGGCTGCTCGAACGAGTACGCCGCGGGGACACGATCACGATCGCCAAGGCGGGGGAGCCGATCGCCTTGCTCGTCCCGATTGGACAAGTCCCCACCGCGCGCCGAGTGCGCGAGCGCGGGGTCGTGCCCGCGGTACCCGCCGCTGATCGGCGCGCCCGGCTCACCCGGTTCCTCGAAGAGGAGGTCTGGCCCGGCCTGCCGCCGGATCAGGCGGGGCGGTCCCTTACGCGCAGCGAAGAGGACGAGATCCTCGGCTACGGCGAGACCGGAACATGATCCTCGACTCCTCGGCGCTCGTGGCCATCGTGCTGCGCGAGCCCGAACGGGACCGGATCCTCGAGCGGATGGACGCAGCGTCGCGCTTGAGCGTTGGTGCACCAACCCTGGTGGAGACCGCGATCGTCCTCTCGGCGCGGCTGGCCACGGACGCCCGCGGTCTCGTGAGCCGTCTCCTGATCGAAGGGAACATCGCCGTCGTCCCCTTCACCGACGCCCACTTCGGCGTCGCGCTCACCGCGTGGCTCCGGTACGGCCGCGGTCGCCATCCGGCGCAGCTCAACTACGGAGACTGCCTCGCCTACGCCACCGCCCGCGTGGCGCGCGAGCCCCTCCTCTTCACCGGACAGGACTTCGCGCGGACCGACGTCGAGGCTGCTTAGCCGTCTGGCCTTCTTGTGACCTTCCGCACCGCCATTCCACTCGCAAGAGGCAGGATTAGTACCACACGATCCACCCCGGTTGACGCGCCCGACGATGCGACAGATGCGGTTCGCGGCGCGCCTCACTAACCAACTGGAGCGGATGGACTTAGGGAGCCGGGCATGGGGCTCGGCTGCCGCCTGGATCATGCCCGCCGGATCCGCGGTCCGGCTGGGCGACACAGGGATGGCCCGATGGCTCTGGTTGCCCGTTCCAGCAGGCAGGTTGCGGCCCGGATCGCTCCGGAGCCCGGCGACGAGCTGACGGTTGTCGACGAGGCCGACCTCGCGATCCGCGAGGCGCTCGCCTCCGACTACAAGCTCGAGGGATTCCTCGGGCAGGGCGGAATGTCGGTCGTCTTCCTGGCGCGCGAGGTGAACCTCAATCGCCTCGTGGCGCTCAAGGTCCTGCCTCGGCGCCACACGCAGGACACCAACGCGGTCGAGCGCTTCCGCCAGGAAGCCACGATCGCGGCGTCGCTCGACCATCCGAACATCGTCCCGATTCATCGTTTCGGCAGCACGGCGCGTGGCCTGTGGTACGCCATGAAGTACATCCGTGGGCGCTCGCTGGAGGAGGTGCTGCGCGATACCGGCCCGCTCGAACTCCATGACTGTTTTTCGGTCATCGAGCAGGTAGTGGGCGCGCTGCACTACGCCCATCGTCGCGGGATCGTGCACCGGGACATGAAGCCCGCCAACGTGATGCTGGACGAAAGCGGTTGGGCGTTCGTGTGCGACTTCGGGGTCGCCAAAGCGCAGAACAGCCCCAAGCTCACGCAGACCGGTGGCACGCTGGGGACGCCGCTGTACATGTCGCCGGAACAACTTTACGGGCAGGTGCTCGACGGCCGATCGGACCAGTACTCGCTCGCCGTCATGACGTTCGAGTTGCTCACCGGCGTGCATCCGTTCACGGCGGACTCCGTGGGCGAGATCATCCGCCGGCATTGCATGGAGACCGCGCCGCCCCTCACCGTGTACCGTCCGGACATTCCGGTGCGTGTGGCCGAGGGCGTGGCGCGTGCCATGAGCAAGAAGCCCGACGACCGGTTCGGTGACGTGGTCGAGTTCCTGACGTCCCTTGGCGGCCGGCGCCCGCGCCGCCCCCTGTCGACGCATCGGGTCGAGACCACGTCGTCCTCGGCCGTTACGGCACCGCTTCACCGGTTCCGCTCGTCGCCGGCGCGGCGCGCGGGCGGGCTCATCGGTCTCGGGCTCGCGGCCGCCGCGGCGCTCCTCGTGGTGCCGCGGTTGCGCCCGAGTGACGCTCCCCTCCCGCCGGTCACGCTGGCACCGGTCACGACTCCGCCGGAAGCAGAGGCGCAACAGCCTCCACCCGTCGTCGCGGCCGGCCGGCTTTGGGTGTCGGTACAACCGTGGGGATGGTTGTCGGTTGACGGGGAACGCGTCGGGCAAACACCGGCGATGGGGATCTCGATTGCGGCGGGCAAGCATCGGATCCGCGTCGATCGCGATGGCTACGTCCCGTACGAAGAAGAGATCGATGTCGAGCCCGGCATGGATGTGAAGCGCGCGAATCTGACGCTGGAGGCGAAGCGCTGATGAGGACGGTGAGATTGACCTGCCTCGCCCTGCTCTCGGGGATGTTGGCGATGTCCGGCCGCCTCGCGGCCCAGTCCCCGGACAAGGAGCTGGCTCAGGGGGTGCAGGCGTATCGCGAGCTGGAGATGGAGTCCGCCAGCTGGCTCCTGCGGCAGGCGCTGAGCAGCGACCGGTTGAAGTTGGACGATCGGAAGACCGCCCTCAGCTATCTCGGGGCCGCGGAGTTCTACCGCGACCGCCGTGACTCCGCGCTGTCCGCCTTTGGTCAACTGGTCCGTCTCGAGCCCGACTTCCGGCTCGACCGGCTCGTGTTCCCGCCGGACGCGCAGGACGCCTTCGAGGAAGCCCGCCGTCGCAACCCGAGCGTGCGGGTGACGGCACGTTCGACAGCGTTCGCGCCCAACGGGGCGGGTCTCCCCGTGCGGCTCGACGCCAACACGCCGCAGGTGGTCGTGGTGACGTTCGAGTCCGTGAGCGGTGACGTGATCGACACCGCGTACCGGGCACGCATAACGGATACGACGACGGTGTTCTGGAAAGCGCGCGGTGACGCGGCAACGCCCGCACCGGTTGGGGGATTCGTATTGGGCGTGAGTTCCCTCGACGGCCGCGGCCGAGTGGCGCGACGGGTCGAGCTTCCCGTGCACGTTACACGGACGCCGGAGAACGCCCTCGCCATTCCCGACCCGCCGCAGATGCTGCCGGTCCGGCAGCCGGCGGGCCCCGCGTTCGTACGCCTCGGACTGGGGATCGCCACCGCGACGGTTGCGTACTTCGGGACGCCGCTGTTCACGGACAACGCCGCGCCGCGCGTGCTATCCACCGGATTGTTCGCCGTCGCGGGGGCGATCGGGTTCTGGGACGCGCGACCGGGCAAACCCCTCCCGGCCAACGTGGTGGCCAACGAGACGGCTCGCGCCGCCTGGCGCGCCCACGTTGCGAACGTCGAGGAAGAGAATCGACGTCGCGCGGTGGGGGGGACGGTGCATGTTGAGGTGGGGGGGGTGCGGGTGGCGGCGGAACGATAGAGCGTACAGCGTGCAGCGTGCAGCGTGCAGCGTGAAATGTGAAACGTGAAACGATCTCCGGGGGCGGAGTCGTTTCACGTTTCACGTTTCACTTCGCTGCACGCTGCACCCTGCACCCTGCACGTCCGCCCCCCCCACGCAACCCTTTCCCACCCGCATGTGTCTCTCCAAGGACGAGGCCTGCCCGAAGGCCATTGCTCTTCCTTGGAGGATCCATGCGCTCGTTTGTTCTCGCCCTGTGCACCGCTGCCCTCATCGGTCCGACCACCGCGCGGGGTCAGGCCGTTGGCGCCCGGGTGGACCGCGTCCGCGATGGGTCTGTCCGGATGAGCTTCGCCACTCGTGACAACGTTTGCGGGGACGGGCAGTTCATTGGGGTGGATCGGGCGGACGCGTTCTGGATGTACTCGAGCTGGGAGAATGGCTTCTCGACCAACGTGCTGCGAGACGTGCGGCCGGATTGCGCCACCGGTCCGCTCCGGCTCGTCGTCGTGAAGGACGGCGGCGCGATCACCGAATTGCGGGCCGCGGTGGGGGTGGCGTGGCGGCCGAGCGAGACGGCGACGGATCTCGGTGTCGTCTCCGCGCCGGATGCCGCGGCGTGGTTGATCGGACTCACGGAGACGGGGAGCGACCGCGTCGCCCGCGTCGCGTTCCTTGCCGCGAGCGTGGCGGACAGTGCGCGCGTGACGGGGCGGGTCCTCGAGGTCGCGCAGAATCGGAAGTTGTCGGAGGACGTGCGCGAGCGGGCGATCCGCTGGCTGGCTGACATCGCCCTGGCCGAGGGTCGTGGGGACGAAGCGGACAAGGCGCTCAAGGCGATGGCGAGCGACGGGAACGAGGCGACGGCGATCCGCGAGCGGGCGGTTCGGTCGCTCGGGACCTCGTCGGCGAACCGCGCCTATCTCCGCTCGCTGTACTCCCGTATCAGCGAGGAGTCGTTGAAGGAGCGGATTCTCCGCGAGCTTGGGAGCGGGGCGACGGCCGAAGACGCGGCGTGGGTGCGGGACGTGGCACTCGACGCGCGTGAAGCGACCGCCCTGCGGGAACGGGCCGTGCGCGTGCTCGGGGAAGAGCTGGGCAGGAGTGGGGATGTGCGGGACCTGTACGCGAAGCTCGACCGGGCGGCCCTCAAGGAGCGCGCGCTCCGGGTGGTGGCGGAGCACGACGACGCGGGGGCGATGGCGTGGCTGCGTCAGGTGGCCGAGGATCAGAACGAGGTGATGTCGCTGCGGGACCGCGCCATCCGGCTCCTCGCCGAGCGCGACCAGCTCACGTACCTGCAACAGATCTATCCCCGGCTCGATCGAGCCGAGCTGCGCGAGCGCGTCCTGCGCTCGGCGGCCGAAAGCGGAACGCCGGAAGCGGCGGCCTGGCTGACGACGATCGTCCTGGATCATTCCGAGCGCAGCGATCTCCGGGAGCGGGCCGTGCGCGAGCTGGCCGAAGGGCACGCGTCGTCGGCGGACCTGGCCGACCTCTATGACGGTATCGACGTTTTAGCGGTGAAACAGCGGCTCGTGCGCTTGCTGGCCGAACGCGGCGATGACGTGGCGGTCCGGAAGCTCTCCGACATCGCCGCCCGGGATCCCGATCCCGCCATGCGGCGCGAAGCGAGCCGCCGGTTGGGAGAGCGGACGCGGAACCCGTGATGTGAGCGTGGACGGCGCGCCCCTACCGCGCCGCCGGGACCACGTCATCCGCGATGACGTTGAACATCGCCGTGTACATGGCGTCCACGTCGCCCAGGCCAAGGCCGCTCCAGTCGGCCGTCACCAGCGCCACCAGATCCCGCGCGGGCAGCACGTAGAGGTATTGGCCCCCGTAGCCCCAGGCGAAAAAGGCTCGCGGTTGATCGGTGGTCCACCAGAGATAGCCGTAACTGACCCCATCCTGGTCACCCAGGCTACCGCGCCAGGTAAAGGCCGGCGTCGAGACCCTGGCGACCCAGGCCGCCGGCACGATTTGGCGATCACCGGATACGCCGTCCTGGAGCATCAACTGCCCGATACGGAGCAGGTCCTGCGCGCGGAGGCGAATCCCGGCGCCGCCGTTGACGTGACCGTCCGCCAGTTGCTCCCATTCCGCCGACGTGATCCCGGCCGGGTCGAACAGGTACCGCTTGGCGAACGCCGGCAAGCTCGTGCCCGTCGCGTATGCGAGCACCACGCCGAGGATGTGTGCCCCACCGCTGTTGTAGGTGAACTGCTGGCCTGGAGCGGCCGCGTGGGGCCGGTCCAGCACGTACTGGACGTGGTCCGACGCGGCGATCCAGTCGTTGTAGCCGGCGGCCGTTTCCTCATCCCAGGCATAGCCCGAGGTCATCGTGAGCAGGTTCCGGATGGTGACCTGGCGGTCGTCATCGTCGAGGACGTAGTCCCCGTCGAGAAACTGCCCGATGCCGGCGTCGAGGTCGGGCAGGAATCCCTCCGCCTGCGCGATGCCGGTCAGAATGGAGACGACGCTTTTCGTGACGGACCGGACGTCGTGGAGTGTGTTCGCGTTGGCGCCGCCGAAGTACCGTTCCAGCACCAACCGTCCGTGGCGAGCCACCAGGAGAGAGCGGAACCGGGAGATTCCCGCCGCATGCATGACCGCGCTGTCGAGCAACGCCCCGTCCATGTCCACGTCCGCCGGCTGCGTATGCAGCCAGGCGTCCGCGACGTCGATCGGTCCCGACGCGGGCGGGGCGGTGGCGTCGGAACACGCCGCCAGGGAAACCGCGAACACCGCGACCCCGGCACGGAGTAGTCCTGCGATCGGGCGGGCCATGTCGCTCATGCTACCCCTCTCGGCCCGTCTCGGCCACGCGTGTTTCGGTCCCGTGCGCCCAGGGGTATCTCCAGGGAGGCGGCCCTCGGGGTCAGAAGACCGACCCGCCGGTCGTTCTGCTAGCAGAGGAACGCCCATGCGCTTCGTCCGTCCGCTGATCGTCGTTGGCGGGCTTCAGCTTGTCACCCTTCCGGGCGCCGCCGCGCAGCAGGTGGGGCCCGACAGCGTGGTCGCCCGTGGAACCGTGCTGGGCACGATCTTGGACGCGAGCACCGGTCAGGCGCTGCCGGGCGCCGTGGTGCTGCTCGAGCCGGGGCCGGCCGGGGCGGTGGTGCCGGCGCGCGGTGCGCCGTTCTGGGCGACCGGGAGAACGCAGGTAACCGACGCGCAGGGCGCGTACCGGTTCATGCGCCTGCCGCCCGGCGAGTACCGCCTGCTGGTGCGGCGGCTTGGGTACCGACCGGCGGTGGTGGCGGTGGACCTGCGCCAGAACAGTCCACTCCGCCTGTCGGTGGGGATGACGGTCCAGCCCATTCGGTTGGAGCCGACCGAGGTGACAGCCCCGCGAGCCCCGTTCCGTCCGGCGGGGAGCGGGACGGACGTCGAGTCGTTGGGCCGGGTGGATGTCGAGCTGTATCGCCAACGCGAGTTCCTGGAGAGCGACACCCGCGCGCTCACGCAGAGTGACCTGACGGAGGCGGTGACCCTCGGCGAGACGGATCTGTTCCGGGCGTTGCTGCGGCTACCCGGTGTGACGACGCGCGACGACTTCACCGCCGAGTTGTGGACGCGCGGCGCGGCGTGGAGCCAGACGCGCGTCTACTACGACGGTATGCCGCTGTTCAACCCGCTGCATACGGTCGGTGTCTTCTCGGGGGTCGATCCGGACGCGGTGGGCGCCGCCTTCTTCCATCCCGGCGGGCGCGGCGCGGCGCTTGGCGAAGGCGCGGCGGCGGTGCTGAATCTGGCGTCGCGGCCGGCCCGGGGCTCCGAGATCGGCGGCTCGGCCGAGCTCTCGGTGGTGAGCGGCCGACTCGCGCTCGACGGACCGCTGGGCCGACGAGGGGGATGGATGGTCGCCGGTCGGCGGTCGTACGTGGATCTGCTGACCGATGCGTTCGTGGACTCCGCCGGGCGAATCCCCTATGCGTTTCAGGATCTCGCGTCCCGCGTCGACCTTCCGCTGGGCGGCGCGTCGTCGCTCGTGGTCAGCGGCCTCTGGGAGCGCGACGATCTGCGGGGAACCGTACGCGATCTGCTGCGTGACAACCGCGGGCATTGGGGGAACGCGGTGCTGCGCGCGAGCGTCACGACGCCGCTCGGCGGCATGGTCATGCGACACACGCTGGGGCAGAGCCGGTTTGCCGCGAACGTGACGCGTCTGGTGCTCACGGATACGACGGGAACGCCGCTCGACACCGGAGTGAAAGTGGTGGTGCCGGTGCAGCAGCCCACCGAGAACGGAATCACCCAGACCATCCTGTCCGGCTCGCTCGAATCCGGTGGAGCACGGGGGTGGTCCGCCGGCTACGAGGTGACGGGTCTGAGCCAGCGCTACGTCGGGCCGGTCCCGCGCCCGTACCCGCTGGTGGTGGCGCTCGACACGCTCCAGCTGAGCGTGCGACGCGCGGTGGTGGCGTTTTGGGGCACGCGCCGCTGGGGCACCGGTCGATTCGCGCTGGATGCCGGCGTGCGACTGGAGCTCCCGGGTTCGATGGCGAACGTCCCGGAACTGGCGGTGGCGCCGCGCGTGAGTGCGCGATACGCAACCGGCCCGACGTTCGCGTTGTCGGCGGCCTTCGCGCGCACCTACCAGTACACCCAGACGATCGCGCCGGCCGGGACCGGCGTGGGGCCCGACCTGCACATCTCCGACGTCTGGGGTATGGCGGATGATACGGTGCCGGCGCTCCGGAGCGACCTCGCGACCCTGGGAGCCGAAGCGTGGCTCGGGCCGGGATGGCTCGGGACGGTGACCGTCTACGGCCGGCGCGTCACGGGCGTCGCGGTGCCCGATCCCGAACCGGGGTTCCCGGTTCAAAGGCGGCCGCTGTTCGTGACGGCGACGAACCGCGCCGCGGGCGTCGAGCTCTCGGCTCGCCGCGTCATGGGCCGGGTGACGGGCTCCATGGCCTACAGCGAAGGCGTCTCACAAATGGCGGCGTCTGGGTGGACGTATCCAGCGAGCGCGGAGCGCCGCCGGATGCTCGACGTGACCGGGATGGTGCGGATCGCTCAGGGCTGGCGGGCGGGCGCGGCGTTCACGGCGGCGAGCGGCGCGCCGTTCACGCGGTTCCTGTTGCACACCGTGGTGCCGACGTGCGATTCGGCGTTTTGCCCCGACACGGTCTTCACCACGAGCATGGTCGAACGGCCCAACGAGGGTCGGACGCCGGCGTACGTGACGTTGGACCTGTTCGGCGAATGGCACCGGGTGTTCGGCTCCTGGGCGATGAGCGTGTTCGTGCAACTCCGCAACGCGCTCAACCGGCGAAACGCGGTGACCTACGCAGGCTCCCGCGACGGGTGCACCCAGCCCACGGGGGATCAGCGACAGGCGCGAGAGGGCGTGTGCGACGATTTCCATCGTGGATTGCCGCTGTTGCCGCTCGTGGGGGTGAGTGTCGCATTCTGACCGGTGGGTGTCGGCGCTGGTCACGGCGCACCGCGAGGCCCTGTTCCGGTATCTGGCGCGGTTCACCGGTGACGCGGATCTCGCGGAGGACCTGGTGCAGGAGACGTTCGTCCGCCTGAGCACGCACCCGCCCGCGGAGCGGAGCGAGCCGAAGCGGTGGCTCTTCACGGTGGCGACGAATCTCGCGCGGGACGCGCACCGGGTGGCACACCGCCGATCGGAGCTGATCGCCGCGGCGCACGACCGCTTCCCGATTCCGGATCCCCCGCCGGATCCGGCGGCGCTCGCGGAACGGGATGAGCGGCGCGCCAGGGTGCGCACCGCGCTTGCGGGGTTGGGGGAACGCGATCGGACGGTGTTGCTGATGCGCGAGGAAGGCTTCAGTCATCGCGAGATTGCGGAGGCCGTGGACACGACGACCAAGTCGGTGGGCACGATGATCGCGCGGGCACTTGACAAGATGGCGCGCGCGCTCGGACCGGAGGTCGCATGACGGCGCACGTAGAGGATGGGGCCCTCGTTCGCTATCTGGATCACGAGTGCGACTCCATCGAACGGGTCGAGGTGGAAGCGCACCTCGATGGGTGTGATAGCTGCGGGACGCGGGTTGCCGAGCTGCGGCGGCACAGCGCGAGCGTGTCGATCGCGTTGCGAGCCGTCGATCGTCCGATGCTGGCAAGGCGACCGGCGCGCCGGTGGGGGATGCGTGCGGCGGCGGCGGCCCTGGTCGTCCTGGGGGTGGCGGGGTCCGTACGACCGGTGCGCGCGTGGATCATTGGGAAGACGCAAGCGCTCTGGGCCACCGTGATGGGGAGCCGCGACGAGCAACCGGGCCCGGCTCCGGGCGCGCCCGTCCGATCGGCCTCGGTCACCTTCGTACCGTCCGGAACCGAGTTCACCGTGGAGATCGTCAGCCGACAGCAGACGGGGCGACTCGTGGTATCCGCCATCCCGGGTGACTCGGCGACCACGGTGGTGCTCGATGGATCCGGAACCGAGAATCTCATCGTCCTCCCCACCGGGCTCCGCATTGCGAACTCGGAATCATCGTCCGCAAGCTACGAGATTCGCCTGCCCGACCGCCTGGCCCGTATCCAGGTGCGCGTGGGAACCGCGGCGCCCGTGACCTTCGATCCTCGGCAAGGGTCAATGGAGATAGACCTGGGACGACAGTGACGCTGTCAGAAATCAGCGAGGCGGGTCGTTCTCTGGATGGGTGGTGACGGGACGCGGTGACGCTGATTGTCGTGGCGCGGTGCCCACTGTCGCAGTCGGAAACATCGGAGGGAGTATGCGAAAGATAGGCCTATTGACCTTGGGGTTGGTGGCGCTGGCGGCATGCCACGACGCGGTAACGACCACCGGCGGCGGGACGATGAGCCAGGTGCTGCTGACGGACGCACCTTTCCCCTTCGATCAGGTCAAGAGCGTTGACGTGTACATCGAGAGTATCGACGCCGCCACGACGTTCGACACGACCACCACGGTCGATTGGACGACCCTGGTGACGCCGGATCGCAGCTTCAATCTGCTGGACGTGCAGGACGGCGAGACGGCGTTGCTCGGCGAAACCGAGGTGAAGGCGGCGCAGTACGCGGCCATCCGCATGGTGATCCGGACGGATCTCTCGAGCATCACGCTGGCGGACGGCACGCCCGCGACCGTCAACTGGATGGGCCCGGCCACGCAGACGATCCACGCGGCGGTCGAACAGCCGCTGTCCCTGACGGACGGCACCAACCCGGCCGACCTCATCATCGATTTCGATGTGGGGCGCTCGTTCATCCGGCTGGTGAGCGGCGACTTCCAGTTCCTGCCCTGGATCCGGGCGGTGAATGAAGCGGCCACCGGAACCGTGAACGGCGCCGTGTATGGTCCGGGGAGCCAGGCCGACATTCTCGAGCCGGTAGCGAACGCCAGCGTGATTCTCTACCGCGCGAGCGGCGGCGGTCTCACCCTCGCCGCGACGGGCCGCACCGACACTGACGGACTGTTCACGATTCACTACGTCTCCCGTGGTGGGCCGTACAGCGTGGAAGTGGCTCCCCCCTCGGGGATTGCGGCGAGTCACGGGTACGCGAACGACGTCTACGTCACGCCGGGTCAAGAGACCAGTGTGGGCATTACGCTCGGGCAGGGAACGGGCGGCCAGGATGGACGGAGCCTGGCGATCTCCGGTCCCCGGCAGGTGACGGTCGGCCAGACGATCAATCTCTACGCGTTCCTGTTCAACGAGAGTGGTGACTCGGTGTTCGGCGCTCCGGTCACCTGGGCAAACTCCAATCCGGCGGTCGCGCGGTTGGACGGGAGCGGCCCTGGCGTGCAGCTCACCGGACTCGCGGTGGGGGCGACTTCGATCGTGGCGACGAGCGACGACCTGATGGACTCGATCGTGGTAACGGTGGGTGATGCGGGCGCGGCCGTGGCGAGCATCGAGGTCGTCCCATCCACGTTGACCATGGCGGTGGGCGACAGCACGGCGCTGCAGGCGATCTTGCGCGACGCCATCGGCAACGTGCTGACGAATCGCACGGTGTCCTGGAGTCTCGACTCGAGCGTGGTCAACGTGCTGAGCAGCTTCACGAACTACCTGGTCATTCGGGCCGTGGCAACCGGCACGACCACCATTCGCGCCCTCGCGGAAGGCAAAGAAGGTACGGCGTCGGTGACGGTGTACTGAGCGCCGCCAAGCGCGAAGCGCCGTGAGAGGTGAAAAGTGAAAGGTGAGAAGCGCTGTGATCCGCTTTTCACCTTTCACTTTTCACGGCCGGTTCGCGTATCACCGCGGAGGCGCCGGGCTGCTACTCCGCGCGGAGGGCCTTGATCGGATCGACCCGGCTTGCGCGCCGCGCCGGAATCCACGCGGCCGCGAATCCGATCGCGAGCATCCCGACCATCACCGCGGAGAACGTGATCGGGTCCGTGGGGCTCGTGCCACTCAACATGCCTCTCAGGAACCGGGTCAGGCCGATGGCGCCTACGGTGCCGGCGGCCACCCCGGTGATGACGAGCATTCCGCCTTCGCGGACGAAGTGGGAAACGACGTTCCGCTCCGAGGCGCCGAGGGCCAACCGGACGCCGATCTCGCGCACGCGGTGGTTGACCCGGTAGGCGGTCAGGCCGGCGATGCCCACCGCGGCGAGCAAGAGGGCTACGCCCGCGAAACTGCCGAGCAGCAGCGCGTTGAAGCGGGGGCTGACCAGATACCGACCTACGAGGTCGGTGAGTGGCGTAACGCGGGATGGCTCCAACTCCGCGGAAGCCTCGGCCAGACGGCTCCGGATGGCAGCGGCTAGAGCGGCGGGGTCTCCGTGCGTACGAACCACGAAGTAGGCTCCCCACCGCGTGAGCTGGAGGTATGGCCAATACACCTCGGGACGCACCGGGGCGTCGGGGTCGAAGCGCGGAATGTCGGCCACCACGCCCACGATGGCGAACTCGGCCGCCGGTCGGGTCATGACGAGCCGCTGCCCGATGGGGCTGCGTCCGGGCCACAACCGCCGGGCGAGGGTCTCGTTGACCACGGCGACGGGTTCGGTGCCTTCACGGTCGGCGGCGGTGAACTCACGGCCGGCGCGCAGCGGTAACCCGATGGTCGCGAAGTACCCGGGACCCACGTCTCGCCACAACACGACGGTGCTGTCTCCTCCCACTCCGCCCGTCCGCGCTGTTCCCGGTTCTTCACCGCCGAACAGAGGGCCGCCGGACGTGAGACTTACCGAGGAGACACCGGGCAGTGAGCGCACGCCCTCGAGCGCTTGTTCGTAGAGGGTTCGCACCGCCGCGTGGGTCGGATACGTGCCTTGCGACACGCCCGTCCAGGCTACCACCAGTTCGTCCTGGGCGAACCCGGGATTCCAGGCCGTCAGTCGCGCGAACGTGCGTCCGAGCAGTCCGGCCCCGGCGAGCAGCATGACGGCGATTGCGGTCCCGACGACGACCAGGATGCCGCGACCGCCTCCACGCGCGACGCGCGACGCGTGCAGCTTCCCGGCGAGGTCCGACCGCGCGCCGCGGAGCGCCGGTGCGGCTCCGATCAGCAGCGCGGTCAGGGCCGTGAGTCCGAGCGCGAACAGCAACACCCGCCAATCAACGCCCACGTCGTCGAGGCGCGGGATGCCGGGAGGCGAGAGAGAGAGGAACGCGTACACCCCCCATGAGGCGAGGAGCACGCCGACGAGCGCGCCGGCGAGCGCGACGATGAGACTCTCAAGGAGCAGCAAGCGGGCAATGTGGCCGCGGCTGGCGCCGATCGCGGCGCGAACGGCCAACTCCTGCGAACGGGATGTGACGCGGGCAAGCATGAGGTTCGCCAGGTTCGCGCAGCCCAGCAGCAGCACCAGCCCAACGGCGCCAAGGAACACGAACAACCGCGTGCGGACGCCACCGACCAAGCTGTCGCGCAGATCCTGGACCTCCACCCGCCAGCCGCGGTTCGTCTCAGGGTGCTCGTCGCCGAGGCGCGTCGCGAAGGTCGCCAATTCAGCCGCGGCAGCCTCTCGCGTGGCGCCCGGAGCCAAGCGGGCGACGGTGGTGAACCCGCGCCATCCGCGGTTCTCCTCGTCGTGCGGATCGAACGGCAGCGACGCCCACAGCGCGATCCCCTCCAGGTGGGGAACGTCGGTGGACGGCGGCAGCACGCCCGCGATGGTCGCAGGCTCTCCGTCGAGGGAAACGGTGCGGCCGACAACCGTCGGATCGGCTCCGAACTGGGCGTGCCAGGCGGCGTCGGAGAGCACGGCCACGCGGTGTTCGGGCCCGTACTCGTCCGCTCCGATGAGCCGGCCGAGCGCCGGTCGCACGCCGAGCGCGGTGAAGA
>Ga0307424_1000942_pt1 | contig 15478 bp, 15 predicted proteins | sample SalMarWE160320MG_FD_202157 | JGI IMG/M metagenome (GOLD analysis project Ga0307424, IMG submission 202157) | Salt marsh sediment microbial communities from the Plum Island Ecosystem LTER, Massachusetts, United States - WE1603-20 | ecosystem: Environmental > Aquatic > Marine > Intertidal zone >... | reverse complement strand
CGCATCACCAAGGATCTGAAGCTGAACTTCCTCAACGCGGCGTCCAGCCGGCCGCCCAGCGCCCCACCGGGCGGGGAGACGGCAAGTGGATAGCGTGACGCTTGAGCGGTACGGTATTCAGGTCGCCAACGACCGCCCATTCACGCTTATCGCCGGCCCCTGCGTGCTGGAAGACAGCGGCAGCTACCTGGAAGTGGCAGATGCTCTGTCCGGACTCACCCGGGAGCTGGGCGTTCCCTACATCTTCAAGTCCAGCTACGACAAGGCCAACCGCAGTTCCGTCCAGAGTTACCGCGGCCTGGGGCTAGAGCCTGGTCTGGAAGCTCTGGCGGGAGTGCGTGAGCGCTACGGCGTGCCGGTACTCACCGATGTCCATTCGCCGGAGGAAGCCCGAAGGGCGGCCGAGTTTGTTGACGTGATTCAGACGCCGGCGTTCCTCTGCCGCCAGACCGACCTCATCACTGCCGCGGCCCAGACCGGCAAGCCGGTGAATGTGAAGAAAGGGCAGTTCCTTTCGCCCCCGGAAATAGGCAACATTATCGCCAAGTTTCACGAGGCCGGCGGCACGCAGCTCATCATAACCGAGCGCGGCACCACCTTCGGCTACAACAACCTCGTGGTGGACATGCGCGGTTTCGCGCAGATGAAGGCCTTTGGCGTGCCGCTGTGCTTTGACGCCACGCACTCGGTACAGCTTCCCGGCGGCAGCGGCGACCGCAGCGGCGGCCAGCGCGAGTTCGTAGTGCCGCTGACCCGCAGCGCGCTGGCCCAGGGAATCGCCGCGGTGTTCTGGGAAGTCCACCCGCGCCCGGAAGAGGCCCTCAGCGACGGGCCGAACATGATTCCGCTGGGTGAAATGCCGAAGCTACTGCGGGAGCTCAAGTCGCTCGACGACTTCGTAAAATCCCAGGATCATTCCTGACTAAGGCGCAGGATTCTTATGCACCCAAACGTAAACATGCCGTCTGTGCGACAGAGCGAGATTCTATAGGATGAACGCTCCGTCAGAAGTCAGTCAAGGCCGTGACGGGCCCGCAAGTGACGGCCACCGCTCCAAGACCCGTCCGTGGCAACACGACAACCTGACGATTAACGTTCTTGCGATCACCGTCGGCGTTTTGTCCGCTTTGGGAGCGGTCCTGTTCATCCACGTAATGCGTGTTACGCAGCATTTCTTCTTTGATGTCCTGCATCCTGCGATGACGCCTTTTTTTGGCGTTGCCGCGATCATCCTGATACCTACTCTCGGTGGATTGCTTGTTGCACCCATAACAACTTACCTGGCTCCGGAAACCAAGGGGCACGGCGTTCCCGAACTAATGATGGCAATCCGCACGAAAAAAGGAAGGCTTAGGCCGCGCGCGGCATTGATGAAGCTCCTGGCAAGCGCGATTACTCTCACTTCGGGTGGTAGCGCGGGTCGCGAGGGGCCAATCGTGCTTATTGGCGGAAGCATCGGTTCAACAATCTCCGGGTTCTTCAACCTGTCACCCGGACGTACCCGCAGGATAATAGCCTGCGGGTGTGCCGCCGCAATCGCGGTTGTCTTCAGTGCACCACTTGCCGGCAGCATCTTCGCCATTGAGATCATCATTGGCGATTTCGCCGTGCGCAGTTTCGCCTCTGTCGTTTTGTCTGCTGTAGCGGGCAGTATTGTGGGATGGTATTTTCTCGGCAGTTCCCCTTCATTCACGATTCCGGCATATGGCATGGTTCCTCCTGCCGAGTTCGGGTTCTTCCTGGTTCTGGGCGTGCTGGCCGCCGTAGTCGCGCTTCTCTTCACATCTCTCCTTTACAGAATGGAGCATATCTTTGATCATTGGCTTCCCATTCCGCGGGTACTTAAGCCAGCTCTCGGTGGTTTGCTAGTAGGAATCATCGCTATCTGGGCACCTCAGGTGATGGGTGTTGGCTACGATTACATCAACCAGGTGCTTACCGGTGACTACGTTATCTGGCTCTTGCTTGTTCTAATTGTGCTGAAGCCTCTGGCGACATCGTTCACGCTGGGCTCCGGAGCCAGCGGCGGCATCATGTCACCTTGCCTTTTCATGGGTGCCATGCTGGGCACGAGCTTCGGCTCGCTGGTCCAAAGGTCGCTGGGATTCCCCATGGCTCACCCGGGCGCGTATGGCCTTGTGGGCATGGCTGCGGTGTTCGGCGCAGCCGCACAAGCGCCGTTTACGTCCACTATTCTCATCTTTGAGATGACACGCGACTACAACCTAATAGTGCCCGTTATGTTCGGCGTGGTAGTTGCCACCGTGATCTACAACCATTTCAGGAAGACAACGATCTACACGCAGAAGCTGCTAAGGCGAGGCGTGTACTACCGAGTTGCACATGAGGTAAACGTCCTGGAGGAGGTCAAGGTAGGCGAGATAATGCATAAGGGCGCCGAGAGCATTGGCGAAGACACGCCGTACGATGAAGCGTACCGCATCGTCTTTACCAGCCACCACAACGGCTTCCCCGTGGTGGACAGTGAAGGGCTTTTAGTCGGCATCATCACCGAGGGCGATTTCGGCCACCACATTATCACCGACCGCCAGCGCGCTCACGAAGTGAAGCTTAAGGAGATAATGTGCACGCACGTAAAGTCTGTGTATCCGGACATGTCAGTGTGGGAAGTGCACAAGTTGTTTGACACGCTCAAGATCGGGCGCTTCCCGGTGGTCAGCCGCGATAACCCGCGCGAGATACTTGGCATAGTAACGCGCAGCGACATCGTGCACGCCTATCCCCAAGCGCTCAAGCGCCACGAAATGGAGTTCGAGATCTAGGCCTCGGGGTCTGCCTACAGCCCGTATTTCCCCACGATCTCGTCCATAGACTTGCCGAGGATGTCGTACTTCCCGCCGATCTTGGTGAAAGCAGCGATGGCTTTGTCCAGATGCTCCATCCCGTGGGCAGCAGAGACCTGCACCCGGATGCGCGCCGCGCCCTTGGGGACTACGGGGTAGAAGAAACCGATGACGTAAATGCCTTCTGCCAGCAAGTCGCGCGCGATGTCTTGCGCCAGTTTGGCGTTGTAGAGCATTATCGGCACGATGGGATGGTCGCCCGGCTTGATGTCAAAGCCCGCGGCGGTCATCTTCTCCCGGAAGTACTTAGTGTTGCTCTCCAGCTTGTCGCGCAGCTGTGTGGATTCGGAAAGCAGGTCAATGACCTTTATCGCGCCGCAGATGATGGGCGGGGGCACCGTATTGCTGAAAAGGTACGGACGCGACTTCTGGCGCAGCATCTCAACTATCTCCTTGCGGCCGGAAGTGCAGCCGCCGGACGCGCCGCCAAGCGCCTTACCCAGCGTAGTGGTGATCACGTCCACGCGCCCCATAACACCGCGATACTCGTGCGAGCCCCGACCGGTCTTACCCATGAAGCCGGTGGCGTGCGAGTCATCCACCATCACCATCGCGTCGTGCTTCTCCGCCAGATCACAGATCTGGTCCAGCTTCGCCACGTCCCCATCCATGGAGAAAACGCCATCAGTGGCGACCATCTTCGCGCGCGTGCCTTTGGCTTCTATCAGCCTCTCCTCCAGGCTGGCCATGTCGTTATGCTCGTAGATGAAGCGCTGCGCTTTGCACAGGCGGATGCCGTCGATGACGGACGCATGGTTTAGCTTGTCGGTGATAATGGCGTCTTCGGCACCGAGCACGCCCTCAAACAGCCCACCGTTGGCGTCAAAGCAAGAGCTGTAGAGAATCGTATCCTCGGTGCCGAGGAACTGGGTGATCTTGGCTTCCAGCTGCTTGTGGATGTCCTGGGTGCCGCAGATAAAGCGCACCGAACTCATGCCATAGCCCCAGCGGTCCAGCCCATCTTTGGCCGCCTTGACCAGTTCAGGGTGATTGCCCAGACCCAGGTAGTTGTTGGCGCAGAAGTTGATGACTTCCTTGCCGCCAGTCACTTGGATGTCCGCCCCCTGGGGCGTCACTATGATGCGCTCGTCCTTGTACAGGCCAGCGCCGCGGATTTCATCAAGCTGGTCTTGTAGTACTTTCTGATACGCTCCGAACATATTGTGGCCTCCAGATTAGGTTGTATTCTACAAGTCCGGCGAAGCGGAGTCCGCCTGCCGTGTGCTCCCCGTGGGGGGCTATTCGGCCGGGGGATAAAGCTCGCCGCGCTCGTGCCGTTCCCGAAGCCTGGCAAGCATGTCCTCGGTCATCTTTTCAAGGTCGTATGCCGGGTTCCAGCCCCATTCCTTGCGGGCAGCGCTGTCGTCGATGCTGCTCGGCCAGCTATCGGCTATCTGCTGCCGGAAGTCAGGCACGTAGCTGACCTCAAAGCCGGGAATGTGCCGTTTGATTGCCGCGGCCAGCTCACCGGCGCTGAAGCTCATCGCGCCAACGTTGAAGTCGCCATGGTGCTTCAGATCATCGAACGGCGCCTCCATCAGGTCCATCGTCGCTTTGATGCAGTCAGGCATGTACATCATTGGCAGCCTTGTATCTTCGCGGACGAAGCACTCGTACTTGCCCTCCTCAATCGCCTTGTAGTAAATCCAGACCGCAAAGTCGGTGGTGCCGCCACCGGGAGGAGTCTCGGCGGAGATTATGCCCGGATAGCGCAGGCCCCGAGCGTCCACTCCGAAACGCCGCACATAGTAGTCGCACAGCAGTTCGCCCGCGACCTTGGTCACGCCGTACATTGTCGTCGGACGGAGAACCGTCTCCTGGGGGGTGTTCTCTGTAGGAGTCTCCGGGCCGAAAACCGCGATGCTAGAAGGGCAGAGCACCTGCGTCAGGTTGTGCTCCCGCGCCGCTTCTAGCGTGTTGATGAGACCCGTGACGTTGACTTCCCAACAGGCTTGGGGATTCTTCTCGCCCGTGGCAGAGAGGATGGCCGCCATGTTCACGATAGTATCTATCTTGAACTCCTTGATGGTCTCATCCAGCTTGGCGCGGTCGATGACGTCACACCAGACAAAAGGACCTGAATCTCTGAGTGCGGGCGCGGGCTTAGTTTTGCGACCGGCAGCAACAACATTCTCCGCACCGTACTTGTCGCGCAGCGCGAGTGTAAGTTCGCTGCCGATCTGGCCGACCGCACCCACGACTAGAATGCGTTGAATACCCGACATTAACTCCCTCCTGAGGGTAGTGAAATGGGGCGCCACCACCGGTTAGCCGGAGCTGGCGAGCCGGTTTCGCCGTGGTGCGGTGCCCGGCGACATAGTTACATCACGCAGTTGCTTTTGTCAAGAGAAATCGTTAACAAAGTTGGCGAATTGAGAGGAAGACCATTGACCACTCGGTACCGGTGACTGCCTACACCAGAGGAAGACGTGGTCCATCGCCTTGCGGCGGCGGTAGCTGGTGCCAACGTCGGATACGCTGGAGCACCTCAGTCTAGTCCAAGCAGTCTCTCGGCGCAGCATCTGGCTGCAACGCCAAACGCTTCACTGATCGTCACGCAAGAATGACGGAGCCTAATCCAGAGTGCGCTGCTCCATCGCCGGCGGACGCTCCACAATTACATCAACCGTCTTGGTCTTGCCCACGGTCACGCTGATGCTGTCCGGCTTCAACACCTTACACTCAAACTGCCCGGCGTTCCTTACGCTGGCAGTGTAAGTGCCTGCATCAATGCCCTCGAAGATCACCACGCCGCGTTCGTTGGTCGCTTCAGCAGCGGCGACCTTGCCGGTGGAATCTACGAGCGCCACGGTGACATAGCCGTAAGGCGTGTTGGACTCATCGTACACCGTGATTTTCACGATGCTCTTAATGTTTTTCTTGACAAAATCACATGAACTGGCGAAGCAAAGCGCAAGAACCGCTGCCAGCGCGATTATCAGCGCAGTTCTCATAAGGTAGCCTCCAATCGTCATTGAATATGTACTCGCCCGTCTCCGGACAAGATTCTTCCAATCACCACGGGCCGCACCGGCCCCTCGGCCAGCAGCCCGACAGCCTCATCCACTTGTTCGGGAGCGATAATCAGCATCATGCCCACGCCCATGTTGAACGTGTGCCACATCTCTTTTTCGGCGACGCCGCCGTGCTCCGCAATGAGGCCAAAGATGGGCTGCGCCGGAACCGCCGCACGCTCAATCACCACATCCAGGCCCGGCGGCAGCACGCGCCCAGCGTTGTCCGGCAGCCCTCCTCCGCTGATGTGGGCAACCGCCTTCACCTCCGCCCCGTTGTCCAGCAGCGTGCGCAGGCTACCGTGGTACAGCTGCGTCGGCCGCAGCAGATCTTCCACTAGGCTGCAGCCCAGCCGGTCGCTGTGCTCCTGCCACTCAGCGTCGCTCAGGCCCTCAAAGACCTTGCGCACCAGGCTGAACCCGTTGGAGTGCACTCCGTTGGAAGGTAGCCCGACGACCACGTCACCGGCGACAACGCTGCCGCCGTCAATCCGGTTGAGCCGGTCAACCACGCCAACCGCAAAGCCGGCGAGATCCATCTCTCCCGGCCGGTAGACTTCTCCCATCTCCGCCATTTCGCCGCCGATGAGCGCACAACCGCATTCCAGGCAGGCATCGCGCATCCCGCGGACTACTTCCTGAACCACCTGCGGCTCCAGCTTGTGGCACGCAATGTAGTCTAGGAAGAAAAGCGGGTGCGCGCCGGTGGTGATAACATCGTTCACGCATACCGCCACCAGGTCGCGCCCCACCCCTTCCCACCGGTTGAAGCGGGCGGCCAGCTTGACCTTGGTGCCGACACCGTCGGTGGAGGCAACGAGCACCGGCTCGGTGATATCCTCGAAGCCAGCATCAAACAGTGCGCCAAATCCCCCCACGCCGGACACCACGCGGGGCGTGTATGTGTCCGCGGCAAGGGGCTTGATTAGCTCAATTGCGGCGCCTTGCGCCTCAATAGACACGCCGGCCTGTTCATAGGTCAGGCCACCGGTTTTCGATGGTAAGTCGTCCATATGAGCGGAGCCGAACTCCGAACCACGATTATATACAAAATGCTGGAAGGCGCAACAGGGCGCGCCTTCAGTAACCAGAGGGGAGGTTCGTGTGAGGGAGACCTAAGCTAAGTGAACATCCCCCGAAGAGAATATATCACACAAGCTTCCCCGTGGAGCGGTGAGTGGGCATTACCGCCGCGCCTAGCGGCCGCGCGAGTACACCCCCACCAGCTCAGCCTTGGTGAGTATGTGCCCCTCCATCGCTTGCTCCACCGCGGCCTTCTTCGCACCGGCCTTGAGGTCAAGCGTCGTGTCCAGCGCATAGAGCTTGAAGAAATAGCGGTGCGTTCCCGACGGCGGAGACGGGCCGCCGTAATCGCTGCGCCCCCAGCCGTTCGCGCCCCGAACCGCGCCGGCCGGCATGCTGCCAGCGGCTATCTCTCTTGTATCAGGCGGGATGTTCCATACAATCCAGTGGTCCCACGTTCCCACCGGCGCATCCGGGTCGTCCATTATCAGCACCAAGCTCTTCGCGCCCGCGGGCACGCCGCTGAACGCAAGCGGCGGATTCACATCGCGCCCGTCCGCGGTGTACTCGGTAGGGATTGTGCCGGTGTTCTCAAATGCGCTTGATGTGATGGACAAAGCATCCGTCATAGCCCCCTCCCTTTCCGCGCCCGGCTCCAGAGTGATGACGGGATCGCTGGGCATCGGCTCGGACAAGTCAACCACCTCTTCACCCTCAGCACCACCCATCTTTTGCTGCGGCGGCACGTGCGTGTCGCTTGCCGGCGGCAGGCTGACCAGGATGACGACGATAATCGCCACAATCCCGATCAGCACCGCCACCCAGATGGCGGTGCGGTCAACCCGTTGTTGTTTGTCTGCCATTACTCGTCCCGGCGGTGCGGGTCAGATACTTATAATATACCGCAGAATCAGGCTTGTGGCATTAGCGCGCCGCCCATAGACGGTATCAGTAGACCCAAATCAACCGCGCGCTGCCCCTGCACCCTACTCCTTCGCCAGCAGGACGTTTACGGCTTTGACGATTATTCTCACCTTGTCTCCGGGCTTCACGCCCAGCTCTTCCAGCGACTCCACCGTCATCACCGAGGCCATGTCAGCTCCAGCAGGAACCTTGAGCTTGACAAGCGACATTACGTCACCCTGCTTGATTTCAGTGATTTCGCCAACCAGTTTGATGCGCGCCCCAAACTCCATAGATACACCTCCCACGGTTTACGCCAGAGTATAGCAAACGGTGAGGTTGGCTGGTGATTGCTCCAGGTTTGGTAGAATGAAGCTGCCTATCGGGAGAGGACATATGATGTATTCGCCATTTACAAGACATCTATCGATCGGGCTGATGATTCTCGTAAGTGCTGCTTGTCTCTCACTGGGGGTTGTTGCAGACGTGGACAAAGAGAATACGAAGGTGATTCAGGATGTGGGCCGCCTGCAATGGAGCCAGGGAATGGAGAACACGTTCGTCGGGTCACTCACGGTGGCGATGAGGTCTCTCGGCGAGGATGTCACTTACGACTACCTTATGGGTGTCTCCGGAGCCGCTTTCCGCTTCCACTTCGCCACCCCGGAATGGTGCCCCAGCTCGCCGGATTCCACCTGCGGCTTCAACTGCGCCGATCCGGTTTCCGCAGCTCTAGGCTACGACATACGATTCATCCACGCATTGGAGGGATCACCGGGTGCGCCTGCGCTGCTAGAGGCTGTGGTCAGCTCCATTGACGCCGGACGGCCGGTGCTCGCCATCGACCTGAAAGTCGTCCCCGACTGGGGCGTCATCACCGGCTATGAAGATGGTGGGCAGAAACTGCTTTGCCGCACATACTACGATGAAGGTGAGGAGTACGCTGTCGCCGACAAGTGGCCCTGGGTAGTGGCTATCATTGGCGAGAAGGGCGAGCCGCTACCGCGCATGGAGGCTTTGCAGCGCTCGCTGGAGATTGCGGCGGAAACGGCGCACACTGAGAGTTACGGCGAATACGCTAGCGGCTTCGCTGCTTTTGAGCGCTGGATTGCCGATCTGGAAGACGACGCGCGCTTTGAGAACGCCGACCCGTCCGCGGAGTTCGCCTACGACCACATCAACGCGTGGATCTACTACAGCCTGATGCACTCGCGCGAGGTGGCAGCGCGTTACCTTCGCGAGGTGGTTGGGGAGTTCCCACCCGAAGCGGCGGAACACCTGTCGCAGGCCGCCGGTATCTACGATGAAATCGCACTCAGGCTCAAGCAGAACCGCCAGTACGCTCCTTTCAAGTGGGAGCTGCCGGAGGGCGGAAGCTGGGACGCTGGCATGCGGCAGGCCGAAGTACAGGTCCTGCGAGAGGTGCTTGAGTTGGAGCGGCGCGCCGTAGAGGAATTGGAGGCCGCCCTGTCCGTGATCCACGCCTAAAAGGGGGACCCAGTAAACATCGCAGCAAAACTGCTGGCATCCAACGAGCCTTCGGTGCGTTACAAGACGCTTGTACACGTGCTTGGCGAAAGCCCTTCGTCTCCCAGCGCAATGGCGGCACGCGCGGAGATTGCGCGTGAGGGAATTGCGCAGAGGCTTCTCAGCGAGCGAGGGCTGGACGGCACCATTCCCCACCACCCCTACAGCAAGTGGCGTGGGGCGCATTGGGTGCTGGCGGCGCTGGCCGATCTGGGCTACCCGCCCGGCGACCCCTCCCTGATTCCGCTGCGAGACCAGGTGTACGACTGGCTGTTTGACGAAAAGCGTCTGGCGGGAATCCCGACCATCAACTGCCGTACCCGCCGGTGCGCCTCGCAGGAGGGTAATGCGCTGTATGCCACACTCGCGCTGGCGCTGGAGGACGAGCGCACGCCCAGGCTCACCGAATGGCTTGTTGGGTGGCAGTGGCCGGACGGCGGCTGGAACTGCGACCGCAACCCGGATGCAGTTCATTCATCCTACAACGAAAGCCTGATACCGGTGCGAGGGCTGCATTTGTACGCCGAGATCACGGGAGACCCAAACGCCCGCGAAGCGGTTGACCAGGCGGCGGAGCTATTCCTCAAGCGCAAGCTCTTCCGCCGCCTGTCCAACAACCGCGTCATCAAGTCCTCATTCCTTCGCCTCTTCTATCCATACTACTGGCATTACTCCACTCTTTACGCGCTCAAAGTGCTGGCCGAAATCGGCCGCATCGGCGACCGGCGGTGCTCCGAGGCGCTGGACAAGCTGGAGGAAAAGCGGCTGCGTAACGGCGGGTTTGCGGCGGAAGCTCGCTACTACTACGTGAGATCCACGGACAAGCGCTGCGGCGGACAATCCACCACGTTTTTCGGCCCCACCGACAAGTCCAAGTTGAACGAGTTCGTTACGGTAGAGGCGCTCACGGTGCTGAGGGCGGCAGGAAGGCTGTAGAGAGAGGCTGCTCCAATGAAGGCTGCATCCGTAATCAGATGGGCCGCCCGGGTGATACTCGTCCTCTGGGTGGGTTTCTGGCTGTTCTTTAACCTCGGCTCGTTCTTCGCCGAACTGCCGACCTGGGGCGTAGGGTCAGCGGTCAATCATCTATCGGTCGCACTCATCACCTTGGCGCTGCTCATCATCGCCTGGCGCTGGGAGTTCGTCGGTGGTTTGTGCCTGTTGTCCGCGGCAGCCTTCGCTATCTTCTTCTTCCACCTTTACAGGTTCGATAGCTCGAGTTCCATTTTCGTGCTGCTCACGCTCGCGCTGCCGATGATCGTGGTTGCAGCGCTACTCACCGCCAGATGGGCGATGAGTAGGCGCACTCGCACCTCTGCGAAGTAACTGGCGCGAAGCCGGAGAAGCTCCTACCCTCGGCAGAGCACTTCCCTTACCACATCAATGAGCTTGAGCACCCGCATGTCCGCCACGGAGTACCACACGTGGTTTTTCACGCGCTTCGCCTTGAGCAGGCCCAGGTCGCGCAGAATCTTGAGGTGTTGGGACACGTTGGATTGCGTCGTCCCCACAATCGCCTCAATCTCGCCCACGGTCTTCGCGCCGTTCCGCAGCGAGTGCACGATCATCATCCGCGTGGGATGCGCCAGCGCCCGCAAGCACTGCGCCGCTTTCAGCGGAAAGTGTTTTCCAGTTTTGCCGTCGATTTTTGTTTTAGCCATAGTTGTCCCTCGGACCTGCTATCAGTATATTAGCATAAGCGGCGTTTTATTCTACTATACACAGAGATTCTTGGGAATTTTATCAGATTGCGCTACTTCAGGTTGAAAGACTGCCGAAAGCACCCACACGAATCCGCCCCTTATTCATATTCTTGAGATATAATATCCGTGGAGGCCGGATGCGAAAACGGCATGCCATTTGGACCATCGCGAGTTTTACCATCCTCTTCGCTTCGTACTTCGCGTATTGCTTCGCCATCGGAGCGTGGCTCAGTATAGTCCCGTACTTTGAGAAGAAGGAAGAGATTGAGGTAGAGCAGAAACAAGCTGAGGACAAAGGCCTGGTATGGGGCGGACGAATGGAGTACGAGTGGCCCCACGAGGTCAAGGTGATGGGCCCGCCTATTTCGGTAGTCTCCGCCACCGGGGATCTCAAGCTCCTGGGCAAACAGGTCATCGCGGTGAGCTCGATGCGAGTCCCCCTGGCGGACGACACGGCAGGACCGGTAATACTCGAACTGGGAGATGGCCAGACAATCACTTTCTGCAACGTTCGTGAGCAGATCAAGAAGATGCTGGGGCTTCCTGAGAAGCACGTGCTGGAAGACCCGTCTTTCTATACGTTCTCTCCACAACGCTCTTATGCAATAGGGCCTGCCGAGACTCAAAGAGTTGAAGGCAGGGAAGCATCCTATGCGGTCATGTTCGCGGTGACAGAAAACGGGCTGGAGCCGGTCTCAGCTGTCTACACTGGCAGGCACCCCAGCAATCATTGCGCGATTTGGATCGAAGAAGACAAGGCCATTGTGATTGCAGTCGGAACACGAGATGCGGCCACCTGGGAGTTTGACCACGCTGGTATCGTTACTCCCCAGACAAAGCAATGGGATGTCCAATGGAAGTGCCCCGGCATTCAGAAGGGCTATCAGCCGCCCTATATCCCTGAGAACGCTTTCTGGTTGTCTCCGGACAAGAGGACGATTGCGGGCTATGACTACGAGTCTAAAGAGGATGATCACCCAGTTCTGAAGGCGGTGTCTCTGGAAACAATGAGCGAAGTAAACATCGCCGCCGATTCGATTGATGAACTGATAGGCTACGAGCCGCTTACCGTCTCTCCAAAGGTATACCCGTCACACGACAGCTTCTACCTGTGGAGAAGCGCGGACAATGCGGTGGTCTTCGCCAAGGTAGACAGCCAGACGCCAGGTTACGCAGCGGAGGTGATCGTGGAAGTGCCGTGGTCGTCTGCATTGCTGTTTGTCTTAGCTCTGCCATGGGACCCCGAGGACGACATTATTAGCTACTGTAACGCTGGAAGAGGTGGAAGGTATTGAGGAAGCACCAAATCAACAGGCCTCATCTTCCGATGCTGCACAGAAGGCTCGGTATTGGGAGCGTGTGCGTTCTAGTGTTGCTTGCGTGCGCCGCCGCACCAGCCCACGCGAACCCGGTGCCCTACGGCCCCCTGGACCCCCTGCCCGGTTTCTGGATGGAAGCCGGCCCGATCCTGTTTGAGGCAATCCTGCTGGGCGCGCTTCTCGGCCTACGCTGGTATCTGGTTCTGCCTGCAGCGCTGGTTGCGAACACTGCTAGTTTCTTCGTGGTACCGCTATTGCTGATGTCAACACCGCTCGCTTCACTCTTCTTTGGCGGACTAGCGGTCTCCTGGCTGACTGTGTGGCTGCTCACCGTACTCATCGAAGCGCCAGTGTTTTCGGCGATGCTTACTCGCAGGATTCCCTTCGGCAGGAGCATCCGGAGGGTGTGTTTCGTGTGCTTCGTATCTGTCGTTATCATGGATGTTGCATGGATGCTCAGTATGAATGTCTACCACAGCATCGCCCGGGGGGGCCAGTGAAATGAGCGAGCCTAGACCGAGTAGGAGCACGGGGCGCCTGAGTCGACTGGAAGTAGTGCTGCTAATACTTGGTGCGGCCCTCTTTGGGCTTTCGCTGTATCTCTACAGCCGACCCGCTCCTGATTCGTCCAGAACAACAGGTTCCGCACCACCAAGGGACAACAGCCAAGCGCCTATCACGACGCGGGCAGAAGAAAACGCCAACATACTGGTGGAAGCTCTGAACGCATACTTCGCGGCAGAGCGGAAGTATCCTGCTTTCCTGGTGGGCGGCAGCAGCTACGAACATACATACGGAGACTTGACTGACCCGCTCGCGGTTGGCGGCTTTCTTGAGGAATACCCGTTGCGAACACCAGCATCGTCTCATCGAGTCTTGCCTGTCGATTATGACGATTACATCAGGAACCTATATGCCCCACGCGGGACCGAGCTGTTTGAGGCCCTAGCGCTCCAAGCACGCCCGGTTGAGCCGCCGAAGCCTCATGAGCCCACGCCTCCAAGCTGGACGTCTTCTCTGGAAAGCGGGTTGCCGTCAGACTCACCCTACTACGCCTTCGGCCGCTTTGAGCCGAAGCCAGCGTCAATCGTGCGTCAATCACCGATAGTCATCTCGGCCAGTCTCTACATGTCTTCCTTTGTGCGCAGGGACGCTAACCCTAGCATCGAGAGACTCACAGTGAACGGCACTCGGATTAACGGAAAGGTAACGCTGGAAAACAACTACTTCTTGATCACATCAGAGCCCTATGAGCCCACCAAGAGCGGCTTCCAGCATGTCTACCTCACAATTGATGATAGGCACGAGTATTTCAGGTATAGGTATACAAGAACCTGGGATTTTACTTTCGATGATACCGCTGCGGCGGAGCAGGTACAGGAGTGGAATGACTCTCCCTCCGTGCTCCAGTCGCGAGAACTAATGCTAGAGGACGGGATGGTGAAGCAGATGGAGAGGAACACAGAGCATGCCCGGAGCTTCTACGAGGAGGAATACGCCGCCAGGAAGGCGGACAAAGAGAGGTACGAGAGAATGAAAGAGGAGTACCCGGCAAAGATGGCGGAGTATGAGAGACAGATGACTGCTTATCGGGAGAAGCTCCGGCTATGGCAGAAACTGGAGCAAGTACCGGCGATTGTCTGTGCGGGAGGAATCGGATACCGCTCGAGCGGGGAGCACGCCGCGAGCCAACGCTTCGCTTACAGCATGTTACCGAAAGGTCCTGAGGCGGTTTTCGCCGGAACAGGACGGAGAATCAATACGGTCCAGACTCCGCACGGGCACTTCGGGTATGCCCGGGGGGATTCGGTCGGCGGCGACAAGGATACGGCGGTATTTTGGATGTATGGGGAGGATACTGCCGCAGACGACAATCTCAGCACATATGAACATCCGGAACCTTTCGGCCTAGACATTCTGAACGCGGAGACCGGCGAGTTGGTGCCCGATGGGATTCCGGATGGCGTTGTGCTGTTCTGCAAGCTGCAGAACGGTGAAGTCGCTGAGATCACCCGCGCGGAAGAAAGCGACCTGCCATCCGGTTAGCCTGCTCTGGTAGAATCCCAGGGCAATCCAAAGGGGGTATCCCATGCGTGTAATCTTCACCTGGATAATCGCGACGGCAATCCTGATGCTCGGCGCGCCCATCGCCTGGGCGGAAAACGCCGAGGTTGACCCGGCGGCTATCAACCCACTGGCGGCAGACGCCGGCGCGTTCCTGGACACCGACCTGGCGGAGTGGCAGACCACGGCCCGCGAGGCCTACGACGCCCAGGACTACCAGAAGGCGGCGCAGTACTACCTCGCCCTACTCCACTACAACGCCAAGGACGGCAACAGCATCTACAACCTCGCCTGCTGCTACGGGCTGATGGGTGAAGCGGAGCTGGCGGCGAAGTACCTGGAGCGGGCGGCCAAGGCCGGCTTCGAGGAGTTCGGGATGGCGGCGCACGACGCTGATTTCGACTCCGTGCGCGACGCCGACGTGTTCAAAGAGACGCTGGCGAAGCTGGCGGCAGCGCAGAAGGCCCGGGACGCCGGAGCCGGCACGCTCATGCTGCTGGAAGCTCCGACTTACCACGAGTGCTACGTCCAGCTTCCGGACAATTACGATCCAGCAAAGACCTACACGCTGGTGGTCGGCCTGCACGGCTATGGCGCCTCGCCCAAGAGCTTCATGGGATTGTGGGAGCGCTTCAGCGAGCACGACTTCATCTTCGCGTCGCTGGAAGCGCCGTACGCGTTCTCGGTGGGCGGCGACCTGGGCTACAGCTGGATGACCGGCCTGCCGGACGACGAGGAGTTCTGGAAGCAGACGGCGGTTTCATCGGCCGACTACGTTGCCCACGCAGTGGAAGAGCTGCGCGGACGCTACAGCGTGGACGAAGTGTACCTACTCGGCTTTTCACAGGGCTGCACCCTCACCTACCTGACGGGCATCCTCCATCACGATTTCTTTGACGGCATCGTCTGCTTCGCGGGCTGGCTGGAAATGGGTGTTCTCACTGACGAGGACATCGCCGCGGCGAATCACCTGCGCGTGTTTATTGCGCACGGGAATGAAGACCGGGTGGTGGAGTTCTCATCCTCCGAGAAGGCGCGGGATACGCTGCTGGAAAACGGCT